>Ga0129312_1001135_pt1 | contig 16886 bp, 16 predicted proteins | sample O827metagenome_FD_94434 | JGI IMG/M metagenome (GOLD analysis project Ga0129312, IMG submission 94434) | Orangutan group fecal microbial communities from Wisconsin, USA - O827 metagenome | ecosystem: Host-associated > Mammals > Digestive system > Large intestine > Fecal | place: USA: Wisconsin... | reverse complement strand
GTTTCTCAGGTATGTAAGTGCAGGCTTAAAGGAATCGGAACAGGACTTCGGAAGCGATTTTGTTACAAAGTTACAGAGGTCTGTGAAATGGATCAAGAGAAGCAGGTCGAAGGAGAGGGAATATATGGTACTGGATGAGATAAAGAAGAAAGAACGCAGGGAGGGTCTTGAGGAAGGCATAGAAATTGGTAAGGAGAACACTTTAAATGGTATAGTGCTTCAGCTGCTTCAGAAGATGCATGATGCAAAGCAGGTAGCTAAGCTTCTTGACATGCCAATTAAAGAGGTAGAGCGGATAGCAGAGCAAGGTCATATTGATTTGTAACTGTTGATAATCGGGATATCTCCGGGCAATAATGTCGATTAAACTTATATGATGGAGAACACCTTTTATATTCTTTTGCACTTTAATAAGTTACATTGAAAAAACGATTGACATTACGAAAATCGGAATTATAATGAAAAACAATTAAATAAAAGAAACCGATGAGGGAGAGTAAGTAGTTACCGCCAAGTGTCGAAGAGAGAGCTGCGGATGGTGTGATCGCAGACGATAATACGGTGATGAATGGACTTCCGAGGGCACGGTCAAAGGCTAAGCCGAGTATTCCGTGACGAGAGACATGCGTAAGTTGTCGGGGATGTGATGGCATCCCGCAGAGTGTGTGACATTCACAAATCAAGGTGGCACCGCGGATATTGTATCTAAGTTTATTCGTCCTTGACAGATTTTTTTAATGAAAGTCTGTCAAGGACTTTTGTGTTTTTGTAACAACACCGAAAGGAGCCACAATGCAATTCTCACCGTCTTTGGAAGAAGTAAAAAAGATAGCGGCAGAGGGGAAATATGACATAGTTCCCATATCCTGCGAGATACTCTCGGATGCATTTACACCGATAGAACTCATGCGTATCTTCAAAAATGTCTCAACGCATTGCTACATGCTTGAATCCGTAAGCCCGGATGAGAACTGGGGCAGATATACCTTTATGGGATATGATCCCAAATTGGAGATAAGCTGTGCCGACGGCGTTGTAAGAGCCGGGGAGGTAAAACTTAAGACAGATGACCTGCCGGGCTTTATCAGAGGAATAATGGCTGAGCATAAGAGCCCGAGGATAAAGGGACTGCCGGGATTTACGGGAGGACTGGTAGGATATTTCTCATATGATTTTCTTTCCTACACCGAGCCTGCGGTTCGCATCAAGACAGAGGATGAGGAAGGCTTCAGAGATCTTGATCTGATGCTCTTTGACAAGGTGATAGTCTTTGACAATTACACTCAGAAGCTGATACTGATCGCCAACACAGGGCTTAAGGATATAGAGACAGGCTATAACAAGGCTGTAATGGACATTAAGAATATGATCTCTCTTATCCGTACCGGAGCCAAGAAAAAGGAGGCACCGGGTAAGCTACTCGGAGAGCCGACACAGCTCTTCAATAAGGAAGCCTACTGTGAGATGGTGGAGAAGGCCAAGCATTATATCAAAGAGGGAGACATTTTCCAGGTCGTACTCTCCAACAGATTGTCGGCGCCGTATGAGGGAAGCCTGCTCAACGCATACAGAGTACTTCGTACTATCAACCCATCACCGTATATGTTCTATTTTTCGGGAACAGATGTGGAATTTGCGGGAGCTTCGCCGGAGACTCTTGTAAAGCTTGAGGAGGGCGTGCTGCATACCTTCCCGCTTGCCGGAACAAGACCGAGAGGCAAGACAGCCGAAGAAGACGATAGACTTGAGCAGGAGCTGCTTAAGGATGAAAAGGAGCTTGCAGAGCACAATATGCTGGTGGATCTCGGCAGAAACGATCTCGGCAGAGTAAGCCGCTTCGGAAGCGTAGAGGTCGAAAATCTGCATATGATATTAAAGTATTCGCATGTCATGCATATAGGTTCTACGGTAAGGGGAGTGATAAGAGAGGACAAGGATGCCATAGATGCGATAAGCGCCGTGCTTCCTGCGGGAACCTTGTCGGGAGCACCCAAAATCAGGGCGTGTCAGATCATAGCGGAGCTTGAAAATAACAAGCGAGGCATCTACGGCGGTGCGATAGGCTATCTTGCCTTTAACGGAGATATGGATACCTGCATAGCGATAAGACTTGCTTACAAGAAAAACGGCAAGGTATTTGTGAGAAGCGGCGCAGGCATAGTTGCGGATTCGGTTCCCGAAAAGGAATATCAGGAATGTATAAACAAGGCGGCAGCCGTTGTGAGTGCTCTTAAGAAGGCAGAGGAGGATGAGCTGTGATATTGCTGATAGATAATTACGACAGTTTTTCTTACAACCTGTATCAGCTTGTCGGAGAGCTTGATCCGGATATCAAAGTTATCCGTAATGACGAGCTGAGCGTTGAAGAGATAGAGGCACTTCATCCGGATCACATCATATTGTCACCGGGACCCGGAAGACCTGAGGATGCAGGCGTGACTATGGAGGTGGCGGCAAAGCTCTCACCGAAGATCCCAACCTTGGGAGTGTGCCTCGGACATCAGGCGATATGTGCGGCATACGGAGCAAAGGTTACATATGCAAGCAGGCTGATGCACGGCAAGCAGTCGGATACGGAGCTTGATACCAAGAGTAAGCTCTTTGATGGGCTTCCCGATATCGTAAAGGTAGCAAGATATCATTCACTTGCCGCAGATCCGGATACCATACCCGAGGTGCTTAAGATAACGGCAAAAACCGTAGGACTCGGTGAGATAATGGCAGTAGAGCACAGGGAATATCCTATATACGGAGTACAGTTTCATCCCGAATCGATAATGACGCCGGAGGGAAGAAGGATGCTTGCCAATTTCCTAAAGATCAGAATATAAGAATTTATTATATTAAAAAAGAATAATTAATGCATTAGAAGCAGTAATTATATCTAAACAAAACAATATACGGGTTTTGCTTACTGTTTGGAAGATGAAATATAAGCAGGCATAAAGTTTTAAGAGCGGTTTGAACAGCAGATATTTTCGAAGAGATTCTTCGCATATATCTGTCTGAATGGCAAAGCATTTACATAAAATGACATAAACATAAAGAAAACCGAAATAATCAGAGAGGAGAGAAAGAGATGATCAAGGAAGCAATAATCAAGATAGTAAATAAAGAAGATCTCAGCTACGACGAGGCGTACACAGTCATGAATGAGATCATGAACGGTGAGACCTCTGCTACACAGAATGCGGCATTTCTGGCGGCACTTTCCACCAAGAGCTCAAGAGCCGAGACTATAGATGAGATAGCAGGCTGTGCAGAGGCAATGCGTTCACATGCACTTAAATGCGATACCACGGGACTTGAGGTGACCGAAATCGTAGGAACCGGAGGAGACGGAGCGCAGAGCTTCAATATCTCCACGACCTCGGCATTCATTGCGGCAGCAGGCGGGGCAAAGGTTGCAAAGCACGGCAATCGTGCGGCTTCATCAAAATGCGGAACTGCGGATTGTCTTGAAGCATTGGGAGCAAACATTGTACTTGAGCCTGAAAAATGCCGTGAGCTCCTTGAGACGGCAGGTATGTGCTTCTTCTTTGCACAGAAGTATCACAGCTCAATGAAGTATGTCGGAGCCATCCGTAAGGAGCTTGGCTTCCGTACTGTCTTCAACATACTCGGACCTCTCACAAATCCGGGAAAGCCTACTTATTTTCTCTTAGGCGTATATGACGAGTATCTTGTAGAGATGCTTGCCAAGGTACTTACCAGCCTCGGAGTTAAGAGAGGAATGGTTGTATACGGAAGAGACAAGCTTGACGAGATATCTGCAAGTGATGAGACCTTTGTATGTGAGTTCAAGGACGGATGGTACAAGAGCTACACTATCGCACCTGAGGATTTCGGACTTACAAGATGCAGGAAGGAGGATCTTGTAGGAGGAGATCCGGCTGAAAATGCAGAGATCACAAAGAAGGTGCTTAAGGGCGAGCCCGGACCGCGCAGAACTGCAGTACTTATGAATGCCGGAGCTGCACTATATGTTTCCGGTAAGGCAGAGAGCATGGCAGACGGAATCAGACTTGCCGCAGAGCTTATAGATAACGGCAGCGCTTATGCCAAGATGGAAGAGTTCGTAAAGGGTACGTTACAGTGAGTATATTAAACGAAATAGCTGAATATGCGGCATACAGAGTTTTTCTCGATAAGAGAGAATACAGCCTTGAGGAGCTTAAGGAAAAGTGTGACGAGCTTATAAGCCGTGAAGATAATGCAAATCCTCCGGATGAAGCAGGTTTGTACCGTTTCGGGCAGGCATTAAAAAAGCCCGGCATAAGCATTATCAGTGAGATCAAGAAGGCATCTCCGTCAAAGGGAATCATCTCGGAGGATTTTCCTTATCTTGATATTGCAGGGGCGTATGAGAGAGCAGGTGCGGACTGCATATCCTGCCTTACGGAGCCTAAGTGGTTCATGGGTTCGGATGATATATTCGCTGCTGTAAGGGCATACTCTAAGCTGCCTATGATACGCAAGGATTTTGTGGTGGATGAGTACCAGCTCTATCAGGCAAAGCTCTTAGGGGCGGATGCGGTGCTGCTGATATGTGCATTGCTGGATGCCGAAACGATAAGCTATTATCTCGACATTTGCAGTAAGCTTGGTATGGATGCACTGGTCGAAGCACATGATGCGGATGAAATCACGGAGGCGCTTAAGGCGGGCGCTAAGATAATCGGAGTCAATAACCGCAACCTTAAGGATTTCAGCGTGGATTTTGGAAATGCCGGAAAGCTGCGCTCTATGGTACCGGAGGATAAGGTATTCGTAGCCGAAAGCGGAGTAAAGGATGCAGATGATGTGCGTCTTATCAAGGCAATGGGAGCTGATGCGGTGCTTACCGGCGAAGCGCTTATGCGTGCCGAGGACAAGGCAGGACTCATCAGGGCATTTAAGGAAGCGTGATATGGGAGCTTTGATCAAGATATGCGGCATAAGACGAAACGAGGATGCAGATTACATTAACGAAGCAAAGCCGGATTATGCGGGATTTATATTCTGGGATAAAAGCTTCAGATATGTGGATCTTGAGACCGCACTCAGACTTAGAGCAAAGATAGATCCTTGTATCAGGACCGTAGCCGTCTTCGTGGATGAGAGCCGTGAAAGGATAATCGAAACGGTCAAAAGCGGAGCAGTATCCGTTGTGCAGCTGCATGGCTCTGAGGATGAGACTTATATACGAAAGCTGAAGGAAGAGCTTCCCGATAACACCAAGATCTGGAAGGCATATAAGATAAGAAGTGCGGAGGATATAGCTGCCGCCGAGGCCTCTGCCGCGGATGAGATACTTCTGGATAACGGTTACGGTACGGGTGAATGCTTTGACCATAAGCTGCTCGGAGACGGAAGCGGTCTTAACCGTAGATTTATCCTTGCGGGCGGAATGAGACCCGACAATATAGCTGAGGCTATAAAGAAATTCAGTCCTTATATGATAGACATATCAAGCGGAGTAGAGAACGATAAGTATAAGGACAAAGACAAGATAATCAGAGCCGTTGAGGCGTGCAGAAGCTGTAAATGAGCTATTGCTAAGATGTGAAGAGATGCGCGAGTCTGTTAATTCTAGGACAAGTCGGCTATGTGTCACGAAGTAAGAATGCTGCAGTAGCATAGCTGTGAACGCACGAAAGAAGACGAAGGACGGCAGAGTGCCGAGTGAGGCATTTACAGGAAGAATATAAGAAGGGTAGGTCGGTATGAACTGCCCGGGAGGAATAAGATGTCAAAAGGAAGATTCGGAATACACGGAGGACAATACATCCCCGAGACACTGATGAATGCGGTGATAGAGCTCGAGGAGGCATACAATCATTACAAAAACGATCCGGAGTTCAATGCGGAGCTTGAAAAGCTCTTTAACGAATATGTAGGAAGACCGTCACTGCTCTACTATGCGGAGAAGATGAGCAAGGATCTCGGAGGCGCAAAGATATATCTTAAGCGTGAGGATCTTAATCACAGCGGCGCACACAAGATAAACAATGCCATTGCACAGGTGCTGCTCGCAAAGAAGATGGGTAAGACCAGAGTTATTGCTGAGACCGGAGCAGGTCAGCACGGCGTGGCAACCGCTACAGCCGCAGCTCTCCTCGGACTTGAGTGCGAGGTCTACATGGGCGAGGAGGACACAAAGCGTCAGGCGCTCAACGTATACAAGATGAGACTGCTCGGAGCCAAGGTGCATCCGGTCACAAGCGGAACGGCTACACTTAAAGATGCCGTATCGGAGACCATGCGTGAGTGGACCAATCGTATAGCGGATACCCATTATGTGCTGGGATCGGTTATGGGACCACATCCCTTCCCTACTATGATCAGGGATTTCCAGGCAGTTATATCCAAGGAAATCAAGGAGCAGTGTCTGGCAAAGGAAGGAAGACTGCCGGATTACGTGCTTGCCTGCGTAGGCGGAGGATCTAATGCAATCGGAGCTTTCTATCATTTTATTGAGGATAAGGATGTCAGGCTTATAGGCTGTGAGGCTGCCGGAAGAGGTGTTGATACCTTTGAGACTGCGGCAACCATGGCAACCGGAAGACTCGGCATATTCCATGGAATGAAATCATATTTCTGTCAGGATGAGTTCGGTCAGATCGCTCCGGTGTACAGTATTTCTGCGGGACTCGATTATCCGGGAGTGGGACCCGAGCATGCATGGCTGCACGATACCGGACGTGCGGAATATGTACCGGTAACAGATGATGAGGCAGTCGAGGCATTTGAATATCTGTCAAGAACAGAGGGTATCATACCGGCTATAGAGTCGGCTCATGCAATTGCCTATGCAATGAAGCTTGCACCTACGCTCGACAAGGATAAGATAATGGTTATAAATGTTTCGGGACGCGGAGACAAGGATTGTGCCGCAATCGCGCGCTACAGAGGGGAGGATATCCATGACTAAGATCAAAGATGCATTTGCAAAGGGCAAAGCCTTTATACCTTTCGTTACCTGCGGAGATCCCGATCTGGAGACAACTGAGGCTATAGTCAAGGCTATGGCAGAGGCAGGTGCCGATATCATAGAGCTTGGTATTCCATTTTCGGATCCTACGGCAGAGGGACCTGTTATACAGGCTGCCAATATCAGAGCACTTTCAGGCGGTGTGACTACTGACAAGGTATTCGAGCTTGCGGCAAAGCTCAGCAAGGAGGTTGAGGTCCCGCTTGTATTCATGACTTATGCAAATGTCGTATATTCTTATCACAGTAATAAGGAAACAGGTGTAGAAGGCGGAACCGAGGAGTTTGTTAAGCGTATGGCTGAGTGCGGAGTGAGCGGACTCATACTTCCGGATGTTCCGTATGAGGAAAAGGCTGATTTTGCGCCGATATGCAGGAAGTACGGGGTTGATTTCATATCACTTATCGCACCGACTTCGCATGACAGGATAAGGATGATCGCAAAGGAGGCAGAGGGCTTTGTTTATTGCGTATCGTCTCTCGGAGTCACAGGTGTAAGAAGCAAGATAACTACAGATATAGGCGCTATGGTAAGGGAAGTTCGCAGTGTGTCGGATATCCCGGTTGCCATAGGTTTCGGAATATCGACACCGGAGCAGGCAGCCGAGATGGCAGGACTTTCCGACGGAGCGATAGTAGGTTCTGCGATAGTTAAGCTGGTCGAAGCAAACGGCAGGGATGCCGCAGCTTCCGTTGCAGATTATGTGCGCAGCATGAAGGCAGCGATTCAAGGAAAATAATAAAGTCAAGGAAATTGCAGACACAATGAAATAATGAATTTATCAGAAAAGCGGCTTTTAAGTCCGCTTTTCTTTCATGCTAATTTCGTTCATGATATTAGCATGAAAGTTTGCCATATCATAAAAATCATGAGATAAATATAATGTCCGGATAGATGGATCATATATTCCGTTATAGAAGAACTGACATGATCACTGCCTGTCAAGGCTCATTATTTATTGTGTATGGATAATATTTCGCAAATATGATAAAATATGACGAATGTATCTAAGGAGGATTAGCCATGAAAGGTAAGATCAACAACCGATTAGGTGATATCAATATTTCAAGTGATGTCATTGCAACTATCGCAGGCTCGGCGGCAGTCGAGTGCTTCGGAGTTGTTGGCATGGCTTCAGTAAGCCTTAAGGACGGCTTTGTAAAGTTGCTCAAGAAGGAATCGTTGGTCAATGGTATCGAGGTCAATGTGAACGAGGACAACTCGCTTACACTCAAGCTTCACATTATCGTGGCTTACGGAGTGAGCATTTACGCAGTATCTGAGAACCTCATCGAGACTGTAAGATACAAGATCGAAGAGCATACGGGGCTCAAGGTTGAGGCTGTAAATGTTTATGTCGAGAGCGTTCGACCTATCGACTGATCAAGGAGGCTAAAGTTTGTCAATTAATACGATAGATGCCGGACTTCTTAAGAAGTGTTTTATTGCCGGCGCAAACAACTTAGAGAAGAATAAAGAATACATTAACGAGCTCAATGTCTTCCCGGTTCCGGACGGAGACACAGGCACAAATATGTCCATGACCATCATGACCGCAGCCAAGGCTGTAAATGAAGCAGACGGCAGTGACATGAAGGCGGTTACCAAGGCTATGTCAAGCGGCTCCTTAAGAGGAGCAAGAGGTAACTCGGGAGTTATCATGTCACAGCTTATCAGAGGCTTCTGCAAGGCTGTGGAAGAACATGATTCCATAGATTCCGCAACAGCTGCGGCAGCCTTCAGACGTGCGGCTGAGACAGCCTACAAGGCAGTAATGAAGCCTAAGGAGGGAACCATCCTCACCGTTGCCAAGGGTATGTCGGATAAGATCACCGAGATAGCGGAGGGAACAGAGGATATAGCAAAGCTTTGTGCTGATGTTGTAGAGCACGGCAACGAAGTGCTTCAGAAGACACCGGAGATGCTTCCGGTACTTAAGGAAGCAGGCGTTGTGGATTCGGGCGGAGAGGGTCTCATCACCTTCTTAAGAGGAGCACTTGCCGTACTTAACGGAGACGAATCGGAGGCAGAGCTTAAGGATGCTGTCGCACCGGTAGTCAGAGACGGCGCATCTCCTGCGGCAGGCAGAGGCAAGATATCCACAGACGATATCAAGTTCGGTTACTGCACAGAGTTCATAGTTAATCTTGATAAGCCGCTATCACAGGATAAGATCAACGAGTTCAAGGCATTCCTTGAGAGCATAGGAGATTCCATAGTATGCGTAGCCGATGATGAGATGGTCAAGGTACACGTACATACCAATCATCCGGGACAGGCATTCGAGAAGGGTATAGAGTTAGGCACTTCGCTTTCACGCATGAAGGTCGATAATATGCGTGAGGAGCATGAGGAAAAGCTTATTCAGAATGCCTCCAAGGTAGCCGCAATGGAGAAGCTTGAGGAGCAGAATGCAGGCAGCAAGCCCGAGGCTAAGGCAGAGCGCAAGCCTGTCGCATTTATATCCGTATGCTCCGGCGAGGGACTTAAGACCATCTTCGAGGGACTCGGCGCAGACTATGTCATAGGCGGCGGTCAGACCATGAATCCGAGCACGGATGATATACTTAATGCCGCAGATGCCGTAAATGCAGATACTGTATTCGTACTTCCGAACAACAAGAACATCATACTTGCGGCAGAGCAGGCAGCCAAGATCAATAAGGATGTCAAGATACTTGTAGTGCCGACCAAGACCATACCTCAAGGCATCACGGCCATGATCAATTATACCGAGGGCGAGAGTGACGAGGATAATCTCACAGCCATGTCTGAGAGCCTTGCAAATGTCAAGTCCGGTGAGATTACTTATGCGGTACGCAATACCATGATCGACGGTGTCGAGATCAAGGAAGGCAATATTATGTGTATCGGAGACCGAGGCATACTTGCCGTAGGTGAGGTACTAAACGATACGGCGCTTGAGATGATAGGCAAGATGGTTGATGATGAGACCACCATGGTCACGATATATGCAGGAGAGGGCATAGAGGACGAGGCGGCAGAGATGCTTGCAGATTCTATACGTGCCAAGTATTCCGATATAGACGTAGACGTTGAACGCGGCGACCAGCCTGTATATTACTACATCGTAAGCGTAGAGTGATCTTATAAATGAATATTTAATATATGGAACTTACCGCACTTAAGGGAATAGGGGAAAAGACTGCCGAGGCATTTAAGCGCCTCGGCATTTTCAGTGCGGAGGATCTGATAAGCTTCTACCCTAGGAGCTATGAGAGCTTCGATAAGCCCAAGGCTCTGTATGAGCTTGAGCCCGGCAAGATACAGACTGTCGAAGGCGTACTCACAAAGGATGCATCCGTCAACCGCTTTAACGGTATGACTATTGTAAATGCTTACCTCGCCGACATGACAGGCAGACTGCAGCTTTCCTGGTATAATTCACCATTTATAAAAAACAGCCTCAAGGAAGGCATGCATCTTATATTCCGAGGCAGAGTCTATGAGAAAAACGGCAAGCTCATCATGGGTCAGCCCAAGATCTATCAGGCAGAGAGCTACAGGGAAAAATACGAGGGCAGGCTTATGCCCATATATCCTCTTACAAAGGGTATCAGCAACAACACAATAGTTAAGGCTGTTTCCGAGGCTCTTACCATATGCAGACATACGGGGGAGTATCTGCCGGAGAGCATAATCGACGAATACGGCCTCAAATCACTTGATGTAACTGCAATAAGACTGCATTTTCCAAGGAGCGGCGAAGAACTTGAGGCATCAAGAAGAAGAGCCGTGTTTGATGAGTTCTTTCTCAACAATCTTGCCGGAGCAAGACTGAGCGAGAGAGCAAAAAGGCTCACAAGCGTATATCGCTGCAAGCCGGATTTCGGACTCATCAGATTCATTGCCGATCTTCCGTTTGAGCTTACAGCGGGACAGCTCAAGGCGTACAAGGAGATAAATGCCGATATGTCCTCGGGCAGAGTCATGAACAGACTCGTAGAGGGTGATGTAGGCTCCGGCAAGACCATGGTGGCAATGCTTGCCATGCTCTTTGCGGCACTTAACGGATATCAGGCGGCTATAATGGCGCCTACTGCGGTACTTGCGGCACAGCATTTTGAGACCTTTAACAGAATGCTTGAAAAAAGTGAGTTTTTTGACGGCAGGATAAACACCGTATTGCTCACAGGCTCAATGAGTGCTGCCGACAGGAAGGAAGCCTTAAGCCGCATCATGAGCGGTGAAGCAAATATCATAATAGGCACACATGCTTTGTTTCAGGACAAGGTCGAATACAAATCACTCGGTCTTATCGTAAGCGACGAGCAGCACAGATTCGGAGTAGGACAGAGAGAGGCACTCTCAGCCAAGGGAGATATGCCGCACACGCTTGTCATGAGTGCGACACCAATACCGCGTACACTTGCCATCATAATGTACAGCAATATGGATATCTCGCTCATCAAGGAGAGACCGCAGGGACGTCTGCCTATCAAAAACTGTGTCGTAGGCCCCGGTTATCGCAGGACAGCCTATAAATTCATCTTTGACGAGATCAAAAAGGGCAGACAGGCATATATCATCTGTCCGGCCATAGAGGAAGCCGAGGAAGAGGAGAACGAGTCCTTAGGCGGAAAAACTGCAAGTGAAAAAACTGCGGTAAAATTGGAAAATGTCACAGATTATACAGAAAAGCTTCGTAAGATAGTTCCGGAAGGTGTCCGCATAGCCATGCTTCACGGAAGGATGAAAAATGACGAGAAGGATGCGGTCATGAAGCATTTTAAGGAGCATGAGACAGATATACTTATATCGACCACAGTAGTTGAGGTAGGTGTGGACGTGCCAAATGCCACAGTCATGATGATTGAAAATGCGGAGCGCTTCGGACTTGCCGAGCTGCACCAGCTAAGAGGCAGAGTCGGACGAGGTGAGGCGCAGTCCTACTGTATAATGATCAATACCTCAGATTCGGAAAAGGCAGCTGAGAGACTCGGCATACTCAATAACTCCAATGACGGTTTTCAGATCGCCGAGGAGGACTTAAGGCTCAGAGGACCCGGAGATGTGTTCGGGATAAGACAGAGCGGAGACATAGATTATAGGATAGCGGACATCTACAGGGATGCAACGATAATGAAAGAGGCTGCGGCTGCGGTTAAGGAGCTTATGGACAGAGACCCGGAGCTTGACGAACCGGAGCACCAGCGCTTAAGGCGCATATCGGACGAATATCTTGAGAAGGGATATATAGTATAAATGAGAGTAATAGCAGGAAGTGCAAGAAGTATTCCGCTTATCGCACCGTCGGGCAATAATACGAGACCCACTACGGATAAGATCAAGGAAACACTTTTCAACATATTGCAATATGATGTACAGGGAGCCGTGTTCTACGACATCTTCGCAGGCTCCGGAGCGATAGGCATAGAGGCATTAAGCCGCGGAGCGGAGCGTGCCGTATTTGTAGATACGAGCAGGGATGCCATCAATTGCATTACCGCAAATGTAAAAAAATGCAAGTTCACGGACAGAAGCCGGATAGTCAAGGCAGATGCTTCACAGCTTTCGGCTTATTTTAAGAAAAATGAGGCTGAAAATGATGCACAGCTCATCATTTTCATGGATCCGCCTTATGAGCGTGATCTGGAGCTGCCTGTATTAAGGTCGATAGCAGAGAGCGGAGTGCTTAAGGAAGACGACATTATCATAGTCGAGGAAGCCATACGCTATGAATTGGAGCTTCCGGAAGAACTCGGACTTGAGATATACAGGGTCAAGGAGTATAAAAACCAGAAACATTTGTTCATCAGAAAGAGATGAATTAACGGACTAAAGGGAGAGAGGTCTGATTATGAAAGAAACTATTTGGATTTATCCGGGAAGCTTTGATCCGGTGACATACGGACACTTAAATATCATCGAGCGTGCGGCTAAGCTGTGCGGAAAACTTGTGGTCGGAGTGCTTGAAAATTCTGACAAAACTTCGTTGTTTTCCATGGATGAACGTGTTAATATGTTACGTGAAGTAGTAAAAGGACTTGACAATGTGGAAGTAACGAGTTTTTCGGGACTTCAGGCGGATTTTTATAAACAGAGACATGCCGACGCGGTCGTAAGAGGTATCAGAGACGATCGTGATTATGATTACGAGCTTTTCTTGGCGCGCGGCATTCAGATGCTGATACCCGAATACGAAGTCGTTTTCCTTGCGACGGATCTTAAGTATGCCTGTGTCAATTCAAGTACCGTCAGAGCACTCGGAGCATACGGCGGTGAACTCAGTCCGTTTGTGCCAAGCTATATAGAGCAGAAGGTCAAGGAAAAGTTTAAGGAGAAATATTTATGAGCAGCAAGATCGAGCAGATCATTGATGAGTTAGACGAATATATTGGTGAGTGCAAATATCAGCCTTTTTCAAACAGTAAGATAGTAGTTAATAAGGACGAGCTTGACGAGTACATCGTGGAGCTTCGTATGCGTGTGCCGGACGAGATCAAGAAGTATCAGAAGATCATTTCACAGCAGGATGCCATACTTGATGACGCAAGAAGTCAGGCACAGAATATGATCAATGACGCACAGCAGCAGATAGATGTGCTTGTGAGCGACCATGAGGTTATGCAGAGAGCATATGAGCGTGCAAATGAGCTGGTTGATGCAGCACACGGACAGGCGGATTCCATAGTTAATCAGGCTGTAAGCGATGCCAACAATATCCGTGAGGGTGCTATGCAGTATGCGGACAGCCTTCTTGCGGAGATCCAGAATATCATCTCCGGCACGGCTTCGGAGAGCAGACAGAAGCTTGATCAGATGTTTGCTTCGCTCGAGTCTGTATACAATGAGTGCGCAACAAACCGCAGTCAGCTGACAGTTAACAATACTACTCCCGAGCAGAATGATTATGAAGATGAAAATGCTGAGCAGTGATATCGAGGCGGTTATCTTTGACCTCGACGGAACCTTGGCAGATTCAATGTGGATGTGGGCAGATATCGATCGCGAATATCTGTCCCGTTTTGCGTTAGAGGAAAAGCCTGAACTGATGGGTGAAATAGCCGGTATGAATATGGTTGAGACGGCAGTCTTCTTCAAGAAGCATTTTCAAATACCGGACAGCATAGATAAGATCATAGCCGACTGGATAGAGATGTCGCTTGATAAGTATAAGCATGAGGTGAGTCTGAAGCCATATGCCGCGGAGCTGCTTAAGTTCCTTAAGGCAAAGGGAATCAAGACAGCCATAGCATCATCCAATGCGATAGAGATGATAAGAGCCTGCCTTAAATCAAACGGTGTTGAGGATATGTTTGATGCTGTTGTTTCGGCAAGCGAGGTCGAGCACGGCAAGCCGGCTCCGGATGTGTATCTGCTTGCAGCCAAGCGTATAGGAGCCGAGCCGGCGAAGTGCCTTGTGTTCGAGGACATACCCGCAGGGTTAAGAGCAGGTAAGGCAGCAGGCATGAAGACTATAGGCGTAAGCGATAAGTATTCGGAAGGCAGCGAGAGCGAGATGAGAGCCGAAGCGGACAGGTATTATCCCGGCTTCAAGGAGTTCCTTGAGGCAGAGGGCGTGATAGCTTGAAAAAGACAGAGAAATGTAGATAAGCATGCCTGTAGAAATGTGGGAGAAGGAACAAGAGTGCAGCAGATAAGAGTGCCGCAGGCTGAGGCCGGAAGACGCATAGACAAGTATCTGATGAAATACTTTGATGCGGCTCCCAAGAGCTTCATTTACAAGGCCTTCAGAAAAAAAAATATCAAGCTTTGCGGAAAACGTGCCGCAGGCAATGAATTGCTCAACGAGGGAGATCTTATTGAGCTTTTTTTCTCTGACGAAACAATTGCGTCAATGCGTAAGACGTCCGGCGGTGCAATGTCAGGGAAGACAGCGACAAATGGAAGAGAACAAAGGACAGAGCATAGCGCAGGAAATTATACAGCCGTAAGATCCGCAGCCGGAATAGTACACGGCGGAAACGCTGATCTTACCGAGGGTTATAATAAAGCGAATGACAGTATACCGACGGGAAAGCAAACTGTGTCGGGAAGAACGCATAAAGTGCCGGCAGGAGACAAAGCAGCACTAAGGAAGTACTGCGAGATAGTCTATGAGGATAAGGACGTAATATTTGCCGACAAGAGAGAAAATGTGCTGAGTCAGAAGGCGGAGCCGAGAGACTACAGTCTCAATGAGGCTCTCTTAGACTACTGCGGCGGCAAGCCGGAGGCTTCAAGCTTCGTGCCTTCGGTATGCAATCGTATAGACCGCAATACTACAGGGCTTGTGTGCTTTGCGAAAAGCTACAAGGCTGCAAGACTGCTCTCCGAGATGCTCAGAGACAGAAGTCTTGAAAAGTATTATCTTGCTGCGGTTTCCGGAGTTGTAAGCGAAGCAGCACATGTTGAAGCGTGGCTTGTTAAGGATAAAAAGAATAATAAGGTAACGGTATCCGACAGACCGGGTGCAGGAGCGGAACACATAGAGACAGCCTTCAGACCTATAGATGGGGTGGAGGCGCTCGGCAAGCATTCGTACACTTTAGTCAAGGTCGAGCTTATCACAGGCAAATCTCATCAGATAAGAGCGCAGCTTGCAGCCTTGGGACATCCGCTGTTGGGAGATCCTAAGTACGGCAGCAGAGAGCTTAATAAGCATCTTGCGGAAGAGTACGGAATAAGATCACAGCTCTTACATGCGTGGGAGATGCATTTTCCAGAGGATACTCCGTCACCGCTTGATACATTCGCGGGCAAGTCGGTAAGGACCAAGACACCGGAGTGGGTGAAGAAGCTTAGAAGGCAGTGAAATGTGTAAAGATTGATGCCGGACAAAATAAAGCAGTTGTCGGTAGGCTGTTGATAAACGCATAAAATTATTCTGAAACATTGTATTAAATCATGGAACATCTGTAGTTTATATAGGCAGTCAAACCGGACTTGATTAATAGGGAAAGGCAGAGCTAAGAAGTTGTATTCAAAAAAAGAAAGACATGAACTGATAACCGAAAAGGTCATAACTTCTGTTTATGCCAACCATCTCAAGTACGGTGATAAGCTGCCGAGTGAAAATCAGCTGTCAAATGCTCTTGATGTACCGAGAGCAAGTATCCGAGAGGTATATAATGCGCTTGACATTTTCGGCATTGTAGAAAGCAAACGAGGAGAAGGTACATTTTTAAAGAGCGGAAACGCTGGCAATGAGATGATATTTAAGATCATGATGCTGGCGTTATATAATGACAATACCGATGTCTATGAAATCATGGAGATACGAAAGATCATAGAGACCGGTATAGCAGAGAAGGCAGCACAGTTTCGTTCAGATGAGGATGTCAGGCAATTACGAAAATGCATAAAGGAAATGAAGAACTGCAATGACGGCAATCGTCTGAGCGAGCTTGACAATATCCTGCATTCAACGATTGGCAAAGCCTGTGGCAATCCGCTGCTCAGCAACCTATCGGAGATAATATCCAGTCTGACGATAAGCTCGATAAAGGAACACTGGAATTATATTACTTTCGATAAAAACAGAGATTCAAGACAGCAGACCTATGAACAGCACAAGGAATTGGTCGATGCAATAATCAACAGAAAGCCAAACTTGGCAAAAATGCTCATGGAAGAGCACCTTGATTTTGTATGCACGAGTCTTGAGAAATATAAGAAACGCTTTGCGGAATATGAGACCGAGATCAAGACAAGGGCGAGGGTTGCGGAAATGTCAGGACAGGCAGCAGAGGCGGAACATAAAAGGAATTAATTTGAATATGCTTATATCGGTATCGGGGAGTCGTAAGGCTCCCCGATATTATTTCTTTATAGGAAATTTCGCCTAACGGCGAACTCTTGAATAAAAAAGCCCGCGAAAAAGCGGGCAGAATAAGAGAGATGAATCGGATTTAGAAGATATAAAAACCCTCTTCGCCAAATTCATCAG
>Ga0129312_1001134_pt1 | contig 16889 bp, 8 predicted proteins | sample O827metagenome_FD_94434 | JGI IMG/M metagenome (GOLD analysis project Ga0129312, IMG submission 94434) | Orangutan group fecal microbial communities from Wisconsin, USA - O827 metagenome | ecosystem: Host-associated > Mammals > Digestive system > Large intestine > Fecal | place: USA: Wisconsin... | reverse complement strand
TAGTTGCCATGTTTTACGGCAGTGAGAGCAGAGATAGCGCTGATGTCCGGCAGTGCTTTTGCCGTTACGCACCACGCCTTCAGTAGCGGAGCAGGAAGGACATCTGATGGAAATGGAAGCCACCCGCACAGCGCGCTGGGATATCACTCCCCGAGGGAATACCGGCGGCAGCGGACATCGTTAACTTAAGATACAAAAGCTGTTCGGAGATGGAGGGTCAAGATCAGCTACCAGCCCAGGCAGAAGTTGCTAGGCGTGTTCGAGAGAATGAATTGCGTCAGTTGGCATTCCAGCGTGAGCTTCTATCAAGGCCAGAAAAGAAACATTCGAACAACGTCAAGCCAATTTTTATAGCCAACAAGACGACTTGTTGATACTATGATACCTAATGAAAAAAAGTAGGTTGCTTGATGGCATTCAATCGATGGCTTCCTAGTTTTAAATGATTAGGGCTTGTCCCAGATGGATTGAGAGGCTGACAGTGCAAGACAACACTGGACTTGAAGAGCTTAGCCAAGCACAGAGAGAACGACTCGCTCATATTGATTTCACTTTGTTATTTAAAGGTGAAGCTGGGCGTAGTTATTTAACCGAGCGATTTAGCGTAGCGCCGTCTGTGGCAACACAAGATTTTGCGCGGTACAAAGAGTTGGCTCCTAACAACGTTATGTATGACGAAAAGCGCAGAGTGCACTTGAAGACGAGCGCATTCCAGCCGTTGTTTGATTATGACGTTGTTCGAACTCTTGCGACGATAAGCCAAGGGTTCGGTGATGGCTTTCTTGGCAAGGCCAGGCCACCTATGGCTTGTGAAGCACCATTCCATCTCAATAAGCCGAAATTGGAAGTTGTAGCGGCTATTAGTGAAGCCATACATAAGCGCGCTGTGATTAATATTGAGTACACCTCATTGTCGAGTGGTCATGGGAGCAGGCAAATAGTTCCTCATACCCTGATTGACAATGGCTTGAGATGGCATGTCCGAGCATTCGATAGAAAGCTTAGAGAATTTAGGGATTTTGTTTTAACCAGAATAAGTGAAGTTGAGTTGTTAGAGGATGAGGTTAACGACGAAGTTGAGACTCTTCAGTGGGATAAGCAATGGAACCGAATCGTTGAGCTAGAGCTGATACCTCATCCAAAACTAGCACATCCAGAAGCTGTATCGATGGACTACGCAATGGAAAACAATAGGTTGCGTGTAGAGATAAGAGCTGCGTTCGCTGGATATTTACTGCGTTTATGGAATATCGATTGTTCAAAGAATTGTAAGAGCAATGGGCGAGAGTTCCATTTAGCACTTAAAAATCCAGAAGCACTATACGGCGTTGACAATGCTGCACTCGCTCCTGGATATAGCGAATCGTGAGATGAATTTATGAATATAAAAGAATATTTAGGCGATCTTATCGGAGGCAGTTTATTGATAACTGAATCTAGAATAATCGCAGAATCGCTATTGAAAAAACTTCCAGAAGATGAGTGGAAGTCGCTGATCGTTGAGCAAAATGTTCTTCAGAAAAAATCCGGTCAGACGGCTATTCGTTATGCCAGAACAATCCGTTGGCGTATTGAAGGCCTGGGTGATGAGTTTATGACTGATCTTTTAGCCGCGAGTGAACGTGCCTATGTCCAAATGCTGATGATGTCATTACTCATTCATTCTCCGGTTGTCGCTTATTTTATGCGACTTACCTTAGCCGAAGCTCGTCGCACCTATAAACCCTCTTTAACCGCTGATGCATGGTCTGAGTTTTATGACACGAGAGTGCGGGCATATGCTGAGCTTGGCGGTTTTTCTGACTCAACTGTCAAAAAAATGGGTAACAACGCAATTAAGGCACTGGTTGATAGTGGCTACCTGAGTGATAGCAGGACAAAGAAAATACAACCTGTTTACCTAATGCCAGAAGTTAAAGACTGGTTAGTTCGTCTGGGCCGGGAAGATTTGATTGAGGTAATGGAGTGCACAATATGAAGGCTCTTCAGACCAGGCTTGATCTGATACTGGAACGAATTGAAAGCCCTAAGTTTTTGAAAAACGATGGCTTGGGCAATGAAATTGGATTTTGGGTATTTGACTATCCAGCCAAGTATGAACTGCTTGTACGAGAGCACATTAAGCACGTTGACGAAAAACTCAACAAGCGTGGTTACCGCTTTGTCCATCTCAATATTTTTGAAGTCTTGATAGATATGCTTGAGGAGCGAGGCCTTTTCGACCGAGCTTGCCAGCGTGAATTGCAAGTCGGTGTTGATGGCCTTCGAAAAACACTAGCCGGGCCTCTGAGCCAAGAGAAAGTGGCAAGGTATATCGCGGACAAATATAAGCCATCAGAACTTGAGTTTGTGTTGCTGTCAGGCTTAGGCAGTGCGTGGCCTCTTATCCGAGGACATGAGTTACTTAGTGCTCTGCAAGACGTTATGGGTAGCACGCCATTAGTGCTTTTCTATCCGGGTGAATATAGCGGAAGGGATTTGCATCCTTTCGGCATGATCGAATCTAAAAACTACTATCGCGCCTTCAAGCTTGTGCCTGAAGACGGTAAAAAAAATTAAGAGCAGGGAGCCTCCCGAATGAAAATTGAACAGATTTTTTCCAAGAAGTTGACGCGTGATATTAACGGCGTTGTTAAAGCGGAACAGAAAGACAATGACAGTGTGTATGTCGAACTTGATGAGTATGTTGTAACCCGAGAGCTAGATCGACATTTTCGCGCTTTCTTTGAGGCTTACGTTCCATCTGTGACGCAAAGTGGCGCATCAATGTCAGGAAAAATTGGTGTGTGGATCTCTGGCTTCTTTGGTTCGGGTAAGTCTCACTTCCTGAAAATTTTGTCTTACCTCCTCGAAAATAAGTCTGTCGAAAAGGATGGCCAAGGCCGTCAAGCATTTGAGTTTTTTAAAGACAAAATCAACGATGCCATGCTGTTGGCCGATATCCAAAACGCTGTTACCAAAGACACTGATGTTATTCTTTTTAACATCGATTCACGAGCCAATACGGATGACCGAGAAAATGCCATTCTTAAGGTCTTCCTCAAAGTCTTTAATGAGCGTGTAGGATACTGCGCTGATTTTCCTCACATTGCGCATTTAGAACGCGAGCTTGATAAGCGTAATCAATACATGTCTTTCAAGGACAAATTTGCTGAGTTGACTCAATCAACTTGGGAAAAGGAGCGTGACGCCTATGACTTCTATCGAGACGAACTTTCAGAAGCACTCGCTCATGCCAGTGAGCAATCATTAGAGTCTGCCAAAGCGTGGGTTGAACAGGTTGAAAACAATTTCCCGCTAGATATCCGAAACTTCTGTAAGTGGGTTAATGAATACTTAGATCGAACTGGAGATCGTAACCTTCTTTTCTTAGTCGATGAAGTCGGTCAGTTTATCGGTAAGAACACACAAATGATGTTGAAGCTTCAGACCATTACTGAAGATCTTGGCACATATTGTGGTGGCAGAGCTTGGGTCGTTGTTACCTCTCAGGCAGACATTGATGCTGCCATTGGTGGTATGGATAAGCGCGATGGCGAGGACTTCTCTAAAATTCAAGGGCGTTTTAGTACCCGCTTGCAGCTGTCGAGCTCGAATACCTCGGAAGTTATTCAAAAGCGTTTGTTGTCCAAAACGGAAGAAGCTCGTACACACCTCATCGATGTGTTTGCTGAAAAGGGCGACATTCTTCGTAACCAGCTGACATTTGATAAAACGACAACTGCGTCTCTAAAGGGCTACACCGACGCTCCGTCTTTCGTGGACAACTATCCGTTTGTGCCTTACCACTACACGCTGGTTCAAAAAGTGTTTGAGTCAATTCGAACAAAAGGCGCGACGGGTAAGCACTTAGCCATGGGTGAGCGTTCATTACTTGATGCTTTCCAATCAGCTGCAAAACAGATGAAGGACTCTGGCCTTGATGTGTTAATCCCGTTTTACAGTTTCTATGCACCGATTGAAAGCTTTTTGGAGCCAGCGGTTAAGCGAACGATTGACCAAGCCTGTGAGTTGGATTCCTTAACAGAATTCGATGGCAAGATTCTAAAAACTCTTTTCTTGATCCGTTATGTGGACGTTGTCAAAAGCACACTAGACAACCTTGTGACGCTGTCAATTGATCGAATCGATGCAGATAAAATTGCGCTGCGTAAACAAATTGAAGAGAGCTTGAATCGTCTTGAACGCCAATTGCTGATTGCGCGTAATGGTGATGAATTTATCTTCCTGACCAACGAAGAAAAAGAGATTGAAAACGAGATCCGCCACACTGACGTTGAAATGTCAGAGGTCTCTAACAAGCTTTCAGCAATCGTATTTGACGGTATTTTGAAAGGTAATCGTGCCTATCGATACCCGATTAATAAGCAAGACTTTGCGGTGAGCCGTTTTTGCAATGGTCATCCAAAAGATGGCACCACGCTGGAAGATCTAGTCATTAAAGTCATTTCACCTTTGGATTCGCACTTTGAAAATTACTCCCACGATCAAGCCTGCATCAATCATACGCTTGAGGCTGATGGGTGCGTGCTCGTCAAGCTGGGCGAACATAAACGTCTTTGGGATGACCTGACAACCTTTATAAAAACTGACCGATTCTTAAAACAAAATTCAGGACAGCGACCAGAGCAAGAACACCTTCTCCGCGAAAAGCAGATGGAAAATATTGAGCGTGAAAAACGCTTAAGAACGGATTTTGAAGCTTTGTTTGCAGAGGCTGACGTTTACGCTATCGGCACAAAACTACCGAAGAAATCAGCAACGCCAAGTGCCATCGTCGAAGAAGCATACAAATACGTTATCGAAAACACCTTCGCTAAATTGAACATGCTCAAGGCGACGCCTGGTGAAGTTTTGCGTGAGCTACAGGCCGTACTTGTTGCTGATGATATTGCTCAGATTGGACTGGATCTTCAAGCGGATGAATGTAACCCAGAAGCTACGCGTGAGGTTGAGCAGTACGTAACGCTAAAAGTCGAGCGTAATGAGCCTGTTTACTTACGTGACATCGTTGCCCACTTCGGCAAGCGCCCGTATGGCTGGCCAGACAATGAAATCTTATTGCTCACTGCAAGGCTGGGCTTGGCTGGAAAGTTATCTTTTAGTACCCAGGGCACAGATCTGGCGTTGAAAAAAGCTTACGAGCCGTTTACCAGCGTGCGTAAACGCGGTGAGATCCGTGTACATAAAATCAGGCAACATGACGAGCGCCAAATCAAAAAGGCTGCTGGTCTTGTTAAAGAGATCTTTTCAAAAACCTTTACCGGCTCTGGTGAAAAGGAGCTCTACGAATTAGTGCGCGATGAATTACTGGCTTGGAATGAAGAGCTTAAATCATTCAGAACCAAGTCACAGACAGGCCATTTCCCAGGTAAATCTCAAATTGACGATGGTCTTGCATTGGTCGCGGGTATTCTTGAGCAAACTTCAAGCTTCGCTCTTATCACCCGATTCTTAGAAAACGCTGATGCCCTTGAAGAGTTTGCTGAGGACTTTGAGGATCTTGATGACTTCTACAATAGCCAATTTCAAACTTGGCAAGCCCTTGCTGGCGCATTGAACGAGAAGTTTAAGGCCAATAGACCTGCGTTAGAAAAAGACAGTGAAGCATTAAAAGCGCTCACTGAATTAGAACGCATTTACAATATGCCCTCGCCGTATGAGCAGCTGCGCCACATTAATCCGCTTATCGAGCAGGTGGCAAAAATTAACTCAACATTGGTTGAAGAAAAACGCACTCATGCCTTAGAGCGTGTTGATCTGCGCATCGGACGTGTAAAAGAAGCGCTAGCTGAAGCTCATGCACCGTCTGAATTACAGAACCAAGCACTGCGCCCGTTACAAATGTGCAGACAGCGTATTGAAGCGACCTCTTCAATACCACAAATTATCAGTGAGCAAACTGAAGCGGAAGGTTACGAGGACGAAGCCTATGAGTTGCTGAATGGCTTTATCGAAGATCAACGCAAAAAAGCTGAAGCTGAGCAAAGACGTCGTGAACTCGAACAGCAGACACGCGAAGAGGAAGCAGCGAAAGCCGGTAAAGCAGCTCCAGCACCTGAGCCAGCCTCTGAACCAGTGCAGCCACAGCCGGTTGCAAAACGTACCGTAACGATTAACTCAACCGATGCCATGGCTAAGTCAGTAACAACCGGATTCATTGAAAGTGAAGCCGAAGTTGATGCCTATCTTGCCGCTTTAAGAGAGCAGCTGATTGCTGCGGTCAAAGCTGGCGACCGAGTAAGAATTAAGTAAGAGGCAACGGATAACTATGTATCAAGCGGGTGGAACAATAAGATCATTACTCGACAAGGTTGCTGAGCAGGAATACCTGTTACCGGCCATCCAGCGAGAGTTTGTATGGCGACCAGAACAGATCTGTCGTCTATTTGATAGCCTGTTGCAAGGTTACCCGTTTGGGACCTTTCTATTCTGGAAGATAAAACCAGAGAACCGGCATAGCTATCAGTTTTATCAGTTCATGCAGCATTACCATGAGCGAGATAACTACCATTGTGAAAATGTCACTCAGTTACCAGAGCGTGAGTTCATTGCCGTCCTAGATGGACAGCAGCGGATTACCGCTTTGAACATCGGCCTACGCGGCTCATTTGCGTGGAAGCTGACAGGTAAATGGTGGAGCAATGATGACGCCTTCCCAGTGCGCAGGCTTCACTTAAATCTGTTAAGCCAGCCCGACTTAGAAACTGGGTCGATGTATGACTTTGAGTTCCTAACCGACGATAAAGCCTCTTTGGATGCATCTGAACAATACTGGTTCCGTGTAGGCCGGATCATGGAAGAGGAAGAAGATGCACTTATCGATGAAGTTGCTGATGATGCTAGGTTGAGCTCGGAGCAACGCAAAGAGGCTCGCTCAACTCTTCGTCACTTGTATCGAACTATCCATGACAAAGATAAGATTTCGTTTTACGAAGAAAGTGATCAGAGCCTTGAACGTGTTCTGAATATCTTTATCCGCATGAATAGCGGCGGCACTACTTTGTCCTACTCAGACTTACTACTTTCAATAGCCGTAGCGCAGTGGAGCTCGTTAGATGCCCGTGAAGAAATTCATGCCTTAGTGGATGAGATGAACCGTGTTGGTGATGGATTCAACGTATCAAAAGATCTCGTTTTAAAAGCAGGCTTAATGCTCTCTGACATCGGTAGCGTGGGCTTTAAGGTTGAGAACTTTAACAAGGAAAATATGGCGATTCTCGAAAAGAACTGGACGCCAATTCGTGATGCGTTATTGCTCTCAATGCAGTTGCTGGCAAGTTTTGGTTTTAATGCACAAAACCTCAGAGCAACAAGTGCCATCCTCCCGTTAGCCTATTACCTGCACCACCGAAAGTTAACGGCAAGCTACCTTTCTAGGGTTGAATATGCGGTCGATAGAGAATGCATCAGAAACTGGCTCATTAGGTCGTTGTTGAAAGCGTCAGGCATCTGGGGAAGTGGTTTGGATACCCTGCTTACTATGCTTCGCTCAGACATTAAACAATCGGGTGATACGGGTTTCCCGCTAGCGAAAATTGAAGCGACCATGCAACAGCGTGGTAAATCGTTGCGCTTTGACCCAGAGGAAATTAGTGAACTAGCGCAGTTGGATTATGGTAATCCGCGTACCTTTGCCTTGTTGACTTTGTTGTTCCCAGGATTCGATTTTTCACGACACTTTCATGTGGACCACATTTACCCCAAAGGTTTGTTTACGCGTAACAAGCTTGCAAAAGTTGGTGTCCCAGCTGAACAGCTAGATGAACTCATCGAGGCATCTAACAAGCTGCCAAACCTTCAACTGTTGGAAGGGACAATCAACAACCAGAAGCGGCAAAAAATGCCCCATGAATGGTATGCGCAGCAGTGGCCTGATGTGAATGCAAGACAAGCACATCTGCAATCGCAAGCCATAACATCATTACCTGAACAACTAAACCAGTTTATGGACTTTTACCGCGAGCGTCAGGAAACACTGCTTGCCCGCATTAGAACCGCATTACAACCCGCAAACAGCGTAGAGACAGAATAAGAGGCGCAAGATCATATGAATACGAACAACATTAAAAAATACGCACCAAAAGCGCGCCGCGAATTTATGGATGCGGTAGCTAAACGATTAAATACCTTTGGTATCACCGCGAATAAAAAGGGCGAGCTACAAATTGCAGAAGCGAATCTACAAGGTTCTGTGCTTCAAATCGCTGGTAACAGTTTTGACGGTAAACTGGCCGAGCCCAGAAAACGCATAGTAGCCAGAAGCCAGAAACTTGGGTATGCACAACTTATTGAACAAGTAGCTTATACCTGGTTCAACCGTCTGTGTGCTATTCGCTATATGGAAATCCATGACTATCTAGGCCACGGTTTTCGTGTTTTGTCGCACCCAGACAACCCTAAAGGCTTTGAAATTATCGACCATGCCCAAGACGCTGCGGATGAACTCGGATTAGATAGAGCTCGCATTGTTGAACTCAAGCTTGCGGGCAACAAAGACGAAGAGCTGTATCGTGAACTGCTGTTAGGCCAGTGCCATAAGCTACATGAAGCGATGCCTTTCTTATTTGACGCATTGGACGATGAAACAGAGCTTCTGCTACCAGACAACCTAATGCGTACCGACTCCATTCTGCGTGGATTGGTAGACGGCATCCCTGAAGAGGACTGGCAACAAGTCGAAGTGATTGGTTGGCTTTACCAATTCTACATTTCTGAAAAGAAAGATCAGGTCATCGGAAAAGTAGTCAAAAGTGAAGACATTCCTGCCGCTACTCAGCTATTTACACCTAACTGGATTGTAAAGTACCTGGTACAAAACTCAGTCGGTCGTCAATGGCTGCAAACCTACCCAGACTCTGCCATTAAAAGCCAGATGGAATACTACATTGAGCCTGCGCAGCAATCTGACGAAGTTAACCAACAGCTAAAGGCTATTACGCCAGAATCGATTGAACCTGAAACCATCAAAGTACTCGATCCCGCTTGTGGCTCGGGCCACATACTGATTGAAGCTTACAACGTACTAAAAGCCATCTACGAAGAACGTGGTTTCCGCTCTCGTGACATTCCAAAGATGATCCTGGAGAACAACCTCTTCGGCTTGGACATAGATGATCGTGCAGCACAGCTATCTGGCTTTGCCCTGATGATGATGGCGAGAGATGACGACAAGCGTATTTTTACCCGTAACGTGCGACTCAATGTACTGTCATTGCAGGAAAGTAACCATATTGATCTGCCGACCTTATGGAAAGCACTCAACCTATCGGGAAGTTGGCAAAGCGGCACATCACAAGGACTGTTCTCTGACGAAGAGCAAGATTTAAGCTCGTTCAATGCAGACAACCGCTACCAACTGCTGAAGCGAACGTTGGCAAGATTTACTCAAGCCAAGACCTTTGGTTCATTGATTGATGTACCAAGCGATGACCATGAACAGCTAAAAGAGCTCCTGAGCACGCTAGTAGAGCTACAAGAGTCAGGCGACTCAATGCAGAAGCTGGCAGCGAAGCAATTGATTGAGTTTGTTCACCAGGCTTTGGTTTTATCTATTCGTTACGATGCTGTGATTGCTAATCCTCCCTATATGGGAGCAAAAGGAATGAATGCAGATTTGAAAGAGTTTGCTAAGAAACAATACCCAAATAGTAAATCAGACTTGTTTGCCATTTTTATGGAGCGAGCATTTAAATTGCTTTCTCAATATGGATTTAATGCTCAAATCAATATGCAATCGTGGATGTTCTTGTCGAGTTATGAGCAACTAAGAAACAATTTATTGGAAGACCATACATTTATTACTATGGCTCACCTCGGTGCACGCGCTTTTAGTCAGATTAGTGGCGAGGTTGTACAGACTACTGCCTGGATTATTCAAAATAAGCACATCAATCATTATCAACCTACCTTTTATAGGCTGATAGATGGCAATGAAGAAGAAAAGCAAAAAGCATTGCTCAATAGAGAGAATGAATTTGCAGCGACAGCTCAGGATGATTTCAAAAAGATTCCTGGGAGTCCGATTGCTTATTGGGTTGCCAAGGAAATATTAAATACATTTATGGACGCGCCAATATCGTCAGTTGCTAAAACTAGAGTTGGGTGTCAAACAAGTGATAATAATAGATTCTTAAGGCTATGGCATGAAGTTCCAGTAAACACCTCAATGTATGACTCTAGTTCTAAAGATGAAGCTGAATCCTCAGGATTCAAATGGTTTCCATATAATAAAGGCGGTTCATATAGAAAATGGTATGGCAATCAGGAATACGTAATTAATTGGGAAAATGCAGGTGAAGAGGTATTTGCATACGCTAAAAGTTTGTATGGGTCTCCTACTAGAACTGTGAAAAATGGTGCATTTTATTTTCGTAGCTCAGTAACTTGGTCAAAAATTTCGAGTGGAATTCCATCGTTCAGATGGCAGCCTGAAGGAGCGATATTTGACGTTGCAGGTGCATCAGTATTTCTTAATTCTCGAATTGAAGAATATGCCTTATTGGCTCAGTTAAACTCATCTGTAGTGCTGGAACAGTTAAAAATCATTTCGCCAACGCTTAACTATGAAACGAGTCAAATAGCCTCATTGCCGGCAATTTTCAATAAGGCTGACAAAGAAGCATTGTTTGAAAAGGTGAGCGATTTAATTTCCAACGCAAAGGTTGATTGGGATATGTACGAAACGTCATGGAACTTTGAATGTTCGCCTCTGTGTAAAATAAAACGTGCCAAAATTGCTGAATCTTATCAGGTTCTAAATGAAGTGAAGTTAAATCTAGTTAATGAACAAGCCAATTTGGAAAGTGAAGTTAATTCTTTAATATGCAATGATTTTGGAATTTCGGTGCCGGTTTCAATAGATATTTCAACACTATCATTATTTGCTAACCCTGCTTTTCGATATGAAAATTCTACTGATTTAAGTAAGTTAAAATCTGATACAACCTGTGAACTCATTAGTTACTCCATTGGTTGCATGATGGGGCGTTACTCTCTTGATCGTGAAGGCTTAGTCTACGCTCATGCTTGTAATTATGGGTTTGATAAACTCGTTGCCGAAGGTGCTTATCAATCTTTTGCTGCCGACGAAAATGGCATCATTCCCCTAACCGACCAAGAATGGTTCAAGGACGACGCAACCAATCGTTTCCGCGAGTTTGTCCAAGTTGTTTGGGGTGAAGAACACTTACAAGAAAATCTCGATTTTGTTGCAGAGTCTCTGTGCTTAAATGCCATAAAGCCCAAAAAATCAGAATCAGCTCTTGAGACGATCCGCCGCTATTTATCGACTCAATTCTACAAAGACCACCTGAAGACATACAAAAAACGTCCTATTTATTGGTTGTTTAGCTCAGGCAAACAGAAGGCTTTTGAGTGCCTGGTTTACCTGCACCGTTACAACGAGGGCACGCTTTCGCGTATGCGTACCGAGTATGTCACCCCGTTACTCGGCAAATACGATGCTTATGCAGAGCAGCTTGAGAAGCAGATTGAAACGGCAGACTCGACCAGTGAAGCGAACCGCTTCAAGAAAGAGTTGGATGCCTTAATCAAGAAACAGGTTGAACTACGCGAGTTTGATGACAAGCTAAAACACTACGCTGATATGCGTATTTCACTGGATTTGGATGATGGCGTGAAAGTGAATTACGGCAAGTTTGGTGATCTGTTGGCTGATGTTAAGGCCATTACCGGTTCGGCCCCGGAGGTTAACTAATGCAGATTAGTGAACTGGCACAAGGCGTTGCTGCCAAATTTGAACAAAGCCGCATTGTGTTTTGGTACGACCCAGAGCAAAGCTTTACTGAAGAGCTTGAGCATTTAGCTAACGCCCTCTCTATTGCAAAAGAAGGGCTTGCAAAAGAAACAGACGATAAATCGGCGGATAAAACTGCACGGGTGCTTCCAAATGATTTGACCATCCTCAATATGGGCAATGAGTCTGTATTGGCAGTGAAAAAACGCATTGAAGTAGATGAGCGTGAAGCTAAATTCCTTATCTATTTTCCAAGCGCTGAGCCAGAGCCTGACCGCGATTGGTTGCTAGACGTGCGTTTGTATAGCGAGCAGTTTTTTGCTGATCACAGCTCAATGCTGCTTAATGAGCTGGGTATTCCGAAAATGGCGCTTCGCACGCACATTCGTAAGCGCCAGAGCTTTTTTGCCAATAAACAGCGCATAGCCGGTTTAAAAAAGTGGGTGACTGAGAACGAAGACGAACTGTCGTTAGACAGAAAGATGATGGCTGTGGTTGTAAAAGCTGATTCTGCGTCTTTGTCGGACATTCTGCTTGGGTTACTACGCGAATATGCGGCTTATATCGAAGATGAAAGCCTTGGTCAACCTTTATGGAGCCAGCTAGGAAAGTTTGATCTTGAGACCTCACTCTGGGCATATCTGAGTGAGGGTTTTGGCTATACAGTTGAAGAGCCAACCTTCTCAGACTTCGTGTTGAAATTATTCTGTACTGAATTCTGGAGCCAAATTGAAGGTGTTGAACGCGATTGGTTGCTTAACAATGTTCTAAAAAGCGCATCAGGCCGGGCGACAGCCTTGGCGTTTATGGTGAGCTGGCGCGACAGCCGCTCTTTCGCCGCTTACTACGAAAGCATCTCTAAGGTGCTTAGCCAACAGTTGGAAATTTCGACTCGTGCTGGGCAGTACCATCCGGTTGAGCTTATCGAATGCGAAACGTTCGAAGCTGTGGAACAGGCCATAATCCGTGGTTTAGTTCGTGATTTGCTCGATAGCAGTAAAGCGCTAGACCGGGTTCAGTTTGATACGGTCTTATCAAGACGTCTTTCTAGCCACTGGACATTGTCACGCAAAGAATACTTCGCAATTTATGAAGCTATCCGCAACGCTGAAGAGTTAATGCACTTGCGAAATCGCTATGTGGATGGGTTCCACTTTGATAACGCGAAAGCAATGTACGACGCCTATACCACAGACATTTATCGTTTTGACCAGGCTTACCGTTTGTTCAATGAGCATGTGCACTCTGTATTGAGTAAAGGTGCAGACATACTGCGTCAGCTCGACGACGAAGTCGAAAGCATTTATACCAACTGGTACTTGTATGAGCTTGGCCTTGCATGGGATCGTCACTTGGCCAATGAAAAATTACTTGAAAAGTGGCAGATTTCTGGCGTACCGCACCAGTATGACTTCTATGAAAAAGAAGTTCGCACACGACTGAGTCTGAAACAGACAAAACGAGTGTTTGTGATCATCTCTGATGCCCTGCGTTTTGAAATTGCGAATGAGCTTGGCGCTATCATTAACAACGAGAAGCGATTTAAGGCTGAGGTGTCTACGCAGTTGGGCGTTTTGCCGAGTTATACCCAACTTGGGATGGCGGCATTATTGCCTCATAAGGCGCTCAGTTACCAGCCAGAGCAAGGCACGGCTGTTTATGTGGATGGTATTTCTTCACAGGGTCTAGACAACCGCAACGCCATCCTACAAAAAGTAGGTGGTATGGCAGTGAGTTCTAAGGAACTGATGAGCTGGAGTAACCAGGAGGGGCGTGACAAGGTTCGAGACGTAGAAGTCGTTTATATCTATCACGATACCATTGATGCGATTGGTGATAAGGCAGCAACTGAAGAGAAAACGTTTGAAGCCTGTCGTAGTGCCATTGAAGAGCTAAAAGACCTCGTTGGGCGGGTCATCAACCGTCTAAACGGCAGCCGAGTTGTGATCACTGCTGACCATGGCTTCCTCTTCCAACAAAAAGCACTTGTAGCGGCTGACAAAACCTCGTTGAAAACCAAACCTGCTGGAGCGATAGAAGCCAAGAAACGTTATATCGTTGGTAATAACTTGCCTTCAGATGAAGCCTGTTGGAAAGGCTCAATTAACGATACGGCTCATGGCTCAAGTGATACCGAGTTCCTGCTTCCAAAAGCGGCTCAACGCTTCCACTTCGTTGGTGGTGCTAAGTTTGTGCATGGCGGAGCGATGCTACAGGAAGTCTGCGTACCGGTACTACATGTGCGAGAGCTACAAAAAGAACAAGCAGCAAAACATGAGAAACAACCGGTAGGTGTTGTAGCAGCCACTCAGCCCATCAAATTAGTAAACAATATCGACAAGGTCAGATTTATTCAGACAGACCCTGTAGGCGAGCGTTTCGTCGCACGGTTGTTGGATGTCTATATCGTCGATGCACAAGGTAATGAAGTCTCCAGTCGTGAAACGATTAACTTTGATAGCGTGAGTAAAGTGATGGATGAACGTACTCGCGAAGCTAGGTTAAAGCTTATTGGCTCCCAGTTCGATAGAAACGCTCAATACACATTAGTTCTTGAGAATGCGGAAATGAGAACCCGTTATAGCCAATACGCGGTAACCATTGATTTGGCATTCCAAGATGATTTTTTCTAAGGCGCTGAGGTGAAACATGACAACTGATTTTTCACAAGATCATAAAGACGAAAAAAATCAGATGCAAAGCGCCGATTTAGACGCATTGCTCAACCAATATTTTAAAGGCCGTGTCGTTCGAAAAGATCTGACAAAGCAATTGAAAGAAGGCGCTAACGTCCCTGTCTATGTGCTTGAGTATTTACTAGGCATGTATTGTGCGTCCGATGACGACGAAGTTGTAATGCAAGGCCTTGATAATGTAAAAAAAATCTTGGCTGAGAACTATGTCCGACCAGATGAAGCGGAGAAAGTGAAGTCACTGATCCGTGAACGCGGCACGTTTAAAATCATCGACAAAGTAAGCGTTAAGCTCAACCAGAAAAAAGACGTCTATGAAGCTGCGTTGTCGAACCTGGGTATCAAGGATGCCCTTGTACCGACCAAAATAGTACAAGACAACGAAAAATTATTAACTGGCGGCATCTGGTGCATTATTACCGTCCAGTATTTCTTTGAGGAAGGTCAGAAGACATCACCTTTCTCCATTATGAGTTTAAAACCGATACAAATGCCGTCCATGAACATGGATGAGGTGTTTTCAACCAGAAGACATTTTAGTACCGATCAGTGGATGGATGTGTTGCTTCGTTCCGTGGGTATGGAGCCAACCAACTTAGAGCATCGGGTGAAATGGCATCTTATCACTCGTATGATCCCATTCGTTGAAAACAACTACAACGTTTGTGAGCTCGGACCAAGAGGGACAGGTAAAAGCCATGTCTACAAGGAGTGCTCACCAAACTCATTGCTTGTCTCGGGCGGACAAACAACTGTGGCGAACTTGTTCTATAACATGAGCTCGCGCCAAGTTGGGTTGGTCGGAATGTGGGATGTTGTCGCCTTTGATGAAGTAGCGGGTATTAACTTTAAAGACAAAGACGGCGTCCAAATAATGAAAGATTATATGGCGTCAGGGTCTTTTGCCCGTGGTCGTGATTCAATCGAAGCGAAGGCTTCCATGGTATTCGTCGGTAACATCAATCAAAGCGTTGAGACACTGGTGAAGACCAGTCATCTGTTGGCACCTTTTCCTGAAGCCATGATTGACACTGCTTTTTTTGACCGTTTCCATTCCTATATTCCTGGATGGGAAATACCGAAGATGCGTCCTGAGTTTTTCACCAATAGTTACGGATTAATCACAGACTATCTTGCTGAATACATGCGTGAAATGCGCAAAAGAAGTTTTGCGGATGCTATCGATAAGTTCTTCAAACTCGGTAATAACCTTAATCAGCGTGATGTAATTGCTGTACGCAGAACTGTTTCGGGCTTGTTAAAGCTACTACACCCCGACGCACAGTACACAAAAGATGATGTAAGAGCCTGCCTGACCTATGCGCTGGAAACTAGACGTAGAGTCAAAGAGCAATTGAAAAAGCTTGGCGGAATGGAATTTTTTGATGTGCACTTTAGCTACATCGATAACGATTCATTAGAAGAATTCTTCATCAATGTACCGGAACAAGGTGGCAGCAAGCTAATTCCTGAGGGCTTACCTCGCGCTGGTGTCGTGCACTTGGTTACTCAGGGAAGCACTGGGCAGCTTGGGTTATATCGCTATGAAACCCAGATGATGGCTGGTTCTGGTAAACACTCAGTGTCTGGCCTTGGTTCGAATACCGCAGCGAAAGAAGCTGTGCGTGTTGGCTTTGATTATTTCAAAGGTAACCTGAATAGAATCAGTGCGTCGGCGAAGTTTTCTGATCATGAGTATCACCTCCATGTTGTTGAGCTCCACAATACGGGGCCAAGTACAAAGTCATCGCTCGCTGCATTAATTGCGTTCTGTTCAATTCTGATGAACCGACCGATTCAAGAGCAGATGGTTGTTTTGGGTGAGATGACTTTAGGTGGTGTCGTCAATCCTGTTCAAGATCTTGCAGGCAGTCTTCAGTTAGCTATGGACAGTGGCGCAAAGCGTATTTTGCTCCCAATGGCCTCAGCCTCAGATATTCCAACGGTTCCTGCTGAGTTGTTCTCAAAATTCCAGATCAGCTTTTATGCAGACCCCGTCGATGCCGTGTTTAAGGCGCTTGGGGTTAATTGATTAGGTGTCGTTTGACGCGCCATTTTATGGAGTCATTACAGGTATGTTTACCAAAGCTCGTTTCTTTAAATGTGGAGTGACCACGCTCCGGTAGACAGTTTCTGTCCTCACTGCGAGGCCTTTTCGAAGGCCTCCGGGCTGACGCCGCCGAGATGACTGTGGCGCCGGGCCCGGTTGTAGAACACTTCAATATAATCGAAAATATCCGCCCGGGCCATGTCCCGGGTTTTGTATATCCGCTTCCTGATGCGCTCTTTTTTGAGTGAACTGAAGAACGATTCTGCGTAAGCGACTCGTCAGAACCGTATTGATATTTACTGAGAGCTCAGATCAACTTTCCAGGGCAACAGATCGCGTACCCGGTTTGCCGGCCAGTCCTGGATATGTTCAATGACGTAACGCAGCC
>Ga0129312_1001133_pt1 | contig 16894 bp, 28 predicted proteins | sample O827metagenome_FD_94434 | JGI IMG/M metagenome (GOLD analysis project Ga0129312, IMG submission 94434) | Orangutan group fecal microbial communities from Wisconsin, USA - O827 metagenome | ecosystem: Host-associated > Mammals > Digestive system > Large intestine > Fecal | place: USA: Wisconsin... | reverse complement strand
GGCAGAGGTCGCACAGCATTCCATCTAACAGAGAGGAGCAAGTGGAATGGAAGAACTGGATATCAAGACTGCCATACAGATAGCAAAGATACTGGCAGCGGCCCCGGATGAAAGAATCCCCATGATACTGGATGTGTTCAGCAAGGCACTGGTTGACATCAACGGACTTGATGAACTGGCAGAATGGAGAGCACTGGACAAGCAGGCCGCACTGATTGACACAGATACCTTTGTAACAGAACTGACCAAGGGTAAGGAACTAGAGGACGGAGAATACCGCATCAGAGTTCCGGAGTTTAATCACTTCTGTAGCACAAAGGGAGTGAGTGCCAGATACGCAAGGAAGCACCTGTACGAAAGCGGTATGCTCCGAAGCAGCACTGACAATGGCAAGATCAACTACACCTGCCCAGTGCAGGCGACAGATACCAAGAAAACAGAACGATGCGTATGCATCACACCTAAAAACTGAATACCGAAGAAACACACTGGCAAGCATCGACCAGAATAAAAACCGATAGGTAGGAGCGAGCCGCCGCAGTAAATCGCTCCGGCAGCAGGACATGAGCCTGCATGAATGGCTGTCGTAATTGGGGTAGGGAACGCAGACCCAAGTAAAACAACAACGGTTCGGAGGCAGATGAGAAACACGCAGAGAGAGAATACCGAGAGCATGGATGCGTGGGTGCGATTTAACACTCGGTAGCGGGGAATGAAAAAGACCGCACTGCAGGCGACTAGTACAGCTACCCCAAAGGATACTCAGGGAGCATGAACGGAACAGTTACTCTTCAAAGCCTTGGAGAACCTGTTCCATGCCAGACCCAAGAAGCCTAGAGAGCATAATGAGGTACTGGTAAAAGTCAAGTAAGTATAAAGGAGAGAGAGCATATGAAACAGCCAAAGAAACTGACAAGGAATCAGAAAGAGATACTGGTCAAGATGGGAATGAACCCAGATGACTATATGCTCCATTCAGAGGATGAGAAAGAGATGATCCTCTACAACAAGAAGGAAAAGAAACTGGAAGCAGTCGAGAAGTAAGCAGGAGGTGCATGACGATTTGAAACTCAGTAGGAGACAGAAGCGAATTCTGAAAAGAAAGCTGAAGCGCATAGCAGGGGATGCAGTAGCGGTATTAGTGGGAGCGGGAATGTTTGTCGGATTGTTTATCGCATGGGCAAGCGAACCGATGCCGGACTGGAGCGAGTACATAGAGGAAAACCACATAGGCATGGTGCAGGTGGAAGGCTCGGACACATGGCTGACGCAGGAAGAATATGAGCAGATGTGCAAAGAGCGTGACGCATACAGGGCAGCAGAGCAGGCAGAGGAACAATCCTACTACAACGCAATCCTCCAGAGCACTGAGACACCAGTACCGACAACGACCGCAGCAATCGGTAGTCTGGACTGGGATGCGGACGACTCCTACAGATTAGCGAAAATCGCCATGGCAGAAGCAGAGGGCGAGGACACCGAGGGCAAGGCACTGGTCATACTGGTAGTGCTGAACCGAGTATGGAGCGATGAATTCCCAGATACCATCGAGGGAGTGATCACAGAGGACACCCAGTTCACAGCATACGGAAACGGCAGATACGACAGGGTAGAGCCGGACGCAGACTGCTACCGGGCACTGGAAATGGTGCAGGTAGAACACTGGGATGAGAGCCAGGGAGCAACATACTTCGAGAGAACCACGGACGAAGCCACATGGCACAACACCACACTGAAAAAATTATTCACACACGGCAACCACACATTCTACACCGAAAGGAAGTAACCAACAATGAAAATGGCAATGAAGGACGGACAGATCCTCATAAGGGAAGCAGACAACGTCCAGTTCACAATCATAAAGAGTTGGGGAAAGATGAAGTGGAGCAGGCAGACGCAGACGCTAAGCGGACCGGCTGACATCGAACTGCTGAACAGACTGGCAGGACTGGTAAACTTGCCACCGTCCATCGAAGCAGAGCGAAAGAAGCTGAACGAAGTAATGGCAGCAGTCGACCGGGAACGCATGAACCCGAAGCCAGAGCCACTCATCCCACCGCCAGTCAAGGTGTCGCCATTCACGCACCAGGTGCGAGGATACAACATGGCACTCATGACATTCGGACTGGTAGACCCACCGAAACCAAAGGAGGCGGAGAAGTGATACATATTAAGGAAACGGAGATCATCCCACTTCTGAAGGAAGCGCAGACAGAATACTCGCAGAAGATAACTGAGGGAGATCCGAAAGATGCGGAGATGGCAGAAAGAATAGAGGAAGCACTCACACAGGCGATGGACATCGTGTACGACTACCAGAGCATGGCAGATGAGCATAAGCGGATGCTCGAAAAATACGAGACAGAAGCACCAGTAATCAAGAGAGGTATGGACTTTTACTGTTGCCCTGCCTGCGGAAAGAGAACCTCCCAAAATCATACGCACTGCCACTGGTGCGGAAAGAAACTGGGGTGGTAAAGATGACAGATCGAGAAAAGAAAGAATTAATAGAAGCCGAGGAAACGATACTGCAGTTGTTCTTCGATGCGTATGAAAGAGCAATGAAGTACACAAAAGGCAATATCAACCTTTCACTCCGCATGGCAGCAATGCTCGTGTCAGCGATGGTTCACGACCAGACAGAAAGCAAGTCCTTTCAATTTTTGTGGCAAATGGGGAGGGATAACAAATGACGCAGGAAATAACAATGGGGTCTTTGTTCTCCGGGAGCGGTGGCTTTGAACTGGCAGGATCGATATTCGGAATCAGACCAATATGGGCAAGCGAGATAGAGCCATTCCCGATACTGGTAACCACAAAGAACTTCCCGGAAATGAAACACCTCGGAGACATAAATAAATTAAACGGCGCAGACTTAGAGCCAGTGACCATCATCGCAGGCGGCTCTCCATGCCAGGACATGAGCATAGCCGGAAAGCGTGAGGGTCTGGACGGTTCACGAAGCAATCTGTTCCGTGAGCAGATACGGATCATAAAGGAGATGAGAGAAAGTGACAGAGCAGCAGGCAGAACAGGAACGCAGATCAGACCGAGATACATGGTCTGGGAGAACGTGCCCGGAGCATTCAGCAGCAACAAGGGCAAAGACTTCCAGGCAGTCCTCCAAGAAATCGTCAGCATCACAGACGAAGAGTCCAATGTACCTCTCCCTCCGAAGGGAAAATGGCAGACAGCCGGATGCATCATGGGCGACCATTTCACCATCGCTTGGCGAGTGCTTGATGCCCAATACTGGGGAGTGCCCCAAAGAAGAAAGCGTATCTACCTTGTCGCAGATTTTGGAGGAAACACCGCACCAAAAATATTATTTGAGCGAGAAGGCTTGTCTGGGAATTTTACGGAGAGCCGAGAAGCGTGGCAAAGAACTGCCGGAGATATTAAGACTGGCACTCATAAGACAGGCACAGATGATGTCGAGTGCTATGACATCAGCGACAGACGCAGGGTAGCTGATAAGAGCGAGGTATCGCCCACGCTCACAACAAAGATGGGGACCGGCGGTAACAATGTACCCATCGTATTGGAAAACCACCCACAGGACAGCAGAGTGACGATAGCGGAGGACGGTAATGTACCAACGCTGACCAGTCGCATGGGCACCGGGGGGGCAATGTACCACTCATCCTCAGCCAATCACATTGCAGATCAGAAGCGGATGTGCGGGAGGAGGTAAGGGAGCATTGATGCAGACAGACAAGAGCGCAACGCTCAGTACACACAACACACAGACCTTATTCGACCCAATCCCGATAGCAGATAAGGCGACCCCGATACAAGGGCGGCGGAGATACCAGAAACAATGACGGCTCTGCCAATGGACTTGGTATCGGAGAACCGGGAGCACCTGCCAACACACTCACGGCCGCAGACAGGCACGGAGTAGCCTGCTTCGCACAACAAGCAATCGGGGAATATGAGGAATCGGAGAAAGCCTCCTGTCTGAAACGCAGGGATTATAAGGACAGCACCGACCTCATTCTCTGGGAGTACATCATCCGCAGGCTCACACCATTGGAATGCTGCAGACTGCAAGGTTTCCCAGATAACTGGGCAGAGGAACTGGGAATACCAGAACCAACGCAGGAAGATATCAATCACTGGCGGGCAGTGTTCCGAACACAGATGGAAGCCATGGGCGAGAGCAAAAAGGAAAAGACAGATAACCAGATCCGCAAATGGCTGAAAGACCCGGAGAGCGACTCAGCCAAATATAAGATGTGGGGCAACGGCATAGCACTTCCGTGCGCAATGTTCGTGATGGAAGGCATCGCCATGATACTGAGCGAGGAGGATACAGATGAGCAGAAATAACAGAGATTACATATCCTGTCGTAACCCCGCAGCAACCAAGCAGCAGGAAGCGAGTTGGAACAGGATGGTGCGAAATTTGGAGCATCGGAAAGCAAAGGAAAATCACAGGAAGGAGGTAAAAACCAATGGCAGAAACGCATAAAGGCTTCGGTCTGCTTTTTGAGATGGGATGCGGAAAGACGCTGACAGCGATCATGATCGCAGGCACGGCTTACCAGATGGGTAAGGTGGAAAAGGTACTGGTGGTAGCACCAACCTCCGTCTGCTCCGTATGGCCCAAGGACTTCGCAGAATTTGCAGACTTTAAGGCAAACATCAAGGTACTGCTCGGAGATAAGAACCGCAGGCTGAAGCTGTTAAACGATCTCGACAACTTCCCATTCAAGGCATTAAAGGTAGCCGTTATCAACTACGAATCCACATGGAGAGAGGGCATCTTTGATGCACTGTACGAATGGAACGCAGACATGATCATCTGCGATGAGAGCCAGAGAATCAAGAGCCACGATGCAGAGCAGTCCAAGGCAATGCATAAACTGGGCGACCAAGCAAAATACAAACTTATCCTGTCCGGAACTCCGGTGCAGAATAACGCAATCGACCTGTACAGCCAGTACCGCTTCCTTGACCCGACAATCTTCGGAACGAACTTCTATCAGTTCCGAAATAGATATGCCATCATGGGCGGATTTAACAGACACCAGATCGTGGGGTACAAAGACCTCGACCAGTTAATCCAGAAAGAGCACTCCATCGCATACCGAGTGACCAAGGACGAAGCACTCGACCTGCCGGAGCAGACATTCCTGCAGAGATACATAACGATGTCGGCAAAGGAAAAGAACATCTACGACCGCATCAAGCGTGAGAGTTTCGCAGAACTGGAGAGCGGTGGGCAGATCAGCGCAACGACCGTGCTGACAAAACTGCTTCGCCTTCAGCAATTCACTGGCGGATTTTTAGTGGCAGACGGCGAGGAAAAGCCGGAACTGGTCAGCAAGGGCAAACTGAACGCACTGGAAGAAATCGTGGACGATTATGTGGTGGACGCAGGAAAGAAACTGGTAATCTTCGCACGTTTCAGACCAGAGATAGACATCATCGGGCAGATGCTGAAAAAGAAGAAACTCCGCTACGGAGAAATCTATGGAGATGTGAAACTGGAGGACAGGGGCGACATCGTCAAGGACTTCCAGACGAACCCGGAAACAATGGTATTCCTCGCACAGATTGATACCGCAGGACTGGGAATCACACTCACGGCCGCAGACACCTGTGTGTATTATTCGGTCAACTTCAACTATGCAGCATACAGTCAGAGCCTTGCCAGAATCCACCGTATCGGGCAGAAAAATGCCTGTACATACATCCACCTCATCACAGAGGGAACGATAGACGAAGTGGTGCTGAAAGCACTGGCGAAGAAAGAGGATCTGGCAAAAACAGTCGTGGATACATGGAGGGATTATTTCTAATGGGTGGACGCAAATGGACAGATGAGGACCTTGTCCTCCTAGAAGAACTGACAGAGAAGTACCCACTGGAAACAGTGGCAAGACGGCTGAACCGAACCAAGGAAGCGGTGTTCTTAAAGAGACAGCGCATCGGAATAGGCGGATACATGGCGAACACAGATATGCTCACCAGAAATACCGTGTCGAAGATCCTTGGAATAGAAAACCGTACCCTGCAGTACTGGGAGAGAAAAGGTCTGAAAAGCTACCGGAAGCGACCATACGTGATGTACCGACAGGAAGATATCATCAAATACATGAGAGAGCACCCAGAGGACTGGAACGCAGCCAGGGTAACAGACGACACAATGTTCATGCGCTACGACTGGTACAAGGAAAAGAAACGGAATGATATATCACGCAGATACAACTGGACAGGAACGGAAGTCCGAAGGATGCAGTATCTCAGACACGAAGGATATTCCATAAGGGAAATTGCAGAAATGATGAACCGCTCGGAATCGAGCATAAAATACAAACTTTACAGGAGGAGCAATAGTGAAGATTGATATTTTTAACCCGGAAAGTAAATACGACATCCTCTACACGGACCCACCGTGGCAGCAAGGCAGGGGCGGAAAGAAAGCAGCCAGACCAAACAGCACCGGAACGACAGTGCCGTATGAAACAATGGACGTCCCCGGAATTATGGAACTGCACCGCTATGTCACAAACGAACTCATGAATGAAAAGCACAATGTGTTCATGTGGACGATAGACAAGTACCTGCCGCAGACAGAGGAAATCATGAGCCTGCTTGGATATAAACTCCACGCAAGGCTGATATGGGATAAGGGCAACGGACCGGCACCCGCATACACGGTGCGCTTCGCACATGAGTACCTGCTCTGGTTCTACAAGAAGGGAAACATCATCCTCCCGGACAAGGACAAGCGTGGAGCATTTTCTACGGTACTCAGAGAAAATAGCAAACGGCATCACAGCCAGAAGCCGGAATGTGCCTATCAGATGTTAGAAACATTCTTCCCACAGGCAAAGAAACTGGAACTCTTCGCAAGGGCGGAGCGTGACGGTTGGGACCAGTGGGGAAATGAATTATAAAACAAAAGGAGGAGCAACAACATGGAAACAGTAACAACATTAGACGACAAGGTCAGAGCCTTCAAGGTACTGCTCGACAAAAAAGATGAATTGGCAGAGCAGACCAAGGCAAACAATGAGGAAATCAAAAACCTCGAACAGGAAATCGCACAGCAGATGGTGGACGAGGAAAAGCCGGATACTACGGTGGATGGCTTCAAGTACAGCCTGCAGGAGAAAACGAGATACTCCAAGATTTCAGAAGAAAAGCTGATGGAAAAAGGTCTGGTATTCTTCGATGTCTTGAGGGAGCAGGGATTTGGACACCTCATCACGGAAAGAGTAGATCCACGAACCCTCGACTCTGCGATGAACAATCTGGCGGCCGAGAACGATGGCGAACTGCCGGAAGAAATGGCAGAGGTACTCTCTGTTTATTCGGAACTTAAGGTATCCAAGAGAAAAGCCAACACCAAGGCTCTGAACAGAGCAAAGAAAGCACAGGAGGTATAGAGATGGCAGACTACGAGCAGATGAAAATTGATATCACACTGGAAAGCGACCGTGACCTCAAAGAGAATATGCAGGCGACTGCCAAGTTCGCACTGGGGCAGATCATGGAGTATCAGCACCCGACCAAGGTAAAGAACCGCCATGAGGGATACGGCATCGCAGCGGAGGGATATGCGTCCCTGCAGGGCAAGATGAAATCCACCAAGACAGACATGGATGACCTCTTGAAACTCCTGCCGAATGGAGACGGCGATGTCCTCAATGTAATCGGTAGCCTTTACAATTCAGCGGTTGAGGTAGCCGTGGAAGCAATCAAGCTGGCAGCACAGGCACAGAGGATCATGGACGATCTCTACTACGGAGAAAGCGGAAAGCCGACACCGATGGAAGAATACCTGGACGAACAGGAAGCAGGAGAGTCAGAGGACGATGGCTTCGAGGAAGCAGACAATAACAAAGAAGATGCAGAGGAAATGGAGGAATAAGACATGGCAAAGAATGAGGTAGCAACAACAGAAAAGAATTTTAATCTGGTCACGCTGACCGGAGAACTGAAGGAAGCAGTCGCAGAGGAACTGGACGGTCTCGGCACTCTTCCCTTTGAGAGAGCAAAGATCCCGAGCGGTGGCGGTCTGGCATTTGAACTGCCGGGAGAGACTGAGGATGAGCCTGTAATGAGTACAGACCTCACCGGAGTTCTTATCCATCATCATCCGGTAAACGCATACTGGAAAGAGGAATACGCAGGCGGCAATGTTCAGCCGGACTGCTCAAGCCATGACGGAAAGCAGGGAGTGGAGCGTGAAACCGGAGAAATCCATGATTGCAGCAAGTGCCCGCATAACCAGTTCGGAAGCGGAAAGAACGGATCTGGAAAAGCCTGCAAGAATATCCACAGATGTTACATCCTGCAGGAGAACAACCCTGTACCGATTATCCTCGCACTGCCGCCAACCTCTCTGAAATACATTAGAGATTACATCGGCAAGCGAATCCTCCTCAAAGGACTCCGCTGCTATGATGCCGTAACCAAGATCACACTGAAAAAGGAAAAGTCAGCAGACGGCATCACATACTCCAGAGCAGCCTTCGCATTTGTGAGTAAGCTGACGGACGAACAGAGAGCCGAAACAAAGGCAATGGTAGAGATGATCAAGGCACAGGCGGACAATATCCCGGATATTGACGAAGCAGACTACAACACCGGAGCTGCCGTGGATGCAGCAGACTTCCAGAGTGTAGACGGAGACGCAAACCTGCCGTTCAACTAAGGCAGACTAAGCCGGGAGCGGAAACGCTCCTGGCATTATCCAAAGGAGGCACAGTATGCAGATATTATTTGATAACTGGACCGGCAGATACGATGATGAATGCTTAATGCCGGGAGACATCGTGGAAGCGGCTATGGTTTACAACTTTAGGGAGAACGCAGGCAACCAGACGGATACTATGATCCAGATGAGCGAGGTCGCAGACATCGTAGGCAACCTGCCAATCTATGACACCATATACAAAGAGAACAGATACTCGCCATGGAAGTACGCAGGACAGTGTTATCCGGGAGAGTTACAGAATAGAAATCCGGCACTCATGCCGATGTGCTATATCTGCAGCAGATACAGGGCAGATACCAGAGAGGAGCTGGAAGAAAATATCAAAGTGGCGAAGTGGGCAGCAAGCAAGGTAGTCAGCGAAGGAAAGATACCAATCGCACCACACCTTTACTTCCCACGATTTATGGATGACTCCATCGCCGGAGAGAGATACTTCGGAATGGAAGCAGGCAAGCGTCTGATGATGCAGTGCAAAGAATTCCTCGTAGTGACCGTAGACAATGTGATCAGCGAGGGAATGAATGAGGAAATCGACTACATGACGAACAAACTCATGATGCAGGGCAAGTCAATCAATTTCACAAGACTTGGACTGGAACAGGTAATACTTAGTAGATTGGAGCGATAATATGCAGCAGGCAGCGGAGGTCGATTTAGACCGTCTGGTAGATTATAAAACTGAATACTGCTCCGTTATCAAAAAGCACAAGATCACAGGCGACAACCTCACAGGCCTGTGTCCATTCCATGATGACCGTGCCAATTCATTCTCGGTAGACCTAAAGACCGGAAAGTGGCACTGCTTCGCAGAAGATGAGGGCGGAAACTTCGTCACATTTTATGCAAAGCTGAATGGACTGGATACCAAGGAAGCCTATAAGCAGATACTGGAAAAGTATGGAGCATTGAATGAGCCGCAGGAGAAACCAAAAGAGAAGAAACCAGGACTGGATCACTACACCGTGTCCCAGTATTCATTCGAGAAGCGTCTCCCAGAGGACTGGCTGAAAGAACAATGCTGCCTGCAGACAAAGAAAGATCGAAACGGAGTCCAGTATTTATACATACCATACTTTGACGCAGAAAGAAATCTGGCACTGCACCGCAAGAGATACGGCGGAAAGCAGTTCCGGTGGGAATATGGAAAGACAGACAGGCTGTGTATGTATGGATTATGGCAGATAGAAGCCATAAGGAATATCGGATATGCAGCACTGGTCGAGGGCGAGAGCGATTCCCAGTCCATGTGGTACATGGGAATCAGCACACTCGGAATACCGGGAGCGTCCATGATGCGGGCAGACTGGGCAGGAGTCCTGCAGGATTTGAAACTTTATATCCATGTAGAGCCGGACAAAGGCGGGGAAGCATTCCTCGCAAAAGTCACAAGGGCACTCCGAGAAGGAAAGTTCGTAGGAGAAGTATACAAATGGAGCTGTCGGACACTCGGATGCAAGGACCCATCGGAAGTTTATATGAAGTATGGCAAAGAGGAAGCGGCCGAGAAGATCCGAAAAGCAATCAGCAACGCAGAGCAGATAGACATCGAGGAAGATAACATCCCAGAAGCAGTCGAGGGAGCACCTGTGAACTTAAGACAGCCGGAAGGTTGGATTTATTCAGAAAAGGGAATCAGTGTGATCGATGAAAAGAAGTACGCACCTGTCATGGTATGCAGAACCCCGATTATTATCACGCAGCGACTGCGGAGCATGGAAACAGGAGAGGAAAAGATAGAGGTAGCATTCAAGAGGGATGGGCAGTGGCACAAGGCAATCTACCCACGAAGTACCATCTTTACATCCAGAGCTATCACAGCACTGGCAGACTTAGGATGCACCGTCACATCGGAGAATGCAAAGCACATCGTAAAATTCTTGGCAGCACTGGAAGCCGAGAACATAGACATCATAAAGAAAGCAGACTCCACAAGTACATTCGGATGGCAATCCGGAAAGCGGTTCGTGCCGGGGCATGACAAGGATATCGTTCTGGACATTGACCCATCGCAGAGGGGCATGGCAGCGGCATACTGCCAGAACGGAACAATGGCGGACTGGCTCAAAATGATAAAGCCACACCGAAGCAGAGACAAGTTCCGGTTCATATTGGCGGCCAGTTTCACAGCACCGCTCCTGCGGATCATAAAGCAACGAATATTCTTCGTGTACAACTGGGGCGGTTCAAAGGGCGGAAAGACCGCAGCACTTAAGGCAGCACTCTCCGTATGGGGCGACCCGGAAAGACTGATGGTAAATTTTAATGCAACGCAGGTAGGCTTGGAGAGAACCGCATCCTTTTACTGCGACCTTCCGCTCGGAATTGATGAGCGACAGTTGGCAGGAAATAACCAGAACTCACTGGAGAAAATCGTGTACATGATCGCCAGTGGTACAGGAAAGATACGAGGTGCAAAGAGCGGTGGCATTCAGGCAACACAGACATGGAGAACCGTGGCACTGGCAACCGGAGAAGAACCACTATCAACAGAAACATCGCAGACAGGTGTAAGCACCCGTGTGCTTGAAATATACGGCGGACCATTTGACGATGAGAGGGAAGCCTCCGTCATGCATCAGCAGTCTGGAATGAACTGCGGATGGGCAGGGCCGGCTTACATCGGAATGCTCCTGCACACAGACGAAAGAAGCATCACGGAGAAATACGATGAAATGATGCAGTATGTATACCAGATCAGCAAAGGAAAGAGCGGATCACACATAGCGGGCATCGCAGCGGTGGCACTGGCAGACGCAATCATCGACACATGGGTATTTAATAACGGAGAATGGCTGAAACGGTACGAAAATGGAGAATTTGATACGGAATCAGCCAAAACAAACACGGAAAACCTGCAAATTGACCCGGAATCATGGGAAAGAGCCAAAGAGATGGCAAGGAACATCCTGCAGGAGCAGATGAACGCAGACACCGGAGATGTAAACGAGAATGCCACGCAGTACATCGTGGACTGGATACTGTCAAACAAGGACAGCTTCGGGGAGAAAGCCTTCGGAACGTGCCTTGGCATGATCCAGAACAAGAACGCATACATCTTCCCATCCATGCTGACGCAGGCACTCACGAAAGCAGGGTACTCATCCAGAAAGACACTGAAATACCTCGCAGACAAGGGTCTGATCGGAGTATCAGTCCTTAAAGACGGTAGCACCAAGAACTCAGTGACAAAATGGTTCAACAACCGAAACTGTCGCTTCGTGGAATTCCACCTGGGCGACCTCGCAGAGGAAAAGGACCCGTTACTGGAGGAGGAAGAAATCGCAGAGCAGATGAAACCGCAGCAGATGAGTCTGCCGGGAACAAATGACGGATGGCAGACCATACCCGATGAGGAAGCAGATAAGCTGCCGTTCAATTAGTCACAGAATTTGCGATTTAGTCACAAAAACCATGGAGCAGAAAAAATTGTGTGACTGGAAATTATGTGACCAAAATCGCTAAAAAGTTATAAAAAACCTTAAAAAACCGCACACCTAAAATTAGGTGTTTAGTTAGGTGTTCGGTTAGGTGTTTAGTAAAAAACCCAGTAAAATCAAGGCTTTTAATAACATCTAAACACCTAAAACACCTAAATCACTATTTTTATTGTATTTACGGAAAATTGTGTGACTGCATGAAGGGTTAGTCACAGAAATCACTAAAAAAACATGGTGTATTTCAAAAATTAGGTGTTAGGTGTTTAGTAACCCCGATAAAGCCAGTAAAATCAAGGGTTTCACACCGCACACCTAAATGAACACGTAGGTGTGCGGTAGAAAAATGGAGCATTAGGTGTTCGGAGACAGAAAGGGTGGTGCGAATGGAAGATGAAAGCATCCAAAAGGATGAAGAAAAGCTGAAATCGCTACTGGAGACACTGAAAAAGAATGACGAGAATGTGCCAGAGGAACTCCTAAAGACCAAGTACAAGAAACCGTACCGGGAACTGAAGGATAGCATCAAGGAAGTAGCGGATCAGATCTCCGGCAGGAGAATCAGACAGGACATCGTCATTAAAAACGATGAAGCCGGACAGGTTCTCATAAAGCAGATACAGGAAATGCTTGAGGAAAAACGGAGAGCCGGAACAGGCAAGGAACTCGGCAGGACGCTCTACAAGGAATACAGTGTGGAGAAATTCCTACAGGCGGTGGAAGAAATCAGAATAGCAGTCTGGAATCTGTGGATACCTTACTGGCAACAACACTGCTGCTTATACGCAGCACCGGAGTGCTTCGATGAGGACGGACCGCCACCGAAGATTTATAACGATCTGACAAAAGAGTTCCTTGTAGACCAGGAACAGAACATCTGGGAGAAGAAACCAGAGTGGGAATCAGAACAGAGAATGATCATCACAGCCGGAGCGTGCCACATTCTGGCTGAGGGATTAAGAAATAAGGAGGAAGCAGATGGGATGCAAAGCAGCGATACCAACGGATGAGTACCACGGATGGGAGTGTGAAATAACAGAGGGAGCGTGTATGTTTTTACATCCAGACAGTAGAAGATGTGCCAAAGAATATGGCGAAGGACCAGATACAGTAGAACAGGAGGAGCAAGACAATGGATAACAGACAGGCAAACATCAACAGATTTGAAGCAGAGATGGCGAAGGTAACAAGAGACGGAGTGGACAAGCTGATGGCGTTTATCAGAAAGAGTGATATGTACGCAGCACCTGCAAGCACCAGATTCCACCTTTCAGTGACAGGCGGACTGCTGCAGCACTCACTCAATGTACTGGATGCACTGAGGGCGAACCTCACAAAGAACGATGACGGCACATACTCATACGAGGTCGCAGGAGTTCCGGCAGCCAGAGTGACAGAGGAAAATGTGATCATCATGGCACTGCTCCATGACATCTGCAAGACCTACTTCTACACAACGGAAATCAGAAACCGCAAGGTAGGTGGAAAGTGGGAGCAGTACGAAGCATTCGCAGTGGATGACAAGATCCCATACGGTCACGGAGAAAAGTCGGTAATGATGATCGAGGAATACATGAAACTTCAGCCAGTAGAAAGATATGCCATCAGATGGCACATGGGATACACCGAAGCCGACACCTTATCATTCAACAATGCTATCGACAAGTATCCAATGATCTGGGCACTGCATTCCGCAGACACACAGGCAAGCCACTTCATGGAAGCCAACGAGGGAAACAAACTGGCATACGCAGACAACGGATCAGCGGAATACGCAGATCAGCCGACCATGCAGGAGGCAACCGCCCCGGTATTTGAGGAGGCGACACCAGTATGAGCATGATGGAGCTATTATCCCAGATGAGGGAGAGAGCCAGGGAGAAAAGGCAGAAAAAGAAAAGCCTGCCATGGTTCTGTATCATCATTTCGGATAGATGCGTAGAACCGGATAAGCCTTGCACCGAGTGCAGGGTTTATCTGAAACACAAAGATGAAATCGAAAAGGAGATGGAACGACATGATCATCAAAATCGAAGCAGTACCAAAACTGGCAATTGAGGACGGAGTAGAAAAAGTCGTCATGGATAAGGCAACCGGGATGCCGCAGTGGGATAAAGAAAAAGCACTGATCACGACCAAGGATGGAAAGTATCGCAGAATTGTCACGCTCACAGACGAACTGGCCGCAGAGGTGGTCAAAGGAAACCGATACTTCAATGCCATAGAGAAAGACGGCAAACTCCATATCACAGGAAGAGTGTCCGCCAGATTTTAAGGAGGCAGACCATGACAGCAAAGAACGCAGAAGGGTATCCAGACCCAACAGCCGAGGATGCAATCCGTCATGTCATGCGTGGCGGAAAACTGGATTATACCTCCTTCAGATCATACGAGGAACTGCAGGATTATACCATCGAGCATAACAAGAACATACATACCAGGGAAGCAGCCGACAAATTCATCCGGGAAAAGATGCCAAAGGAAAGTTATTTCCAGAAGAAAATCCTCGACTGGATAAAGGATAACGCACCAAATGCAATCGCATGGAAAGAAGCAGCCGGCCCGTACTCCAGACAGGGAATACCGGACATAACCTGCATCATCAATGGCAGATATTATGGATTTGAGGTCAAGCGGCCATTCATCGGAGTATTGAGCAAGATACAGGAACAGACCATAAAGCAGATCCGGAAAGCAGGCGGCAGGGCAGAAGTCGTCACCTCGGAAAAGGAAGTAGCAAAAATCCTGCTGCCGGAACTGAAAGCATGACACCAAGGGAAATGTGTGATACCTGCACCCATAATGGATACTGCATGGCCGCTTATGCAAAGGATCACTGGTGTGGAAATCATATAAGCAGGGAGCAAAGAGCAATGAGAGCAAAAATCGAACCAAGAAAAGCAACTGACCGTGGCGGATATTACTGTATGCCACTTAGAGTAAATGTCCCAACAGGACACAAAGACTGGAAGCTGATGAAGTGTCCAGAATGCGGTGCGGAATGTTGGGAACTGCCACTTGCAGAGGTGGCAAAGGCACAAGGAGCAAAAGGACTCTGCACCATGTGTGCATTAAAGAAGGGAGTGAGCAGAGGATGAGCGATGAGGAAAAGTGCTGCGGCACCTGCTACTGGCACAAGAAATGCTGTGGAGAGTTTCAGTGTTTCAATGAGAGTGCAGAAGGCTTCGCATTAGAAACGGCATACGATGACGGCAAGGATTGTGAAGAATGGGAGGAGCGATGATGGAGCAGAAACCATTGACAATCGAGGAATTAAAGGAAATGGCAGGACAGCCAGTGTGGTGTCCGGATGAGGAAGCATACGGAGTGGTAATGTGCGATAGCATAGGACAATGGGCAGGAATCCCATTCCTGCATGGAGTATGGTATCACGATGGAATCGGTGTGGAATTTAATCACAACATCATTGGGCGAAAGCTGAAGTGCTACAGAGCGATCAGCGAAAAGGAAACAGCAAAGCCACCGAAAGAAAAGACAGATGCATTCGGAGACAGCAGAATGGTATGTCCGAACTGCGGACAGGCCGCAATTGCAAATCTGTACAGAAAATGCAGAGAGATATATCCGTATTGTCCGTGGTGCGGGCAGAAATTACAGGAGGTACAGGATGAGACTGAAAAAGAAGATCAGCAGGCAGAGTAAGATATTCAAAAAGGCAATCAATGCAAAGTGGGCATTCTACTGGGCAAAGTTCATGACAGAAACAGCAGCTATCTGCAGAAAGTATATGCATGAAAAAATCGAAAACAAGGGAATGGATAATGAGTACACCCACCCATCGTGCGATGGATGCCCATTCAGCGTGAAAGACTTCGGAGAGCATAAAATGTGCGGGTGCATATTGAATGGACCGGACACATGGGATGAGCCAAAGACAATCGGTTATATCGTCCGCACAATTATCCACGAAATGGCAGGTGGTAAGAATGAGCGAAAATGAAATCCGTGAGTACGCACTCATGAAGGCAACATTCAAATGGTTGCTGATCAGTATGCTGTGGCAGGGATTGGAACTGTGGTTCTATGGAGCAACCAGACCAAGCAACGAGGATACAATCATCGGATTTATCCTCTGGTATTACATCATAAGATATGAATTTTTGAAAAGAGGTGTTGGCAGTGGCAAAAGGTAAGCATAAGCGAAAGCCGTTCGGGATGAATTCATCCCTGGCAGACGCAACGCAGGTAATGAGACAACTCCCGGTGTCGGCAATGCTCTCATCCATCGAAATGCAGATCAGCATCCTGCAGGAGCGTGGAGTAGAGATAAGAGACTGGGAGAACAAAGACCGAGTGCTCAAGCAGGTGCGAATGCTCGGAGGAAAAGTATACTTCCTTGCGGAGGATAAACCCAGGGATTAGAAAGAAGGTAAACTATGACACCAGACAGCATGGCAAATGGGGTAGAAGAACAGAGACTGCTTCTGAAACAGTACCTCGGACAGTATTATAATGCCAAAATGAAAAAGAAGCAGTTAGAAGCAAGGCTTCGTGCTTTCAGAGAAAATATGCTCAGCACTAAGGGGATGCAATACTCCCCAGTGCCACGCAGCCAGACCAACAGCGTGGGAGACGGACCGGAAACGCAGGTCATCCGTGCGATGGAGATCGAGGACAGAATCGAATCACAGAAAGCAGAGATGGCAAAGACCATGCTGAATGTGATGAAGATCATGGATTTTTTACCGACAGACTCTACGGAACG
>Ga0129312_1001130_pt1 | contig 16910 bp, 10 predicted proteins | sample O827metagenome_FD_94434 | JGI IMG/M metagenome (GOLD analysis project Ga0129312, IMG submission 94434) | Orangutan group fecal microbial communities from Wisconsin, USA - O827 metagenome | ecosystem: Host-associated > Mammals > Digestive system > Large intestine > Fecal | place: USA: Wisconsin... | reverse complement strand
CGCTCATAGAATCCGTTCTCTTTTAATTCCTTTAAGTTCTCACCGAGAGTCTTTCCGGTCACGGTCATGACATCAAGGTGAAGGTGGTCTTTGATCTCCTCCATGATCGCCGGAACGCCGCCTGCATAGTAGAAGCACTCTGCCGGCCACTTTCCTGCCGGGCGGATGTCAAGAAGATACTTCGCGCCGCGGTGGAGTCTGTCGAAGGTGTCACCTGTGATCTCGATTCCAAGCTCATGAGCGATCGCCGGAAGGTGGAGTAAGCAGTTTGTACTTCCGGAGATGGCCGCATGTACAAGAATCGCATTTTCAAAGCTGTCCATCGTCACGATATCGCTCGGACGCATGTTGTCCATCTTCGCAAGCTTAACCGCCTGTTTTCCGGCTTCTTTCGCATAGTTTAAGAGATCCGGGCTTGTCGCAGGCATCAACGCACTTCCCGGAAGGGCAAGGCCAAGAGCCTCAGCCATGATCTGCATGGTGGATGCAGTTCCGATAAAGGAACAAGCGCCGCAGCTCGGACATGCGTTGTGTTTTGCCCAGTTTAAACGGTTCTCATCGATCTCACCGCGCTCATACTGGGCGCTGTACATGCCAAGCTGTTCCAGGGTTAACATCTCCGGACCTGCATTCATGGTTCCACCCGGAACAACAACGGCCGGAATATTCACGCGGAATAAGCCCATAAGGTTTGCCGGCATTCCCTTATCACAGCTTGCGAGATATACGCCTGCATCGAAGGGAGTCGCGTTCGCGTGGATCTCGATCATGTTCGCGATCATCTCACGGCTTGCAAGGCTGTAATTGATTCCATCGGTTCCCTGGCTCTCGCCGTCACAGATATCGGTGCAGAAATATTTCGCGCCATGGCCGCCTGCCTCAGCGATTCCTTTTTTTACTTCATCTACAAGGATATGGAGATGTCCGCTTCCCGGATGGCTGTCACCTGCCGTGCTTTCGATGATGACCTGCGGCATCGCAAGTTCTTCCGGTTTCCATCCCGTTCCGATCCTTAACGGATCAAGCTCCGGTGCAAGTTTTCTCATTTCCTGACTCTTCAGACATTTCATGTTAGACTCCCTCTCTTTATCTCTTTTTTATTTCAGTTCATATACTCCGAAATCTTTCTCAAAATCTCATTGACCTTCTGCCGATTTACCAGCAACAATGCTTTTCCATTCACTTTCGCCCCATAATAATTCTGATCATACGGAATCAGTTCAACCCGGGCCGTTTCCTCTCCGTCAGCGCGATTACTGTAAATATACGTCAGAACCGGCTTTCTCGTCAGCTGATCCGCAATATCTGACACTCTGCGTTCCGCTGAGAATGCATACAGCTGATAGTATACGGAATTGAACTCCGCTTCCGTTATCTCACTTTCATTTAAACGGTATACTTCCCGGTTCCGGTCACTTTCCCGGTCAATCGAAAATGCAATTTTCCCGGTCTCGGTCTCGATGGTAAGCGTATCGAATTTGTCCTTTTTCACCGGTGCAACACTGAGAGACAGAAAATCTTCCGGCGCGATCTGGAAAAAATCCGCCAGATTGCTCTCACGAATCGTGTAGATTCCGCAGCCTTCCCGTGAATATACATAACGTGCAGCCTTTTCCTTTTCATCAGTTTCCGGTCCCACATGGCTGATCAAGAGTTCGAATGATTTCTTATCCGAACTTTCTGCGTCTGTATAGTTGATCGTAAGCCGTGTCTGCGGAGTATCCAAACCATATTCTGCCAGCTGTTCCTCCCCCGGCTGATATACGACCATCTGTTCATAACGCAGTTTCAGTATCTTTGCAAACAGTTCCGTTATCAGACCGCTGTCGGCCGCTGTATTTTCCGACGTGATCCAGGTACCATCATCTTTCTTCTGGAACTCGATCGTATTTTCATCGTTCTCGATCCTAAAAGACGTAACATTTTCCATCTGCATATCCGGAAGACTCTCTCTGGACGCCATTGCCATAATATCGTTCGAGAATAACGTATAAAAAGTAGCATCTACCGTATATACTTTCTCATTTCCTTCAACCGCCATATAGCAGTCTCCGGTGGCACTGTTAATATCTCCCAAGAGGATTTTGATCACTCGGTCTTTCGTCTTTACCTGTACTACAATCGCGGGCATTTCCAGTCCATATTTCCGAAACGCATTTTTCCCGCTTGCCACACGCCTTCTCGCCTTCAGCTGAGTGGTCTTGTTTACCATGGTCTCCACGAAGTTCTGGTTCAGCGGAAAATTTTCATCATCCGCATACACCCAGATGTTATCTTTTTTCACCAGTTTTACGGTATTGTCACTGCTTCCATATTCCAGCCCTACAACGGCGTCCTGATCCAATGTGTATACTGTTGTATCATCCTGGGCTGACTGTCTGCTCTGCATCCATCCCAACAGCAGATAAATGACAAGCAGACAAACCGCCGTCAGCCCCATCAATATCAGGTTTTTCTTCTCTTCTTTTCTCACTGACGACGTCTCCTTCTCACACAGAATATAATTCCTGCTGCCAGCACGATTCCCGGAATCACAGCCAGATATACGATCGACCACTGCATCACCTGTGCCGATGTCAGACGCAGTGTAACTGCCTGCGTATTCTTCGCGCGTATCGCAATATTATTATCCTGCTCTGTCATCCATCCAATGGTATTCAGGATCAGATTCTTATTATTTCCGCTCACCATCTCATCGATCTCATCCACCATGAGACTGTCACTGGAAAACCAGGCAATTCTCGTCTGATCATCTCCGACTGGCTCCGATGCAAGCACACCTACCGCAAACGGTCCTGTCAGATCACCCTTTTTATAGCTTAAATCAGACGTATCCGTTTTCAGCCATGAAGATTTGCTTGTCATTAAAATCTCCTGCACATCCACAGTGCTGCGTACATCCGGCAATACCGTGATCGCGTGTGAATTCGGAAGAAGTAGAAGTTCATCCTTCGATACAAATGACGATGTGACCGCACTTTCCTTGATCTCCGGAAGAAGGAAGTTCTGGTACGACGGAATACAGTGATTTCCATCTCCTTCCATGATCAGCCCCTGAATCGACGTCAGACCGTATCCGGACATCACTTCCCCGAGGTTCGGCATTTCAGCAGCTGAAATACCAGTGATCAAAAGCAGTTTCCCGCCATTTTCCAGATATTTTGTCAGCACCTCCGCCTCTGTCTTTGTAATATCTGACACAGGTATGTACTCAAGCAGACATTCGGCATTCTGCGGCACTTCATTGATCGTCATTAAATTCAGTTTATCGTACTCCACGCCCTCTTTCTCCAGGGACGCGGTAAACTGTTCCGGAAGTTCCGTCTCTCCGTGTCCGGTAATCATATACATATGGGAAAGGTTCTCACCGGTTACAAAATGGATTGCACTTGTGATCTGTCCTTCTCCGTCAAAATCTGTCGTTGTCTTTCCTGTATTATAATCATAATTTGACGGGAACAGGTCGGAATTGCGTATCACCTTTGAACGTTCCGGCCCCACTGCAATAATACTGTTATCACTTACTTTGTCCGACGTATAACTCTGCACAAATGTCGGAGAGAGAATCGAGTCAACATATGTCACCTTAATTTTATCGCCCAATTCCTCATATTTTTCCAGCAGGCGGGTGAGTTTTTCATCCTCTTTTCCCTGCGGTGCAATGAGATACAGTTCCACTGTCTCATCCAGACTCTCAACCACTTTTTTCGTCTGGTCCGATAAACTGTAAATCCGGAATGCAGAAGTATCAAACTTCATATATTTTGCCGGTATTTTTACTGCAATCGCATTGAGCAGAACTACGATCACTGCCATGAGCGCACATGTACATCTCATATACAGGGATCTTTTTCTGAATCTTTTTTTTATGAACTGCACGGTCAAAAACAGGAACAAAACCACCACGCTCACATAGTAGACCAGGTGAGTTACATCAAAATAGCCGTCCACGAAATCATAATATCTCTGAAACAGGGACAGCCATTGCAAAAATGGTGAAATGATATTCCCGACCGCATATCCTTTAATCAGACTGCCAATTCCATTTATCAAATAGCTCAAAAGCATAACCGCAAATGTGAGCACTGCCGCAATGATCTGATTTTCCGTCAGACTCGATATAAACATTCCGATTGCGATGCAGGAAGCTCCCATAAAAAAGAACGCAAGGAAACTTGAATATGACTGCAGTAAAGAGATCTTTCCAAACAGTGAAAGTACCAGTGGACATGTTGTCAGGATCAATAACGGAACTGTAAATACAGTTAAAACTGCAAAAAACTTTCCAAGGACGATCTGACTGATCTTTACCGGAGATGTATATAAAAGCTGATCCGTTCTCTGTCTCTGCTCGCCGCCCAGAGTTCTCATTGTGAGTACAGGAATCACAACAAGAAGAACGATCATTGTGTTTCCCAAAACATATCCAAATTCAGATATTCCGCCCTGAAGATTGAAAGCTGCAAAATAGACGCCTGCAATCAGCAGAAAAAATGCGGTATACAAATATCCCATCATCGATCGGTAAAACGATCCTATCTCCTTTTTATAAATTGCCCGCATTCTTTTCTTCCCCCTCACTGTACTCTTTCACATCTGCCTGTTCATCCTGATTGGTCAGTTCCATAAATACATCTTCCAGACTTACCCTGGATGTTGTCAGTTCCATAATCGGATAATCGGCTTTTGCAAGGATTCGGAACACAACTGCTCTCGGATCTATCTTTTCATCGGTCTCATAATGCACCGCTATAAGACCAGCCGCTGCATCTTCCACACGAATATTTTTCAATACCTGAATTTCGCTGAATATCTTTCTTAACGATTCTTTTTCTCCCTGAATCAGCATATCATACACATTCGCCCGCTGCATAAGCCGACTTAAATTTTCAGCTGTATCACTGGCAACGAGCCTGCCTTTTGAAATAATTAATATATTGTCACACACGGCGCTCACTTCCGATAATATATGGCTGCTTAAAATAACCGTATGTTTTTCTCTCAACGACTGAATGAGACTGCGGATCTCAATGATCTGTCTTGGATCCAATCCAACTGTCGGTTCATCTAAAATAATGATTTTCGGATTTCCTAAAAGAGCACATGAAAATCCGACTCTCTGCCGATATCCCTTTGATAAATTTTTTATGAGCCGGTTTCTCATATGGCTGATGCCTGTGAGTTCCATCACCCGCTCTACTTCTGCCTTTAATTCTTTTTTCGGTACTTTCTTCAGTTCTCCCGCAAAAGTAAGATACTCCTGTGGTGTCATATCCGGATAGACCGGCGGTATTTCCGGCAGGTATCCGATCTGACTCTTCGCTTTTTCCGGTTCATCTGCAATATCATATCCGTTCACCCTGACCGTGCCTGATGTGGGGGACAGATATCCCGTGATCATGTTCATCGTCGTGGATTTTCCTGCTCCATTTGGTCCAAGAAATCCGTAAATTTTTCCCTCTTCGATTGTAAAGCTTATATCATTTACTGCCCTGAACTCTCCGTATTGCTTTACCAGATTTTTTACTTCAATCATGAAACAGGTTCCTCCATTTATGTATTTCAAGTAATGCAAAGCCGCTGCACAGTATTTTATCTGCGCAGCAGCTTATTTTTCTTGTTTATTTGTAGTTCTGTGTCAATGCATACATCGCATTTCCGAAAAGTTTTGCATCAAGAATATACTCGTCGATCTCGATGCATTCGTCCGGTCTGTGGCAAAGATCCGGTGTACCCGGGAAGATGGAACCAAACGGAACAATATTCGGAACGGCCTGCGCGTATGTTCCGCCTTCATAACTCGGAGTTGAGTCTTTGCCTGTCAGTTCCTCATAAACAGTACGCAATGTTGTGATCAGCGGATGATCTAATGGAAAGCGATATGACTTATGGAGATCCATATCATCGATCTTAATGCCAACCGGCTCAACCTGTGCTTTCCAGTCTGCTGTCACTTCATCTTTATATGTATACGGAAGCCTGATATTGACAACCCATTTCAGCATATTCTCTTCAATTTCCATTTTCGAGAGGCTGAATGTAAGTTTTCCGCACTCATCTGCTCTGGCCATTCCCATAAGGCTTCCGTCTGTTGTCATTCCGATCTTCTCTTTGAAGAAATCGAGGAATTTTCCGATAGAGCCTCCAAGCTTCTGTTCTGCAAGGAACATCAGGATTGCAACGATCGCATTTTTGCCATTAAATGGTGTGCAGGAATGCGCGCATAAACCTTTGGAGTGGATCGTGATCTTCTTTCCATCCACTTCAGCAGTCAGATCTCTTCCTGTTATCTTGCTGTATTCTGCAATCGCTTCCGCTGTCTTCTTTGCCTCTTCCTCATCCACTGCAAGTAAAACAGCTTCCGCCTCATCCGGAACCATATTCAAAATATTCCCGCCCTTTAAACTGACTACTTTTACCTTTCCTGTAGACGGATCTGTCAGCGGATAGGACATGAAGTAATAATTGATCACACGTTCTGTAAAGGACATCGGATATAAGCCATCCGGTGTGAAGCCGGCATCCGGAGCACCACACTTTTCGACGTAGTGTTTCATATCTTCCATTCCCTTTTCTTCATTTGTTCCGCCCACGATTCGGATCTTCCAGTCTCCTAACGGCAAACCTAATTCCTTGATTGCATATAATGCGTAAAGAGATGCAATGTACGGTCCTTTATTATCTACGGTACCGCGTCCATAAACCCGATGATTATGAATTTCTCCACCAAACGGAGGATATGTCCAGCCTTTTCCTTCCGGAACTACATCCAGATGCGCAAACACACCCACAGTTTTAGTTCCTGTACCATATTCAATATAGCACACCTGATCATCCACGTTAACAACTGTTTCAAATCCAAGCTTCTTTCCTAAATCCATCGCATACTGCAGTGCGCGGCGTGACTCTTTTCCAAAAGGTGCTCCTGGCTGCGGTTCCCCGTATACACTGGGGATCTGTACAATCTCACACAAAGACTGAATCATTTTGTCCGCATTCTCTTCGATTCTTTTGTTCAAGCTCTCAACCATCACTTGTACCTTCCTTTCTTATACTATCTGCAATTCCTTATCAAAAGAATTCAGTATTTCACAACCGTTTTCTGTTACAATGACCAGATCCTCAATCCGGACTCCTGCATCTCCCTCCAGATAAATTCCCGGTTCGATTGAAAAAACATTTCCTACTTCGGCTACAGCTTTATTCGCACTGGATACATCTCCATAATCATGGACTTCCATTCCTATAAAATGTCCTAACCGATGTGTAAATTTATCGCCGTATCCCGCATCTGAAATTATCTTTCGGGCTGCCGCATCAATGTCGCAAAATCTTACTCCTGGTTTAATTATCGCTTCTGCTGCTCTGTTTGCAGCTAAAACCAGTTCATAAATTTCTTTATGTTTATCATTTTTTACTTTCCCGCAAAAGAAAGTTCTGGTCATATCTGAGCAATAATTGTTTTTAATACACCCCGTATCAATAAGAACACAATCGCCTTCTTTTAAGCTTACATCTCCACATCTATAATGACCAACGGCAGCATTCGCGCCAAAGCATACTGACGGCGGAAACGATACATCATCTGCGCCAAGACTTTGATATATTTCCTTTATCTGATTTGCTACCTGTCTTTCTGTCACTCCCGGTTTCAGTAATTTTTTAAATTGCGCCATCGCCATGTCATTGATCGCAGAAGCCGTCCGCATGGTTTCCAGTTCTTCTTCGTCTTTAATTGCTCTGGCTTCATCCACACAGATCGATGTATTAATATAAGATGCACCTGCGTTCATTTCCATCAATGGAAGGAGGAATCTTGCCGGAATATTTTTATCCACACCAAGTTTTTTGGTATGTTCTGTGCAATTTGCCAGCATTTCCAGATAAGGATCTGTATCTGCGAATCGTATTACAGGAACTCCCATTTTTTCCGGCACGCTGAACATATTATTTACAAACAGGTAATTTTTCCCATTTTTATTGATGTATAATGCCACCAAACGCTCACATGCATCAATCCATACCTCAGTTAAATACAATATAGAAATCGGATCAGTAATAATCATCTGATCTATTCCCATTCGCGACATGCGTTTAAGAACCTCTTCTAATCGTTTTTTCTTCAGCATAAGCAGCTCCTCCTTCCATATAATGAACTGTCCTTCTACTTATTTGTCAAGTTCTTCCATCTGCAGTCTGTTTTCTTCTTCAATCCGTTTCTTATCAGCAGCAATCTTCTTCCATGCATAAAGGATCAACGATACTGCGATAATTCCATAGCATAAGAATACTCGGAAATACTCACCTAACTGCGGATCGCTGAATAAAACTTTGCCTGCAAGAGGTGTAATGAAGAACAGGATATGGAACAAAACCGTTCCGGTAAATACCTGTCCCATTGTGGCTTTATCGATCGATGCGCCTCCAACTAAAAGTGCTGCAACTGCATATGTTCCTACCTGCTCATGACTGTTGAAGGTCTGTACATTACCGATATTCTGCAGGAAAATGATCTGTCCCCAGGAAGCAATTACTGTTGACAGGACAGTAGCAACAATACGTGTCTTATCAACGTTGATACCTGCTGCTGTAGCAACCTGCATATTCATGCCGACCGTTTTAATGTCCTGACCAAGTTTTGTTTTTGTGATAAATACGACCAGCATACATACCAATGCAATGATGACAACCGTCAGAATCGGAACCTGCACAATAAAAAATGCTTTCTGTACCGCTTTAGATGTCTTCATCAGAATCTGCAGAATTCCTAAAATGATTGTCGTGATAAGAAAGCCTCTTGCTGCGAACAGGGATTTCTTTACATCAAGTTTTTTCTTTCCTATGTTAAATGCAACGATCAGAACTGTAACTGCTGCAAATCCCACCAACATCATCGGAAGCAGTTTTACAAACATCATCTTGCATGCATTATCCACGGCATATTTCGTTGCCGCATGGAAATCGATCGTGTTTCTCAGTCCCACATAAATCGTTTCACCTGCCGCATTCTGGGAATTCAGCATGATTTCCGGGTTAACCATAGGAATTACGCTTCCTACCATAAAGATAAAGATCAGATCGTACACACCGACTGCAAAGAATCCCAAAATCATGCCGGTTATCATTTCCTGACCTTTCACTTTATTGAACAACATACCGGTCAGAGTTCCAAGTACAATAGCCAGAACAGTTCCGATCAACGAAGCTACGATGATTCCCGGAAGTCCATCAATACTCCAGTGAGTAATAAGGATCAGGCCAATCTCTCCTGCCATCGCTCCAAGTACAATACTGAAATTCAGGCCCATGCCGCACATAACTGGCAGGATCAGGGAAACGATTAAAATAGCATTACGACCTACTCGTGAGATTGTTTCCGTAATTACATAGCTTGCCGATTGACCGGATATTTTAATGCTGACCAGACATAACAGTGTAAATAAGATTGGAACCATATAACCCTGAAGGATTTCCAACACTTTGTTCTGTTTCTTTTTTCCCATGTCTACTTTCCTCCATTACTTTTAATCTTCGTCAGTGCATACAAAATAATTCCATTCTGTACGATGATTCTGACCACCTCAGAGATACTTCCCGCATTGATCAGTGCATTCGCTACCGGTGTTGCCAATGTCAGAAGGCTCTGAAATAAAATAACTCCGAGTATTACATTGAAAACAGTTGCTTTCTTCGGTGTTGCTCCACCAATCAGAATTGCTGCCATTGCTGGAAATGCCATCATAAGCGGTGCGGAATAAAACTGATAAAATCCATAACTCTGTGAATAGATATTAATTCCAATCGCTGCAATGACTGTGGAAGCCATAATTCCAAGCGTGCGGATATGATTGTTGTTTACACCCAGTGTTCTGGAAAATCCCGGGTTTCCGCCACTGCACCGCATGATTACTCCCGCTTTTGTTTTCATAAACAACCACATCAGAATACATCCAACAGCAAATGTAAGAAGAAGTCCAGTTGAGACAGAAAAATCTTTCCAATATGGATTACTCTGTAAGATTCCCATCTGTTTAAAATCAATTTTAAGGAACTTATCTAAAACTTTGTCATAATTATCTTCAAGTGTTAATGTCGTTCGAAGACCCACACCTGTAATCGGCCACACAATTTTTGGATTACTGTACGGTAATACCAGCCATGCAATGGACATCAATGATACAATAGAGAATGCCATATAGTTTCCTACCGTCATTTCTGACCCCTTTACATTATTTAACAATTTTGCATACAGATAACCCACAATTAATGCTACCGGTACAGACACAAGACATGCTCCCCAAAAGCCGCCCAGACCACTCCAGTTAAACTGTACGGCGATTGATCCGCCAAATAAACCACACAGAATTCCAATCGGAAGACCAAAGTTTAATCCTGCTCCACATACAATGGAGATCATCATAGCAAGAACTAAAAAACCGTTCATTCCAATTCGAACTATACAGTCCGAGTAGATCATTCCTGGATTAATTCCCAGTGGAAATACAGAAATCATAAGTACAAGCAGAAATCCGATTACCACAAGACGTGATGTACCTATGTAATCAACTACATTTTTCCATGTGTTCTTCATTCCTTTTCAGCCTCCTTTTTCGCATCTTCAACCTTAGACCCACTCATTAACAATCCAAATTTATAATCATCTTCATCAGACCTAAGAATTCCTGCCACCTTTCCTTCCGTTATAATGGCAATTCTGTTGCATACGGAACGAAGCTCTGCTAATTCACTGGATGTAATAATTACAGTAACTCCTTTTTCTTTATTTAATTTTAAAAGTGAATCCAGAATCATCTTCTTCGCGCCGATATCTATTCCTCTAGTTGGCTCAGAGACAAACAAAATATCCGGCTCTAATGTCAGAGCTCTGGCAATACATACTTTCTGCTGATTACCTCCCGATAAACTCTTTACCGGCTGCGCATATCCGGTACAACGTATATCAAGTTCTTCTATCATTTTCTTCGCATACTCTATGGCACCTTTTTTATCATAAAATGGAATTCCGAATTTTTTCGTTATAAACCGATTTTTTGTTTTTAATGCCGCAATCGATATATTCAACTCAATGGACTCATCCAACATCAATCCAACTCCACGGCGATCTTCCGATACAAATGCGATTCCTTCATTTAATGTGTCGTTTGTTTTCGCCACATTCATCGTCTTTCCATGAATCTTTACACTGCCCTTTGATGGATACAGTCCCATAATTCCATTTGCAATACTGATTTTTCCGTGTCCGGCCAGTCCTCCGATTCCAAAGATCTCACCCTTCTTAACGCTGAAGGTAATATCTCTTGCAACTTCTCCCGGCATACTGACGCCAAAATGTTCCAGTTCCAGGCAAGCTTTCTGGTTTTCATCTGCACTTTCTTCGGTAATGTCACGATTAAGAATCTCAACCTTACGTCCTACCATCAATTCGGACATTTTAATCGTGCTCAGCTCCGCGGTATCATAATCTCCTACCATTTCGCCGTCCCGCAGAACAAATGTGTGATGAGTATAACGTTTAACCTCATCCAGTTTATGGCTGATAAAGATAAATGCAATTCCCTTTTCTGCAACTTTTTTTACACATTCCAGAAACTGTTCGGCCTCTTTTTCCGTTAATACCGCTGTCGGCTCATCCAATACGATCAGCTTAATATTTTTCTTGTCAAGTTCTCTTGCAATCTCCACAAACTGTTTATAACCAACCGGAAGACTTCCCACCCGTGTCTGGTCGCTCAGTTCAATCCCCAGAGAATCCAGTGTTGCCCTGGATTCCTCATGCATGGTTTTCTGATCTACAAGATTCATGCGCTTTCCAAACAATAAACTTAACGGAGTATTCTTTAAATTTTCACGGTTCAGCTTAATATTTTCTGCCACATCATAGCCATCGATCAGCATGAACTCTTGATGTACCATTCCGATTCCATACTTCATTGCCTCAATCGGTGATTTAATATTGACTTTTTCTCCATCAATCAGTACCTCTCCTTTAAAGCCTCCTGTCTGATGGATAGCAGGCATACCAAAAAGTATATTCATGATTGTAGATTTTCCAGCACCATTCTCTCCGATAAGCGCCACAATCTCGCCCGGTTTTACCTTAATACTCACATCTTTTAATACTTTATTACCGAAAAACTCTTTTTCGATATGGTTCATTTCCAATATATATTTACTGCTCAACCTTTTTCTCCTTTCCAGTACCCCTTGCATTTTTGTGTCTTTCATGTACTAAAATAGATTCATTCTTACTTATAAAAAGGGGGGATGCAAAAATGCATCCCCTTTTCTTTGAAAGCATCAGGGAAGTTCTCTTTCCCTATCATTTACATCAATTTCAATTAAAATCTTTCATAAGAACACATAATAAAGAATCCATTATCGTATGTAGTTCCGCCATCTGTAATGTTTTCTACGTCTACGTCTGCTCCTGCTGCTTCACTTAATGTCTCTTTAAAGATTTCAGTATCCAGCTTCTCACCGTCGGTTTTTCCTTCACAGAACGCTTCTGCGTACGCATAGCTTCCTGTCATGAATAATGTCATAACCGGAGCAGTCCATGTACCCATATGACCAGTCATATCAGCCTCAGCCAATTTCTCTTTAATCGCATTCATCATATACTCTGTATCGTATAACTTGTCATCCGGAACCTCAATACCAAGTGCAGACGGGAAGCCTACAAACGGAGACGGGTCGGACGGGTATGTATAGTAAGACTTTGTATCAACAACGCTCTTGATCATCGGCTCCTGCTGTGCAGTATTCGTACCAAAGAAGGCTGTCTCAACACCATATTTGTCAACAGAACGCGGAACATCTTCAAGTACGAACTGCTGCGTGCCGGATGTACCTGCATCAGACATCGGATCCGGTGTAGTCGTCTCTACCAGTGTTAAACCAAGTTCTGCGCATCGATCTTTCATATTCTGAAGACGATCTGCTGTCGGCTGCCATGCGAGATGACGCGGGAACGAATAATGTACAAAAGTCTTTGCGCCCATATCGCTTAACTCGTCTACCATCTGGAAGCCCATCTTCGGAACGTTTGCATGATAAAAGATGTCGCAATTGGCAGCAGAAGTTGCTGCATCATCCTGATATCCAGCCGCAATTAACAGAATATCCGGACGAACTTCTCTGATCTTCTGACATGCTGCTGCTGTTCCCTGTACGGCCTGGCTGAAAATAATTGCCTTGATATCTGGATCAGATGCAAGGCTCAATGCTGTGGAAATCGTGGTCTCCTGCTCTGTCGCAAACTTATCCGGGAATGTTGCCAGTACAATCTTACCTGGATGCTCCTTTTCCAGCTTTTCTGCTGCTCGATAGCTTTCCTCACTCTGTGATACCGTTGTTGTCATAATTCCGATCTTATAATCAGCTGCCTCAGCGGTTGTTTCCTCTGCCTTGGACTCACCTGCAGCCGTTGTCCCTGCCGCCGCTGCTGTTGTTGTCGTTGTAGATCCGCCGCCGCACGCGCAAAGGCTCGCTGCCATAGTTACTGATAATACTAACGCTAAAAATCTCTTTCTCATCTTTCTCCTCCTCTTTTGACATGTGTTCATTTCTGTTAAACTTGTGGATTCTATACATAATTTTCACTTTCACGCCCCTGCTTTCATAAAGCGCTCAGCTCAAAAAATGTCTGATGTCTGATGTATCTTCAGTAATCATCTCCTTTGGCTATTGAATTCTGTCTGCCGTTTTTCATAATGTCGATCAAAATATAACTTATATATTTCTCTATGTACCTCAGATTATACATGGCGCTGTTTGAGCTGTCAATATATTTTGCGTTTTAATGTGGCATTTTGTATGTTTTTCACTATTATTCCGGATATTTTTATGTATTTTTACCATTCAGAAATCCAGTATTCCATTAATTTTACTATCTTGGGTTCTTATTTGACGGTTCAAATTGCTAATTTAACTTCATTTTTCTGCCGTTTTTTCTCCGATTTTTATTATTTATAATATATTACTTTATTTTTTTGTAGTGTTTCCACAACAGCATCGCATTTAATCTTTTTATGAGGCCAAAATTTTTTTCAGATCAGCAGTCCCTCATTTCAATTAACTTTCTTATTTGTATAAATTCATCTGATTATTTTATTTATTCTTGTTTGAAAATATCACCTATCATCTTTTTATCGTTATTTTGTTTGTTTTTCTATTTTTCTCATTTTTATTTTTAAAAAACATCAGACAGTTTTCACCGTCTTTCATAAATATTTTGCACAGTCTTTCATTTTCGGCATCTAATCTTTTCAAAAACAAAAAAACTCTGTTACCCTATGCTTTTTTTCAGCGTAACAGAAGTTCTTTCAACTATAAATGAGCAAGTTTCTGCCTTTGACTGTCACAAGGCAGAAACTATTATGTGTACCGATATGAAGGAAATCTCAACGGTATAGAAAACGCGATTGTTCTTTTCAGCTATCCTGAAAAAGCATTTGGAAAACCAAAAGCACTAAGGGCTTTCTTTTGCATGGATGTGTCTTTATCCACAAATAAAATCCTGGACAATTACGTATGCAGGTGGCCAATTGAGGTGTTTTTCCGCCAATGTAAGGATAAGCTGGCGCTGGACAGCTATCAAATCCGTTCTGCACAGGGAATCCGAAGATATTGTTTGATTATGTCATTTGCACACTATTTGCAGATTCTGCTTGCTAATATATTTATATGCGGCAGCGATAACTTATATCTTCGCACGAGTGCGCATTTCAGACACGTTAGTGCCTATTAATGTAATAGGGAATTCATCAGAATTTCCTATTACATTAAAGAGCTGCTCTAAAGAAGATTTTCTCTCTTTAGAACAGCCTTTTTAATTTTTTATTTCAGGCACTTATTAACCCACTCAATAAAGTTCGTCGTAGAGTCCCCGGTGCTCTCTGCCATCGTATGACCTTCGCCCCAGATCGTCGCAAAATCCACATCCGCGCCATAATTTTTCAACGCCAGCGCCAGATTTACTTCTGTTGTGAGAGAAGTGTCGCTCTGGGCGATTCCGGTGCGGATACGCCAGTGATCGGCAACCGTAGATTTCTGATAACCATCATAATAACCCGAGAGGTAATAAAGCGGATTGTACATGTTTCCCCTCTCAGTCACCGTCTTTCCCTCAGAATCTGTCTTCTCCATTGCTTCCGCGAACGTCGCGCCGTAGGTCGCGTCATCCTTTAAGAGTTCTGCCAGTGTGGCATCAAAGTGGGAAGTTGTACCGTCACCATATCCAAATAATGTATTTTCAGCCTGACTCTCATCTAAAGCATCGAATGCACCGATTCCCTTGGATGCGCGTTTGCATGCGTTTGTGAAATCCGCGATGCTGGTGATCGTTGCCGTGTTGGCTGCACTGTCATAATTGACCCATGTTCCATCCGCATTCAAAGCATCGATATAATCCTGTGCTGTCTCATAGGTGCCGGAAAGTGTCACGCCTCCGGTAGAGAGATTCCGGTCAACACCGTCCATGGCGTAAAAGTCAGGAGCTCCATTTCCTGCATCTGGAGCTGCATCACCGTTCGGTGCCTTGTCACCCCGCGGTGCTGCCTTATCTTCCGATTTCTCCGACGGTTTATCTGTCGGGACATTTCCATCGTTCTCCAGGGCAGCTTTCACCGAATCATCTGTGGTTTTATTGTCACCTTTATTTGCGACAGAATCGCCCTGTTCATGGGGTTCATCCGGCTTCTGTCCGCCCTGATCTCTTCCACCACCACGAGGACCTTTCTTCGTCTCCACCGTGTACGGGAATGTGGTATCTTCCAGAAAATTATTCAGTGATGTCTCCACCACACCTTTCAGATACTCATAATATGTGCCAGACTGATAGATTCCCTCTTCAGACTCCGTCAATGTCAGCGCATTTCCCGAAGAATCCTTGAGTCCCAGATCATTGATATACTGCGCAAATGCCTCTGCCATTCCGTTCGACAGCGTCTGTTCCTGCTCCGTAAGATCCGTTCTTGTGCTCCCAAGATTCCACTCATACGCCTCATCCGCGTAATCCAGCTCCGTGATCGGGCACCAGCACATGGAGCCGGTCACCGCGTCACTGACACCGGAGACTGCGCCGATGGCTGTCAGATATGGCTCATAATCTTCGCTATCGCCGGTTGCTCCCAAGAGTGCGCTCTGGGCTCCTCCGCCACTCATGCCGAAGGAAAATATCCGATCCACGTCTCCCGGAATCACACCGTCATTATACCGGATATACCGGATTGCAGCCTTCAGATCTGTCACTCCCGCCGGTGCGCCTGCGTCGCGTCCGCGGCAGCCTGCTGCCACATAGATAAATCCGGCGCTCGTGTAAGATACGGAATCTGTCACATAGTCTGTCGGCGCTTCCATTGCAGAATATCCGGGCGTGTTGACCGGAATCACGATGGGTGCGGAAGCTGCCGTATAGCCCTTAACTGCCACCTGGTTATTGATCTTACAAGTGAACGTTCCGTCCCCGTTGTCTTTCGCGTTCATGTATGCTGCCGGAATAAAGATTCCAAGTGTCTCATAATTTTCATCTGCCGGATTCTCACAGTAGGAAATTCCTGTTTGCCAGTATACCTTATCCTCAGAATTATACTGCCATTTCGTGGAGTCGATCTGTGGCAGCGATGTCACCGCCGTCTCTCCGACCCGCTCTGTCTCCGCCTGACTTGTCTCTGTTTCCGTCTGTGCCGCGCTGCTTCCACTCCCTGCTGCACTGTTGCTGCATCCGGAAAGTATAAGCGCCGCCACCAAAAATAACCCAATCTGCTTTCCAACCTTCATTATAATCGTTTCTCTCCGTTTCCTTTCCATTTATAACACATCGTCACTATCTATTTTATAGATTAGGAAACTTTTGTGAAAAGCCTGTGAAAATATTGTGTTAATTTTTT
>Ga0129312_1001122_pt1 | contig 16986 bp, 17 predicted proteins | sample O827metagenome_FD_94434 | JGI IMG/M metagenome (GOLD analysis project Ga0129312, IMG submission 94434) | Orangutan group fecal microbial communities from Wisconsin, USA - O827 metagenome | ecosystem: Host-associated > Mammals > Digestive system > Large intestine > Fecal | place: USA: Wisconsin... | reverse complement strand
GGTGCCGTTCAGCGGCGAGTAAACGATCGCTACGTTTCGGTCAATGCTGTCATCCGGACCAAGTACGGACTGCTTCTTGACATTTTCTACGAAGTCGGTATAGACAGCCTCCCCGATCCAGAAAATATGTCCCGTCGCAGGCGCATCCATGTCCGACGCAACTGTCGCGCTGTGTGATGACGCAGCTTCATGTTCTGTCGATGTCGCGTCGGCCGTGACGGTATCCAGCGTCACCGGGGTGGTGACGAGGTCGGCGGTGGAGACATTGGCCTCCGCCGTGTCGCGGGTGCCGGCGATCTCGAACTCGGTCATGCGGATGTCGGTGAAGAGGTCGAGAGCTTCGATTTCTGCGAGGATCTCGGCAGCTGCCTCGGTCGTGATCTGACAGCCATCGGCGCCGTAGACCTTATAGCCGTTGTACTTCGCGGGGTTGTGAGACGCGGTCAGCATGATACCGGCAGCGCAGTGAAGCGCACGGGTCGCGAAGCTGAGGCACGGGGTCGGCATGATGTCCTCATACATATAGACGTCGATGCCATTCGCTGCAAAGACGCGGGCCGCGGTTTCGGCGAAAAGATCCGACTTGATACGGCTGTCGCGGGAAACTGCGATGCGGCGGTCAGCGGCTGCGAAGTGCTTCCGCACATAGTTTGCGAGGCCCTGGGAGGCCTTCGCCACCGTGTACACATTCATGCGGTTCGTGCCGGCGCCGATCACGCCGCGGAGACCGCCCGTACCGAAGGCGAGGTCACGGTAGAACGCGTCCTGAATCTTCTCTTCCTCTCCACGGATCGCTGCGAGCTCCTGCTCGACATCGGCATCCAGTCCCTTCGCAAGCGCGCACCAGCGCGTATATTCCTTCCTGTAATCCATCGTTACTCCTTTTCTGCCGGCATATCGAACTTCGTCTTGTCGGCGACGGCGATGTCCTCGCCGAGCTGCATCTCCATGAGGGTCAGCGGGGTCTCCGGATCTGCACACATCGTGTGCTTCGCGCCGCACGGAATCGAGATCACGTCGCCGGCGCATACGCTGCGGGCCTCGCCATCGACGATAGCGGTGCCACGGCCGTCCAGGACGGTCCAGATTTCGTTGCGGGCGTGATGTGCGTGATAGCTCATGTGGGCACCCGGGCGCATCGCGATTTTCACGGTCATCGAGCCCTGAGAGACGTCGAGGATGCGGAAGTCGCCCCAGGATTTGCGGGCGAACATGATCTGATCCGGGAGCTGGTCCACGTATGGCTTGATGCGGGCGCTGGCTTCGAGGTTACTGACGAGGATGCCCTGCGGGCTCGCAGAGATCACCGCATGCTCTAGGCCCATCGCGAGGATCGGCACGCTCAGCTCGTTCACGATGTGGACGTCCTCGCAGTGCTCGCCGAGGATGCCGTGGCCGATGACCGGCTCGGACATCTCTTCGGTCAGGGTGTTCCAGGTACCGAGGTCCTTCCACTCGCCGTGGAAGCACATCACCTGGATCTTCGCCTCATGCTCGACGACGGCATAGTCGAAGCTGATTTTGCGGAGCTCGGCATAGTGGTCGAAGAGGGTCTGATAGTCGCTTGTGTCGAGGAGGGTGCGGGCACGGTCCAGCACGTAGCCGAGCTTATAGGCGAAGACGCCGCCATTCCAGAGGGCACCCTGCTTCAGGTACTCGCGGGCGGTCGCCTCATCCGGCTTTTCCTTGAAGGTACGGACGGTCGACACCGGGGCCTTCGCCTCCGGGATGATATAGCCGTACTTCTCGGATGGATAGGTCGGCTCGATGCCCATCAGGACGAGATTCGCCTCGCCCTTATCCGCCTGCTCAGAGAGTGCCTTCAGCGCATGGAAATAGTCATCGTTTACATACGGGTCCACCGGGCAGACCACGACGGACTCGTCCTCCGGGACGTGACACTTTTCGTGCAGGTAGGCACTCGCGAGGGCGATCGCCGGGAAGGTGTCCCTTCTCGTCGGTTCGACGGAGATATTCACGTCGGTGCCAAGCAGGTTCAGGATGGAGGATACCTGGGTGCGGGAGGTCGCGATGGTGACACGGGCCTCCGGGTCCACGGTGCGGATCTGGCGGTAGACGCGCTCGATCATCGATTCATAGCTTCCGTCCGGGCGTTTGAAGAGCTTGATAAACTGCTTGGAGCGGATATCGTTGGAAAGTGGCCACAGGCGCTTGCCGGAGCCACCGGATAGTAAAATGATATTCATAGTACGGCCTTTCTTAAAAACACGACAGTATTCTAGCATACTCGCGGGGTTTCGACTAGATGGGGACAGGAACCCGGAGGGCCTGAACTACGAGACAGAATCAGTCGACTCACAGTGGTTTGAGATTTGCCTGTGCACTATGCTGCAAATAAATCAGACGTTTTGTGAATATCCTCCAGGCATTACGGAATTCTGTCTTTTGGTTCATTTCAGCTTCTCGATTTCGGGTTCCTGTCCTGTGCTTCACTTGCATTTTTCTAAGCTCCATGCGCAGGGCGTCTAGTCTGTCCTGGGACTATAGTCCACATGACGACTATAGGCGATTCGCGCTGTCTCCTCTATACTCGGGCTATACCAAACGCGGAGGCCACATGACAGTATCTCAGCTTATCCTCCTGCAGTGTCTGACCATCGCTGCGGGCTATGATCTACGAGAGCGGCGTATCCCTCATGCGCTGATCTACACCTATTTATGTTCTGGTTATTTCCTTTCATACAGGGGCACCCTGACGCTGCCGGCGTGCTTCTTCTGCTTCAGCGGAACGGGTGTCTCCTATCTTCTTCGCTACCTTCTCGCGTTCGTCATGTTTCGTGCCCTGGCCTCACTGACCCATGCAGGTGGTGGAGACGCACGACTGATGGCACTGGTCATCGCGTGGTGCGGTGTCGATGCCGGATGTCAGCTTCTGCTGCCGGGGCTCGTGTTGGCACTGATGTATCTTCTATGGATCAGAATAGATTCTGGCAGGTGGAGGCTCCGGGAGCGGCACATGCTTCCGACACTTCCTCTGGCCCTGCCACTGCTTCTCGGTGCGATTCCGGGACTGATCTTCTCTCCCGCGTCGTACGGTTCATTTCCCTACCCCTGAACCCTGAACCGGCAAAGCGGGAGATACTCTCAGAACGTAAGCGTTCAGCGCTGGGCCCCCGGAGGGCGGCAACGGAGGATCACACTCCGAGACCAGTGAAATCATGCCGGGCTCTCTACCTGAGCTGTACGCTCCAAAAAATGATTTATCTGTATGAAAAGAGGCTTCTATGAATCAGATTCTCGCACTGCTGGAACAGGATCCCAGCTACTGTGAACGCTTTTTAAAGTATGCATCTTCGCGGACGGAGTGTCCGTTTACCGTCTATACCTTTCAGACCGTGACGGAGCTGCAGCGTTTCGCACACCAGAACGACATCGATCTGCTGCTGAGTGATGCGCAAGCGGCCGGGGATGCGGAGCTCGAGAAGCTCCCGGTGCATACCCGGGTCGAGCTTACAGAGGAACCGATGACTGAGAAGCAGGTGCTCGACGGAGCGCGTCCAGATGCGCCGCACAAAATCTATAAGTATCAGTCCGGAGAGAAGATCCTGCATGAGCTCGTTTCGAGCTATCAGCTCGCGAAGAAGTCGGAGCCGAAGAATCGGCAGGGACTCGCCCGGCTGTACCTCGTGTACAGTCCGATCGGGCGATCCGGGAAGACCTGCTTCGCCGAGAGTCTCACGAAAACACTCGAAAAGGATATGCGGGCACTCTATGTCAGCCTCGAGGAGGTCTCGGCGCGGGCCGATGCATCACTGCAGAGTGGAAACGCCTCTCTCAGTGATGCGCTCTACTTCTATAAGAAGGAGCGGCTGGATGCCGAGCGTCTGCACTCGATGATCACGCGTGTCGACGGCATGGACCTCATCCCGCCGGTCCGTTCACCAGAGGATATCGCGACGCTGCGGGATGAGGAGCTTCCACAGTTTATCCAGGTCCTGCGCGCCTCGGTCGACTACGATGCTGTCGTCCTCGACACCGACAGTATTCTGAGCCGCGTGGAGGGCATCCTCCCGCAGGCCGACTGGATCTTCATGCCGGTCACCGACCAGCCTGCGCACTACCGTAAGCTGTCCGCCCTGGAGCATTATCTCTCCGGCTCTCCGCATCGCGCCGCACTCGACCGGATCGTGAAGCTCATCGTACCTCTGGAGCATACGGAATATTCCGAAGCAGAGGCCTCGGAGCGGCTGTCCGAATTTACTGCGGCGGTCATACGAAACTACCTCTACGATGCGCAGCCGCAGCGTGTGGTGCGCTAGCAGGCATGCGTATCGCAGTACCATACACGATACATGCAGATCGAAGCGCATGCGCATCGCAGGTTATGTACAAACGGAAGTGGATCATGCGGCTCTATCATACTAAGGGAATATAGCATATGAATACAATCATGGATCAGACCGAATTAAAGAAGAAGCTGAAGCAGCAGCTGCTCGCCGGACTCGAGGAGCAGCGGAGCTTCAGCGATGCGGAGCTGTATGACCGCATCGACGAGCTTCTCTTCGCACATCCGGAGCTCTGCCTCCGGGACAAGCTCTATCTGCGCGATGCTGTCTTCAACAGCTTCCGTCGTCTCGATGTGCTTTCCGAGGTACTCGATAACGCCGATGTCACGGAAATCATGATCAACTCCGAGCAGGAGATCTTCATCGAGCGCAGCGGACACATGCAGCGCTGGGACCGGAGCTTCGAGTCCCGGGCACAGCTCGAGGAGCTGATTCAGAGCATCGTAAGTCGCATCAACCGCGTGGTCAACACCAGTACACCGATCGTCGATGCCCGTCTGGAGGATGGCTCGCGTGTTCATGTCGTCCTGCCGCCGATCGCACTGAAGGGGCCGACGGTCACCATCCGAAAGTTCCCGGAGCCGATCACCCTCGAAAAGCTGATCCTCTACGACTCCCTGACACAGGAAGCCGCCGACTTTCTGATTTCGCTCGTACGGGCACGGTACAACATCTTCATTTCCGGGGGAACCAACTCCGGAAAGACCACCTTTCTCAATGCACTTAGTCAGTACATCCCGTCGGATGAACGGGTCATCACGATCGAGGACTCCGCCGAGCTCCAGATCCGAAACGTACCGAACCTCGTCTCCCTCGAAACGCGAAATGCAAACGCAGAGGGGGAAGGCGAGATCAGCATGCAGAACCTGATCAAGGCATCCCTCCGTATGTCGCCGGACCGCATCATCGTCGGCGAGGTGCGAGGAAAGGAATCGCTCGACATGCTGAACGCGATGAATACAGGCCACGACGGCAGCCTGTCCACCGGCCACGCGAACTCCGCCCAGGATATGCTTCGCCGTCTGCAGACCATGGTGCTGCAGGGCGCGGAGCTTCCGCTGCCGGCGATCCGCAGCATGATCGAGTCGGCGCTCGACATCATCGTTCACTTAGGACGTACCCGTGACCATAAACGACGGGTACTGGAAATATCGGAGGTGATCGGCATTGAACATGACGAAATCAAACTTAAGCCACTGTATAAATTCGATGGTCAGAAGCTTGAAAAGCTTGCGGATCTCACGTCCCGACAGAAGCTCCTCGATCGATTATAACGAGTATATCCTGACGCCCCTCGAGTATCTCCGCCTCTTCATCACAGCGCTGCTCGCGGATATGCTGGTCGCGTATACCTTTTACCAGAGCCGCCGCGTGCTGCTCGTCACGCTGCCGCTCTGCCTGCTGTACCCCTTCTCCTGTCGGAAGGCGCTCTGCGAGAAACGGCGACAGCAGCTGCTGACGGAATTCAAGGAATCCCTTGCGATCCTTTCCTCTTTCTTAAGTGCCGGCTACTCCACGGAAAATGCCTTCCGGGCGTCCATCGGTGAGCTCAAGCATCTCTTCTCCCCGGACGCGATGATCGTGCGGGAGTTCGAGCAGATCGTGCACGGCATGAGCCTGCATACACCGGTCGAGGTGCTGCTCGCGGACTTCGCCTACCGCTCCGGACTCGAGGATGTCGCGAATTTCGCCGAGGTCTTCACCGTCGCGAAGAAAAACGGCGGTCAGCTCGTGAAAATCATCGCGCACACGGCCTCTGTCATCCGTGACAAGGTGCAGATCTCCGAGGAGATCCTCACAATGAACGCCGCCAAGCGCTATGAGCAACGGGTCATGAATCTCGTCCCGTTTCTCATCATCCTGTATATGAACTTCAGCTCGCCGGAGTTTTTCCGGACCCTGTACACGACGGTGCTCGGGCGCATCACCATGACGCTCTGTCTCCTGCTGTATGTCCTCTCCGTCTGGCTCGCCGGACGCATCATGGATATCGAGGTGTAGCTATGAGGACACGACATTCTCTGCGCCGCACGCTGGAGAAGACGCTGCGGCCGTATCTTCAGAAGCTTCGGCAGCAGGCACAGGCGACCCCCGTCGGGATTCGAAAGCAGATGCTGCTCTGCATCAGTGCCTCTCTGCTCCTGACAATCCTGGTATTTTTTCTGGGACTTCAGGACGGCGTGCTGAAGGAGGGCTTCCGTCTTCCGCGAAGCGGCTATGGCGGGTCGAAGCAGTATATCACCCTGGAGGTCTCTGGACTCACGGAGGATACATCGGTTCCGCTCGATATCACGGTCAGTCCGAAGCGCTACACCGAGGAGGAGGCCAATGCTGTCTTCCGTGAAATCTATGACCAGCTCGAGGAGCTCGTGGTCGCGGAGGGTGAAAGCTTCGCAAATCTCCAGCACGATCTCCGCCTCATGACGAAGCTCCCGAAGTACGGCGTGCAGCTCTCCTGGGACTTCTACCCGGAGCTCGATCCGGCGCTCTCCGCCGGTTCCGTGACGCCGGATGCGAACGCGCAGGCAGAAGCCGCGGCTGAAGATGAGATGCCGCTGGGCGACGATGCGCCGGCAGAGACATTGGCCGAAGGCGAGGTGTCGATGGACGTGGATGCTCCGGCGGAGGCAGCGGCTGAAGACGCGGACACCACGGCAATCGCCATGGCCGAGCAGCGGGAAGCCGCGCGGGCCTACTACCGGAAGTACCGTCACCTGATGGACAGCGACGGCACGCTGCATAACGAAACGTTGCCACCTGGCACCGTGGTGACCGGCTATCTGTCCCTCATCATGAGTACGGACATCGTGCCGACGAGTACCGACGGAGAGACGAAGTATCTGAAAACCCAGTATCACTCGACACCGTACCGGATCTATGTCGGTATCGTCCCACGGGCGCTGTCCCGCTATGAGTCCCTGCTGCTTCAGCTGCAGCAGGCCATCACCACGGAGGACGAGGGCAGTCTCGGCGAGAATATGCTCTCCCTGCCGACGGAAATCGACGGACAGCGCATCTACTACAGTGAGCACGAGGACCGGAGCTATCTTCTGCTGCCGCTGCTCGGCGTCATCGCCGCCATGGCCATCTATATGCGCCAGGGGCAGGCACGCCGGACGGAAAAGAAGCAGCGGGAGGCGCTCCTGATGCTGGACTATTCCGAGCTGGTATCGAAGCTCATGGTCTACATCGGTGCCGGTCTCACGGTCCGCAATGCCCTGGAAACCATCTCACAGCACTTCGATGCGCTCATCGCACGCGGCATCAAGGAGGATCGGCCACTCTATCAGGAGCTCCGCACGATGGTCATCCAGTTTCGGCGCAACATGCCGGAATCGGAAATCTATCTTTCATTCGGACGGCGGGTGAATCTGAAGCCGTATACGAAGCTCGTCAGTCTGATCGAGCAGAACCGGATGAACGGCGCACGGAATCTCCGCGCCATGCTGGAGCTCGAGATGGAGGACGCCTTCGAGCAGCGGAAAACGACCGCCCGGCGCCTCGGCGAGGAGGCCGGCACGAAGCTGCTGCTCCCGCTGTTTATCATGCTCGGCATCGTAATGATCATCGTCATCGTGCCGGCCATGAGTGCTCTCGGGTGAGGGTCTCCAGCTAAACTGTTACGTTTTTCACATGGACACTATCAATCTGCGCAGCATCCTGTCCCGGCATATGTCAGGAGGATACTACGCCCCACACGAGGCGAGGCCTCAGGAGGAAAAAACATGACAACAAGCTTCACTATGTTCCCAACTGCTTCTGGTATACTGCCGCACACGATGCTGGATACCATCTTCGGTGTACTGCACCGACTGTATGATCAGTTCCTGTTTGCATGGATGCTGTTCATCACGGCCTGCCGGAAACGACTGCGCGCACTGCTCCAGGATGATTCCGGCATCGGTACCATCGAGCTCGTACTGATCCTCGTCGTGCTGATCGCACTCGTCCTGATCTTCAAGGATCGTATCAAAGCGCTTCTCAATGACATCTTCGATCAGATCGAGAGCTCCGCGAGCAGCGTGTACTGATGAAGCGGCGCATGACACGAGGCCCTGCACACACAGACGCAGAACGTCGCCGCACAGCGACGGCAGAGCTCGCAGCTCAACGCACGCAGGGCTCGGTCACTGTGTTTCTCGCACTTAGCTTCGCGATGATCGCTGCGCTGCTGCTCACCATCGTGGAGTCCTGCCGCACCGTCTCGGAGCGCCTGTTCTGGCAGACGGCGGTGGACAGCTCCATGGAGTCACTCTTCTCACAGTTCCATCGCCCGCTCTGGGAAAACTACCGGATCTTCGGACTGCAGTACCGGACGGACGAGGATCTCTCGGAAGAGTTCTATGACTTCATGAAGCCCTACCTCAGCGCCCGGGACCTCTTTCCAGGCAGCATCCGGGAGGACAGTGTCTCCTTCCTGGAGCATGTGCATATCACCGAAGGAATCAGCTTCGAAGAGGAGGTGCTGGAGTATATGAAATATGGACTTCTGGATTCATTGATCAGCTTCGCGGGCAGTGACTTTCAGGAGCAGGAGGTCGTGGAGGAGCTGGAAAAGGTGTTCCGCCGTGCAGATGAGTCGAAGGAAATCCGGGAACTGCAGCGGAGCTATCAGCTCGACACGAAGGACCTGAAGGCCGTCGAGGATGCCATCGCTCAGGTGGATGCCGCCACGCGCAGTGCGGAAGCCGCCCACCAGGAAGCCTGGAACGCACTCCGGCGTGAGGACCCGTACGACTTCTACTCTGCGAAATACTCCTTCACTCGCGCACTCACTGAGCTTCAGCATGCCGTCAGCCGTTATACAAAGGCAGCCGACCAGCTCGCGGAAAAGGTCGCTGCACTTCGCGCGGACTTTGACACCCGCTCGGCTTCCCTCTCCGAGGAGGGACGACAGGCGATCGAGGCGGAAATCTCCGAATATGAGAACTATGTTTCCAGAAGCGGCGACGTCCGTGCAGAGATCGAAGCGATGCCGGCGAAGGCCGCTGCCCTCATCGCCGAAGCCGATCGCGTCGAGCAGGACGTCGATGACTTCGAGGAGTGGCTGGCGGATGCCATCTCGGATGCATGGGATGACGACGAGGAGGACGAGCCGGACTTTTCCTATGAGATACGGCGCTTCTACCGCACTGCCGCCGCGGACTGGCACAGCTTTTCACTGATTTACTATGGTGGCGAGCTGTCGAGGATCAATGCAAAAAACAAGGCCCTGCTCGATCAGATCAGTGATCTGCTGCAGGGAAATCTGCTCTCGCTGGTGCTGCCGGACGGTGCTGCTCTTCCGTCAAACACGGCCATTCATGACCGCTCACCGGCATTCCCGGCGGATTCCACGGCCCATCCGGTGGAGGTCGCCATCCTCGGCGAGTATGCACTGAAGTTCTTTCACTACTACCATCCGGGCGAAACACCGAAGGAGCAGCTGCCACCGAGTGGTGCGCAGGCGCTCGAGCTCGAGTATCTGCTCGGTGGCGAAAGCAGCGACTACGAGAATCTCTCGGAATATGTCACGAAGCTCGTCGCACTCCGGGAAGGTATGAATCTGATCTATCTCTACTCGAGTCCGGAAAAGCGGAACGAAGCCCGGCTCTTCGTCACGTCCTTTCTCGTCGCTACGGGAAACCCGGCGCTGATTTCCGTCTTCACCTTTTTCGTCCTCGGCATCTGGGCACTGGTTCAGGCGATTCAGGATGTAAAGACCCTGCTGTCTGCCGGACGTGTGCCACTCTTTCATGATAACAGCAGCTGGTCTGTCGATATCTCCGGACTTCTCCGTTTCGGTGAACATCCTTCCGCAAGTGCCGATGTACGAAAAAACGGCCTCTCCTACCGGGATTACCTCCGGGCGTTTCTGCTTGGCGAGGGCCTTCTCCGGCAGGCAGAGATCAACCAGCGGATGCTGAGCCGAATCGAGAAAAACATACGGCAGATCGGAAAGGATCCGGAAACGGGCTTCGCCCTCGACGAGTGTCTCTATGCGCTCGAGGCCACCGTCCGCCCGGACACGCGGCACGTCATGTACAGCACCGGTATCCTGCAGATGGTCGCCGATACGGTACCGGCCATCGACTACTCGATGGAAATCAGCAGCTACTACAAGTATCGGAATGATACGCAGTAAGCGGCCTGCTGCGACATCGTGCGGCTGAAAGCCTACGGTATGCGCCGTACACCTGCACCCGAAACATTGACCGCTGACAAACCTGCGGATGATTCCGCTGCACTGCAGCGAATCACATAAACTCATCTGAGGAAACGCATGAAACAGGAACGAAGTACCCTGCCCCGGCACAAGTCACACTCCAGGTACCATCACCGGGCATCAGAATACAAGAAAAAACTGAATACACTTCTTCTGACGCCATGCCGCTCCTCCCTCACCGTGGAGGCTGCGCTCGCCCTGACCCTCGTGATCCTCGCGAGCGTCGTCCTCATGGTGCCCATGCTGATCCTGAACCATCAGCGAAACGCCGCCCTCGAGATGCATGAGAATGCACGCCAGATGGCGAAGCAGAAATATGTCGAGTACTACCGTGCGAAGGACGGCAGTCTCACCCTCGATCAGGACCTCCTGAACAGTGGGGAGACGGTGCTCACTGCCCTCGGCCTCGGGCATCAGATCAGCCAGCCCGGTATGCAGAACATCGACCTTCTCTCCGATTCCGAAATCACGAAGGAAACGGTTCGTTATATCGCAAACTATGATGCGGTTCTGCCGTTTTCCGTGCTCGGACTCGACCATCTGTCGCAGCAGGTCGTCGTCAGCCGCCGTGCATGGATCGGTGCCAAGGGCAATCGCTGGATGGAAAATAACGGTGGAGAGACGGAAGACGATCCCATCGTCTATGTCAGTACCCGCGATACCGATGTCTACCATACCACACGGGCCTGCTCTTATCTCACCCATGACATCCTGGAAGCCCGCGGTGAAGACATGCGAACGCTTCGGAACAAATTCGGCGGAAAGTACAGTCCCTGTGCCACCTGCCGCCCGAACCTGTCCATGCCGACCGTCTACTATACACTGGCGGCACGCAGCTACCATACGACACCGAACTGTCGCACCATCTCCAGCAATGTGCAGGAGATGAAAAAATCCGAAGCCGAGTCCTATGGAAAGCACGGCTGTGTGCGCTGCGGATGAGGATTCTGTGATGCATTATTTTATCTATCTCTTTTTCATATATGCACTGCTCTGCATCGCATACGATCTCCGGAGCCACAGCGTGCCCCTGCTGGTGCACCTCCTGTTCGTACTCCCCGGACTGATCGTATTCGGAAATCAGCTTCACGAAACGCTTCAGGCATGTGCGCTCACAACGCAGCGGATGATCTCTGATACTTCAGCGGATGCTTCATCCGCTGGACTTCCACTCTGGCATCCGATCCGAACCGCACTGTTTCCGCTGCTGCCGGGGCTCCTGGCTCTGCTGCTCAGTAAGCTCACGCGGGAAGCGCTGGGCCTCGGCGATGCACTCTTTCTGCTGATCGCCGGTCTCTATGTCCCGATGCGCTCGATGCTTCTGCTCCTGCTGTCCGGTATCCTGGTCGGCTTTCTCATAAGCGCCGTCCTGCTCATCTATGGCCATATCCACGGCCGGAGCATGCGAAAAGTGTGCTTCCCGTGGATTCCCTGTACACTGCCGGCGCTCTGCGCGATCGCTTTCTCACAGTTCCCGCTGCTCTGATCCCGTTTCCCCTGCAGCGCCTCTCGCTGCTTCCAACTGGAAACTTACTTCATCCATCCGATGACACATCGCATCCTGTCTATCCCTGGATGCCCTGCATCATCTACTGAACACGTTTTTACATTCAGGAGTTCCCATGTATACCATCGAAGCCGCCTATATCTTTTCCATCATCCTGCTGGTCATCGGAAGTCTCGTCACCAGCGCCATCAAACTGCAGTCAAAAATCAATGGCTTCACACGTTCTGCGCTCGAAACAGAGGTCAACAGCCATCTTCCGGATGGCGCGAAGGATTTCCAGCCGGAGGATTTCATCCGCATGGTCACCCTTTTTGAACAGGACATCGATCCAGCCGAAGGAGAACAACATGAATAAACCGATTCTGGAGCGTATGTCCTACGAGCATAATCTCCGTCACAGTTACATTCATATCAGCGCACAGTCCGTGGACCCGCAGTCCTATGAGCTGAAGCTGCTACGCGAAACGAGCGTCCCGGATACGCTGCCCCTCTCGATCCGCCCGGATGCGGAGGATCCGACTCAGGCGACCCTCGAATATGAGGTCTCCGGTCTGGAATCCATGGCAAGCTACTACGCGAGTCGAAAGCTCCGCTACCTGGCCCTCGCACAGCTCATGGAGAACATCCATGGCCTGCTCGGGCATCTCGAGGAGTATTTCCTCCCGGAGGATATGGTGCTCCTGGATCCATCCGCGATCTTCTACAATCCGGAAAAGGAAAGCTGGATCTTCACCCTCGTGCCCGGCTACAGCAGTTCCTTTCATGAAGCCCTGAAGGCACTCATCGCCTGGCTTCTGAAGCGGATCGACTATAACGAGGATCGCGTCGTCGTTCTGGCGTATACCCTCTATAACGAATCCCTCAAGGAATTTCTCGTGATGGAGAATCTTCTTCGCATCTGCCGGCAGAACATAGAGCGTGAACGCATGCTTCAGCTGGAACGAAGCGGTGGCCGTGCAGCCACAGCGGCTGCATCTTCCCTCGGTATGGACAGCCGCGGCGCTGCGCAGGCTCCTGCTTCCGGTTTATTCGCTGCAGACGAGCGCACAGCTGGCTCTGCACCACGTCCACGCATGATTTCCACCGATGGCATCTTCCGTCCGATCGACGCCGGCCTTTCAGAGACGATAGAAGGCAGTGAGCCGCAAGCGGCGAGGCCCGCACAGTCATCTGCCACAGCGCCTGACAACATCCGCTTCCCATCCGATTATGGTGAAGACGAGTACAGTAAAACGGTCAGAAAGCTGCAGGAGCACACGCCAGGCGACGCCCCTGCATACGAGCATGACGCATCTCTCTGCACGAATTATGCAGGCTTCGATGATCCTGCGCTCGACGGTGTCAGCGTATCCTCACTGGTTCCGACCCCGGAAGTGAAGCGGAGTTTTCCACTTTTTCGTCGCCGGAAAGACGGGAAATCAGAGAAAACAGAACGACGAACGAAAAAAAATGTGGAGAAATCCACACTGAAGAAAGCACTGTCCACCGAACAGAGTCAGAGCTCCTTTAAGGCGAAGACCCTTCTCTCTGTCGCACTCATGATTCTCATTCCGTTCCTGATCTGGTTCCTGAAGGGCGGGCTCGTCCTCCGTCGCATGCTCCCACTGGTACTGGCACTCGAAGCCGGCATCCTCGTCGTCATCGCCCTTGATTACCTGATGGCGAAGCTACCGGATGATTGACAGCAGCGCATGGATCGTAAGCATTTACAGAAATGAATACATCCACTATTGAAAATGCGTATATTACGTAGTATCCTTTAAGGAGACCTAACATGAAATTTCGGGAAATGGAATCTCTTCTTCTGAAGGATGGATGGCTTCTGGTCGATATCAGAGGATCTCACTATCAGTACAAGCATCCATCTAAATCCGGAAAGGTAACGGTTCCAAATCATCGTGGTGACATCCCTGCAAGAGTTGTCGCTTCTATACTGAAGCAGGCGGGGCTGAAGTAGTATCCGCTATGCCAGAGGAGTATTTATGAACTACATTTATCCAGCTGTATTTTATCCTGAAGAGGATGGGCGTTATTCTGTCATTTTTCCAGATTTAAATGATCTCGCAACGTATGGTGATACCCTGGCTGATGCTTTTGCGATGGCACAGGAAGCGTGCGGTCAGTATCTTTTCACCTCTTTACGAGACGGTGAGCACCTTCCTTCACCGTCCTCACTCGATGACATTCAAAAAGAAGATGCTCATGCCCTTGTCAATATGGTATGTGTGAATCTCGACGCTTACGCCCGTGCTTACGATGACAAAGCCGTTAAAAAGACCTTAAGCATCCCTGCATGGCTGAATACCGCATGTGAGAATCTCGGAATCAATTTCTCGAAGGTTTTGAAGGATGCGCTGATTGCAAAGCTACAGGTACAGTAAGACGCTTCGCAATCTCTACAAGAATCTCCGTGGTTTTCTCCAGCGATCCTGCCGGGATGAACTCATACTTTCCGTGGTAGTTGTAGCCACCGGTGCAGAGGTTCGGGCACGGCAGGCCCATGTAGGAGAGACGTGCGCCATCGGTGCCGCCACGAATCGGAACCACGATCGGCTCGACGCCGCAGGCACGCATCGCTGCTTCCGCAGTGTCGATGAGGTACATGCACGGCTCGATCTTTTCCTTCATGTTATAGTAGCTGTCCCGGATCTCGCAGACCACGGTGCCCTCACCGTACTTCCGGTTCAGGAACGCCGCTGCATCTGCAAAGAAGCGCTTCTTCTCCTCGAACTTCGCGCGGTCGTGGTCGCGGATGATGTACTCCATCTTCGCTTCCTCGACACCGCCGCTCATTCCGTCGAGATGATAGAAGCCCTCATAACCTTCTGTGTACATCGGATTCTCAAACGTCGGAAGCAGACGCTGGAATTCCATGCCGATGAGCAGTGCGTTCTTCATCTTGAGCTTCGCGCTGCCCGGGTGAATGCTGACACCGTGAATCGTGACCTTCGCGGATGCTGCATTGAAATTCTCATACTCGAGCTCGCCGAGCGCTCCACCATCGACGGTATACGCGATGTCCGCGCCGAAATCTGCGACATCGAAGCGATCCACACCGCGTCCGATCTCCTCATCCGGGGTGAATCCGATACAGATTTCTCCATGCTTTATCTCCGGGTGCGTCAGCAAATGTTCCGCCATGGTCATAATCTCTGCGATGCCCGCCTTGTCGTCGGCGCCGAGCAGCGTCGTACCGTCCGTTACGATCAGATCCTCTCCCTTAAGTTCCGGAAGAAATGAAAAATCCGCTACCTTCATCACGATCCTCTTCTCTTCGTTCAGAACGATATCTCCACCGTCGTAGTTCTGCACGATCCGCGGCTTTACATTCGCCCCGCTCAGTGCCGGTGAGGTATCCATGTGCGCGATGAAGCCGAGCACCGGTACTTTTTCATCGCTTGTTGCCGGAATTCGTGCGAATAAGTACCCATACTCACTCATACGTACATCCGTGGCCCCCAGCTCGATGAGCTCCTGACGAAGCTGCTCCGCAAGTACCAGCTGCTTCGCTGTACTTGGGCAGCTTTCACTCGCTTCATCAGACTCTGTATCGTAGCTGACATAATTTAAAAGCCGGTCGATTGCTGTTTTCATAAAATGATCCTTTCTTCTTCATTTTCAGATTTTCTTTACCATGAATAAAAGAAAGTCGCCGTACGACCGGCGTTTTCTCCGGTCGTACGACGTCCTTTTCTTTATCTCTTATTTCTGACTCTGGTTATAGCATTCACGTAATGCTTTTGCAAGCTGATCTGCACAGGAAGTGCCTCTTTTCCCACAGAGATTCCCTCCCAGAATACCTTCGATCTGGTCTACGGTCATTCCGTCAATCAGTTTGCTGATGGCCTTTAAATTTCCATCGCAGCCTTTCGTAAATACCACATTTTTCACCACATCACCTTCCAGGTCAAATGCGATATCGGATGGGCAGATGCCCTGCGGCTTAACGCTATATCTCATATGAATACTCCTCTATTAATAGAACATTGGGGAACCAGGTCCTAATGGAAGTCCTAACAGATACCATACAGAGAACATTACGAGCCATCCAAGCAGGAAGCAGATGGAGTATGGAAGCATGGTAGAAATAACACTTCCGATACCTGCCTTCTTATCGTACTTCTGGAAGAATGCAACGGTCAGTACGAAGAACGGCATCAGCGGTGCGATGATGTTGGTCGCAGAGTCACCGATACGGTAAGCACACTGTGTAAGCTCTGGTGAAAGGCCCAGTCGCATGAACATCGGTACGAAGATCGGTGCCATGATTGCCCACTTTGCGGAGTCTACCGCGATGAAAATGTTGATAAATGCAGTTAATACGATGAAACAGATAATAAGTGGCAGTCCGGTGAATCCGACAGACTTCAGGAAATCTGCACCGGATACGGAGATAACGGTTCCCAGATTAGAATAATTAAAGCAAGCTGTAAACTGAGCTGCGAAGAAGATCAGTACCATGAAGCTGGAGAGACCACTGATGGTCTTGTTCATAAGTGCGATCATATCCTTATCATTCTTGATGGAGCCGGCACCGATACCATATGCAAGACCCGGAAGCAGGAATAAGAGCATCATGAAGAAGATAATTCCGCTCATGAACGGGGAGCTTAAGAAGGAGTGGGTCTCCGGATTACGTAAAAGACCATTGGTCGGTACAACGAGCGATGCGATGAAGAGCACATAAACCACTGCGGTGATTCCGGCAAAACGCATACCGCGCTTCTCATTTTCCGCGATGTCGTGAACCTGCTCGGATGCATCCGGAACATACGGTGTGAGACGCGGCTCAACCAGCTTATCGGTGACCAGTGTTCCGATGGCTGTAATCAGGAACGTAGATGCAAGTTTGAAACAAAGAGGTAGTGGATAGAGAAAAAATTTGGGAATCACAAATAAGCCATCATTTGGTGGCTGAAAATTGAATATAAACGCAACACCTAATCAGGAAGCAGGTAAAGGATCAT
>Ga0129312_1001121_pt1 | contig 16996 bp, 18 predicted proteins | sample O827metagenome_FD_94434 | JGI IMG/M metagenome (GOLD analysis project Ga0129312, IMG submission 94434) | Orangutan group fecal microbial communities from Wisconsin, USA - O827 metagenome | ecosystem: Host-associated > Mammals > Digestive system > Large intestine > Fecal | place: USA: Wisconsin... | reverse complement strand
TTTTCCCTCCTTATGGGGAGTTATATTTGTTACGCTTTCAGTATAACGAATGGTTTAAAACTGGCATAACAAAGTGGGGAATTTTCTCCGCCAAAAGTGGGTATTTTTATTATGCCATTCACAGCGAATGCATTCTTCTATTGTTTCGCCCTCTTCTATCATTCCGGCACAAAGATTGTAAATGGAGCGATTGACCCCCATACGGAATTCGTGAAGCAAAAGCATTTTGTCGCCCAAGGTGGCAACAATAGACACGCCACTGGGGGCACCGCCTACATCATCAATAGTGGTCAGTTCTCTTCTGCTGACAATTTCATATTTCTTCTCTTTGCCTGCCTTGTTCAGATAGGTGATTTCATAGTTTTTTAGGTAATTTCCGCCCTTAACCTTTTCAAATTTTAAGAATTTCAAAGCAAATGTCTCCTTGACTGTCATTTATTTATGTTCATTTTACTGAATTTCCACTAAGCTGCTCCGCCAAAGGCTTACTCTCCTTCTTTCTGGTAATCTCCACAAGTCCAAGAGGGGTGATGTCGACAACCAACGTCTTTTGTTTATCTTTTTTTACGAGGGTGCGCAGGTATTCCAAAAGCTCCTGTTCCTTAGCGGGAGAACTCATGTTGATAAAGTCAACCACAATGATTCCTGAGAGGTTTCGCAGGCGAAGCTGTAGGGCAATCTCCTCTGCTGCCTCACAGTTTACCTGGTAATAGAAGTCGGCAGATGCCCTCTTGACTTCGTATTTGCCTGAATTAACGTCGATAACGGTTAAGGCCTCTGTTGGTTCGATGATTAAATAAGCACCTGATTTGAGCCAAATACGTGCGTTTAACGCAGTATCTATTTTACTGTCCAGAGAATAAAGCTTTGCAAGATTAAAAATAGTATCCTCATATAGCCTCACGGGCTTGTCCGGAAGCTTGACTTCCAGATACGGTATAAGCTGTTTATATAGTGATTTGCTATCCGTTACAATTTCCTGATATTCGTATGGATATACCAGATGGTCAAATACAGTCTGCCACGCTGCTGGTGGCTCCTTCAAACAGGAATAGCAGGTCCTGTGTGTAGCAGTCTGAAACAAGGTGTATATTTCGGCTTCTAAGTCTCTAAAAGTATTTAAAAGCTCCTGCTCGTCACAGGAGGCGGCATGTGTACGCACCACAAGTCCAAGGGGAGGCAGAGACGGTGTGGCAGTTTGCCCATTTTGCAAAATAAGCTTCCCTTTCTTTAAAATGCCTTTATCCTCAAGAAGCTGTGACAACTGCTCCTTCTGCTCCTTAGACAGTTTTCCGGAATAGCTGATTCTGTCTATTCCCACGCTGATGGCAAAAGCTTCATTGGCAAGGGAAATATGAGCTGTAACTGAGGTCTGCTTGTTTTTCTGGGCATCTTTCGTTATCTGTACAAGCAGTTCGTCACCCTCAAGAATGCGTCCGTCATAGACTCGATTCAACAAAAAGGGGCTTTTCGCCTCTTTCATTGGCAAAAAGCAGATTTCATGGTCTGCAATCTCAACAAAGCAGGCATCTATATTTTTAGCAATGTTTTTAACCTTACCGATATAAACGGCACCGATTTTACTGGGGGCATCAGGGAAAAAACGAGCTGCAATAAGCCTTGTTCCCTGTATCAGCAAGGCACAGTTACGGCACTTATATTTCGTAAACAGAAGCTTGCCGTTATCTGTGCTCCTTAGCTGCATCTCTTCAGAGGTTAAGGTGGTTTTAGTGGTGTTTATGTTACGACTCATATGCTTCCCCGCCTTCCGGTAATGCAGATAAACCAATGGCATCTAAGGGAACAAGCTGCCGCTCCTCCTGCGTTCCCAAATTGGTAAAGGTATCCTCTCTGGTAATAAGCAGGGCATTCTCCTGCAATGCTTCACCATACTCAGAAAGGAATGCCTCAATAATCTGTCCGGGCTTGATATTTCCCCCACTGGAAGCGTCCAAAAGCATAAAAAAGCTGTTTTTCTGCCAGCGAAGTTCAAAAATACCGGGCTTTAAATCCACTTCGCGAGTACCCTTTTTCGTCTCCTTGGTAATGATAATATGCTCCTTTGACAGAAAATCGGGTAGAGTCGAGGCAATATCAAGCTTTGGCTCTCTTCCCTGTCGAAAGCTTACGGTATAAGAGGCTGCAGCAACGCTTGCCATAGCATTGCCAGCTCCTTCGGGAAGAATTTTCACGGACAATATTTTAATTCCGGGAACACTTGCTTTGTTCAGCCTATCCTTTATATCTTCACAGGAAATCATGGAATTTACCTCTATATCCATATATTCGCCGTTGCTCTCCAGTCCTACGCTCAAGGGTGCTGCAAAGGACATAATCTGGTGAGGACTGTAGCCCCCCGTGTAGGCAATATCAATTCCTGCCCTGCGGATTGCCTTCTGAAAGAAGCGCATGACATCTAAATGACCGATAAAGCGTATCGGTCCGTATTTGTTAAATTTAATTCTCAGCTTCATATGATGCATTCCTTTCCTCAAAACAGATTCCGCCCCCAAAACGGGCAGCTCCACAGCCCTGACATTTCAGCTTACAATTCTCGGAAATCTCTTCCTGTTTTGCTTTTAACCATTCTCGTTTTAAAAATTCCTTGGTAACACCGCAGTCGATAAAATCCCAAGGGAAAATTTCATCAAGGCTGCGCTCTCTTGTGGTGTAAAAATCCGGGTCGATTCCGCACTCTTCAAAGGTATCCATCCATTTATTGTTATCAAAGTATTCGCTCCAGGCGTCATAGTAACAGCCCTTTTCGTAAACCTTTAAAAGTACCTGAGAAAGTCGTCTGTCGCCTCGGGCGAGAACACCCTCCAATACGCTGGCGTCTGCCTCATGCCAGTTATATTTTATACTCTTTTGATTGAGCTGCTCTGTAATCGCCCGTTTGGTCTGATATGCCTTCTCCAAAAACTGCTCCTTGGTACACTGCGGAGCCCACTGGAAGGGGGTAAAGGGCTTGGGTACAAAAAAGGAGGTGCTGCTTACGATTTGAACCTTGCCGTTCACACGTTTTTCCTTGGGAACCACCTCAAAGAAGGTAGCCGCAATTTTGTTGGAAAGCTCGGCAATGCCTCTGATATCTTCCTCAGTTTCCGTGGGAAGTCCCAGCATAAAATAAAGCTTCACTCTTGTCCAACCGCCTTCAAAGGCAAGAGCTGCACCATGTAGAATGACTTCCTCAGTCAAGCCTTTATTGATAACATTTCTAAGTCTTTGGCTGCCTGCCTCCGGAGCAAAGGTAAGGCTTGATTTTTTTACATCCTGTACCTTACTCATTACGTCCAGTGAAAAGGCATCAATGCGCAGAGAGGGCAGGGAAATATTAATATGCTTTCGTCCGCAGTCCTCAATCAGGAAATCAATTAATTCCGGCAGCCTGCTGTAATCACTGGAGCTTAAGGAGCTTAAGGAAATTTCCTCATGCCCTGTGTTTTGCAGCATCTCCACGGCATATTTTTTCAGGGTGTTTACATCACGCTCCCTTACCGGACGGTAAAGCTGTCCTGCCTGACAGAAGCGGCAGCCACGGATACAGCCTCTTTGAATCTCCAAAACCACCCTGTCCTGTGTGACTTTAATATAGGGTACTACAGGCTTCATGGGATAATAGGTGTCAGTGACATTCATTTCAATTTCTTTGACAATGGTCTTGGGAATACCTTCCTCTGTGGGGAGGAAGGAAGCGATAGTTCCGTCCTCCCTATAGGTTACCTCGTAAAATCTTGGTACATAAATACCGGGAAGCTTTGCGGCGCGGCGCAAGAACTCCACACGTCCTAGCTTTTCCTCCTTGCACTGCTCATAGAGATTCAGTAGATTCCGATACTGAGTTTCTCCCTCCCCGATGTAGAACATATCAAAAAAGTCCGCAATAGGCTCCGGGTTATAGCTGCAAGGACCGCCTCCGATAACAATGGGGCAGTCCTCTCCCCTCTCAGTAGAAAGCAAAGGGATTTGTGCAAGGTCAAGCACCTGTAAAATATTGGTATAACACATTTCATACTGAATGGTAATGCCCAAAAAATCAAAATCCTTGATAGGTTCCTGAGACTCCAAGGCAAAAAGAGGGATTTTTTGCTCCCGCATAATCTTGTCCAAATCCAGCCATGGAGAATAGACGCGCTCACACCATACGTCCTCCATGGAATTGAACATATCATATAAAATCTGAATGCCAAGATGAGACATACCAATTTCATATACATCAGGGAAGCACATGGCAAAGCGCACCTTTACCTTGGACTTATCCTTCACTACGGCGTTGAATTCATTGCCGATATAACGTGCAGGCTTTTCTATTTTCATTAAAATATCATCAGATAATGCTAGCTGGTTACTCATTGTAATCTCCGTTCTATTGTGTTACTGTTTATCTCCTAATTGTACTTAAGTATATCATATTATAGGAGTGTGTACAAAATAATTTTACGATTAACAAACCCGGTTCTAAAACAATCGTTTTGGCATACTTTATATTAAGTCCATGCATAGTAAATACAGCCACTTCCACATAGGGCTGTAGGTCACAGGAGGCTTATGAACGACGCAACTGTTGAGCAAAAATTGGAATTAGTACAACAGATACGTTCCCAATATAATAAAAATCAATATGATTTATTGAATCGGGAACAGATTTTATATGGCAGAGCTTTGCCGAGGGATTCTTATACATATGAAAATCCCGCAGAGGAAGCCGAGCCTGTGAGAAGTACCTTTAAGCTGCGGCTTTTTGCTGCGGGATTGTTGTTTATCCTGCTTGTTGCCTTGGATATTACCGGAAAAAGTATTGCGGGCTTTGAAACAGGGAAGATATTTACTATACTTGCGCAGGATTACGAAAAACAAATTGATGCATGGGTGGAGGCAAACATGTAGTGAGCAAGCAATTAACGGTTTGCAAGCTCTGTTGTTATCTCCTCCCAGCTTACCTCCTTCTCTACCATAAGAACCATCATATGATAGAGGAAATCGCTGATTTCATATTTCACTTCGTTAGAGTTGGGATTCTTGGCTGCTATGACAATCTCGGTAGCCTCCTCTCCCAGCTTCTTTAAAATCTTATCAATACCCTTGTCAAAAAGATAATTGGTGTAAGAACCCTCCTTAGGGTGTTTCTTACGGTCCTTAATCACATTAAGAACCTCCTCAAACACTTGTAGGGGATTTGCACTCTCCTCATAATCCTTCTTGGTAATCTCGTTGAAGAAACAGCTTCTTGCACCTGTGTGGCAGGCAGCGCCTACCTGTGAAACCTTTGCAAGAATTGTGTCCATATCACAGTCGGCAGTCAGACTTTTTACATACTGGAAGTGACCGCTGGTTGCGCCCTTTAGCCAAAGCTCGTTGCGGCTTCGGCTGTAGTAGGTCATTTTACCGGTTTTAATTGTCTCCTCATAGGCCTCCTCATTCATATAGGCAACCATTAGCACCTCAAGAGTGCGATAATCCTGTACCACAACAGGAACCATGCCATCGTTATTTTTCTTAAAATCAGACCATTTGTAGGCTGCCTTTAAGGTCTCCACAGGGATATGGTTCTCCTTACAAAGCTCCTTTAAGGCAAGGATTTCATGAATGTTATCGTTGATGGTATTGCCGGTTACGCCGCAGACATTTTCATAAGCAAAAATTTCCATAAGCTTATTCAATGCAATCTGATTAATCTGCACAAAAAAGGGTAAATCTGTAATCTCCATTGTCTCTCTTATCTGATGAGGGTTCATAAGTATCATGGAGGAAACATATTTTTCCAATAATTCCTTATTTGCCTTTAAAATATCGGGGTTATTGTAGGACACAAGGATTTTTTCCTTGCCGAATTTTAAGGAAACCTCCTCGGTAATGGCAATATTACTCTCCTTCTCATAGTCCAGCACAGCCTTTTTACAGCCCGCATAAAGTAATTTCTTAATATCCTCCATGCGCTTTACATTGCCCGCACCAATAACGTCCATTTCCACACAGGTGCATATTTCCTTGAGAATATCAAGTGCCTTTTCATGTTCCTCGTCCTCACAGGACATGTCAAACACGATAAGCTCATCAGCATTGTTTTCACTGTAAAGCTTAGCCAGACGAACAGGGTCTGTCTCCACTATGGTAGTGTCATTTAAGCCCTTTACGGCGTGTTCATGGAATAAATAAATACAAGGTACAAATTTCTTAGTTATCATTTGATAGTTTCCTTTTTTATATATTTTATGTGGCTTAGTTTGACCTTCAACAAATTTTACAAGGCGCCTTTGGTGCTGAGTACATCTGTGATTCTTTCGTCCATTCCCACAGCCATGTCAAGCACCTTGGCAAACGACTTGAACATTGCCTCAATCATGTGGTGATTGTTGGTTCCTGCAAGCATTTTAATGTGCAGATTCATGCCTGCACTGTAGGAAACAGCATAAAAGAATTCCCGTACCAGCTCAGTGTCCAAGTCTCCCACACAGGGAACGGTAAGCTCACACTCAAAATTAAGGTATGGTCTGCCGCATAAATCAATGGCACAAAGAGCAAGTGCATCGTCCATGGGAAGTATAAAGTAGCCGTAACGACGGATTCCCTTTTTGTCTCCCACTGCCTGAGCGATAGCCTGACCAAGGACAATGCCGGTATCTTCCACGGTGTGATGACCGTCCACCTGCAAATCACCTGCCACCTTACAGTCCAAATCGAAAAAACCATGCTTGGAAAAGCCCTCCAGCATATGGTTAAAAAAGCCAATGCCGGTATCAATCTGATATTTGCCGGTGCCGTCCAGATTTAATGTCACGGAAATGTCGGTTTCCCTTGTCTTACGATTTATAGAAGCGATGCGTTCCATATAATTAACCATGCCTTTCTAAGTCTACGGGTATTAAGCCGCTAATTGTTGTCTTCAAATCTTACTTTAATACTGTTCGCGTGCGCGGTCAAGCCTTCGTTTTCTGCAAACAGTTCAATTTTATTGTGAACCCTTTCAAGCGCTTCCTTGGAGTAAGAAATTATGCTGGTTTTCTTGATGAAATCGTCCACATTTACGGGTGAAAAGAATTTTGCCGTGCCGTTGGTGGGCAAAATGTGATTAGGACCTGCAAAATAATCACCCAATGGCTCGGAGGAATATTCCCCTAAGAAAATAGCTCCTGCATTGCGGATACGTGTCATGGTATCAAAGGGATTCTTGGTTAAAATCTCCAAGTGCTCGGAGGCAATTTCGTTTGCTGCATCAATAGCCTCCTCCATACTGTCCGCAAGAAGAATATAGCCATAATTGTCAAGAGATTTCTGAATGATTTCCTTACGGGAAAGCTTAGCCGTAAAGCTGTCAACCTCCTTGGAAACCTGTTCTGCCAGCTCCCTTGAGGTAGTAATTAAAATAGCGCTTGCAAGCTCGTCATGCTCTGCCTGAGAAAGTAAGTCGGCAGCCACATATCGGGGCGTTGCCGTCTCATCAGCAAGCACAAGGATTTCGCTGGGACCTGCAATGGAATCAATGCTTACATAGCCGTAAACAGCTTTTTTTGCCAATGCAACGAAAATATTGCCGGGACCTGTGATTTTATCTACCTTGGGAATGGACTGTGTACCGAAGGCAAGTGCGGCAATCGCCTGTGCGCCGCCAACCTTATAAATGGTGTCCACGCCTGCTATGTCAGCGGCAACAAGAGTGCCGGGATTTACCTTACCGTCTGCGGAGGGAGGCGTAGTCATAATCACCTCTTTAACTCCCGCAACCTTGGCGGGAACTACATTCATCAGTACACTGGAGGGGTAAGCTGCCTTGCCGCCGGGTACATAAACGCCCACCTTGGCAAGGGGAGTAATCTTCATACCTAAAATGGTACCGTCCTCCTTGGCATCAAACCAGCTGTTGCGAAGCTGCTTTTGGTGAAAGGCACGAATGTTTTCTGCGGAAGCCTTGATAACCTCTATCAGGTCGGCATCAAGCTTTGTGTAAGCCTCATCAATTTCTGCTCTTGTAACCTTAATATTCTCTGGAGTCAAGGCGTATTTGTCAAATTTTTGGGTATAATCAAAAACAGCCTTATCACCATTTTTCTTAACGTTATTGATTATCTCGTTTACCGTGTCCTCATATCCCGAATAATTGTTAGGGCTTCTCTTTAATAAATCATCTAAAATACTTTGTTTGGTTTCCTTTGACAATTCTATAATTCTCATGTTAATCTCCATTCTTAAGCGTGATTTATAGTCTTAATTATTCTCTGCCAGCTTCTGCCGGATTTTTACTACTAAATCCTTAATTCTCTCCGTCTCCATCTGCATACTCACGGGATTTACAATCATTCTTGCAGACAGAGGACATACCTCCTCAAGCACAGTCAACCCGTTTTCGCGAAGAGTTGAGCCTGTCTCCACAATATCCACAATCACATCGGAAAGCTCAACAAGGGGACCTAATTCCACTGAGCCGTTTAATTTGATAATGTCCACGGTCTGATGCTTCTTGTTGTAGAAATACTCCTTGGCAATGTTAGGGTACTTGCTGGCAACTCTGATACGCTCATGGTGTCGTAAAAGCTCCCTTGCTGATTCAGGCCCGCACACACACATGCGGCATTTGCCGAAGCCTAAGTCTATCACCTCATGGACATTGCGGTTTTCCTCTAAAATAGTATCCTTTCCTACCACACCGATATCTGCAGCGCCTAGTTCCACATAGGTGGGAACGTCAGGCCCCTTGGCAAGGAAAAAACGCAGCTTTAAGTCCTCATTCACAAAAATCAGCTTGCGGGAGCTTTTGTCCTTCATCTCCTCACAGGTAATGCCTATTTCTTCAAAAAGCTCAAGGGTTTTATTGGCAAGCCTGCCCTTCCCCAGAGCAAAGGTTAAATATCTTTCCTCACTCATATTTTACGACTCCTCTTGTAATAATTCCACGGCAATGCCCTGATTGCGAAGGGCTTTTGCCTTCGCCAGCTTTTCGGCAAAATCAGACATATCTCCCTGTCTGTAGGTAAGCTTAGTCTTTTCCTCAGGAAGCGGGATATCAACCTTCTGTCTGGATAACGCCTCTAAAATGTCGTCTATCACAAGCACAAAGCCTACTGCGGGAGCTTCCTTACCAAAATAGCTTAACAGAGTGTTGTATCTTCCGCCTGTTACTACGGCATTTCCTACTCCGTAGGTATATGCCTTAAAAATGATGCCGGTATAATACTTATATTTGCTCAGCATTCCTAAATCAAAAGAAATATAATCCTCAACTCCGTAGAGCTTCAAAACCTCATAAAGCTTCTCAAGGCGTTCTATAGCTGCCTGAGAACGGGAATTTGTCACCATGGCTTTTGCCTCCGGCAAGGAAACCATATTGCCGAACATATCAGCAACCTTTAACAAAATACTGCGGTAAGGCTCTGCTACCTGACGCTCATTCAAAAGCTCCTCTGTTGCAAAATAATTCTTGCCGGAAATGCAGGCACGTAAATCAAGCTCTGTCTCCTCGTCAAGCCCGGCCTCCTCGCAAAGTCCCTTAAAATATTCTACCTCGCCAATGCTTACCTGAAATCTTGTAAGACCTATGCTCTTAAGGGCTTCGATTACAAGACTAATCATCTCGGCGTCAGCTTCAACGCTTGGCTCGTTAATCAATTCAACACCCATCTGCGTTACTTCCTTAAGCTTGCCTTGCAGATTGGAGGTATTGGTAAAGGTGTTGCCCATGTAGCTGAGACGAATGGGCGCGCTCTCCTCCATAAAATATTTGCCTACACAGCGGGCAACCGAAGGCGTAAAATCAGGACGAAGCACCAGCGTGTTGCCCTCCTTGTCAAAGAATTTATAAAGCTCCTTGCTGGGTGTGGTGCCGATTTCCTTGGAAAAAACATCAAAAAATTCAAAGGTAGGCGTCTGAATATCTTCATAGCCATAGCTGCTTATGATTTCATGTACCTTGTTTTCCACATATAATTTTTTGGCATACTCTCTGCCGTAAATATCTCTCACGCCCTCCGGCGTATGTAATAATTTCTTGCTCATAGTGTGGGTTCAAAATCCTTTCCAGCCTTCTGCCAAGGCTATGTACGCATAATAGCATATGCACTTTAATGAGGTAGCGTGCTACCATGCTAACAAACTAAACTATTTAGTAAATATACCAAAAGAATGTAGGGCTGTCAAGCTAATCTTCTCTGTCCTCCAAATCCTTTTTTAAAATATCCAGATAGGGAACCAGAATACCATGCTTTTTAGGGAGAATGTACTCAGGGTTAAGCTCCTCATAGCGGAAGCTTTTTCTCCCGCCCTCCTTAGCACGATTCCAGAAAAACAGCAGCATTTCATAGGGCAGATAATATAAAATATCCTTGTGGGTATAGTAAATCAGGAAAAAGGCAATGCCGCCCTGCGCCTCAAACTTGCCCATAAAATCTACCTGATGTGCATGAATATTCTGTAAGGCAAAGGTGTCTGTGGCACATTCCTTGGCATCAAAGCAAACGGGGAGCCCCTGAACAGCACCGATATAATCCACCGTACTCTTCTGTTCAAAATAGGCCAGAGTAATTTGACGATGCTCCTTGTCCATTTTTATGGGAGTTATGGGGGTAGGTACCTTCTGAATCAGGGCAAGCCCGTTCTCTGCGTATTTATCATTTGTTCTGTTAATCATGTCCTCTAGGGTGGAGCCTCGAAGACCTCTGGAGTTCCATGTAGCCATAATTTTCTCCGTGATTTGCTGATGTTATTTAAAGCCCAAGCTCCTGTTGCAGCTTCATAAAAAGCGTAGGACAAGGAGCAATGATTTCCTGACCGCTCAAGGGTGCAAGAACGCCGCTTTCATGCGGAAATTCCACACGATAGGCGTGTAAAAGCTGATTCTTAAGTCTGTAGTTCTCCTGAAAGTATTGATTTTGTTTCGTGCTGCCATATTTAAAATCGCCGACGATAGGGTGCCCTATGCTTGCCAAATGTGCACGAATCTGGTGGGTCTTTCCGGTAATCAACTCCACCTCAAGGAGGGTAAAGCTTCTGCCATTACTTGGGCTGCTATGGCTTAAGGGGGAGTACTTGGTGTGAATGAAGTCACCAATATCCTGTGGGGAAGCCGTATTAGGTGTGATACGAACCTTATTTGAGGCGTTATCCTTAATCAAATACCCTTTTAAATCATCACTCTCTGAAAGGATACCTACACATATGGTACGGTAAAATTTCCTCACTGTACGCTCCTTAATAACACGACTAAGCGCCTGAGAGCCTGCAAGGGATTTCCCGCATAGCACAATCCCGCTGGTGTTGCGGTCCAGACGATTGCAGACGGAGGGGCGAAAGCTTAGCAGCTCCTCCTCTGTAATGGCTTTGGAGCAAATCAGATAGCCTATCAGCCATTCATTCAGGCTTAAGGAATTCGGCGCCGCTTTTTGGGTAAGCACACCCATGGGCTTGTTTAAAATCAAAACATTTTCGTCCTCGTATAAAATGCCGATGCCGGAAAGTCTTTTGTATGCCAGCTTGTAGTCTGTCAGGTAATTGGAAGCTATAGAGCTTTCCAAGTCTATGGGGGTTCCTGAGCCATTTAAGCTTTCCGGACTGTTGGAATTCTCCCGGACGTTGGAATTTCCCCGAACATAGGTATTTTGCCCTGTAAACTTTAAGAAGGTCTCCTCCGAGAAAAAGAATTTCACTTCATCACCAAGGGAAAGAAGCTCCTTCCCTTCTGCTTTTTTCCCATTCAAGGTGATATTTTTCTTCCGAAGCATTTTGTAGAGAAAGCTTGTGCCTGCCTCGGGCAGATATTTATGTAAAAATTTATCAAGGCGCTGCCCTGCTTGATTTTTGCCGATGATTACTGATTGCATGAATGAATACTCCTCTTTTCGGGGAAGCTGGAAATTTATTTGCTTTTTACGCTTCTTTCCGTTTCCGCACAATATGCTTTTATTTCAATACTGCTTAGATATGTAGTAAAAACATTATCGCTATTCTCTTCAAATATTTTTTTGAATTAAGCCTATTGCTACTCGCTGGAGCCTGTCCTTAAAATCCATATCTATAACAGTCTGCGCAGCGTCCAGCATAAAATCATAGCCATATTTCCATGTTGCCTGATAATCTGCAAACATCCAGCCATTTTCTTCATGAATTCCCTTTAATAGCATATATGTGCCTCCTTTTTTACTTCAATATACCGGAAAGCTATTCCAATCCAAATCAGCCTATTCAAAATCTATGCCTAATAGGATTTTCAATATCTCCAAACTAATTTTCATATTCAATAATTGATATGTTAAATAATTTACATAGTGGTTGATATAATGATGAGTCAGGCAAACAATTTCCATTTTCCCATTTAGAAATCGACTTGCTTGTAATTCCAAGCTTTTCAGAAAGTTCTTCTTGTGTAATTTTTTGGGTTTTACGACATTCAGCAATAAATCTTCCGATTTTTTCTTGATTCATAATATCGCTCCTTTCATATAGCATTATAAATCATTGATTTTTTCTATAACACCCATCAAAAGTAGATATTATGAACGGCATACTTGGAAGCTTAGGTATCCTTTGCCATTATCACTGTACTTACTATCACAATTAAAAAAGTGCTACATAGAACTGCAATGCAGGCCTTTCGCCGAGAAATAGCATACTGAATGCTACGCCCAAGAATGGAGCTATGGAATAATAAGCACTTGTTTTGGCAGCACCCAAATCTTTTTGAGCCATAATATAGAAATTGATGCTTAATCCATAAGCAACAAAACCAAGCACTGAAACCATCAACACCCATTTTATGGCAGGAATGCTTTCGCCCAGAAGCAATGCAATGATTAGGCTCCCAAGACCAGAAAAAATACCTTTAATAATCACAATTTCCTCTGAGCTTTTATTACTAAGCATTTTAGTACAATTATTTTCAAATCCCCAACAGGTGAAGGCTCCCAATACAAGCAGTGAGCCTTCATTAAATGTAAATGCGCCGTTACCTTCAAAACTGAGAATAATGCTTGCAACAGTTACCAAACCGATGGCAAACCACAATTTTTTAGAAATCACTTCATGAAAAATAATTAGCGCAATAAGTGATGTTGCCACTATTTCAAAATTGTTTAATAAAGAGACATTTGCCGAACTGGTTCTAGAAATCCCACACATCAGTAAAATGGGAGCAAGAATGTCTAATATAACCATTGCAATTGTGTATGGCAATTCCTTTTTGGTTAGCAGCTCCTTTTGTTTACCTTTACTTAATGTCTTATTTATCAAGCAATATATTAACATTCCAATTCCGGCACCCAAATATAAAAATCCTGCCATCATTGTAGCACCAACATGCTCAAGAAGCAGCTTGGAAATAGGAATATTAATTGCGTATAATGCCGCCGCTAATATGGCAAAAACGGTAGCAATTTTTTTGCATAATAGCATATTTCCCAAACGGGAAGTTAACCAACTCTGCAATTTGTAATTCATTTTGTTTACCTGCCAATCTTCTATTATCGTTTGGTGGCGCATTTTTCACTATAAAATATCAGTTGCTTGGCACCCTACTCTCTTTAGAATTAATTGAAGTGAAAATTTGAATTGTCACTAAGTCTTAAAACAATTCGTCCAATAATATATAATATCGTATCTTCTCCCAATTTGGTTTGATATCCAATTCACGAAACAAAAGTAATTCATCATAATTCGAATATGTATTATTTTGATGTTGTTTGTATTTACCGTTAAAATTATGCGACAATCTTCGGTAACATAGCGGTTTTCATATAGCCATTGCAACAATTCAGTAGGATTGTGGAAGCCTCTTTCACTAAAGGTATCAGGTTCTACATTATTTAAGTCAACCAAACCATTCTCTATATTATATGCTGCCTTTGCAAGCTTGCAAGACAATCCTTGGTCAGATGGGCAATCTGAAACATCTATGCTCCATAACCTTTTCAGACCATTTGCAAGGAGCTTACATAGGATATTTGGGTTGTTCATGTATTCATGAGAACATGCCATCTCCCCCGCACATTTACTCATTAAAAGATATGATTTGCCATATGATATCTCATGGGTATATATGGAAGGAACCGGAAGTTTACCCTGCAGGTATTGCAACATACGATATTCGTTTTCAGCCTCTTCATTATATTCCTGAACCTTCAAAATCTTGTTTTTATACATTAAAACGGACGCTTCGGACATACCAATATTATCTATTTTATAATTTTCATCTGCAATCAGACTACAGATTTTATCGGGTAAAAACATATCTTTCTCCTACAGCAGTGAATTTAATTTTATCCGTGGTATTTTGTTTCCGCAGTTTGTAATATTGAAATTATAACACAATTCCATTTTAATCACAATTACTTATAGACAATGAAACAAGCAGTAAATTATTTACAATTTACTGCTTGTTTTATCCCGTACTTAAGAATCAGAAAGATACCTTATCGTGTCTCAGCCAAAACCTTAAATATTTGAATCTTTATACATCATGGTTAAAAATTCGCCATCTGCACTGTCCTTAGGGACATACAAAATGCCTGTCCTAAAGGCAATGAGAGTTGTCACATAAGCCATATCATACAAAGCCTGCCTTAACGGCAGCTTACTAATTGCCTTCAGTTGCTTTGGAAGCTTTTCATGATAAAATTTTGTTAATTCTTGAGTAAGCATCTCATAACCGGGCTGAAGCTTCTGTGCAATGGGCTGAAACACTTCCCTTTTAAGCTGTTCATACTGCTCTGTTGTAAAAATAACAAATTGGGGAATTGCCTTGGTATACTGTACCTTTACAAAGCCTTGCTCCACAAGCTTTGCCAAATCATATTTTTGTTCCTCCGTTATTTGGGAAATATCAAAGTTCTCTTTTATAATTTCTACAAGCAAATCATGAAGCTTCTTCCCCTCCGGCGTAAACTTACCCATCAGGTTTTCAATTACAGAATTCCCAAAGTTATAAAGACCAAACCATGAAATGGAATTAGAGTGTTGGGCACCATTGTACGAAAACCCTCTGTTATCCAATACCCACTCTGTAATCTCTTCCGTATCCTCTATAAAACCCAGCGGAAAATATTTTCCTCCATCAGGACGGATAGGTTCCTCTATACAGAAGTCAGGGGTCTTTTCCTGATAATCATTACAGAAGGTGTAAATCAGAAGCCATAGCAGCTTGTTCATCGGCAGGTTACTTCCATGAAAACCTATTTTGCGAATGCACTCCTCTGCCTGCATCAGACCATTCGTAATCACATCGGACACCTGAGCCTGCAGCTTACAATATACTGCATACTCTTCCTGTTTCTCCGACCTGCTTTGAATATAAAATGCTGTGGCATATTTTCCATTTATACACTCTAAAAATTCATGCTCCACAAGCCAATATAAATCAAATTCCAAATATGCCTTAGGTATTCCCAACTGCTCCGTCAAATCATCTAGACTCTTTGGCTGGTTGTAGCATGAAATACAGATATTCTGTTTAACAAGGCTCTCCTCCAAGAGTCTGGTATTCGATTGTGCTACCACCTGTCCGCTCAATGCCATTGAAAGTTTTCTCGGTCTGTAAAAAAATTCCTGTTGTCTTTGCTTTTCCATATTCTCTGCCATCTCCTTTTTCAATTTCCGGCGAGTATCATGGAGATGCCATTTCACAGCACTTTCACTGATACCCAGCCTATTTGCAATTGTTTTCTGAGGCAGTTCATCAATATAAAAAGAAATCAAAATCTCTCTTTGTAGATAATTTAACCTGCTAATCTGCTTTCGCATTTGAGCAAGCAGAAGCATTTGCTCCTCATTTTCTGCCAACTCACTGACAAAATCAGATTCATCCAGTATTTCCTCTATCGGATACATAGCATAGCTTGCATTTTTACGCAGACTGTGACACCACACATAATGGGCAATTTTCCAGATAAAATGCTCCATTTGCTCTATGCTTCTTCCTTCCTCCCAATTCTTCTGTATGCTAGAAAAAATCTGTAGCATTACCTCCTGAGCAAGCTCCTCGGCCCGATGTCTGTCACCACTCTTCTTATACGCCCATTTCAATATTTGTAAAGAGTATTCCTTTGCGATTTCTTCAAATAATTGATTTTTCACTTGCAAGTCCTGCCTTTAGTTTTTCTTTTTAACAGCTGTTCATTTAATAAGTGACAGAAACTGCACAAAGGTTAGGAAAACATCTCCATTTATCATAAAACTCAGGCTTATAAACTCACACTTTTCAAGGTATTGATAATACCCTCTGTATTGCTCTCCTCTGCTGCAAGGTCTCTTAACTGCTCCAAGCGCTCAGTATATTTGTTCAGGTCATTGAAAATCTTTACTGAGGTATCACGGTAATTGTCTGCCTTTAAAATGCCGTCAATGTGCTTGTAAAAAGCCTGTTCGTCAAATTTGTTGTCCTGAGTATAGCCGCAAAGAGTATTTCCCTTTACCGTAATATGCGCAACCTGAAAATTCTTATCATAGGAGGTAAATACCATGTCATAAAGCCCTGTAAGACCTTGGCTGTGCTGCTTGATTTTGTCTGCCGCTTCCTCACTGCAGCCCTGATATCGGAGAAACATAATCATGCCAACAGCGCTTTTACAGGCAGGCAGACAGCCAAGCACAGCTACTACGGTAAGCAAATTCAAACGGCTCTTTGTGGCAAGCCACCCCGCTGCAAATAAGGACAGGGAAATAAAAAAATATAGAACGGTGCGCATAATTTCATACTTTTTCTGGGTCTTTAAGTAATTTCGGGTTCCCTTATATTTTTCTGTGGAAAACATTCTGAATAATTGCATGGCAAATCTCCATTTCTGTCATAAGAATAAATGCTAATTAAATTTAAAGAAATTATAGCATATTCTTCTGTTAATCACAATTCATAATCTTGACTGAGGAATTTGTTGACTTATTATTACCTGAGTTTTATACGGGCGTTTGACAGTTGAATATTAGAAAAAATACTTGCAGGTCGCATAAAACCTGCTTTTTTTATGTCAACTTTTTGGTTTTATACCATTGTACTTTATTGTACTGTATGGTATAATAAGGG
>Ga0129312_1001116_pt1 | contig 17104 bp, 15 predicted proteins | sample O827metagenome_FD_94434 | JGI IMG/M metagenome (GOLD analysis project Ga0129312, IMG submission 94434) | Orangutan group fecal microbial communities from Wisconsin, USA - O827 metagenome | ecosystem: Host-associated > Mammals > Digestive system > Large intestine > Fecal | place: USA: Wisconsin... | reverse complement strand
CAGATTATGAATATCTTCCGGAATCGTATGTAATATTTATATGCGATTATGATCCGCTCGGTTATAATAAGTATATATACACAATGAATACTCATTGTGAGGAGCTTCCGGAACTAAAATACATGGACGGAGTACATACGATATTCTTAAGCACCAAGGGAAACAATACAACAGAAGTGCCTGAAGAGATAATAAAGTTTCTCAGGTATGTAAGTGCAGGCTTAAAGGAATCGGAACAGGACTTCGGAAGCGATTTCGTAACAAAGCTGCAGAGGTCTGTGAAATGGATCAAGAGAAGCAGGTCGAAAGAGAGGGAATATATGGTACTGGATGAGATAAAGAAGAAAGAACGTGAGGAAGGACGCTGTGATATTATAGTTCAGCTTCTTCAGAAAATGCATGATGCTAATAAGGTTGCGGAACTTTTGGATATACCGATAGAAGATATTGAGAGAATTGCGCAGAATAATAAAATTGATGTTTGATCATGTTATCTTAGAAGTAGTTAAGTAAAGCTGTTTTATTCTTTGTCATTTGTTTCCGATAATGTGGAACATAAAGAATAATGTAAAATTGATATTTTTAGAAAAGAGCAGTGGATAAAAATTCACTGCTTTTTTTGTGCAAAATAGCAATGAAATACAAATTGACACACATACAATTTAATTCTATTATACAAAATATGAATACAATTTAACAAACAAAGTATTCACAAATGAATATATTGAATGATGATCAACAAAGGAGTATGACATGGCAGCTATTACATTGGATTATACAGGTAAAAATTATATTGTAACAGGCGGTGCAGGAGGAATTGGCGGCGCTGTTGTAGATGGTATAGTAGAAGGCGGCGGTCATGCGATTATTGTTGATATCAATGAAGCTGCAATGCAGAAGTATGCTGATAAGTATGGTGACAAAGTTACACTTGCGAAGGTTAACTTGGCAGATTCTGAAGAAATTCGTGAAAAATTCGGAGCAATGGTTACTAAGTTTGGAGCTATACATGGTCTTATCTGTGTTGCCGGCATTATAAGCACTGCTGCATTTGAGGATATCTCACAGGCTGAGTGGGATAGGGTTATCAATATAAATCTTACTAGTGTGTATGCAAGTATTCAGAGTGTATTTACAAGTATGAAGGAAAATCACTATGGACGCATTGTTGTTGTATCATCCGTTGCTTCACAGGTTGGCGGTGGATTGTTGGGAACTACCGCTTATGCAGCATCAAAGGGTGGCGTGAATTCACTTGTAAAGGGTGTTGCCAAAGAGGGCGGACGTTTTGGTGTTTATTGTAACGGAGTTTTGCCGGCATATACAAAGTCTGCGATTACTGCTGACATGGGAGAAGAAAAACACAATAAGATACTGTCAGGTATGCCGGTAGGAAGACCTGCTGAACCGCAGGAGATTGCAAATGCAATACTGTTCCTTGCATCAGATCTTGCAAGTTTTGTGACCGGAGAAGTAATGAACGTAGATGGCGGAATCAGGATGGATTGATTAAATTAATAGAAAGTTATACATACCTTACCTCAGAACAGGCTTGATACTAATTTGTGTCAGGCCTGTTCATTTTATGATGCATCATTAAAGTGAAAAAAGCTCATCAAACAGGACGTTTAATGAGCTTTTAATAAAAGTTGAATTTATAAAAGATTCGGAGAATTATCTACTATAAAGTTAAGAACCTTTAGAGAATCCCTTAAGTGTAACTCCAAGGCTTTTTGAAGTTCATCTTTTTTACCATCTTTAAGGAGGTTAAGCAGATAAGGATGTTCATTGATTGCAGCAGAGCGTTGATCCATAGTGACATTACCTGCCTGATACATATAGTACGCAGCGCTTATACCACAGTTTGAATTATAAATCTTTTTAAGCTCCTCATTTCCGGATAAGAGTATAAAGCCATAATGAAAATTGAATTCGGCAGTGGCTCCCTTCTGATAATCGTGACCACCTACCAGTTCGAAGTCATTAATAGCATTTTCCATGTCTTTAATAACATTTGGGAAAAAATACATATTGTCAGTAGCAGTTCGTGCTGCATATACCTCCAACATGATACGTGTCTCAATTAAATCACGGATTTTTTTACCTGTGAGTTTAGGAACAAAGATTCCCTTACGAGGAACTGATTCTGCAAGTCCTTCGGCGACAAGACGGTTCAGAGCAGAAACCACAGGAGTTCGACTAATATTAAGCATCGAGGAAATCTCTATGGTTGAGAGTTTGCTTCCCGGTGGGAATGTTGCTGTCTGAATTAGTTTTCTTAAGCTTTCATAAGCGTATTCAACAAGAGAATCCCTGTTGTTTACATCAATAGTAGCCATAATTGTAAATTCCTTATATGATTAATCGTTTTCAAACATAATGTTATCATAAAGTGAATTGAATTCGCAATAAAAAAAATTCAAAATAAGAAAATATAGATAAGATTGAATGCAATACAATTAAAATACAATTCAATAGTGTAGAAAAAAATTCAGTTTTATTGTTAAAAAGTACATATAGACAAAAAATGAGCGCACAAGTATCATTTAATCATGCAAAATACATAGTGCATGAAGATAATTCAACTTTATTACGGAGGGATTTATGAAAAAGAATATTGCATTGTTGCTTACAGCAGCTATAGTAGCGAGTCTGACAGCATGTGGTGGTTCTGGTTCATCTGGAAATGACACAAATACTGCTACAACCGAGACAGCGGCAGCGGAGACAAAAGGAACAGATAGCAGCGCCGGCGGTCTTGCAGTAGATGATGCATTTGGAAATGCCGATACTGCAGAATATAAATGGAAGATAGCCATTGATAATAATGTCGGAACAAATCAGTATGATGCGGCTGTTAAGTTTGCTGAGAAGCTTGCTGAACTCTCGGATGGAAATGTCTATTCGGAAATTTATGCGGGACAGCAGCTTGGAGCAGGAACAGAAGTTCTTGAGGGATTAGGAATGGGAATGCAGCAGGTATGCATTCAGTCTGTAGGTACACTTGCACCATTCTGTGATTATGCAAATATTGATGCACTTCCGTTCATCTTTACAGATTATGACCACTTTATCAATGTTTGGAGCGGAGATCTCGGACAGGAGATGAAGGATTATATCGGAGAGCAGGCGAATTTTGAGATTCTTGGATATATGTACAGAGGTGCACGTATAACAACAGCAACAAAGAAGATGGAGAAACTTGCTGATTTCAAGGGATTCAAATTAAGAGCACCAAATATTGAGGTTTATCTTAAAACTTGGGAGAGAATAGGGGCTATTCCTACACCACTCAGCATTTCAGAGACATTTACAGCTATCCAGCAGGGTACAGTTGAGGGACAGGAAAATCCGATAACAGAGTGTGTATCAAATGGTTTCTATGATGTATGCCCATATTTCATCAAGACAAATCATGTATATTCACTTGATACATTTGTTATGGACAGAACATATTTCCAGTCACTTCCGGAGGATGTTCAGGCAATGGTAGTTGAAGCTGCTAATTATGCTTCAGATTGGAAAAATGGTGTAATGGCTGAAGATGAGGCTGCGCTCGAAGAAGATTGTAAGGCAAAGGGTGTTGAGTTTATCGAGTTTGATGATGCAACAAGAGACGAATTCATGCAGGCATTTGATGGATTCGTTGATGAGGTTTTCCCATATCTTACAGAGTGGGTTGATAAGATTAAGGCAGCTGATGTTCAGTAATTTTAACTGATGATGCCAAAAGGATGGCGGTCATCGTACCGCCATCCTTTTTAATCCGTACGAAAGGGGAATTATATTATGCTTAAGACATATTCAAAATTAATGGATATTTTGTTTAGTGTCATTAAATGGGTAGTGATCATTGCAAGCGTACTGATGGTAGCTTGTATGGCATATCAGGTAGTAACCAGATATTTATTCCATCGCGGTAATGTTTGGAGTGAAGAACTTACGAGATTACTGTGTATTTGGACTGTATTACTTGGATCGGCTGTAGCTATCAGAGAAAAAGGGCATTTACAGATAGATGCACTTACAAATTTGTTTCATGGTAAGAAAAAAAATATTATTGATGCTGTGATAGAGATTGTTGTTCTTATATTCATAGTAATAATGATCAAATATTCAATCGAACTTTGCAAAAGTGTAGGCACTGCAACATCTGCCGGATTGAAAGTATCAAAGGTATATATTTACATGGTTATGCCGATAGGTTTTGGATGCATGGCTCTTTCATCAATAGAGGTTATTATGAAAGATATTGCGGCTTTTATCGGAAAAGATAATAAGGAGGACTAATTATGAATGCCGGTATAGTTGTTATATTGATATTGGTGGTAGCGGCATTGATTGGTATTCCGATTTATGTTGCGCTTGGTATAGCTACACTCATAGGAGTACATCTACTGGGACTTCCGTTTGTAATGATACCTCAGAAGATGTTCACTGGCATGGATTCGACAGCGTTAATGGCTATTCCGTTCTTTATTCTTGCAGGAAATATAATGTCAAGATCAATAACCGGAAAGCTGATTAATGTATCAGATGCTTTGATAGGATGGATAAAGGGAAGCCTTGGAATAGTAACAGTACTTGCATCAGCACTTTTCGGAGCGATATCCGGATCAGCAGTTGCAACTGTATCTGCGGTAGGCGGAATTACTATACCCGCGATGAAGAAGCAGGGATATCCGGCACCTTTTACGGCAGCGGTTGCATCAATGTCATCTATACTCGGACCTTTGGTTCCACCTTCGATAACACTGATAGTATATGCAAGTCTTACGGATATTGCTGTTTCCAAGCTTTTTATGGCGACGGTTGTTCCGGCAGTTTTACTGGTAGTTATGCTCATGGCATATATGCTTTGGTATGGACGTAAGCATGATCTCCCATCAGAAGCAAAGAAGCCTTTGAAGGTGATTTTAGGTACTATTAAAGATAGTATATGGGCTTTGCTCATGCCTGTTATTATAGCGGTTACCATATTCGGAGGAATATGTACAGCAACAGAGAGTGCTGTTGTATCGGTTATATATGCATTACTGGTGTCATTATTTATATACAAAGATCTTAGAATAAGTGATCTTCCAAAAATTATAATGTCGTCGGCAGTTTCAACTGCAACAATAATGGTGCTTGTTGGTCTTTCGAAGTCGTCGTCTTTTGTGGTTACGACATCAAGACTTCCACAGCTTGTATCTGCAACATTTACAGGAATTACAAGCAGTAAGATCGTTATCCTGATATTGGTTAATCTCATTTTCCTTGTGCTTGGTATGCTGATGGAAACAAATGCATCTGTTATTATGATGACTCCGATTTTGCTTCCGCTCATGGATGCGTTCGGTGTAGACAGAATGCAGTTTGGAATGATTATGTGCGTCAATCTTTACATCGGTCTTATGACTCCTCCGGTTGGCTTAAGCCTGCTGTTAGGTAATAAGATTGCCGGATGTAAGATATCAGACACGATTAAAGCTGCATTGCCGATGCTTGGTATAGGAATGTTGTTATTATTGATGGTTACATATATACCGGCACTTTCGTTGGCATTACCTAATGCTTTAAGCAAGTAAAGAAACGGATGTTTTACCATAGTATTTAGTTTATTGGTTTTGAAAATTTATATATAGCGATTATGCGGATAATGGTTTGATTTTCCGATTTCGCTTATTGTTCGGGAGACTGAAATGAAATATTCAAAAGAATTAATAGCAGATATGTATAAGGAACTTCTCAGTGTGAGGATGGCTGAGGAGAAGCTTGTTGAGATATATGCTCTCGGTAAGGTTCCGGGACATATCCATTCCGGTGTAGGAGAAGAGGCAGCATATGTAGTGCCTTTGATGACAAAGCAGGACGGAGATTATTCTAAGTTTACACATAGAGTGATTGCAGCCACACATGCGGTAGGAATTACATTCAATGAGATGTTTGCGGAGATTCTCGGCAAAGACACCGGAACTTCACACGGAAGGGGCGGAGTTAATCATGTGGCAAGGCTGGATAAGGGAATAATAGGAGTTGCCGGATCACTTGGAGTAGATACAGAAGTCGCTATTGGAGCAGGTCTTTCTGCCAAGTATCTTGATAACGGAAGAATTGTTTATTGTTTTAACGGAGACGGTGTTCATAGCCGAGGAAATATTCATGAAGCATGGAATCTTGCGGCAGAATGGAAATTACCGGTGCTGTTCGTTTGTGATGACAATCAGTTTGCTATCTCGGCTAATCATAAAAATACGATCTGTGTTCCTAATCCTGCGGCAGACAGAGCAGTTGCTTATGGTATGCCTGCTAAGCTTGTGCATGGTGATGATCCGCTTGCAGTATATGATGCTGCAAAGGAGCTTACCGATTACATAAGAGAGGGTAACGGACCGGCAGTTCTTGAAGTAAAAACATACCGTTGGAGAGGCCATTTTGAGGGAGATCAGTGTGCTTACAGAGATAAGGAAATTACTGAGCAGGAGCTTAAAAAGGACTGCATAGTTAATCTTGAAGAGTATATTCGTGAAAACGGAGTCCTCTCGGATGAAGATATGGAACTTATGAAAAAAGAAATAGCACTTGAACTTGATGAGGCTGTAAAATTTGCTGAGTCGAGTCCGGAGCCTGCATTGGATAGCGTTTATCTTAATGTATATTGATTAAGTTAACAGTCATTGTTTTGGAGGAATAAGATGAAGCAGACATTTGCACAGGCCATCAGCTCAACATTAAGTGAGGAGATGCGTCGTGATGATAAGATAATTGTATATGGTGAGGATGTTGCCGAAATGGGAGGAATCTTCACTGCTACAAGAGGAATATATGAGGAGTTTGGAGCTAAGCGCTGCATAAGTACACCTATAGCTGAGGGGGCAATTGTAGGAAGCGCTATCGGTGCGGCTGTTACAGGATTAAGGCCGGTTGTAGAGCTTATGTACTCTGATTTCCAGTTGGTTGCATTTAATGAGCTTTTTCACTCACTTGGTAAGTGGAAGTTTATGCATGGTGAAGCATATAAGCTTCCGCTTGTGGTTAGATGTGCAGGCGGTTATTCATTTGGAGCCGGACCGGAACATTCGAATACATTTGAGTGCCTCTTCACACACGCTCCGGGACTCACAATTATAACACCTTCAAATGTGTATGATGCAAAGGGACTTCTTCGTTCAGCAATCAGATCAGACAGCCCTGTACTTTTCTATGAGCATAAACAGCTTTATAAGACAAAGATGGAGGTGCCGGAGGAAGAGTATTGTATTCCTATCGGAAAAGCAGACATCAAACGAGAAGGAAAGGATGTAACAATTATTGCTGTAGGGCTTATGGTAAGCAAGGCACTTGAGGCGGCGGAGAAACTTGAGGCAGAGGGTATCAGTGTTGAGGTACTTGATCCGAGAACGATTTTACCGGTCGATAAAGATGCATTCTTTGAGTCGGTAAGTAAAACACATCGTTGTGTAATTGTTGAAGAGAGTAATAAAACAGCAGGCCTTGGGGCAGAGTGGGCAGCTATGATACAGGAAGAATTGTTTGATGAACTTGATGCTCCTATTAAGAGAGTAGCTTCATTAGATGTACCTCTCCCATATAATCTTGGGCTTGAAGCAGAGTGTGTTCCTAATCCTGACAAGATCATTGCCGCGGTTAAGAGTCTTTTCTGACATAAAATGCGAGTTTTGATAAAAATGTGACGTGAGGTAGAGAATAAATGAGCGTTGAATTGGTAATGCCTAAGACAGGACTCACAAATACAGAGAATACACTGGATTCCTGGAGTGTCTCAGAAGGCGATAAGATAAGCAAAGGTCAGCAGATTGCTGAAATAGAATCTGAAAAGACAACCATGCCGTTTGAAAGCCATGAGGATGGAATTATTCATCTGATTGCAAAAAGCGGAGATACAATAGCAGTTGGCGGAGTTATTGCATTGCTGGCAGCTGATAAAGCTGAGTATGACAGTATATGTGCCGGAACAACAGTGCAAGAAACAAAGGTAAAAAAAGAAACAACAACATCGACAGATAAGCTGGCAAATTCTATAGAACTTGTAATGCCTAAAACAGGACTTACAAATACCGAGAACACACTTGATTCATGGACAGTGGCTGAGGGAGATACAATTAGCAAGGGTCAGCAGGTTGCAGAGATCGAATCTGAGAAAACAACCATGCCATTTGAAAGCCACGAGGAAGGTATAATCCATCTTGTTGCGAAGGTAGGAGAAACAATAGCAGTTGGCGGGGTTATTGCACTGCTTGCACCGACAAAAGAAGACTATGAAAAAATCTGTGCTGCGGGCGATTCTCCCATTAGCTCAATAAAATCAGCTGAAAGCAGCACAGAAAATAACGAAGTCCTGAAAGTGCAGACAGCAACAAATGTAGCTGCAATTCCAAATGGAGGAAGAGTAAAGGCTTCGCCGCTGGCAAAAAAGAGAGCAAAAGAACGAGGCATTGATTTGCAATTGATAGTCGGAACCGGACCAAACGGAAGAATTGTTGCCAAAGACGTAGATAATTATATTCCGGCAACACCGGTATTGAAAGCTGATACAGTTGTTAATGAGCCTGTTCATACACCGCTTACACCTATCCGTAAGGCTATTGCCAAAAACATGTTTAACAGCTTAAGAACTATGGCGCAGACATCGGATTCAGTGGAAGTCGATGTTACGGAACTTATGCAGCTTCGCAAGAAACTTGTTGATAATCAGGAGTTACTCGGAACAAAGATAACCATCAATGATCTTCTGTCATATGCCGCTGTTAAAACAGTTAAGAGGCATCCTCTTGCCAATGCAAGTTTTGCAGAGACAGAGATAATAGAATATCCGTATATTAATCTAAGCATGGCAGTTGCGACCGATTATGGTCTTACATCCCCTGTTGTGAAAAACGCAGATGGTATGAGCCTTACAGAATTAAGCCTTGCACTCAGAGATCTTACCGTAAGAGCAAGAGATAGAAAGCTTACACCGGATGATCAGAGAGACGGAACATTCACAATAACAAATATGGGAATATTCCCTGTAGATAATTTTAATCCTATTCTTCCGGCACCGCAGTCCTGCATTATGGGATTCGGACGCTGTACAGAAAAGCCGGCTGTATACAATGGAGAGATATGTATTCGAACAATGATGGTTCTGTCCGTAACATATGATCATCGTGTATTTGACGGCGGTGAAATAGGAAAAATAATGAAGGATATGAAGGAGTATCTGGAGAATCCTGTACTTTTCCTTGCACAGTAAGAGGGAGATAAGAGTATGGCGAAAATATACGATCTTATTGTTATAGGAGGCGGTCCGGCAGGATATGTTGCTGCTATCAGGGCGCAGCAATTAGGTCTTTCGACACTTGTTATTGAAAAAGAACATCTTGGCGGAACTTGCCTGAATGTAGGGTGTATTCCGACAAAAACTTTGTTCCAAAGTGCTGAAGTAGCAGATACTGTAAAGGAATCTGCAGAATATGGAATAGATTCTACATTAACAAGGGTTGATTATAAGACTGTAATTGAGAGAAAGAATGCAGTTGTAAAGCAGCTGGTAAGCGGTGTCGGATATCTTTTGAAAAAGAATAAAGCAGAAGTAATAATGGGAGATGCCAAGATTCTTTCAAACAGACAGGTTAAGGATCTAAAGAGCGGCATCATATATGATACGAAGCATATACTTATTGCCACGGGATCATCAAATGCAGTGCCACCGCTTAAAGGACTTGATGGAAAAAATGTGATTGATAGTACAGAACTTCTCGGGCTTACGGTACAGCCAAAGAGTATGGTTGTAATCGGAGGAGGCGTTATTGGCTGTGAGTTCGCATCGATTCTTAATTCATTGGGAACAAAAATAAGTGTTATAGAGATGATGCCCAAGCTTCTTGGTAATATGGATCAATCACTTGCGGATGCTGTGGCAAAAGATTTTGCATCAAGCGGAATTGATGTAGAGCTTTCGTCAAAAGTCCTCAGAGTAGAAGATGCCGATGGTAAAAAGAAGGTCGTTTTTGAGAAAAACGGCAAAGAAGCTTATAAAGAGGCCGAGTATGTGCTTGTATCCACAGGACGCAAAGCGAACAGTGCGGGACTCGGACTTGAGACACTTGGAATGGAGCTGGTAAAAGGCTTTATTAAAGTGGATGATCATATGAAAACTAATATTCCGGGTATATATGCAGCCGGAGATATTACAGGTCAGGGAATGCTTGCTCATACTGCATTTGAAGGTGGTACTGTTGCTGTTGAAAATATAGCAGGAGGAAATAGAACACTTGATCTTAAAGCAGTTCCAAAGGTAGTATTTGTCAGCAATGAAGTTGCTTCCGTGGGAATGACTGAAGACGAGGCAAAAGAAGCCGGATATGAGGTTATAAGCGGGGTATTCAGTCTTGCAGGAAACGGAAAATCTTTGGCAATGGGTAAAAATAAGGGCTTTGTAAAGATTGTTTCTGAAAAGAAGGATCACATGATCCTTGGTATGCATATGCAAGGACCGACTGCATCGGAACTGATAACCGTTGGTACACAGCTTATAGCTTCGGAGATGATGCTTGAAGATGTAGAGTGTTGCATATATCCGCATCCGGCTGTAGCCGAGTCAATACGAGAGGCATGTTTGGCAACACTCGGAAGAGCGATTCATGCATGACTTTTATAGACAGCTAAAAATGTATTTAATATTGAAAGAAACTAATTAACATAATGATCACCTCGGCAACAGCCTGATCTGCCATAACAGGCAATCAGGCTGTTGCTTATGTATAAGTAGGAGGAATGAAATGAAATCAGCCAAAGGATCATTTAAAAATATATATGCAGTAAGATTTGAACCGGGTGAAGATGTGCAGAATAAACTTTTGGAATTCTGTAGAGAAAAGAATCTGGGACATGGAGTTATAATTTCGGCAATTGGTTCATTACAAGGATGTAGTTTTTTTGACCCTGAGGAATTGAAAGATAAACCCGGATATTATGCATACGGGGATCCGATAGAGTATCCGTGTCCGATCGAACTCATTGCTATGAATGGAATCATATGCACAGAGGAAGATGGAACGATTTCTACCCATATACATGCAAGCTTTGCCGACACACAGGGAAATGAATACGGAGGACATTTTAAGGAGGGAAATAAGGTCCTTACTACTGTTGAAATGGTAATCGGTGAAATGGACCATATCAATATGAGCAGAAAACTTGAACCTATCAGGGGCGTCAAAGTATTTGAACCTATAGAGTATTGATGTATGGATACGGTAAAAATAAGGTTTATAGCTAATTCATCCGTATTGATTGATGTGGGAGACCGCAGATTGCTTATTGATGGTCTTTATGGAAATAATCCATTTTTTACACCTATACGTAAGGAAATGAAAAAAGCTGTGTTTGGAATGAACAGCGAATACAGGGATATCGATTATCTGATATTCACACATCGCCATACGGATCATTTTGATGCTGCTTACATAAATGAATATGTTCGTAATAATAATGTTAAAGCAGTATTCGCAACTCCTGCAAGTATAGATCCGAATGCTTACCTGGAAGACCGGAGAAGACTGGATGAATGCGAGAAAAGAAATATATTACATGAAATCAGCTTTGATACAGAAAATTCTGTTTGTTTTAATCTTACGGATAAGATCATTTTAACATATTATGATATGGATCATCTGGATAAGAACACATACCCCATTCCAAATGCAGGAGTAAAGATAGAAGTAGATGGAAGACAACTATTCTTTGCAGGTGATGCCGACTATTCTAACGATAATGCGAGAGTGTTTGAGCAGCTTCAGGCACTGGACTGTATTTTTATTACACCTTTATTTTTGCAGCACTCTGCAGGAAGAGCAATAATTAATAAAATCAATCCAAAAAGAATTGTTATTTATCATCTTCCGGATGAATCGGATGATAATACAAGTGTATTAAGTATATGCAAAAGAGTACTTGAATTTGAATACGTATGTCCTGTAGATGTGTTTGACAAGGAAGGAAAGACTATAGAGTTTTGATATGAAATTACATTATCTTGAGACCGGAAGTAATGATCCGGCATGGAATCTTGCATTTGAAGAAGTTGTACTTGAATCAAGGCGAGATGACCCGTATTTAATATTATGGCAAAATGACAATACCATAGTAGTAGGTCAAAATCAGAATACAGAAGAGGAAATTAATCGAGATTTTGTTGAGGAGCATGGTATTCATGTTGTTCGTAGAATGACAGGAGGCGGTGCGGTATATCATGATATGGGGAATCTTAACTACTCATTTATAGATGATGCAGGAGAATTGCAGGATATTAGTTATGAACGATTCACCAATGCTGTAGTAAGTGCTCTAAAAGATCTTGGATTAGATGCATGTGCTTCCGGAAGAAATGATATTCTGGTAAATGGGTATAAAGTATCCGGAACTGCTCAACGATTATGTGGAGGAAGGATACTGTATCACGGAACACTTTTGTTTGATTCAAGGCCGGAAATGATAGCAGGAGCCTTAGATGCAGATCCGTTAAAGTTTACGTCAAAAAGTAAAAAGTCTGTTCGTACAAGAGTCGGCAATATTCGTTCATTTTTAAAGAATGATATGGGAATAAATGAGTTCAAGGAATATCTTTTAAAATACTTTGGAAAAGACGGATTTGAAACAGACAAGTTGAGTGAAACAGAGCTTGAGCGGGTATCAAAACTTAAGAAAGATAAATATGATACATGGCAATGGACATTCGGAAGATCGCCAAAGTTCAACTTAAGTGCAAAAAGAAAGTGGGATGGAGGCATTGTCGATATCAGAATAGATGTTGAGAATGGCATGATAAAAGAAATTAAGTTTTATGGTGATTATCTTTCACTCAGACCGATTTCAGAATTAGAAAAATCTTTGGTTGGATGTAGATTTGATCCATCTGAAGTAAGTAAAAGTATTGATAATTATTTCAATTTGAGTGGATATAAAATTACAGAGCTTTTTGGATCTGTAACTGAACAGGAATTATTAGATACAATGTTCTCAAAAAATCAGAATTAGTGTAATTTAGGCAGTCATTAAGCGACTGCCTAAATATATTATGATACTGTCAATAATCTTGCGCAAAAGATGATAAATAGATAACTGCCTGAAAGATGATGGAGAGTGTATGTTTTGCTTTTACAGACTTTATTTCATACTCTCTTTCATACTCTCTGATAACTAGAATTTTCGCTTCTCACCAATAAAGTCTATTAAGTTTACGTGCATAATTCCGTTTCTCTTCTGAAGCATATAATCCGTAGTCATAACATATTTTCTGTAATTATCACGAATACCTTCTAACGGTCTATACTCTCTGTCCTCAGTTTCCTTACTCTGCAGCATCTTATATGCCACCTGCACATAAGAGTAGTCCATTTCACGATCACGCAAAATAAAGTCACATTCAAGCTTTCCGATACGCCCTACGCTTACCGCATAGTCAAGGCTTTTTGCATACAGAAATACTATATTTTCCAATACCGGTCCATAATTGATCCTATTGTCAGTATTAAGAGCATAATAAAAACTCAGATCTGCTACATAATATTTTTGCTCTCCTGCAAGCGATTTTTTTGATTTCATATCAAACCGTTTGCATTCATATAAAATCTTAGCATCAAGCAAGACTTTGATATATCTGTTTACGGTTGCACGACTGATAACCGCTCCGTTTTTTACAAGTGATTCGTGTAAGCTGTTAATGCTTGTTGTTGCACCAAAATTATTGATTATATAATCTCGAACCGATTCAAAAGACTGCACATCCCTAATCTTTACTCTTCTCTTGATATCCTTTTCAAAAATCTCATCAATTATGCCACGAACATAGGTTCGCTTATCTGCAAAATCTTCAATCTGTACAGTCTTTGGGAAACCACCTTCCATTATATAATTATTCAGCTCGATTTCCGAATTCGGGCTGATATATTTACCATAAAATTTCTTGATATCTTCATACTCATCAAATGTCAGTGGGAACATTTCAAATTCAAGATATCTTCCGGTCAACTTTGTAACAAGCTCGCCACTCAGCAGATACGAATTCGATCCGGTAATAAAAATAGAATATCCACCATCTGTTCTGAACCCATTTATAACTTCTTCAAAGCCTTCTACATTCTGTATCTCATCAATGAACAGGTACTTCATTCCTGGCACCTGCGTTAGCTCCTCAATCAAGGAATCAAGCTGCTCCGCTGTTCGCACATTTTGATATTTACGCTTATCCAAGTCAATATAAATTATGTTTTTTTCCGGAACTCCGCCTTCAACAAGTTCCTCTGCTATTGTTTCCATAAGACTGGACTTACCGCATCTTCGTATTCCGGTGATTACTTTTATGATTTCTTCATCATGGAAAAATGCACGCATTTTCGACAAATATTTTTCTCTCTTATATAGCTGCATATCATCCCTCCTTCTGCTTATATCATACAAAAAGAGGTCTGTATTATCAAGTTATCGTTACAACTTTTGATATTTTTGCAATAATTGTAACGATAACTCACCATTTTGACTTTTCTTATACAAAAAAGAGCTAATGCCAAAAGCAATAGCTCTTTATATAAGCATTCGGCACAGTTATTTAATATTTATGCGGGGAAGCAGATTATTAATAGGGACTTGCGTCCTATTATGTGCCGAAATCTTATCCGGTTTTATACAAGTTTTATACAAGAGCGGGCAGACTGTACTTGCTGCTGTATTCCTTGAATCTCTGTTTGAAGTCTTCATTGTCGGAGACAAGCTCTCTCTGAGTTTCGTGTGGGCTTAAGCCTAACTTTGTGTTATCCAGCAGGCATTCTGCGATATTTGTGCAGTGATCGCTGATGCGCTCAAGATTTGTAAGTATATCGGAGAGCACAAAGCCGGCATCTATGCTGCAGTTTCCGTGCTGCATACGGAAGATATGTCTTGTACGCAACTCTTCCTTAAGCTGATCCACTACCTCCTCAAGAGGCTCTATACGTGAAGCAGACTCCCTATCGTCCTCGGTAAAGCCCATATATGCGAGGTACATGATCTCGCTTACGGCTGCTGTCAGTATGCCGAGCTCCTTTTTTGCATCCGGAGAAAATACTATATCCTTGTTTTTGCGTTCCTCGGCAGACTCAAGTATGTTGAGACTGAGATCTGCAATACGCTCGAAATCCCCGATAAATTTGAGGTACTTTGATGCGGTGAGGCTGTCGGAATCATTTATCTGACGCGAGCTGAGCTTAACGAGATAGGAGCTTATCACATCCTCATACTTATCTGTTTTTGATTCGTTGCTGCGGACGGCATCTGCAAGCTGTACGGTACAGCTATCAAGAGCCTCTATGCTCTCGTTAAGAGATGCCATGGAACATCTTGCCATATCGTCAAGGAGGATGCGGCAGCGCTCGAGAGCAAGTGCTGGTGCAGTAAGGAGTCTTTCGTCAAGCAGTACGACACTGTCATCCTTATCATTTGTATCAGGAACGATATGGCATACTATTCTTTCAAGCAGACCTCCGCATGGGAAGAGCAGCACTGTGCAGGTGATATTGAATATCGAGTGGCATATGGCTATTCCGGCCATACCTGCGGCTTCGTCAAGAAATACCGGAGCGCAAAGCATTTTAATTATGCAGAATACGATAAGACATACGCTTGTTCCGATAATATTGAAGCTTAAATGTACCAAAGCGGCACGGCGCGCATTTTTATTGGTTCCGATAGAGGACAGGAGGGCTGTTACACAGGTACCGATATTCTGTCCCATGATGATGGGAATGGCTGCTCCGTAGCTGACCTGGCCTGTTACGGCAAGTGCCTGAAGTATGCCGACTGAGGCTGAGCTTGACTGAATAACGGCTGTAAGCAATGCTCCGACGATAACACCGAGGATAGGGTTCTTGAATACAACAAAGAGTTCGGCAAAGCCCGGAACGTCCTTAAGCCCGGATACGGCACCCGACATAGCGCTCATGCCGTACATGAGCACGGCAAAGCCTAAGAGTATCATGCCTGTATCTTTTTTACGGTCATTTTTTGCGGTCATCATGAAAATGATACCGATAAGCGCAAGTACAGGAGTGAAGGAGCTTGGCTTAAGCAGCTCGATAAATATGCTCTCGCCGTTTATGCCTGCAAGTGAGAGTATCCATGCTGTCACGGTAGTACCGATATTGGCACCCATGATGACATAGATGGACTGCTTGAGAGTCATAAGCCCTGAGTTTACAAAACCTACCACCATGACTGTGGTGGCGGAAGAACTCTGTATGATCGAAGTGACTACGAGACCGGTAAGCAGTCCCATGAACTTACCGTTTGTAAGCTTGCCGAGCAGAGCCTTCAGGCTGTTTCCGGCACGCCTCTCAAGAGCATCGCCCATTACGCTCATTCCGAAGAGGAAGAGGCTAAGACCTCCGATCAGATTCAGTACATTAAATATATTCATTATAAGTCGTTTTCCTTTCCGGTAAGCTTTGCTGAAAGTACAAGTGAGAGAACTATTGCTGTAAAAGCCGTAACGCACAGAGGCTGAGCAAGACCTAAGAGCAGCATCCATACGGTATCCTGTGCCGTTGAGAGCCTTATTATCGAACCGTCCGAGAGTCGCTCGGCAGTATATAAACATTTTTTGTCAAGTGTTGAGGAATAGCGTGAGCTTTCTCCGAAACCTGTTTCCAAAGCAGCACGTATCTCCTCTCGCTCAAGGTGATTTTCCATCTGAGCTATATCTGCTTCGTTGTCAAATAGGAGCGAACCGTCGGAGGCTATCCATGTAACACGGATATCTTTGGCGTCAATGCCATTGAGATAATCAAGTCCGTTAAGTTCCACAGCCTTGGCGGCTAGTCTTGTCTCTGACTTAAGTTCGCTAAACTGCAGTTTGGTGAAATACTTAAGCAATACACCGAATATCATGACTATACTTAGGAGCAGTACAGTCAGCGAAGTGCCGAATATTGCACGAAACAATTTCTTATTCATATTAAACCTCTGTATATATGACCGGAGTTAAGGTAAAGCTGCTTTTGCTTTTCACTTTTGTGTCCGGAGCTTTCGGGGACTCATTTAGGAGCGCCCGGTTACTTATAGATATCTCTATAATTCCGGGTATCAT
>Ga0129312_1001114_pt1 | contig 17132 bp, 16 predicted proteins | sample O827metagenome_FD_94434 | JGI IMG/M metagenome (GOLD analysis project Ga0129312, IMG submission 94434) | Orangutan group fecal microbial communities from Wisconsin, USA - O827 metagenome | ecosystem: Host-associated > Mammals > Digestive system > Large intestine > Fecal | place: USA: Wisconsin... | reverse complement strand
TTCTTTCTCAATCTGCTTCTGGGACATCTGTCCTTCGGTCTTGGCCAGGTGCCGAAGCAGGTGGGCTTGAGACCAGGTGAGGTCGCACTTCCGCAGATCCATGTCCGCATGGGTTCGCATCTGAAAGGAAATCTGCTTGATCAGCATGCCGATTTCGTTCCGATTGCATTTGCAGTCGTCCATCTTTCCTCCTTATATAATGTATTGTTTCTTCCGATTGTGCCGCAGGCAATCGGATTCGATTTGATAAAATGTGTAGCGTGCTACATGTAGCACGCTACACATTTTATTCCCATTTCCGCCGATAGTCAATGACGATTCTGTGAATTTTTCTCGGTATCTCTGTGGTTTAACTTTCATTTTTTTTGCCGCTGTGATATTCTTAATGCTATGAGTAAACGAAGAAAAATGACAATTATAGTACTCGCCGCGTTGGCAGCTCTGCTTCTGCTGCTCGGCGTCCTGACATCCGGCATCACTGCGAATCGCGATGGGGGCGAAGTCACCGTATCCTCCGGCGACGGCTCCATCATCGTGGCCGACAAGCTGAAAGAGGAAGGCTTGATTCAAAGCCCGTTCCTTTTCCGGATTGTGGCGGAAGTGGAAGGTCGAAACGGCAACTGGTACCCCGGCTCTTATAAGATTCCCGGCGGCAGCAGTTTTTTCGAAATCTGTAAAATCATGAGCAAACCGGCGGGGGACATCCGTGTCACCTTCCCGGAGGGTATTCAGGTGCGCGAAATGGGGACCATCCTGGAGGAGGCCGGCGTTTGCAAGAAATCGGAATTCCTCAAAGCCTGCAAAACCCATTCTTTTAACTATGAATTCCTGAAGAAGGTGCCCGCTTCCAAGCGCATCGGCGGCCTGGAGGGATACCTCTTCCCGGATACCTACTACTTTACAAAGGACGAGGACCCGGACAACATCATCAACACAATGCTGGATCACTTCCAGCAGACGGTGTACACGCCGGAAATCCTGGCCAAGGTGAAGAAGAGCAAGTACTCTTTGGATCAAGTGATTATCTTAGCTTCCATGGTGGAGAGCGAAGCCGCCACCACCGAAGACCGGAAAACCGTGGCCGGCGTGTTCCTGAACCGCCTCCACCACCCGGACAAGTTCCCGAAGCTGGAATCCTGTGTCACTGTAGAGTACGCAAAGGGCATCAAAAAGGACATCATTTCGCTGGCGGACACCAAGTACAATTCCAAGTACAACACCTACAAATACCCGGGTCTCCCCTATGGCCCGATTTGCTGCCCGAGCATGGAGTCCATCAATGCGGTGCTGACCCCCACTAACAACAGCTATTATTACTTCCAGTCCGATTCCAAGGGTCGGTTGCACTTCGCCCAGACCTGGCAGGAACATGCCAAAATCCAGAAGAAGCTGCAATCCAACTGGAAGACCACGAAAACCCGGAAGGTGAAGTAGGGGAATTAGGGAAACTTGATAAATTAGGAGGACCGGCTTTGAGCCGGTCCTTTTACTTTGTTGGGCGTTGCCGCGGAGTTGGGCCTCCGGCCGGCGGGACGTGGTGCCTCACTCCCCGCTAGCCCTTGTTCTTTCGTCGACGAGCACCACGTCTTCCGAGCTCAAGGCGCCGGCGACGTACCGGACGTGGTGCTCCGCCTCCCGCAAGCCCTTGTTCTTTCGTCGTCAAGCACCACGTCTTCCGAGCTCAAGGCGCCGGCGGTCTGCGGGACGTGGTGCCTCACTCCCCGCAAACCCTTGTTCTTTCGTCGTCAAGCACCACGTCTTCCGGGTTCAAGGCACCGCCGGCGTACCGGACGTGGTGCTTCACTCCCCGCAAACCCTTGTTCCTTCGTCGTCAAGCACCACGTCTTTGGATCCGAATGGGCCTCCGGCCACTGTCACATCCAAAAAGTGATGCATGAGCCCTTGTTTTTCTGTTCCATGCATCAACTCCATTTTTCAGGTTGATGCATGAGCACCCTTTTTTCCATCTCATGCATCACTCCAATCGCTTTTGCGCTTTATTTCTTCTATTTTGATTTCGCTCAAGTGAAAAAGTGATGTACGAACTCCGGTTTTCTGCTTCCCAACATCACATACCTCCGCTCCCCCTCGGGCATTCCACTCTAATCAACCCGGCGGTCGCGGAGAAAGTGATGCAGGAACGCTCCGAAAAGGGGTTCCTGCATCACTTTTCACCAATCCCCGGAAAGTGGCCCGAATTAGAGGTGCGCGCCGGATCGCGCGTCGCTTTCAGATGAAACGAAAAGAGAAGCACGACGACCACCGCCCTTCGTGCTTCTCTTTCCCATCCTATTTCCCGAAAGGAAAGAATTGACGACGAACACCACATCTCTCCCCGTTCGTCGTCAATTCTAATCATCTCCTCGCCTCTCCGGCCTTTCCCCATCGATTCCCATCAGTTTTTTATTCCCCTACAGAACCTCCCGGTCCACCCGATACCCCGGGCATTTAATCCAGGCCACCAGTTTATCTCCCAGGTAGAACTCATCCTGGTCATCGTAGGTATTCCGCTCGTAGTAATCAAACACAGCGGCGTCCCCGCCGTCGCAGATCTCATATTCTGCCGGCTCCTCCATTTTCAGGGACAGTTCCCTGCAGCGGATGACCACGCCCAGTCCGCCAAAATTCGCCAGCCGATATTCCACATCCGGGCAGGTGCGGGTCCCGATTCGCGTGCCGGTCACCCACGCCCCACCGTCCTCTTTTTTTTGGAAGGAAAGCTCACACCGGTAGCCGTCCTCCAGGAAATCCACCACCGGGCGAGGCGTATCCAGCCACAGGGCATCCCGGAAAAACTCCGCCGGAAGCTTCCGGGCCACCCGCGCCAAAGCCTGCCCCGTGCGCTTTGCCACCGAATGGTCCCCGAAAAAATCCGAGTACTCCGCCCGGATTTTTGCCGCATAATCCGCTTCCAAATACAGGCAGTAGGCAGCCGCCGGATTCGCCTCCGTGCCGATGCCGTACTCGAACACCTTTCCCAGCCGAAGCGCCGCATCCGCAAAACTCGCATCGTACCCCCGGAGGAATTTTTTCTTGGTCTCGTTGTACACCATGTGGTACAGGTTCCGCGCAGTCTCCTCGCTTTTCCGGCAGCCGTACCCGTGGCTGTACAGGTCCCCCAGCTTGTAGATTGCCTCGAACAGCCCGTTGGCCGCCGCATAGCTGAACTGCGGGAACGCCTTCTCGTACTCCGGCTCGCCCCCGTTGCAGCGCCCGTAGTAATAGATGTACCCCAGCGTATTCGCATACTCCGCGTCGTCCGCCAGCTCCCGAAGCCGCAGCATGCAGTCCCGCGCCGCCGTCCAGTCGCACTCGTACAGCCGGTTGCCCCCGTAGCACGCGTACCCCTTCAGCCGCAGCGCAAAAACATTGTCCTCCCGGCACAGCTCCTCCGCATACCGCCGCGCCTTCGTCAGCGTCTCCTCGTCCATCATCCGGAGGTTCTCAACCTCCTCAAAAGGTCGCAGCCACGCTTCCTTCTCCGCCGACGTCTTCTCGTGGCTCTTCCACACCGGCTGCGCACCCTTCCGATTAAATCTATCGTTCATCACACGCCCCTCTCCTAAAAAAACAAAATCCGTTCGGCACCCACGTCCGGCAAGGCAAGCCCCGCCGCAGTGCTGCGGTTTCTATACCAAATCCTTAGCTCGAGTATATCGCAGCCCGGCACCCCTGGCAACCTGCCGGTTCCACCCCCGAGCCCATTGACCAAAATCCTTCCCTTTGGAGCCTCCGGCCGACGTTCAGATGAAAAGAGATGCGCGAAGGCCGCCGCCCTTCGTGCATCTCTTCCTCTTACCTTTTCCTTTAGTGCCTCACAATCGCCTTCTTCACTGCTTTCCCGGCCACCGGCACTACCTTCTTCACTACTTTCCCGGCAGCAGGCACCGCCTTCATCACTGCAACTTTTTTCACGGCATCCATCGCCTCATCGAACACAGGTTCTGCGACTTTCGCCTTCACCTGCTGACCCGCTTTCTCCAGCTTATCTTTCCGCGCCTCTGCCCGTTCCGCCTTCTTCGCCTCACAGGCATCGCACCGAAAATGCGTCTTCCCCAGATCCTCAATCTCCGCGAAACACTCCCGACACACCAGCCCGACCTTCTCCCCACAAATCGGGCAGTAGTTATAGTCCAGCGGCAAATGCTTCCGCTCCTTGTTGTATCTGCAGTGCACATTTCGGCACCCTTTAATCCGTCTGTCCATCGTTGGCATCGCTCATTCCTCCCCGCTTCACTCTCTAAAAAAAGTTTCGTCCTTCCAATTCTTCCGCCCGGCCCCAATCTGTGGTACACTCATCCCAGAAAAACCGGCCGCGCTGCTTAGCTCACTTTAGCATGCCGCGCCCATCTGTTCAACGTAAAAAAAAAGGATTGTGATTGAAATGAATTGGAATATTTTCTGGGGACTCTATACGCTGGCTTTCGCCGTCGCTGCCCTGCTGGTATGGTTCTTCCTGTACTACCGCAAAAAACACTACACCGAGCGCTGCTCCGTCAAAACCACCGGCACCGTCGTCCGCTATTCCGCCGTTCGCTACAACGACATCAGCCTGCCCGTGGTGGAATACACTGTAAACGGCCGCACCTACACCGTTGTCGGCCCAAAATTCAGCGCCACCGTCACCAAGTCCTTTTCGTCGCCATTCCACCGGGCCAAAACCAACATCACCTCGAACCTGACCACCCGGGAGGACCTCCCCAGCGTGCTGAAGCTCAACCTCCGGCAGAACTCCCTCGCCGGCCTCACCGAAAGCCCCCTGCTGGAACTGTACCCAATCGGCTCCGAAGTTGATGTATTCTACAACCCCCGCAAGCCCAAAATGGCCTACGTTCAAAGGTTCGCCCGGCCCCAGAAAGTCCTCTACACCATCATCCTACTCCTGGGCCTCACCTTTCTGGCTGCCGCCCTCTTCATCTTCTTCGGGCCCACCATCACCATGCACTAAAAAAAAGTTTCGTTCCGCCCAGGCCCCGGCGAGGATTTCTTCCAGCTCTTCCATCAAGGAATCCCTCGCCGCCTTTGCGAGGGTATTAGATATTCCGATGTGCGGAAATCATCTGCCGAGCAGTTCCTTCTGCAGAAGCTTCAGCTCCTCCATCATTTTATCAAGCTGTTTTTGCATATCCGCAAGAGCCTGATCCTTCTGAATAATGGCTTCAGTCAGAAGTTTTATGGTCGCATTTAATTGTGCATTCATATCCATACACTCCCTAATCCGGATATCTTCTTCTGATTGTGTCATGTTTTTTCCTTGCATAAATCCTCCATTGGTACAAGGTTAGTTTCGTCGCTTACATTATACCAAAGAATGGAAATTTATGCCTTTTATACGGCTAAACTATTGAACATTCAATGTCCATCACATCTTTTGTGTGTGGGAAGTTTGAGTTAATAATCCATTTTCTCCCACAGGTGCTCACCCTCCCCCGTTCTAAACAAATAATTCTGCAATGCATCCATCGAAAGATTATAATCAACCGTTGATGCTCTTGACACTGCCTCAGTCCATGCCATTACTCTCTCATAAAACGCATCGGGCTGAAGAACTGGCTTTTCAATTAGTGCTGCAGTATTTTCTTGTCTCATGCGTCGAACAAATAAATGAGGGTTTGCTTTTATGCGACGATAAACTCCGGGAAATTTCACTTTCTTTCCATTTGATAAAGTCATCACCTCTTGTCCTCCAGCCGAAAACTGATCGCGAATATGCGGATCCACAATGCCTTGCGATGTAAGCCATAGTGCATACCGATCGTAATCGCCCCCAAAAACTTCCGGGAAATTCACGCATCCATACATAGTATAGAATCTTTTTTCTTAACATCCTTATCAATCATTAATTTGAATAATTTTTTGTATGATACCCTCATATGTAATCCCATGTATAATCCTTTCAATAAAAAACAATACAACTATTAATAGTAAGTATACCATATTTGCGGATATTCGAAGGCTCTTTTTTTGTGGATTGGGTAATAATTGGTCGCAGTGGGTATCAATATAGCCATTTGCACAAATTTTTACATCCTACCGATAACCTTCATATTCCATTGAATATATTTCTAAGTTCAAGTTGTATAACACTGAATCCCCCATTGAATAATCCCGTTCAAAATGGTAGCATGAACCAAGAGTTAAATCTAATATCGACGAATTGCAGGAGGGGGCAATGAAAACGACACATTTCAGAAGGTTTTTCCTTACAATTATTTCCGTGTTAATGGTTGGTGTTTTTTCTTGTATATGCGTGTCAGCCGATGAACTCGACACCGCCGAACCAATCAAGCTCGATCAAGAGAAATCGATAACAGCGTATAAAGGTGAAGAAGATATCTACTGGAGTCACTATTACAAATTTACCGCTCCATATACCGGATTATTTGAAATTACATCATCGTCATTCGAAGATAATTCTATTATTGTCACTGATTTGGAAGGACATTACACCAGTGAAGGCGAGTATAGTCCCTACACGAAAAAGGTAGAGACCGCTGTGGACTTAGAAAAGGGAAGAATATACTATATTAAAATTTATGGATGTGAAGAATACTCTAGATTTCCTCAAATTGTAATCCGAACTTCTATAAAAAAACACAGTCACAGATTGGGTTCCTACACTTACACCCATTCAAACGACAGTAGATTACTTTATCGGGAATGTCTGTGCAGTAATTGCGAATACATGAGTCTTCGTTTTAAAAATAAGCCAACCATCTCAAAACTAACAAAAGGAAAAAGGAAATTCACGGCAAAAATCAGCTACAAATACGATGAGGGACCGTTCCAAATACAGTACTCGACAAACAAAAACTTCAAGAAAGCAAAATCGACAACTTTATATTACCGTGGAAGCAAAACCATCAAAAAACTGAACAAGAAAAAGACGTACTATGTTCGAGTTCGAGTATACACAACGGTATATAACGGAATTTCCAATGTAAAAGTCTACAGTCCATGGTCCGCAGTGAAGAAGGTTAAAACCAAATAACATTACGAATCCCATAAATCCCCTGCGGAGCCACGCTCCGCAGGGGTCTTCTTCTTTCTCCCACTCATCATTCATCACTTTCGTTTTCTTCTGCGGGCCGGATCCGCCGCCACCCGCAACCTTTTCTTTAATTATCCGGCAGCAGCTCCCCGTTCACGGAGAAGGCCACCCAGTTGCCCACGTTGGCAGCGTGGTCGCCGATGCGCTCCAGGTATTTGGCGATCATCAGCATGTCCAGAACATCCCGGTCGCTGTCATCGATGCGGCCCCGGATGCGTTCGAGGAGATTGAATTTTATTTTTTCAAAATACTCGTCCACGACGTCGTCGTAGGCAATGACTTCTTTCGCGTGCTCCAGGCTCCGGGCTTGGAAGGCCTCTACGCTGGATTTGACCATGTAGACCACCGCTTCGCCCATTTTCCGAAAATCCTGGGTGCGAATGGCCTGGGTGAGCTGACCGGTGAGGACAATCTCGGCGATGTCCAGAGACTGATCCCCGATGCGGTGCAGGTCGGTCACCATTTTGAGGGTGGCGGAAATGACTCGCAGATCCGACGCCACCGGCTGCTGCTTCATGATCAGCTGGATGCACATGATTTCGATTTCACGCTCCTTCTGGGAAATCGTATCCTGCAGCTTTACTACCTTCTTTGCCAGCTTCTCGTCGTTGGTGAGGAAACAACGGACTGCCCGGTCGATGATGTCTTCGCACATACCGCCCATCAGGCAAGTCTGATCGTCTAATTCTCTCAATTCTCCTTGGAATGTATCTCTCATTAACCGAACCTCCCTGTAATGTAATCCTCTGTGCGCTTGTCTCTCGGGTCGGAGAAAATCTGATTCGTCTCTCCGTACTCCACCAGGTCTCCCAGCAGGAAGAAGGCGGTGCGGTCCGAGATACGAACGGCCTGCTGCATGTTGTGGGTGACCATGACGATGGTGTACTCCTTCTTCAGTTCCTCTGCCAGATCTTCGATTTTGCCCGTGGAAATCGGGTCCAAAGCACTGGTGGGCTCGTCCATCAGCAGTACATCCGGTTCCACGGCCAGGGCCCGGGCGATGCACAGTCGCTGCTGCTGGCCGCCGGACATGCCCAGCGCCGACTTCTTCAGCCGGTCCTTGGTCTCTTCCCAGATGGCCGCCGCTTTCAGGGACCGCTCCACGATTTCATCCAGCTCCGTCTTATTGCGGATGCCGCCGATGCGCGGACCGTAGGCGATGTTGTCGTAAATGCTCATCGGGAACGGATTCGGTTTCTGGAATACCATTCCAACCTTCCGGCGCAGGTCGGTCACGTCCACGTCATTTCCCAAAATATTTTTACCCCGGTACTCCAGGGTTCCTTCCACCCGGCAATCCGGAATCAGGTCGTTCATCCGGTTGATGTTCCGCAGGAACGTGGATTTGCCGCAGCCGGACGGGCCGATCAGCGCCGTGATGGATTTTTCCGGAATGTCCATGCTGATTTTTTGGAGCGCTTGGTGCTCGCCGTACCACAGGTCCAGGTCCCGGACTTTGATAATTGGTTCGTTCATGTTCTATCCTCTCTTCTCCTGTATTTTCTTCGCGGTCTTGGAGGCAATCAGGTTCAGTGCCAAAGTCAGCGCCATCAGCACAATAGCGATGGCAAACGCGATGTCGTAGGCGCCTCGCTCACTGGCGTAGATGTAAAGGGCTACCGTCAGCGTTGCGGAGGACGACTGCAAAGCCTGCACGAATCCGATCATCTTCAGTCCGAAGCCCGCGGTAAAAAGAAGTGCCGCCGATTCCGAGGTGATCCGGCCCACCGACAAAATGCATCCGGTGATGATGCCGTCCAACGCGCTTGGAAGCACCACGGTTCGAATCATGTGCCACTTGCTGCTGCCCAGTGCCAGGGCCCCTTCCCGGTAGCTCCGGGGAACCGTCAGCAAACTCTCCCTCGTGTTGCTGATAATGGTTGGCAGCACCATCAGCACCAGTGTCAGTGCGCCGGCCAGAATACCCTGCTTCAGGCCGCCGATCTGAATGAAAATCAGCATGCCCACCAGTCCAAACAGAATGGACGGGATTCCCGTCAGAATCTCCGCGGCAAAACTGATCAGGTTGGTCAGCTTCCGGCTGGTGGAATACTCCGTCAAGTAGATGGCGGCACCCACGCCCAATGGCAGGACGATAATCATCGCCACGAAAATGATATACAGCGTATTCAGAATATTGGGCAGAATTCCGATGTTGCCGGTAAGGTTATTCGGCTCCGTGGACAGGAGGTTCCAGGTCAGGCGCGGGATGCCTCGGTACAGAATGTAACCGATGATCATCAGGAGCACCAGGCAGGTGATGCCGGAACACAGCCCCATCAGCCCTCTCAGCAGTCTGTCCATATTTTTTCTGTGCGTACTCATTATTGCTCCTCCTTCCGGATCACTTTGTGCAGAATCCAGTTAATCATCATGATGAACAGGAACAGCACCAGTCCGATGGAGAACAGGGCCTGTCTCTGCAGGGATCCATAGGACGCGTAGGACATTTCCGAAACGATGGCGGTGGTCAGGAACCGAACGGATTTGAACAGTCCCGGCATGTTCGCCACGTTTCCGGCAACCATGATAATCGCCATGGCCTCCCCCAGCGCTCTGCCCACGCCCTGAATGACCGCTGCCGCCACGCCGCTCTTTGCGGCCCGCAGGGATACGCGGAACCATGTCTCCGTGTAGTTGGCCCCCAAAGCCAGCGATGCTTCTTCATACTCTCGCGGTACGGCCCGCAGTGCGGTGGCCGACACGCTGATGATGTACGGCAAAATCATAATCGTCAGGACCACGATGGCGGAGAACAAGGTGGCGCCGGAGGACAGGTGAAACGCCCTCTGCACGCCCGGTACCAATACGGTCATGCCCACCAGGCCATATACGACGGACGGAATTCCTGCCAGAAGCTCTACGGCTCCCTGAATAACCGATGCGATTCTCGGGGGTGCGGCTTTCGCCAGGAACATGGCGGTAAAAATACCAATCGGTATTCCCAGGATTACCGCTCCCGCCGTGCCGTAGACGCTGGTCAGGATGAATGGCAGGATGCCGAACTGATTCTGACCGGATTTCCAGGTGGTACCGAACAGGAACTTGATCGGTCCGATTTGGTGAATTGCCGGAATTCCGGAGATAATCAGGTACACGCTGATCAGCAGCACGAAGGCGACACTGACAAAACCACAGAACAGGAACAGTCCGTGTATTGCGTTTTCCATTAAATCTTTTTTCTTCTTCATCTTACGATTCGCTTACTGGAACGGCACCGGCATTACGAATCAAATCGGCTGCATCTTTCGATGTTGCGAAATCGTAGAACTTCTGTGCTTCTTCGGAAAGCTTTCCGTCTTTCTTGGTGATGAAGCAGAACGGACGCTGCAGCTTGTAGCTTCCATCTTTGATGGTGTCTTCGGTGCAGGTTACGCCATTGATCTTGATTCCCTGAATCTTGTCCTGACCCTCTACTGCGGAGAAGGACGCGTATCCGATTGCTTTCTCATTGCTGCCTACTGCGGAAATTACCGCACCGGTGGATGTCAATTCCTGTTCCAGCTTGCACTTGTCTTCGGTGCCGGTTGCGCTTTCGAAGCCGTCTCTCGTACCGGATCCGGACTCTCTGCCGATGCAGGAAATCTTTCCGGCTTTACCGCCGACCTGGCTCCAGTCTGTGATCTTTCCGCTAAAAATGTCTGCTACCTGCTGAGTTGTCAGATCCTTTACACCGTTCTTTGCATTGACGATTACGGAGATTCCGTCCAGTGCGATGACCTTCTGTTCCAGTCCATCCTTCTCGTCATCCTTCAATGCTCTGGATGCCAGGCCGATGTCGGTATTGCCGTTCTTGGCTTCTTCGATTCCGGTACCGGATCCGGTTGGATCGTAGGTTACCTTTACGCCTTCGTTATCCTTCTGATACTGTTCCGAAAGTGCACCCATCACTTCTTCCATAGAAGTGGATCCGTTCGTGCTGACCGTTGCACTCTTTTCCTTGCTGCTGCCGCATCCGGTGAGTGCAGCCACGCCCATCAGACCGGTCAGGCCCAGGGCAATCAGTTTGAGATTTCTTTTTTTCATCTTTCTCTCTCCTTTACTTTCTTTCCCTTTTCAATTGTTTTCTTGTCTGTTTTCTGATTACAGGTATAAGTATAGGGCGATTTCGTAAAGACTGTTATCGAGGTAAAGTAAAAAGAACGTAAAGGATGGGGTGGGAATGTAAAGCGTAAGGTCCGCCCTTGTCCCAAGGGCGCCCCATTGCCATTCGGCGCACGGAAAAGGCCCGCCGGGCGTTCCCGGCGGGCCATCACTTGCATGCCTGCAAACTTGCACACTTGCGTGTCTTTTATTTGTATTCCTTATCCCATCTCTCGAAGTAGTCAATCTGCATCGCATGCTTTACCGCAGCCAGCGTCTTCTCCGCAGTGGCTACCGCATCCGCAGTACCGGCTCTCAGAATCTCAACGACTTCTTCCGGATGCTGCTCATAGTACGCTCTCTTTTCCCGAATCGGAGTCAGGAACTCGTTCAGCACGTTGAACAGGAATTTCTTTACCTTTACATCCCCCAGGCCGCCTCGGGTGTAGTGTTCCTTCAGCTCGTCCAGGTTCTTGTATTCCGGCAAGTACTTTTCAAAATCCTCATCACAGCAGAAGGCATCCAGGTACTGGAACACGGTGTTGCCTTCCAGATGGCCCGGGTCGCTCACCTTCAGGTGAGTCGGATCGGTGTACATTCCCATCACCTTCTTTTTCAGCACGTCCTCCGGATCCGAGAGGTAAATGGTATTTCCGAGAGATTTGCTCATCTTCGCCTGGCCGTCCGTGCCCGGCAGTCTCATGCAGGACTGGTTCGGAGGCAGATAGATTTCCGGCTCGATCAGCACCTCGCCGTACACGTGATTGAAGCGGCGCACGATTTCCCGGCACAGCTCCAGCATCGGCTCCTGGTCCTCGCCTACCGGAACGGTGGTGGCCATGAAAGCCGTAATATCCGAAGCCTGGCTCACCGGATAGTTGAAGAAGCCCATCGGGATGTTATCCCCAAAACCTCTCATTTGAATTTCGGATTTGATGGTCGGGTTCCGCTGCACGCGGGACACGGTCACCAGGTTCATGTAGTACATGGTCAGCTCGTGGAGCTGCGGCACCAGGGACTGAATCATAATGGAAGTCTTTGTCGGATCGATGCCCACAGCCAGATAATCCATGGCCACTTCCATCACGCTCTCCCGCACCTTCTGCGGATTCTCCGCGTTGTCCGTCAGCGCCTGGGCGTCCGCAATCATGATAAACATCTTGTCGAACTCCGGATCCTTCTGAATCTCCAGCCGCTGTCTCAGGGAACCTACGTAATGTCCAATATGTAATTTACCGGTCGGTCTGTCGCCGGTCAGCATAACTTTACCTGCCATAATTTTTTCCTCCTCATAAAAACACGTTGCGATTGTCATAGTTTACCGTTTTGCCGGGTTACCATCGCCGGTGTTCCAGAGCGGCCGGGTAAATTGCCGTATTTTTCATAGCACCTTTCTCCTGTATCTTATAGATTATAGTACATCGATCATTTCCCGGTGAATTTTGCGGGAATAGATAATCGAGAACGTCAGGCCCACAATCTCTGCGATTGGGAATGCCAGCCACACGTAGGTGACCTCGCCCAAGCGGGACAGCAGGAACGCTGCCGGAAGCAGCACCAACAACTGACGAATAATGGAAATATTCATGCTGTAAATGCTCTTTCCCAAAGCCTGGAATACGCTCCCGTTCATTATAGCATAGCCGGCCAGTGGAAAACCAACAGAAATAATTCGAAGCGCCGGGATACCGATGGCCAGCATTTTGTCCGAGGCATCGAAAATTCCCAGGAAGACATTCGGGATTACCCAGAACAGAAGCATTCCCACCGTCATGATCATCACCGCGTACCGGATACTGAGCCGGGAGGCTTCCAGAAGGCGGTCCTTCTTCCGAGCGCCGTAGTTATACGCCACAATCGGAACCACACCGTTGTTCAGTCCGAACACCGGCATGAAGATAAAACTCTGGAGCTTAAAGTAGGCACCGAAGGTGGCCACCGCCGTGGAGGAAAATGCCCCCAGAATCAGGTTCAAGAAGAATACCATCACCGAGCCCACCGCCTGCATGATAATGGACGGCACGCCAATCTGGTAGATTTCCTTAATGATGTGGAAATCCGGGCGGAAGCCTTTCATGCTGATCTTCAGCTCCGTATTTTTCTTAATGTTCAGGTACACGCCCAGCAGCGCCGCAAACGTCTGTCCGAAGACCGTGGCGATGGCCGCACCGGCAACGCCCAGTTTCGGCGCACCCAGCAATCCGAAAATCAGAATCGGGTCCATAATAATGTTGATAATCGCACCGCTTCCCTGGATTAGCAGGATGTAGGAAGTTTTGCCCGTGCTCTGCAGCAGCCGCTCCACACACAGCTGCAGGAATACCATGATGGACAGGGTGCAGACGATGCTCAGATAGGTGGAACCGTATTCTATAATCTGCGCATCCTTTGTCTGGAACGCAATGAACGGATGCGCCGCCATGCCGATCAGCAGGAACAGCAGATACGTTGCAAAGGCCAGGAAAATTCCATTCTGCGCCACCTTGTTGGCCCGGTCAAAACGTTTTGCTCCCAAGTACCGAGAAATCAGGGCACTCATGCCCACCGCCGTACCGATGGCGAACGCCAGAATCAGCGCCTGAATCGGGAAGCACATGGACACCGCCGTCAGGGCATCTTCGTTGATCCAGGACACGAACATGCTGTCCACAATGTTATACGCCGCCTGAACGAACATGGAAATCATCAGTGGAAAAGACATTTTCAGAAGGAGCCCCTTCACCGGCGCATACCCCATCCGATTTTCCGGCTGCAAATTCTCTTCACTCATCATTTCTTTACTCAAACTAAATCTCAACCTCTCTCTTTTTACATTCTTCTCATAAATTGTTACCTTTCATTGTAACACATTTTTCCGTAGTATGGATAAAATAAAATATTATCAGGCGAGAGCGGCCGGAAAAGTTCGGGCGGGGCGAACTTTTTTTACTGAAAATTCCATGCAAAATCCGCATGGGTGATTCAAAAAACGCTCTAATTTAATGTCTGAAATTGTACTCGAACTACAAATTTGTGTCCAAAATTGCACGGTTTTCCATACAATTCAAGGGTTTTTCTAACTTCTTTAATTTTTATAACAAAAATTTTTAAAATTTTTTGTTGACAATCACAGAAACTTGTTTTAAACTAATCCCATCAGTCAGAGAGTTGGTTGGAATAAGGTTTCATCTCTGACGGGAATTTGAAACTGAATCTATACAATAGGAGGTTACATCCATGAAACAATTCACCACGACGCTGCTTACCATCAACGGTTATGTATGGGGCATTCCCATGCTGGTGCTCATTATCGGAACCGGATTGCTTCTCACCGTGAGAACCGGCGGGCTGCAGTTCCGCAAATTGGGTAAAGCGCTGAAGTACATGGTTCACAACGAAGAAGGCGGCGAAGGAGAAGTCTCCAGTTTCGCAGCCCTGACCACCGCACTGGCGGCCACCGTTGGAACCGGCAACATCGTCGGCGTTGCCACCGCAATCTGCACCGGCGGACCGGGTGCATTGTTCTGGATGGAAGTTGCTGCCTGCGTGGGTATGGCAACCAAATATTCGGAAGGTCTCCTGGCCGTAAAATACCGTGTGCTGGACGAAAACGGCAAGGCACTGGGCGGACCGTTCTACTACATCGAAAGAGGTCTGGGACCGAACTGGAAATGGCTGGCAAAGCTTTTCGCCTTCTTCGGCGCAGCAGCCGGCATCCTGGGAATCGGCACCATCACTCAGGTGAACTCCATCACCTCCGCAGTGGGTCGGGTGTTCGATCCGGAAGGTAAGCACATTGCATTCTCCATCGGCGACCACTCTTACACTTGGACTACAACAATCGCTGCAATCGTCGTAACCGCACTGGTGGCACTGGTTGTCATCGGCGGAATCCAGAGAATCTCTTCCGTAGCATCTCTGGTCGTTCCGGCAATGATGGTTCTGTACGTAACCGCAGCCGTTGCAATTCTTGTATATAACTACGCTGCAATCCCGGCAGCAATCGCTACCATCGTAAAGAGCGCATTCGGTATGGATGCGGTTGCCGGCGGTGCACTGGGTGCCATGATTGCTGCAATGCAGAAGGGTGTTGCAAGAGGTATTTTCTCCAACGAATCCGGTCTGGGTTCCGCACCGATTGCGGCGGCGGCTGCGCAGACAAAGGAACCGGTTCGTCAGGGTCTGGTATCCATGACCGGTACTTTCCTGGACACCATCGTTATCTGCACCATGACCGGTCTGACCATCGTCATCACCGGCTCGGACAAAGTAGGTCTGGAAGGCGTAGACGTAACCATTCGTGCTTTTGGCCAGGGACTTCCTTGGAGCGAAACCTTCGGCGCCATCCTGCTGATGATCTGCCTGGCAGTATTCGCTTTCACCACCACACTGGGCTGGGACTACTACGGCGAACGTTGCTTGGAGTACTTCACCAATAAAAACATGAAAGCCGTAAAGGCATACCGTTACCTGTACATTCTGGCGGTTTTCATCGGTCCGTTCCTCACACTGGAATTCGTATGGACCTTCGCCGACATCTTCAACGGCCTGATGGCATTCCCGAACCTGGTTGGACTTCTGGGACTCAGCGGTGTCGTTGCGGCAGAAACCCGCAGCTACTTCAAGCGTCTGAACGCCGGCGAAGTAGACGAAGGCGAGAAGTTCCGCAAGAAGCAGAAGAACGCAGCATAACGCATTCATATCATTTCCTATATCATCACACAATTTGATGAAAGAATCCCCGGGGCGTCCTCCAAAATGACCCCGGGGTTTCTTTCGTTCTTTTTTCTATTCCTCCAGCTGCTTCTGCATCGTCCGGTGGCTCTCGATGGTCAGCAGCTTCTCTTTAATGTCCAGCCCGCCGTTGTACCCCGTCAGCCGGCCCCTGGATCCGATGACTCGGTGACAAGGAATCACCAGCGGCAGTCGGTTGTGGTTCGCCGCAATGCCCACCGCCCGCCAGGCTTTGGGACTGCCGGCGGCTTCGGCAATTTCCCGGTAGGTGCGGGTTTCGCCGTAAGGGATGTCCAGCATGGCACACCACACTTCTTCCTGGAAGCGGGTTCCTTCCATGCGAATGGGAAAGGTGAATTCCTCCCGCTCTTCTTCCAGGTATTCCTGAATCTGCCGGCAGGCCTTCTTCAGGACGGGGGCAACTTCGGCGCAATTCAGGTTGTTCCGGGTGTAGGCCGGTCCTTCGACGGCGGGGAGATTGCTTCCCTCGAAGCAGACGAAGGGGAAGGGGTCTCGGAGGAAAGCGATTTCCCGAATCTCCTTTTGGTTTCCTTTGATTTTCAGTTTTCCGATAATTCCCGTATCATAAATGATGGTTTCCATCCGCCCTTCCCGGTTTTCCTGCATTTCGACCTCCTGTTTCTATCAATCCGTTCATTGGAGCCATTGTATCACAAGATTTTTGCCGGTAAAGGGCCGCAGAACAAAAAGGACTTTTCCTACAGGAAAAAGTACGAAAACGCCCGAAACGTAAACTTCCGAATATAAAAAAACCGGTCAATGCATTTGCATTGACCGAGTTTTCTCCTCTTGGAGCTGCTGGCGAGAATCGAACTCGCAACCCCTTCATTACGAGTGAAGTGCTCTACCATTGAGCCACAGCAGCACGTTCGTAACCGAATTGCCCTATGATTATACACGAACGAAGAGGTAATTGCAAGGGTGCGCCCCTTTTATTTTTCTTATCCGATGTCTTTGATATTGCCAAAGGCCAGGCCCACATAGCCTTGGGCGTATGCGGCCGCCACCATCTCGCCCGCGCTGTTCATGTATACCAGGGTGCCGGACGACTTCTCCACGAAGGTAAAATTTTTCTTTTTCAGCGCCGCGAGGTACTTCTGATAGGTTTTCTTCCCGGCTTTATATTGGACGGAGGTCACCCCGTCGGCCTTCAGGAATTTGCCGCGCTTTCCGTACAGCGCCCCAAAATCCGGGATTTTATATCCTTTATAGTGCTTCGGCACCGTGATTCTGCACTTCAAAGCAATGCCGTTCCGCACAGCCG
>Ga0129312_1001112_pt1 | contig 17181 bp, 13 predicted proteins | sample O827metagenome_FD_94434 | JGI IMG/M metagenome (GOLD analysis project Ga0129312, IMG submission 94434) | Orangutan group fecal microbial communities from Wisconsin, USA - O827 metagenome | ecosystem: Host-associated > Mammals > Digestive system > Large intestine > Fecal | place: USA: Wisconsin... | reverse complement strand
TGCCTACCTCCCTATCGGCCATCTCGTTTCTAAGGGCGGCATGGGGGCTGTCAGGGCGTATTACGAAAAGATGGGAGATAAGTTTGTCAACGCGCTGAACGAAATGCTGGTGTTTGATGCGGTGATCTGCAATGTGGACCGGCATTTCGGGAACTTTGGCGTAATGGTCGATAACCGGACGAATACTATCGTCTCCCCCGCTCCCCTGTTTGACCATGGCAATTCCCTCTTTAACTTTGCAGGCGCGGACGCCTGGACGGACGAGGCCGCATTGGAGGAATATATCGAAACGCTGTATCCCAGTGTGTACGATGATTTTCTCGGTACAGCCAAGGACGCGCTGACGCCGGAGCTGCGCGAGAAGCTGCGGCATCTGCTGAACTTCAAGTTTAAGAAGCACCCGCGCTATAACCTGCCCGAAAAAAGATTGCGGATGATGGAGCGGCAGGTGCAGAAACGGGCGAAACTGCTACTGAGTGTATAAAGAATTAGCAAGGCTGTTGGAATTATGCGCGGAAGATTTTCATCAGAGCCTTAAATAATACCTCAACATCTTCCTCTGTATTGGATTTACCAAGAGAGATTCGGACTGTACCCTTGGCATAGTTATCCTCAAGCCTGATGGCCTGTAAAACGTGTGAAATCTCTGTGTTTTTACTATTACATGCAGAACCGGTAGAAATACAAATTCCAGTCAAATCCAGCCGGTGTAAAATAGCCTCTCCATCGGCATCCGGAAATGATAGGCTTATGAGTCCCGGAAGTCCACTTTTCCCTCCGTTCCTAACATATTTGATACCGGAATTTTCAAGCATGCTGACGAGCTTGGATCCCAGCCCCTCTACATACCTCACATTCTCTTCAAGAGCGTCACAGTTGTTCTTCAGAGCCACTGCCATCCCAACAATACCAGCAACGTTTTCTGTCCCTGCGCGTAATCCGAATTCTTGTGCACCACCGTCAGAATAGGGCATTACCTTAAGGCCGCTTCGTATATACAGAAACCCGACACCCTTGGGGCCATTAAACTTATGTGCAGATGCAGATAGCATGTCCATGCCAAGGTCGTGGACGTCTATCGGTATATGACCAACTGCCTGAACAGCGTCAGTATGGAAAAGAGAGCCGTTTTCATGTGCCACAGCACACAGCTCCTTAATCGGCTGAACTGTTCCTATTTCATTGTTTGCAAACATCACGGAAGTCAGATAAGTCTGACTAGTGATATATTCCTTTAGAATCTCAGCCGTGATATAGCCTTCCCGCGAAGGCCACATGTACGCAACGGGATATCCGCTTCGTTCAAGCGATTTGCATGGATGTAATACTGCATGATGTTCAAACGCGGACGTGACGGTCGCATGTTTATGCGCATTCAATAAGGCAGAACCTTTTATAGCCCAGTTGTCACTCTCGGTGCCACCCGATGTGAAGAATATTTCTTCAGGCGCTGCTCCGATACAAGAGGCTATCGTTTCCCGCGCATCCTGCAACGCTTTTTTGGGCTTTCGAGCAAAAGCATAGGGCTGTGAAGCGTTCCCGTATTCATTTGTAAGAAAAGGCTTCATTGCCTCCAACGCAGCAACATCCAGCTGTGTTGTGGCTGCATTATCTGCGTAAATCAATCTGCTCATATATACACCTTACAGGTAGTTGTATTGGATATCCGGAATGTCTTTCTTGCCGGGAACATTAAATTCCTTCGGGTCTATAATGCAGAGCTGTTTTTTTATAACGCTCCGCATTTCTTTTGCGGGCTCCAAACAATACTTAATGAACTCGTCAGCCGGTATATCTTCTTTGCATGTAGCATTAGGATATAGAAGTTTCACAAATGCGGTGCAAAGTCTCTTAATAGCCGTCAAGTCACGTTTGTCAGGTTTTGCTGGAACTGCCAAGCATTCATCTACTATTGTAGTGTAGGTTAAATCGTCGCGGAGAAGATGGAGTACCTCAGCAAAGTATTCTGTGTTGAGTGCCCAACCATTCGCTACAAGGCCCTGGTGCATTCTAGGAATCTCCCAGCCGGGGATGAAACCATGGAAGCGGTCAAGTGAGGCAGATTCACTAAAGACGCTGCTTACCTCTTCCATCATGTTTTCATTAACATTGAATCGGCTGGCGTTGATGTTGCCAAGTACAATTACCCCTGCATCGGCAACGACCTGAGCATCAAACCCTTGAACCTCACCGAATTCCATATAATCCTTCAGTGCTGTCTGAATCTGGCTTGGCTTATCAAAGGTCATGGATTGTATTTCATCAAAACCGACAAAGTCAAAACGAGTCAATAAGCCACCAGTTTTTTTCTGGTTATCATAAATGAGAGAAGCTCTTGAAACTGTTCCGCCAGAAATTAGCCAACCGCGCTTGCTGATTTTTTGATAAACATAGCTTTTTCCCGTGCCTTTCGGAGCAAGCTCCATCAAGTTTAGACGCTTCTCAACAAAAGGAAGAAGTCGGCGAAGAACATACAGTTTTTGCTGTTCGGAATCGTATCCAGAGGGATTATAGTCAGCAGCGGAGATTAACACATCAATCCATTCTTCAACGGAAAATGCTCGTCTGGCCTCTTTATAAAATTCTAGGTCTACAGTGTAGGGACAAAATGGACTGTACTCGATGAGCTTAATTACACCTTTTCCTTGGCGCGAGGAATAATCTTTGCCCCAAATCAGCTCAACAATACCCCAGTTTTCACTTTCTTTGAGGAGTGTCTCCTTCCACCGGGAGACAACATCATTTGCCACCTCCCCGGATGCTCCGGAACGTGAACCGCCAAAATCAGGAAGCTCAAACAAGGTCTTTCCGGTCTTAATATCGACATTTACACGGATTCTAGCCAGAAAGCGGACGGTTTCTCCGTTCACCATCTCAAATTTAAATTGCTCAAAGTCCTCGCGGCTCGGAATATACTGGCGGATATATCTCAGTACGCTGTCGTAGTCAATGATTCCGTCGTCATCCGAAAACTTCATTACAAGCCAGTCACGCATATATGAAGGCAGGCTTAAATTGGAAAAGAACTCTGTCCTTTCTGGATTTTTCAGCACCACCATGTCGGAAAAAACATCGCGCACTTTATCTTCCAGCATATTGGTTCCTCCTCCCATCACAGGAATAGAGTACATCCCTGTTCTTTAAATTCTTGGATTTTTATTTCGAGGTCATTTTTTGTACACTCCAAGTATTCTGCCAAGCAATCTATGCAGTAATAATCTTCTGTGTCCGTACCAAGCAGTTTTTTACACAAAGCAACCTCATCTTTTTTTAGTGCTTTTTCGCACTCACAGCATTCTATTTTTCTTCTCATAGGCCTATCTCACCAAACGGGTCATCGTTTTTACTGATGCCTTGAGCCTTAACCTTAAGAGTTACATTGGGAAGGAGCCGCCCGTTAGCTATTACCGAGAGGGCAATGTCATCAGTAGTAACACCGTCTAAAATGACAAGCCATGACCCATCCGCATTCATCGTACAGGTGGCTTCCTTGTTATCATAAGAAACTTCCAGCGTTGATATGGGGCGACTAAATTGCAGAGTTTTTTCTACATGCCCATTTTTCTTTGTAACGAACAGGCCGCCTTTGGGCTTGCATGTTACAGGAGGAAGAGGCTGCTTCCTCTTGATTACGATAACAGACACGAGCCGTTCTTCCGCTGTATTTCCACCATGGATTTCCCCAACAACATCATGTTCATCCGTGTTTCCACCAGCTGCATTGCCGCTCACCGAGAAGTGCTGGTAGTTATCCATAACTAGATAGCGCTCGCCATTTGAAGTAGCTACGACCGTATTTGGCAAAGCAATGACATCTCCAGCATTATCATCGAGCTTGCAAAATCTTCCAAAGCTACGAACCGTTGACTTTTTGGGAGCAGAAATTGGGACGACATTTTCCTGATGAAATGCAAGTGCCGCAAAACGGCTGCTTCCGTGGTCTCCAGTAACAACTACATACTCATGGCTCTCCAAGAGTTCCTCAACCTTCTTAGCCGCATCAAAAAACACGGAAAGTTGATGGACAATGCAGGAGTAGTAGCTTTTGTCATCTGGCATCCCCTTATGCGAGAAAGAATCCAGTCTATCCCACTTAATTGTCATAGGGTCGTGCTCGTCCCACTGGTGATTATATTCTGTCTCTGTGGGTAGAAGTGCAGTGGCTAGTTTTACGGATTCTGGAACAATGCCCCTTGCTTTTAGCTCGTATAGAAACAAGGGTGTATATTCACTTCCAAATCCGTCAATCCAAAATGACACGCAGTCTTGCCCCTGCAGCTTATGCATGAGCTTGTACCGAGCGTCAAAGCGGTCAAAAGTCATTTGGACTGGATAGTCACCCGGATATCGATTGATGATTTTGTTCTTGCGATACCATGCCATATATTCATCTATGATATCATCACAGCCCATTTCATCCTTCATGTACGATGCCAACGATGGATAATCACGTTCTAACAAGGAAGAAGCTATCGCACTCGGTTCAGCACCACCACGAAGCATGTTACCGATAACCTTGACAGCATATGTTTTTTCTTCGTGGGTCTGGTAAGTAAGGAGCTTCAGTTTTGTCTCGTCTAACGGTAGTTTATCCATGAGCGCAAAATACGCGTCATCAAAGGAATGAAAAGACAAAGCCCGAACAGTAGCCATCCGCTCCTCAATCCAGCGGTCGCTCCTATTAGAAATGAGCAAAATCTCATCTCGAATCCTCTCCGGAATCTCAGAAGCACATAATGCCTTTTTGCAGGCATAGCTATAGTACTCATCGGTCGGGTATACCCTATACCAGAGCCAAACAAGGTTCTTCTGAAAGTCGTTCAACGTTTCCCATCTTGCCGCGACAGAAACGAAGTCAAACTCATTGACATTTAGTGCATCAAGTACGACTTTATCGAACGATGCCGTTTTTGCTGCATATTGTGAGGTGAAATTAACAACTCGACTCCAGAAGTCATTGCTTTGCCATTTCTCAACAAGTAGATTACCGTCCACCAGAATGTCCGTAAGATATCTGAATGGACTATCAATGGGCTTAATATTTACTGTGCCGTAGGCTGTTTCGACATTCCCGTACTGCATGGTCACAACTGAACAGGGCACATTTCTTCTAAGAATAGTCTGCCAATCTCGGAACCATGAGGTCAAATTATCTGCATCTGGGTTAATGGCTTCCTTGAATTTGGGGGAATATACAGATACGGTATAGCTTTCAACTGATGGCGCAGAATCGAGCGTCCAGACATAATCTTCTTGGCGCTCATCAATTGCTCCGATAATCCGGTCAAAGATATCTCTACAATTGAAAACGGGAATGATGACCCTGGTCTTGGATGCTTCCGGTTGTTGCGTCTCCCAAAATGCTCTGAACTGGCGGCGGTCGGGATTTAATTCGCGCTTCGTGCACAAACGTAGGTATTCACCAACAGAGAGCAACAAAACCTGCTGTCCCTCGCACTCTTTCAACTTGTTCTTAATCTGGTCGAATTGAGGGACAGTATCTGGTGCACGGCAAAAATCGGCCACATTTATCGTGACATCGCAGATACCCTTCAGCTGATGCTCAAGCGCAGAATAGTCGTCAAGGTTTTCGATGAAAATAATCCGTGCAGGGTACCGGGAACCGAAGCCACGTTCCTGGCTGAGCTTTTCCTTGATTTCAGCAATTGTCACGATTTAGCCTCCTCACTTAATAAACAGCGTATAAAGGTCGGGATTCTCGTCGAGGAGCTGTACGATCCTGTCACGCAGCTGTGCCTCCGGCATTGACTTTACTTTTTTCTTTGCTTCTCCACAGAATTTATCACGCAGGAAAGCATCAACAGTCTTTCGGATTTCTCCTACCTTGTTGGCCCAGGAATAAACATCAGCAGTCAACTTCGTATTAGTTTTCATCCGAGAAACCAAAACCGACCCAGATGATTCAAAAGCGCTACGATAGCTTTCACCAATCTGGGAAATAAAGCAACTGACGATAAATGCTTTGTCCTTCAAAGCGCTGACGGTGTGCGTCTCAAAAAACTGTGTTGCATTATGGAGAGCAGTATTGTCCGCAATTTTTCCATCCTGCACAGTCTTTAGTACTATAATGTGAGGAAGGACTTCATCGCTGACAACCCACTGGATGGGTACGGCATAGTTTGCGCACCAAAGAGTGATGGAGTCAAAGCCACTCTGCTCTTTCCAAAGTTCCTGAATGCGGACTTTGTTTCTGTTATAGGCGACCTTGTTGAGCTGCGCGTCGATTCGGGCATCAAAATCAGCAGCCGGGGAATTGTAGTTTACAGTTTTCAGAGATTTGTATATACCGTCTAGCTCTTCGTCAGTGCAGTTGTGCCCATGGGATTCCATATACCGTTGCAAAAGCGGTTTTGAAGAGGAAACAAAGCCCCACACTTTCTGCGCATCCGTTTTCAAAAGCTCTGCATAGTTTTCTCTGTCTGCAAGTTCAATTTTCGACCACTGCGTAGTAGAAATAGCCCTCATTGCCTGCAGCGCAGGTGTCCAACTGGAGCCAAGCTTCTCAATGACGGTTCCGGGAACTTTCATGTGGTCGAACATGTTTGTAATATCGTCGCTCAGAAGCTTGATGCTCTTTCGCTTAACAGTCAGCGCATCGTTCAAGATGGCAACAACCCGGTACTCTATGCAAAGCTCGGAAAGTTTTTCCTCTACCTGGGCTTCCGTCCAGGTAGAAACCTGCCCCTGCATCATTTGATGAATAGCATCAAACAAGTCATGACTTGTAAGTCCAATGGCCTTTTGCAGTTTCTGAAGTTCATTGCATTTCTGAGAAATGAACGAACTGAATGCGTCATAAACTGTATTTTGGTCAAAGTAAAGGCTTGCCAGCGCTTTCCGAACATTCCCATGGCCGGTGAACTTTACGGTGATGTTTCCCATTACCTGTTCCTGGTCACCGTTCTCAGACAGAAAATCGCAGAACAGGTCTATTATCTCATCTGCCGTTTGCTTTGCAGCTGCGCCACCAAATTTCTCTTCTGGAGCGTATTTCAGAACCCAGAATGGAGCGCCAGCCTTCTCTGTACACTGTTTGGACATGTACTTCCGAGCTTCGGTTTCATTGACCGCTTCGCTGTCCTGAAGCTGAAAGACCTTCTGCACATAGGGCTTGAATTTCTGCCACACTTCAGAGCCAGGGGAAAGATAATTGTTGATAACTTCCTCTTTGCAGAGACTGGTAATCATCGTGGCTAGTGTTTGGTCAGTCAGCGGCCACGGATTGTTGTCTCCCTTGTTCCAGCTAAACTCACTGTTGACATAGTAACGCAGCAAGAAACCAAGGATGTATCCGCAGGCCATGCAATTATAGTAGCCATAAGGCGCGTCCTGAAGTTCCTGCCAAAGAGCGTCCAATTTAATCTGCGTCCCTTGAGAGAAACGCTGTAATATGAAGCTCGCAATCTTGGCAACTGCAGCTGCGCCGTCGTTTCCTTTGCTTTGCGCGAGTGCTTCAAGGCCCTCAATATCCCACACGCCAGCCTGCTTCAAACCATTAACAATATTGCCGACTTGAGTATTAGGAGATGCTTTTTGTACACCAGCCAAGGCAGTACTCTGCTGAATCTTTTTGAAGGCAGTATTCGTCGAAACGATAAGTTCGGGAGCTGCAGTGAAAATGGAACCGAAGATTATATCCTTTTCCAGTTTTGTGGCAAAGTAAGAGGTGCCATATTCAGACGGATATACTTTATCTCCGCAAACGACCATGAGCTGGTCATCCATTGCAGGAGCAGACCACTCTTCAATAATGCTGCTTGCCTCATCCGAATACCGTTCTGAATCGCCGCTTTTACCTTCCTCGCCAGCAAGCTCAGAATGTGTCATAGCATTATACCATCTATCCAGATGGTCTTCGGTCAGCGGAGACTTCAGAAGGTAAATAGCCATGCGCCCTGTTTCGTCCTGAGCGGCGAGAGTCTTTACTTTTTCTTGCATTGCCGCAAACTGACTGGATTCAGAAATCGCTATGACAAGAATTCCAAACTTATACGGGCACTTTTTCAGTTCCGTTTGAACCTCTCCAAAGCGAGCATTCATTGACGTCGTTCCGGAATCGCAGGCCGCGATAAACATTCTGCCATAAGATGCGCTTGTCTTGTCCCAGATTTTTGCTTCCATGGACTTTGCAAAATACCCGTTTTTCTTAAATAATTCGTAGCGGGTATACTTCTTGATGAGCATCTCTTTGCGGACATCGAATACGTCTGCGTTTCCAGTGTAGGGAATCTGTAGGCGCATATCTCCGTTCGTCATGGCATCAAGGCGGAGCACGCCTATCTGCTCAAGGTCGGAGAGGTACATCTCCACATCTTCCTTGTTCAGCTGACCAGCAAAGCATTTATACAAGGTGCTTCTGGTAGCAGAAACCTTGCGCTGTGTGGCCTGACTATAAAGATTGCTGACAGTTCCAGAGGACATGACCGCAATCAGCAGCATGGTCGCTTTGAACACATGCATGTGATAATCGTCTGCGATGTATTCACGCTTCGCCATAAAATGCTGATATGCGCTTTTGGCCTCTGCTGAAAAACTACGAACGTCGCTCTCTCTGGTAAAGAAATAATCCCACAGGAAATCCGGGGTCAACCACCGCCAGTCATCCGGGCCATAATTATTGATGTAATAGATAAAGCCGACATTCTCTTCGGACTCTTTCGTATCCTTCATAAAGCGGAAGAGTGTACGCTGGGAAGCTCCGAAATTCTGGGCAACAATTGCAAGGAGCGAAAGCGTCATCGGGTGCAGCGGGCAGAGCTGACGGAGGCGTTCCTTCTTGCTGCTCATGTCCAGATTATCGAAATCGGCGATGTTTTTGCTGATGGATTTCATCAGCTTATCTTTTTCCGCATTCCATTGCTCCTCCATCCCCGCACGGGTAAGGATGGAGCTGCCAATCAACTCATAGGCCGCACTTTCGCTCACATGAAAGTCAAGAGAATGATAGCGGTGGACAATCTGCTCGTAGACTTCTTCTCCAATCTGGCTGACCCAGCTAGGTGCTCTGTGGACAATCAGGAACATGAAGAAGGGCTGCTCCTTGCAGAACTCCGAGAGAGGCTGAAGAACATCATCAGTCGGATTGTTACGGAGATATGAGGTGAATTCGTCCCAGATAAAGATGATACCGGTATCCTGCAGATTGTTCCCTTCGATGACATCGGCGACCCAATCTTTAAACATCTGAAGGGAAGTAAAGAAGCCCCAGCCCTTATCTCGATAGATACGGGCGACAACATTTGCTGCTTTCAGGTTCCCCGCGTTCACTTCCTCGCGGAAATCATCGACAGAGCCATACTCTTCATATAGAGCATACGTCTGGTTCGTGAAGAGTTCGTCCCAATTGATGGAAGAATCGTTGACGGCGTCTTGTGCGGCAGCAACTAGGGATTTTTTACCATAGTAAGCGGATGCGCCAAATTTCTCCTTGAGTTTTTCACGGATGGCATCCTCCATTGTCATCATGAGCTGGATACCGCTCTTAATGTCGGTAGCCTGACTCTTCCAGATAACAAGGAACTCTCCCTTTTCCCGAATGGAAAGGAATCTCTCTCTGTACGGAATCAGCATCTGGTTCGAGAGGAACTTTCGGATAGAATCGACTTTGTCCTCAAAAAGATGCTTGAGAACGATTGCAGCATAGCTCTTGCCGGTGCCATATGCACCATGAATCCAGAAAGAGCGACGCTTGTCCTCGTCTTCATATTTCATGGAGTCACAGATTTTCTCAATGGCTCCCTTCATATCTTCATGGACAATGTACTCCTGCCACATATCAGGATGACGAGATTCAGAATCAATATCCACCACCGATTCGTAGTGTGGGCTCAGCTCAATGTAGGTATTATACTTAGCCATGATTCCTCCTCCTTACTTTGCGATTAAATCCAGAATATCAAGAGACTTGTATTCAGGGAAAAGCTGGACATTGTCCAAATCCGCGACAAAGGTCGTGCGGATGTACTTGTCGAACTGAAGGGAAATATCTTGCAGGATGTCCTTGAATCGGTCAGGATTGATGCCGAAGATGGACACGGGGTCTACGCCTTTTGCCTCGGCGTTTCCTCTCGCTGCAGCCATCTGGCCAAGCGTAAAGGTATATCTGCCCGTTGCTTCTGCCCACATATACAACGCATAGAGAATAGCGACCGCATCCGGAGTATTCCATCCCTGTTTTGAAAACTTATAGCTGTTTCCGTTTGGAATCGGGATGCCCTGCTTCAAAACAGTACCGATGGGACTATGCCGGAAGGTTTCAAGTAGAGCGGTTACAGCATTGTCTCGCGTGGACTTCGAATAATCATCTCCCAGAAGGAAAATCAAATCGTTTTTCTCGTAGATTTCTCCTGAAGGTGCGTAGAGCATATACCATTTGGAAATAATGGAATTATAGGCAAGGTTTGTCCAGATGATAGCCCACGTTAATGGATTTCCGGCCCCTAACGACTGGAGCTTTTCAAAAAGCGGTGTCGTGACACCAGACTTCTTCGCCGTGACAAGGTTTGCTTCATACAGCCATGCACCCAAGCCTTCGTATTGCTTGCTGCCAATGCGCTGCATGGTAAAGTATTCCATGCCGAACTGAAAGAAGTTTTCAAGCCACGGCCTTCTAAGGCCGAAGTGCTTATATCTATCCATGCCTTTGAGTTCCATATCGGTCCCTCCTGTCGACGCTAATGATTTAGCCACCAAGCATCCTCTATTTGTAAAAGTTAAACAGTTATAGCAGTGAACACATTGTTCGCTACGAATATAAATCTTCCCGTCGTCGTTGATTGTAAAGGCTCCTGTAGGGCACTGAACACAGCATGCCTTGCATCCAATACAATATGCCACTTTGTTTGCTACGGCTCTAAGGTGGCTAATAACGAACCTATCCATTCTGGAATACGGGTAATAGCTGACTGTAACTGTCGGTTCAGTCTTAATTCTAAGCCTAAACTCTTGATGGCCTATTATTTGAGTGCCGCGTCCATTTCCAAATGACACTATTGGCCCAAGCAGTGGGGCGACAGATAACCATTCCTGATGCATTTCGGTGAAAGCGAAGGATATTGAATCATCATCTGAGGTGGATTCGATAACTCGCTTTCCACCGTTGGGCAATATGTTCCCTCCCATTCGTGCTTTCCAGCCACCTTGTTCGACATACTTTTTAACCTCAGACTCAGGCTTAGCTATCATCGCCATCGTTTCAACTTTTGAAAGCAGCGGCTTTAGTTCTTCCTTATAAATATCATTAACAATGCCATCCCACCATGCCGAGGACATCGGACAAACCGCACAGCCTACCCTAAACAAGCCATCACGATATGCCTGATTAAATAGGATTTTGTTCTTTAGAAGGTAAATAAACAATTCCGCCGAATTCCACTTCAAGATTGGATGACAGTTGATTTGATTGATATTCTTTTCCCCGAAACCAATCTCGTCATAGCTTGCACGTTGCGCACTTTCTTCTGCCCTTACGCCATCGAAAACCACAGCTTTAATTGCGTAATTTCCTGTTAATTCACGAAGTAGCAAAATAGTGGGAACTGATTTATGAACTGCACAGCACCATCTCATTCTTCTTCCCGGAGGGCCAAACTCATCCCAGCTGTCAGTAGGGTCAAGATGACTTTTGGCTTCATAGAATTTAAGCGAAGACCAGTGCTTTTTTGCCATTTCAACAGATTGAATGGTCGTGGAAAGCTCCATCCCCGTATTGCTAAAAACCACGGAATACTTGTCGGGAGATAGTGTTCGACTAACGAGGTCGATGAGCACCAAGGAATCCTTTCCTCCGCTAAATGCGACCGTGAACTCCATACCCTGTTTCTCATATTTGCTATGAGTCTCTCGAATAAAATCCATGGATGTCTTTTCAAGACCGAGCATCAAGCGTTCATTTTCTCCCCAAAGTGCATCGACATCAATTGGCTCCAGATTCAGACCTTCAGTATAAATTTTTATGGTCGGTTTCGTGTAGAATCCACCGCCCGTGGCTTCCGCAACACAAGTGCCGTTCAGAATGTAGCGGCGAATCCCCTCGGCCCAAAGTAACGGAGCATCTGTGTCCGGATATGTCCAATGTTCGTTAAAGCCGAAATAATCCAGTTCCTCTTTGAACACAGGACGAATCTCTTTTTCAATTTTGCTGTTAACTGACAGACGGTAAATACCGTTTTGACCCGTCCACTCATATCCGTACATAGATTGACCTCTATTCTAATATGGCGCGTTTACTTATTCCCACGCACATATACTGTTTTATTTTCATTTGACCACGCAAACCGGTAGTCGTTCAACGCCTTCGGTAGCGCATAAATCATTTCGCTGTTTTCCAGCATTCCCGCATCCCGCAGCTCAAGCCGCAAGTCTTCACCGGGCATACGCATCGGTAAATCATGGTGCTCTTCCATAAAAAGTGTAACCACATCTGGGAAGGTCTGGAGCGGTGAGTCAACCGGAACGAACGCAGCAGCAAGTGTATCGTGCGTCTGGTTCAAATCCGGAGAAATAGATTTAAAGCCGATGGCAGGATACTTATCCAGCACTTCTTGCAACAAAAGGAGCGTCCAATCCAAACCGTGCGGCAGCGACGGCAGCGTTGTCAGCCATGCAGCGTTAATATCTCTCGGTATGACATATGCCACATTCGCCTTGCGGAAAAGGTCATCCAGCCGGTCGTGCATCCGAAGACACCAAGCATCGTCGATTCCCAACGACTCGCTTAGAAGATAGCGGTCTGAATCGTAAATAAGGAAAGTGTTGGATGAGCCAAGCTGCAGGAGCTGGCCAATGCCGCCGTAGGTGAGCATGGTCTTCTGCAAATAGTCCTTAGCATCGGAGGCATACAGAAGGCCGCCATTGCTTCTGGCAAGGTGAATCATCAGGCCCCGCAGAGTCATCGGGTAGTCTGGTTCCTTCTCGAAAATATGTGGCGTAGAGAATTTGTACGGTGCCCCTGCCACAGCCTTTTTCTCAAAAAGGAATCGGGCAATGGCATACACCGCATCAATGTTTTCACAGTCGTTGTCATTCAAAAACATCGACAGCTCTTGGGAGGCAGCCCCGAAGAGAAGCTGGTTATTGCTATAACCTCCAAATTGAGCAAAATGCGTCCGCAGAATCCGTCCCAACGCTTCTTCAGCCTCGTCCAGGTCAACAAAGCTATCAACATGAACATACCGGTTACCAGGCATGGCAATAATGTTCACGCTACCGTCCAAAGCAGAAGAAGTGGACGAAACTGCTGCATCGGGCTGAACAGCCTTTATCAGCTCTTTTACTGTTGCACCTTGCAGACCAGCAGACCGGAGGTATGCTTCGGATTTTTCTATCGAAACGCCATATCCATTTGAAGTCTGAGTTTCATCCTTCTTTTCGGCAGGCGTAGTTTTGGCCTTTCGACCCGATGCAGATGCCTTAGCCTTACCATAGAGAACAATCTGCTCCTCGGTATATCCGCACCTTACGCACAGTGCCCGTATCATTTCCATGAGGTGCGGAATGTTATAGTTAATACATACCCAATATCCATTTGAAAGCTGTGCGCAATGAAGGCCATCAAGCCGCTCCTCCAACAAGTAGGGGCGGTCTTTTTTCACTGCAATTAGCGACTCTTTATAAAGCCCATCCATTGCTGCATTATGCCTAGCAAGCTCCTGCTCGGTAATGCCGACGAGAATCCGAGCCCAATTTTTCCCCTCAATGGGTACTCCAGCTATTGCGCAATAAACAGGAGCGGTGCGATCAAAACTCTGAGCATTTGTAAAGTCATATTTAATCCAGCTGGGCTGTATTTCAACCGTTTTCTGTAATACTTCCGTTTCAACGGGAGTTTTTTCTTTTTCACGAAGGTAGACAATATAAGCCGCAAGGAGCTGCACAGCCGTGTTGCGAAGGCGCTTATTGGCAAACGTCTTTTTCGTGCGCCGCAAAGCATATTCCACTTCGTCTATGGAAGTGACGCTCGTTAGCGTCTGAGTCAATGCCCGTGCTTTGATAAGGAGGACGTTTATCTGTGCATATGATTTCTGGATGTCTTTTAATACAAAGGGCGTGACAGCATTAGGAAGCCACTGGAAAAACTCTTGTTCAGCAGGATTGCTTATTTCTTCCATGTTCGTTTTCCTCCCTTCTTCCTCTGCTGTTGCCTTACCATGAGCAGTACGCTGCTCACCAGAATTCTGACCATCTTGAGATGCAACGCTCTTCTCCGTGCTTAGGATTTCTTCATAACGAGCTCTGTCGTTTTTGTAGAGTGAGACCACCTCAGCAAACATAGGTGTTCCCGGAGCAGATTTTGATTCCTGCCCCTCATACAGACCTCCTAGACTACGGAGCCGATTTACCAATCCACCTGCGCTGCGATAACTGTCACTGATTACATATCCGTTTCTCTTTGCGAGGCTACGCAGGCGCACGGATGCTTTTTCAGCAGCCTTCATAATAGACGTCCCATTCTTTATCATGTCGAGATACACATCCAACAATACGACCGCTTCCTGCAAGTCAAATGGGCGTTTATTTAAAGGCTCTCTGGAATCCTTACGTGCTTGCATCTCTTCTTTCTCCCCTCAGACCGCCAAAACACACGCGGCAATGCTTATTTTTCAGTATTGCCTTTTTCCGATGGCTGTCCGGAGAAAAAACCGTAGACCGGTCTATCGGCATTTTCCGGTATCATATAGGTCGTTCCGTGCGTTAGCACTCCGGGTATCCGATTCATTTTACAGTGGTTTTGCACTTGCCTTTGTGTGATGCCCCATTTTTCAGCAGCTTCTTTCGTAGTCATATAGCCGTTCATAGAATCAACCTCCTGTAGCATCAAAGCGCACAATAAGCTATAATATTTTACCATGCTCTCGACGAAACGTCAATGCGCGAAGACGAAATCCAGAGTTCGTGTTGGCGAAATAATAGGCTCTATATCTCGCTCGAATCCTTCCTGGAAGAACACAACAAGCGAGGATAGTCCAGCATTGTACTGTCCTCCTGAAAAAGTATTTCTGCTGACGCAGATAATACCATTATGGAGATTCAGCAAAATGCTTCAATTATTGGGTGGCCGCTGGGAGCGCAATCCGGCCGCTGAGCAGCGCATCTGTGGCCGCTCACGCGCGCAACATGCAATCTGGACGTTTGGCGGGAAGGGCGAGCTGCTCCTGACCATCATGTCCTCGCTGGCGCAGGAGGAAAGCCGGAGTATTTCTGAAAACTGCACCTGGGGCCAGCGGAAGCGCTTTGCGGACGGCAAGGTCACGGTACCGTTTAACCGGTTCCTCGGCTACGACCGTGGGCCGGATGGCAATCTGGTGGTCAACCGAGAGCAGGCAGCCATTGTTCGGCGCATCTACGCTGATGACGACATCCGTTTCACATTCAAAAACGGACAGGAAAACCTAAGTCCATAAACAGAAAATAGCTCCTCATCACTGGAACATCATCCGGTGACGAGGAGCTATTATCCTTATGCAAGTTTATTTCTCTGCGCTAATGAGACTATCATTTTCCCATAAAGAGCATCTAATAATGATACTTTCCCCGCTGCATTCATTTGTGGAATGGATAATTTTGACCAAATCTCAAGCGTATGATTACCTGTAGGAATATCGTAAAACGCTGCTGCTGGGGCATCAAATCCTTGCTTCAAAGACTTTTCTAATGTCATTTCCTTTGGCTTCACATCAAAAGAGGGAAAACTATCTATATCGACAAAGTGCTTGTAATCGTCAATACAAGACTGCACAAAATCTGTAATATTCTTTGTCATTTTTCCTCCTTGCAAACACTTCCCACTTGCCGTATCTCTTGCCGTTCTCTCTGCGGATATAGTTCTTATCCTGCAAGGACTTCATGATCCGCTTCACGGTTGCGATGGATTTACCCGTTGCGCTCACAAGTTCCTGCTGCTTGATGCTTGGGTTCTGTGCGATCCGCTCCACAACAGCCAGTTCCTCCAGCGAGCAGTCCAAAGTATCAAATTGATACTTTGAAACTTTAGGGCTGATACTTTGGGAAACGCTCTCGTCCGCAAAATCAACCCCGTATATATTCCTCCAGATCAATCGGCCAATTCGTATCCGGCATATCTGCACCTCATTCCTTGCTCAGATCTTCAGTCTTGAAGGTCGTATACCCCTCATAGTAGTAGCTGTGGTCGATGCCTTTCATGTAGACCTCGCGGCTATTGATCTCGTCGGTCAAAGCCGCTTTCAGCAGAACCTTGATCTCCACGTCCTTGATGGGGCTGCGCTCCATGGCCAGCAGGTAGTCCTCCTTATCGACACGGCTCCAATCCACCACCTGCCCGATGCCGGCTTTCAGCATCTGGTCAAGCCACAGGCGGGTGCTGCGGCCGTTGCCCTCGCGGAACGGGTGGGCGATATTCATCTCCACATACTTTTCGATGATCTCGTCAAAGGTGGACTGCGGCATCTTGTCGATGTTGGCAAGCGCCGCCTCCAGATACATCAAAGGGGCAAAGCGGAAATTGCCCTTTGCCAGATTCACCGTGCGCAGTTCGCCAGCAAAGTCATAAATATTCTCGAAAAGCGCCTTATGAATGGCTTGCAGCGACGCAAATCTGCCGGGAGCCAGCTTGTCCAGAGCGCCGCTCTCAAATAGTTCTACAGCCTTCTTTTTGCTGATGCGCTCCTCCTCACGGGCAAGCTCGGCGGAGTTGGTGATGCCAAGTTTATTCTCAAGTGCCATCGTGGGCCTCCATGTGTTTGTAAAATAGTTTCTCAGAGCGTATCCAGAAGATCGGCGTATCGCTCACAGATGCTTTTTTCCAGCTTTTCAAAGGCCGGAATAAAACGGCTAATAATCTCCTGCGCTAGTGCTTTCGCGGCATTTCCATCGTAAATATGTGCCATATTGTTGCGCTGGGACAGCATATCCAGCCACACATCTTCCTCTATGCAAGGGTAATACTGGTACGCCTGCTTGATAATTTCACGAGGGGAGCCTGTTTTAGCGGCATCAATGCCCTCGTAAATCAGCAATTCCTTTAAGACCTTCCAACCCAATTCAAACTGAATGGAGAACTTATCAATAATGCCGCTGATGATAAATTCATTGTTGAGATCCTGCTGATCAGAGCGCCGCAGAACGTCTAAATTTTTACGGTAGTTATCAAACTTTTTCATAGAGCAATACTCCCTCCTTGCT
>Ga0129312_1001109_pt1 | contig 17253 bp, 6 predicted proteins | sample O827metagenome_FD_94434 | JGI IMG/M metagenome (GOLD analysis project Ga0129312, IMG submission 94434) | Orangutan group fecal microbial communities from Wisconsin, USA - O827 metagenome | ecosystem: Host-associated > Mammals > Digestive system > Large intestine > Fecal | place: USA: Wisconsin... | reverse complement strand
TGGCTACAGCCTGAGCGCAGAATATGGCAAACGCTTTACTAAAGACAACGGCTTCTGGATTGAGCCTCAGGTTGAGCTGACCTATGGCACTGTTGGCAGCGTAGATTACCTCACCAGCAAGGGCGCAAGAGTGCATCAGGATAGCGTAGACAGCTTGGTTGGACGTCTTGGCTTCTCCTTAGGCAAGGACATTAAGCAAGGCAATGTTTATGTACGTGCTTCCTATCTGTATGACTTCGACGGCGAAACCAAAGCAACTATGAGCGGAGCTGGTACTGCAAGCTTTGAGCAGGATCTTGGCGGCGGCTGGTGGGAGGTTGGCGTAGGCACCAACCTCAACCTGAGCGACGCAACTCATCTGTACTTCGATGTAGAAAAGACATATGGCGGCAACGTTGCTACTCCGTGGCAGTGGAATGCCGGTGTTCGCTGGAGCTTCTGATGAGGCAGTGAATTTATAATTTCATAGTGTATACTTAAAAAATAAAAAGTCGTGAGCTTTGAGTTTATCATTGCTCACGACTTTTTTGTGTGCCTAGCATGGGCACATCTCTGAACAAGCGAACCGCCGCTTGCGGAATCGCATAAGCGGTGGTGTGAGAGGAGGGGGAGTCACCCCCATACTTGATTGCTTAATTTGTTATGATTTCTACTTTGTACTGTCAATCTTGTCTGCTAACAGAGCGACAATCTCCTGACTGTAAACGCTTTTAATTTCTTTGTTGGGAATACTGAGCTCACATAGACAGATGCCGTTGGATCTTGTGGTTTTTATAGATTTCAAATAGCCTGTCATTAACAGAAAGCCAAAAATATTAGTTTGTTGCTCCTTTAGCTTCGGATAGATGATGTTTGTATCAACTATAGATTCTACAGCAGAGCCATTTAACAAAGCTCGAAGATTTTCGCAGGTGCTGTTATCAAGACCGCTGATAATCTCACGGATAGTAGAGTTTTCAGATGTTTGTACCCAATATGGTTCTGCTTCACAATAATTGTTGAAATATTTAAGAACAGACCAGGGATTGTAAATCTCCGTATTACCGAACCTGTAACCATCATACCATTCTTTGATTTCGGGTATTTTATCAGTTGTTTGATAGTATGCAGCCATAGTATTTACTTCAGTATCGGTGAAGCCAAAGAAATCACTATAGCGCTTATCTAAAAGCGAGTTAACATTTACATTGTTAAGACCGCTAAAAATACTTTCCTTAGCAACACGTAGAATACCTGTCAAGAAGCCGAAGGAAATGTGCTGATTATCTTTCAGAACAGAGGAGAGCAGGTCGCGTGTGAATTGTATTGTTGCATCATAAAAACCGTGAATATAACCTGCTTGTATAGGCGTGTCATACTCATCAATAATGATTATAGGTGCTTTGGCATAATGCTCATGCAGCATTTGCGAAAGGCGGAGCAGACTGGTGGCATAATCTGTTTCCGTACCCAGACCGCTGGTAATTTTTTCGTAGAAATCAGGGTTAGATAAATTTTTGCTGTGTTTTAGTTCAGAATGACGCATAAATTCATCTTTTATCGTTTCTTTCAGCCGCGCGTATAAGTCTGACCAATTATTCTTATTGGCATCCTTAAAGCTTAAGAAAATAACAGGATACTGGCCTTGGTGCTGGGTATATTTTTCGCCTGTCTGCCAAATGTTTTTGTTAATAAAATACTTGCTTGTATCGTCCTTGGCTTTTTCAAAAAAGGTACGCAGCATATCCATGTTCAGAGTTTTACCAAAACGGCGCGGGCGGGTGAAAAGAGTAACCTTCGCTTGCTCGTCAAGAATATCCTTTATAAGTAGTGTTTTGTCAACATAGTAGTAATCCTGGCTGACTTTTTTGTAATCTGATGCGCCGATAGGCAAAGGTAATTTATTTTGCATGGAGTACAGCCTCCTCTCATTATCATTTTCCTTTATTATAACATTTTTAGATATGATGGTATAGAGAATCTGTTTTAGAAACGCTGCTCGACAGACGGATTATTTTTTTGTTGCAGTGCTTATTACCTGACTGGTGTTTTGCGTTTGCTATGAAGCGAAGCGTTCGGGGCTATGTATTTTTTGCTAAAGAGATATTCTTTTGTTTGTACCTATTTCAACCTTAATTATTAATATGTCTTCAGTTAAATGTAACAAATGTAACGTATTCAAGTCTCTGTAAAAATTTTTACGCCGAGTGTAGCGTGCTCATGGATAAGAGTTTGACTGGGGGGGCAAGGTGCTATAATTCTTGTTAAGAAAGCAAGGAAATTATAATGTTTAGTTCAATTATAATTAAAAAGACTTAAACTCTCAGGACAAGTGTGTGAAAGTTTTTGTTGGTTGCGGCATTGTCCGTAATATATAAATCTTCACGGCGGAGGCTGTGGTTTTCACTCAAGGTTTTAGGTGTAAAAATTTTTATGAAAGGTTGGAGTTAACGATGAAAAGGAAATTTTTAGCAAAGGCGATTACGCTAGGGTTGATGTTGGCAGTGCCGCTGGGGGTAGAGGCTGCGTATGTTAATACAGAAGTGAATGATCAAACAATTACTACATGGGGTGAACAAACAGTAATCAAGGGTGGTATTACTAACGGTACGATAGTTGATAATACAAACAAGAAGGATGCGTGCCAAGTTGTTAAAGACGGTGGCATTGCCAATGATACTGTATTGATAGGAACAGATAATAATGTTGGAGGACGGCAAAATGTTATAGATGGCGGTATTGCTAATCGAACTGAAATTAACAAGAGGGCTCGTGCTGATATTCGCAATGGCAGCGCTAATAATTTTACTAATAATGGTGGTCACCTGATAATACTTCAAGGTAATGTAAAGGGTACAACATTAAATTCTGGAACGATAACTATACATGCAAAAACCTTATCAGGGTCAGGAGCAGGAACCGGCTCTTATTCTGGAGCAACAGTTTCCAATACCATCATTAATGGCGGTACTATGAAGATAGAAAAATCAAAAGATGCTCGATTAAATACAAATGCTACTGTAACTGGTACTGTTATGAATAATGGTATAATTTCTATTGATGATAGCACCTCTAAGCTGGAGAACACAACTGCTAATGGTGGTTCAATAGAAGTTTATAATGGTACACTGAATAATACTGAATTAAAACAGAGTTCTAAAATAAAGGTGTATGAAGGTTCTTCTACTATAAACGGATTAAAGCTTTATGATACTAGCGTTGTAAATGCTGCAAGTGGCACATTTACAAATGTTGAATTAAACAACAAAACCAGTATGAGTCTTAATGGAGCAAATACAGCAGCAAGTAATGTTTCTGTTACTGGTGATGCTTCTGACAGGTATAGTTCTATATCTTCGAAAAATGGAGCTAGTGTTGATGGCTTAATTCTTAATTCTTATGGACTTTCTAGTGTTTATGAAGGTGGTACAGTAACTAATGTCACCATTAAAAACAATGCATGGCAGGGTGTCAAAGGTGGTACTGTAACTGATGTAACGATTGAAGCTGGTGGACGTCAGACAATTTATGATAATAATAAAAGCAGCAATATTAAGGTGCAAGCTGGAGGTGAACTAGTTGTAAATAAGGGTGCTGTTGCAGAAAATGTTACTACTGATGGCACAATTTATATGCGTGATACCGGTAAGCTTAGTGGCGATACCGTATTAGGCGAGAATGGTAATATTGATTTAGGTGGTATCGTAAATGGTTTATATGCTGATACTAAATTAAACGGACGAGAGGATAGTGGCAATTATAGTATAGATAAGATTACCTCTAATGGTGGTACGGTTAGTGCTTTTGGTGAAGGTCAGGAGTTAACGATTGATAAATTAGATGGCAGTGGTTTAACACTTAATACTGAGGTTGCTAAGAATGGCTTGGTAAAAATAACTGAGAATAATGGTGCTAAACTTGATATCAAGGCTTCCGCTAAAGTTACTGATTCCTTTGGCAATGACATCAATGGTGGCATGAAAAAATTATTAGATACAGTACAAGTAGAAAATGGTACAAAAGAAACTACTGCTGTTGCCGAAGCAGGCAGTGTAACTGGTGAAGTAAAAGCTTCTCGTGATAGCAATGGTAATTATAGTGGTGCAAACGAGGACATTAACAAAGACAACGCAGGTATCAGCGAAATGGCAAGCATTGCTCTGATGGCATGGCGTGCAGAAAACAACGATATGAACAAACGCCTGGGCGAGCTGCGCTACAGCGAGGGTGAGCATGGTGTTTGGACACGTATGGTACGTGGTCAGAGCAAGTATGGCGCACAAAGCGTGAAGAACCAGTACAACACCTACCAGTTAGGCTACGACGAAAAGCTGAGTGTTGACAAGCACTGGACAGTTGGCGCAGCAGTGAGCTACACAGATGCTTCCAGCAGCTTCACTAAAGGCCGTGGCGAGAACAAGAGCACCGGTTTTGCAGTATATGGCAGCTATCTTAGCGACAACGGCAGCTTTGTAGATTTGATTGCGAAGGCTGCACGCTTGAAGAATGAATTCGATGTTCTTGGCGGTGCAGGCAAGGGCGATTACAAAACCAATGGCTATAGCCTGAGTGCAGAATATGGCAAACGCTTTACCAAAGACAATGGCTTCTGGATTGAGCCGCAGGTAGAATTGACTTATGGCTATGTTGGCGCAGTGGATTATCTGACAAACAACGATGTTCAGGTACGTCAGAACGGTATGGACAGCCTTGTTGGTCGTATCGGATTTTCTATGGGCAGAAATATCAAGGCAGGCAATGTGTATGCAAGAGCATCCTATTTGTATGACTTTGATGGTGAAACGGACGTAACCTTTAGCAAAGAGAGTGTAACCCGTGGCTTTGAGCAGGATCTTGGCGGCGGCTGGTGGGAGGTTGGCGTAGGCACCAACCTCAACCTGAGCGATGCAACTCATCTGTACTTTGATGTAGAAAAAACCTATGGCGGCAACGTTGCTACTCCGTGGCAGTGGAACGCCGGTGTTCGCTGGAGCTTCTGATGAGGCTGTGAATTTATAATTTCATAATGCGTAATTAAAAAAATAAAAAGTCGTGAGCTTATGATTTTATCATTGCTCACGACTTTTTTTGCGCAAGCTTTGCTAAAGCTACACCTATTCTTTACTTTATTTGAACTTATATTGATCTTAAATGCGAAAAACTTCAATTAAGTGTAACAAATGTAACGTATTCAAGACTCTGTAAAATTTTTTACGTCGAATGTAGCGTGTTCATGGATAAGAGTTTGACTGGGGGGGACATGATGCTATAATTTCTGTTAAGAAGCTAGGTGATTTATAATGGTAAGTTTATTCATAATCATAAAAGAATGATATATGTAAATGATTTGATATTTATAAATTATTAATTCAAGTGATGTAGTTTTTGGAGAAAATCAAGAGAATGGAGCTGAATGCGATGAACAAAAAGCTGATGGCAGCAGCTGTTATGTGCTCACTGATGAGTGCAACAGCATTCGCTGCAAACCCCATACCTACCTTTGATAAGGAGGCCGTAACGACACATCCTTACAACAGAACAGGTCAACAGGAGCAACAGGTGGAAGGCATGCAAGGTGCAGGCGAGCTTTATAAGCCTGGCAATACAGGCACGGAGGCTAATCCGGCGTTTTTTGTTGCTAAGGTTAAACTGACAGGCTTCACGCTGCCTGATAAGAGCGGTAAGCTGGCAGCTATCTGCAAAGAGTATGAAGGACGCAGCCTGCAGATGGCAGAGCTGCAGCAGCTCATCAGCAGCATTAATGAATATGCGCGCACCTGCGGCTATACTGTGGCGCAGGCTATTGTGCCGCCGCAGGAGGTTAAACAGGGCGAGCTGGAAATTGCAGTTTACGTTGCCAAGTACGATGATATTGAGATTATCAGCAATGAATCGGACGTAGCTGACAGAGTACTGGCCGGTTATATTCATAAGAATCTGCAAAGCGGTGCTTATATTATGGATAAGCCGCTGGAAATGACAATGAACAATATCAACGATTTGCCGGGTGTTGTTGCCAGAGCGATTTTAGCACCGGGCAGCAAGCCTGGTACCACGAAGGTGCAGGTGCAGGTGCTGCGCCGCCCCGTCTGGAACAATTACGTATTTACTGATAATGCCGGCGGCTATTACAGCGGCCGTTACCGTTATGGCTTTAATACTGAAATCAACAACCCCGGTCATCAGGGTGACAAAATCATTTTGAACGGCATGCTCACCAACCATGATACCAAAAACTATGGTGCGCGTTATGAAGCGCCTGTCGGACGCGATGGCACGCGCTGGGGCATTGGTTGGAGCCAGAGCAGCTATGACCTCCATACCAACAGCTTCTATAATTCTCTTGGTCAGTCGCGTGGCTTCAGCTTCTACGGTCTGACGCCTGTATACCGTGACCGCATGAACCGTGTAACGGCGATTTATGGCTATGACCACCGCAAAATTAAGGACAGACTGCAGTTGAAGGCTGCAGGATTGGCCGGGGAGCTGAGCTGGGAAAAAATGGCCAATGTTTACCATGCAGGCATCAGCGGCAGCCAGTATCTGCCAAACCGCTTCAGCCAGTACAGCCTGATTTACTGGTATGGTAATTTGAGCGGTGGTGGTAAATCCCTGGATGGTGACTACCATAAGCTGACAAGTGACCTGCTGCACGTTATTTATGATGGTAAAACAAACTACCGCGTACAGCTCAGCGGCCAAATTGCCAACCGCAATCTGGACGGCAGCGAAATGTTCTACCTGGGCGGTATGAACGGCGTGCGTGCTTACGGTGCCAGTGAAGGCAGCGGCGATATTGGCTTTACTGCTACTGCAGAAGTGCGCCGTCAGACGGGCATCAAGGGCCTGGAGGCTGCAGCCTTTATCGACACAGGCGCAGTGAAATCGCATAATAATACTCTTATCGAGCATCTTTCCGGTTGGGGTGTGGGCCTGCGTTATAATTTGGATAATTCCTGGCATGCTCAATTGGATTATGCCCGCAAAATCAACGCGCAAAGGGATAGGGTTGAACCGCGCGACCACAGTGGCCATGTGTGGTTCCAGCTTTACAAAATGTTTTAAGTAATCTTGCCTAGTGCTTTTCCGTGCCTAAGGGAGAAGGTGCGGAAAAGCAGGCTTATAAAATAAATTGATAATTGAATATGCAGCTTAAATGAAGGGAGAAAAAAATGAAACAAAAGGATAGTTCAAATAAACGTTTAAATACGCGTCTGGCCAGCCTTGTAATGCTTTCTGTGCTTTCAGTACCATTGGTTGCCAGCGCCGCAGGCAACAGCGTTGTTGCCAACAATATGCTTCCAGGTAATGGTACAGTAGGTAATGTTGTTGCCGGTAGCGTTAAAGGTGGTTTCGCAGACGGCAGCTGGACGCAGGGCAACCAGATGAATTTGCACCAGACTACGCAAAATGCCATTGTCACCTGGGACAGCTTTTCCATTGGTGCCAATGCCAGCGTAACTATCAATGGTGACCACAATAACTTTAATATGCTGAACTATGTTACCGGCAGCGAAAGCTCGCAGATTTACGGCAAGCTGAATTCCTATGTCGGTGATAAGCAGGGCGGCAATATCTATCTTGTAAACCCCAACGGCGTGCAGATTGGCAACAGTGCGGAAATTAATGTTGGCAGCCTGCATATTGCCAACAAAAAAATAGATAATTTCGATGGATGGACCGAAAATACTGATATAGCCAATGAGCTGAAGAAGAATAAGGCGATGACTAACGCCGAGCTGATGAGCCTGGGCTATATTAACGCCAGCAAGCTGGTCTTTGAGGGTGAGCGTGTAGTTATTGATATGGACCGCCTCAGCGGACTTGATACCACCAAGACTGATGCCTTGACTATTGTCAGTCAGCCTTATGATGGCAATAGTGTTGGCGATAACCGCAAATATGATATTGTACTTGGCAGCAGTACGCCGAAAAATGCCCAAGAATGGGGCAAATATATGGTGTTTGCTGATGTCAGCGATAATGGCACCGGCGAGATGGATACAACAACAAGCACCAGATGGCATGGAACGACTAATGTTGGCAATCCGGATGCACCGAACCAGACGATTGCTGAATTTTTTACCTACCGTTGGATTAAGGACGGCAAGGAATTAGAAAACATCGGCAAAACGCAAGGTTGGGGCATGGGGGACCATTATGCCCTGCGCTATTCTATTGACCTGACGGGCAGTGACCAGAATCCTATCGGCGCTAATGAGGCTAACGCCTTCACGGGCAAGTTTGATGGCCTTGGCAATTCTATCTTTGGCCTGAGCATTGATAACAGTAATAACAGCAAGGGCGAAGCCACCGGCCTCTTTGGCTTTACTGACGGCGCCATCATGGTTAATGTAACGCTGATTGCCGGTAGTGACAGTGTATCCATACAGGGCGGCGATACTGATACAGGTGCCTTTATCGGTCATGCGGTGAATACCACGGTCAAGGGCGTCAACAGTACGCTGAAGGTCAGCGGCACCAACAATGTTGGCGGTATCATCGGTTATGCTAAGGATGATACAGGGCGTACCTATAGCTTTGCTGATGCTGCGGGTTCCGTTCAGCCGGACAGCCGCAGCAGCGAGCTGTCGAACCTGACTAATACCGGTAATGTCAGAGGTTTTAGCAATGTTGGCGGCCTGGTTGGCTATATGGAGGGCGGCAAGCTGTCCAATGATGAGGAAGACCGTGCCCAGTACAAGGGCTCCTATAACCTTGGTAAAATTACCGGTATAGATAATGGCTCCGACTATTCGTATAATATCGGCGGCCTGATTGGTAAAGCAGAAAATGCGACTGTTAGTGGCACAAAGAATACGCTGATTAACTATAATACTGTTGAGGGTGGTTATAATGTTGGCGGTATCGTTGGCAGTATTTCCAATACTACCGTTGCTAATGCCTCTAACGAAGGCATTGTCAAGGCCAACGGCTTTACTACTGACAGTTATATCTATCATACAGATTACCAAAAAGATAATTGGCAGAATAATGACAGTGTGCTTACCGGTACCCATAAGGCTGAGGTGCGTGCAGCCAACGTCGGCGGTATTGTGGGCAGCAGCAGTGCTGGCAGCAGGCTGATGGATGTAACCAACAAAGCAGACGTAAGCTCCGCGTTGGTGAAGGAAGAGCCAGGCGACAATAAACATCCTAGCAGCTTCGACCATTATGCTGCAGGCAATGTAGGCGGTATTGTCGGCCGTGCTGAGGACAGCAATATCACCAATGCCAATAACGTAGAAAGCAATATCCGCGGTGCGATGAACGTAGGCGGTATTGTCGGCTATTTTGGTGCGAAAGATGTAAAAAATGAAAATAAAATTGATTATCGCATTCTGAACGCTATTAACAACGGCGGCGACATTATGGCTACCGGCGGCATCAAAAGCGATGGCAGCTTTACTTATGAAATCACCCGTAGTGATTACGATGGTAATAATAATGAAAAATATATCACCGGTAATATTGGCGGCATAGCAGGCTATCTGTACGGTGCGCCGGTGCGTATTGAAGCCGCTGGCAACCGCGGCGATGTGCATACTGAGGCGGATAGGGTTAAGCTGACGGCGCAGGCTGCCAATGTCGGCGGCATTGTCGGTAAAATTGACATGCCGAAGGCAACGGATAGCAATGATAATGCTCTGACTGATGACCAGCGACTGGCAATCATCAAGAGTGATACCAGTGCTGCCGGTAATAGTGGCTATGCAAACGCAGTAGTTTCCAGTAGCTATAATACAGGTAATGTTACGGGCTATACCAATATTGGCGGTATTGGCGGCTTTGCCTATAATGGCAGTATTGCTGCCTCCTATAATGTAGGCGATATTCATACAACACGTGCTGTTGCAAGTGGTACGACGCCAATTAATATGGGCGGTATTCTGGGTGACAGTACCGAGCAGGCCAGCGGTCGTGTTATCATTTACGATACATATAACAAGGGTACGATTGGCGACAGCAGCTTCAATACCTTTGGACGCCATGTCGGTGGCATCGTCGGCCGTTTGAGCGGCATTGTTGAAAAAAGCTATAACAATGGTGATATTTATAATGGCTCAAACGTTGTCGGCGGCATTGCCGGCTATTGGTACAGTGGTTACCTGAAAAACATTTTCAACACCGGTAATATTACGGTAAATAACAAGAACAATACGGATAGCCAGGTAGGTGGCATTGTCGGTTCTGTAGACTTGAACGGCGGCAATAAAAGCAGCGGTGACATTGAAGAGATGAGTATTGCCAATGCTTATAATCTTGGTTCTCTGCGCTCCTTTAGGGCTGATTGGGGTATCAATGTAGTTGGTGGTATTTTGGGCGCCATATATAGCTGGAGCAGTAGTTGTAACCCTGGTAGTAACCATAAGTTGAAGATAAGCAACGCCTACACCATGGGTAATCTGTATGTTAATAACGGCAGGATTGGTGATATATTAGGTTTCTATGGCAGTAACACAAATTCAAATTCTGTCACATTCGATAAGGTTTATTACATCCGTCCGCAGGCTGCTAATGGTTACCTTGATTTAACATCAAATCTTGCTGGTCTTGAACTGCAAAAAAAAGCCACCACGACCATTGACTATGATCAGTTAAATAAAAAGGACCAGTGGGAGTTGGGTGGCTTTGTCTTTTCCACACAGAATGATGGCAAAATAACAGAAGCAACGGATGATAACTGGCGTATGAGCAATGGCAGCCTGCCGATACTGAACGCCTTCCTGTCAGGCTCGCATAAATACTTCAGCGATGGCAGCAACTGGCAGGAGTTCATGGAAAATAATGAAGGTGCCAATGTGCAGTATGGCACGGCCTATGATCCACTGCTGACGATTATCAACACCAAAAAGGATTTAAGCTTCAACTGGAGCGATATGGACCTGAAGAACAATGGCTCCCTGGCAGTTTTTGGCTTGCATGATGATGGAAAAAATCTTAACTATACACCTGGCCTGACGCTGAATAATGTAGAAATTACCAACAGCACTCATATTTTTGGTGGCACAATTTACAGCGATGGTTTGCTGCAGCTCAATGCCAAGGATAACCTGAAAAATGGCTTGCGCTTTGGTATGGACAGCATGCTTTACGGCAGTGATGTTGTGTTAAATACCAACAGCTCCTTGGAGCTGAGCGGCAGCGTTATATCTACCGGCAACCATAATGCGCTTTCCCACTTTAATCCGGAAAAATCGCTTCAGCATGGCATTAACATCAACGCTGGTGATTTAACTGTCTATGGCAAGCTGATTACCATGGGCAAAGAGGGAGAAAGCACCAATGTTATTGTTCCTGGTATTAACTATGGCTATGTTGATTCCCAGGCACCTGATAAGAATAATGTGTCAGACAAAACTAAGGCGATGACCTCTCAGGGCATGGCGCATGCTTATCGGCTGCAGACTGCAACTGCCAAAACCGGTAACATCACCATCAGCACCATGGAAAATACCCTGGCTGATGGCACGTACATGAGCGGTAAAGCCAACCTGCTGTACGGCAACTATAAAAAGGGCAAGATTGAGACCAAGGGCAGCCTGACTGTCAGCAGCAGCGGCGATATTTTGGTTGACAGCGACCTTAATATCGCAGGCAGCATTAACCTGGAGGGCGCCGAGGTTCCTGATGATTCCGGCAGCGTCTATGTTAACGACATTACTCTGGATCTTTCCAATATTGGCGGTGAGCTGAAGGGTAATGACAAGGTGAAGGCTTTGCATAAATTTATTGACGCACATACGACAGCAGAAACCGGCATTTATGGCAGCAATAACAGTGAGCTGACAGATGATACGCGCTCCATGAAAATCACCTTCGACCTTTGGGATGATGATTATGAGGTTGACGATATTAAGGGAAATCTGAACTTTGCCAAGAATGACCTTACAGAAAATGGTACTACCGTCAAAGTGGTAGATAAACTGAAAAACCTGTATGTGGAATCAGCCGGTGAGAATTATGCTGGGGATAAAATCCGTAATGTTATTTATACCTGGATAAGCAATGCCGAGGAACTGAATTCGCTGCAGCGTGTGGCTGAAAACCTGACTGACAGGGATGCGTTAAGCTATAATTATGTCTTGAAAAATGATATAGATGCCAGCGGCCTGGTGGATCCAGCAGGCAAGAGCACCTATAACACTATCGGCAGTGGTAATACAGCCTTTACGGGAACTTTTGACGGTGATGGTCACACTATTGTTGGCTTGCAGGCTAATGGCGGCCTTTTTGGCAAGCTGGGCAGTGGCGCGGTAGTCAAAGATATAAACATTGTTTCTTCCGTATTCACCGGCAAAGATACTAGTGCCAGTGTTGGCGCTGTAGCAGCAGAAAATAATGGTGGCAAAATCAGCGGCGTTTCCGGCTATGGCAATACCGTAAAAGGCAGCGGTGGTTATATCGGTGGCCTTGTAGGCAAAAACTACGGCGGCATCAGCAACAGCGATGACCAGAGTACAGTTATCGCCGGCGCGGATACTGTAGCAGGCGGCATTGCAGGCATAAATGGCGGTACTTTTGACTGGAGTAATTTTGAAGCAAAAATCGGTTATATAGAAAATGTTCAAAGCAACAGTGCGGTGACAACTGCTGGCCTGACTGCTGGTCAATACGCATCTAATCTGGGCGGTATTGTCGGCATCAACGAAATGCATCCGTTTATTAGCGGTTTGGGACCTGCATTGTACACGGATATTGATAATGTTTCCGCCCATGGTGTTACCGGTAAATCGGGCAGTACTAAAATATCCGGTGGCATTGTCGGTACCAACAACGGCAAGCTTACCAATGTTTACAATGAGAGTATCATCCACGGCTTTGAGGCTATTGGTGGTATTGCCGGCACCAATGTGATGCTCGATCCGGAAGACTGGTCAGCTAAGCAGGCAACGCTGGAAAACATTGCCAACGCTGTAGAAATTATTGGCGATGCAGGCAGCCAAAATGTCGGCGGTCTGGTAGGTATGCAGGACCATGCTAGTGCAAACCAGGGACGCAATACCGGCGCGATCACCGGCTGCACTAATGTTGGTGGCATGGTTGGCTATAACACAGCGGATTCCTACCTCAATAACCTGGAAAATTCTCCGCAGGCTACTATTACCGGTATTACTAATGTCGGCGGTATTGCCGGTGTCAACGAGGGTGTGATTTCCGCTGACGACCAGCTGAACCTGGTGAACAGCGGTGAAATCTACGGCTGGCACAATGTAGGCGGCATTGCCGGTAAAAACAGCGGTAAAATTGATAATGTCAATTCCAATATCAACCTGTATGTGATTGATAAAGAGACCAGAAATGCTTTGAAGGGCAGCACAGATATTGCAACTAACGCTCAGTTCTTTGGCGGCGTTACCGGTGAAAATGTGGGCATTATCACCAATGCGACCAACAGAGCCAGAGTGGATGCTGCGCAGGCTTCCTATGTCGGCGGTATTGTCGGCAGAAACACAAGCGAAGGCGGCAAGGTAGGCCAGCTTCTGGGCATGGGCAACAGCAATGAAGGCTTTGTCATCGGCAAGAACTATGTCGGTGGTGTTATCGGCAAAAACGAAGTGGACATTACCGGTACAGCCGAAGAAAGCGTAGGCATTGTCAACTCCGGTACCGTTATTGCTTTAGCTGGTGGTGCTGGCGGCATCATCGGCGAAAACAGTGCGAATATTACCCACGTCATCATGAAAAATGAGGGCGAGGTGCATGGTAATGCTTCTGCTGACGGCAGTATGGAAGAAAATGGCACCGGCGGTATTATCGGCGTAAATGCCGCTGGTGCGACTATCAGCAATTCCTCCCTGATGAACAGGGTAAATGGTAATGTCAGCGGTGTGAAAAATGTCGGTGGCATCATTGGTATCAACCATGGTGTTATCACCGGTGGCCGCGATGCCAACAATAATTACTATAAATACCAGATTTACAACAATGGCACTATTCAGGCAGGCTCCTACAATGCGGAGACCGGTACAATTACAGCAGTTGATGGCGAAAACATCGGCGGTCTGCTTGGCAATAACATCGGCACGCTGATTGCAGGCTATAACACTGGCGTGGTCGATGCAGGACAAAGCAGCAACGTCGGTGGTATCGCCGGTACTAACAGCGGCAAGCTGGACAAGGTATTCAACAGCGTAGTAACAGTAACCAAGACCGAAACCGGTGAAACTGATGCTGATGGCAAAAAGCTTTATACTTATACCTATACTGATAGCGGTGCAATCAGCGGCGCTGGCAATGTCGGCGGCATTGTGGGCAGCAATACGGCTACAGGCACACTGAGCAACGCTTACAGCACTACTGCGGTAGTAGGAACTAGCAATGTGGCGAACATTGTAGGCAGCAATGAAGGCCGCGTAAGCAATATTTATGGCTATGCAGCAAATGGCAGCACTAACGTAAACGGTGGCACTGTCAGCAACAGTCATATCATTAATGCTGATGGTACACTGGAAAACGGCAAGGATGCCAAGAAGCTGGACAGCTATGATTTTGATAATAAGGATACAACCTGGAAGTTTTATGATAAACGTACTAACCCGCTGTTGAAGGTTTTCCTGACCAAGGTTACGGTAGCACCTGACCTGCAGCAGGATTGGGTTTATGATGCGATAAACCATCTTGATATCCCCGGCTGGATTAATAGCGGCAAGCTTTCTACAGTTGATTCCAAAAATGATGCTTTTGAGGCTTATAAGAACAATAACAGCCTGCTGCAGGGCGAAAATCTGAAGAACGTCGGTGATTACAGCAGTTGGCTGTGGTCCGGACAAATTGCCAGCGGTGGCGTCGCAGGCCCCAACAACCTGGGCTATGACTTTACCGTGGACGATATCACGATTACCAAAAAGGTGCTTAAGGTTACCGGTAATACTGTTAATAGAACGTATGGCGATTTGCTGAAAGACCATGATTATGCGCTGAGCATTGATGGTTTTAACGGCTTCAACGACGCGATGAAGGAAGAGCTGGATGGTAAGGTAAATATCACTGATTTGCAGGATACAATCCAAAACAGCAAGGATACAGGCATTATTACTGTCGATTCTAAAAAGCGTACCAATAATAAGGGAGCTTATAATTGGCAGGCAGGCGTTAAGCTTGATGACAGCCTCACAGGCAATTATGAATTCGTAAACAATGGCGTAAGCAGCACCACAACGACTGTCCATGGCGTATCTAATGTTCTGGCGCGCAAGGTTTATCTGAACGATATTAATGCTAATCTGACCTACGGTAGCAGTGATGCTATTAACGATCATATCAATGGCGTGGTAAGCATTAAGAATTTGGCAAACGCTATTGTTTATGGTGATGATGTCAAGCTGGCTGACGGTGCTGTTGTTAATGTGAAGGATGGCAGCGACTATGCGGTTAATAAGGGCGAGCGCAATACTGCGGATGCTGGCACATATGCTGACAGCCTGAAGATTGATCATGCAGCGCTTACCGGCGATGCAAATAAGTTGGGCAACTATGAGCTGGTTAACGAAGCAACAGGCGATATTACGGTAACACCTGCTAAGCTGACCTTTGTGGTAGATGACAAAACCATTACCCAGGGCGTACCGACAGAATACACCGGCAAAGCCAACGGCCTGACCAATGGCGACACCATGGCTGGTATCGGCGTAGGCGGTTATGAGCTGGACAGCTCGGTAAATCCGTTAATCGTCGGCGTTTACGAAGATAAAATCGGCGTCCTGATTAATGGCAGCTTGCATCTGACAAGCGGCGACGACCTGCTCAAAAACTACAAGGTGGAAATTGACCCCGGTACTCTGAATGTTTTGGTAAGCTCTGATCCTACCAATGCTTACTGGTTCGGCACTGCTCCCTGGGATAAGGAACGCAACCTGCGTGAGCGCAAGGCTGAATTCCATTATGTAGCTGGCGGCATGAGCGTCTAAGCAAAATTAAATATTGACGGTTAAAGCGCTTCCACTGATTGTACAATCCTGATAGAAGCGCAGCTAAAGCAAAACCCCGGCATTTGCCGCATCGTTAACGATGCGCCTGTGCCGGGGCTTTTGTCAGGATACTTTGCTGCAGCATTACCCGAAGTAAAGCAAAGCTTAATATAAGTACTCTTTTTTTGCAAGTTAACTAGAAAAACACAGCTTTTTTCAAAAAAATGTGCTACAATATATTTACGAAAAACGAAAGGAGTGTTTCGTATGTCTGAAGTATCTCAAGAAACTATGATGTTCAAACGTGAGCCGGAAAAGCTGAACGTTGCCGAAACTATAAAAGAAGTATATGCTGCCCTGGAAAAGAAGGGCTATAACCCTGTGGACCAATTAGCAGGCTACCTGCTGAGCGGTGACCCCACTTATATCACCAGCTTTGAGGACGCACGTACCAAGCTGCGCCGCCACGAGCGCTATGAGCTGATTGAAGAGCTGGTGAAAAATTACCTGCAGCAGATTAACAAGTAAAAGGAGAAGTTGACTTAATGCGTAAAATGTCCCTTGATGTAGGCACAAGAACTATTGGTATCGCCGTGAGCGATTTGCTGGGCATGATTGCCAACGGCGTGGAAACTATTCATCGTACTACGGAGGAACGCGACTATGCCCGCATTGCCGAGCTGATAGCCGAGCATGAGGTTGATACCTTGGTTGTAGGCTATCCCAAAAACATGAACGGCACTATCGGTGAACGCGCGCAGGCCTGTGAAGCAATGGCCGAAAAGCTACGCACCATGTTCCCGAAGGTGCAGGTTGTGCTGTGGGATGAACGCCTGAGCACCGTAGCTGCCGAAAAGGTGCTGGTTGATGCGGACCTGCGCCGCAAAAAGCGTAAAAAGGTTATTGATATGATGGCGGCAGTTGTTATTCTGCAAAATTATCTGGACAGCAAGAGCTTTAAAATTTGACAGATTAGCGTCCCTATTATACAATATGTTTAGATTAAAATTGAGCTTTTTATTTATTGAGCTATGACGAAAGAGGTGCCTTTATGGAAAAAGACATTAGAGATGAAGAATTAGCAGCTATGCAGGCTGAAGGCGAAGAAGAAGTTATCTGCGTTGTTCTGACTGACGAGCAAGGCAACGAGCACGAGTTCTATCAGGATATGGTTATCACTGTTGATGACAAGCAATTTGCAGTACTCGTTCCGATGGAAGACTGCTGCTGCGAGGATGATGACTGCGATTGCCACGAGCATGACGAAGAAGAAGATACCTGCGTTATCGCACGCATGGACTTTGACGAAAACGGCGAAGCTGTTTACACCGCTCCGACTGACGAAGAATACGAAGCAGTTGCT
>Ga0129312_1001108_pt1 | contig 17259 bp, 20 predicted proteins | sample O827metagenome_FD_94434 | JGI IMG/M metagenome (GOLD analysis project Ga0129312, IMG submission 94434) | Orangutan group fecal microbial communities from Wisconsin, USA - O827 metagenome | ecosystem: Host-associated > Mammals > Digestive system > Large intestine > Fecal | place: USA: Wisconsin... | reverse complement strand
GACGGCAGGGGTCTTCTTTTTGGGGTTGTACATCTCGGCGAGCTTGTCGAGCCGCTCGTCGGGCACGGCCACCATGCCGACGTTCGGCTCGATGGTGCAGAAGGGGTAGTTGGCGCTCTCTGCGCCCGCGTTGGTGATCGCGTTGAAGAGAGTGGACTTGCCGACGTTGGGAAGTCCGACGATACCTAATTTCATAGTTTTCTCTATCTCCTTAAAAAGTCTTGATTTTCAAGGGTTTCTGGAATCCGGCGCGTTTGGTTTACGCCATTTTTACGCCATTTTCGCATGGACTTATATGCTAGGAAACCCTGCCTGATTCAAATTGCCGCACAGCCTGATCCAAGGATTCAGATGTGACATGGACGTATCTGTCCATCGTTGTTTTTATACTTGCGTGACCAAGCAGCTTTTGCAGCACCTTGGGCTGTACACCGCATTCAATCGCTCTTGTGGCGTAGGTATGGCGTAAAGCGTGCATACAGAATTTTTCAATTCCTGCTTCGTCGCAGAGCTTATATAAGTGGGTATCATAGGAACTGTTCTTCGCCGGTTCCCCGGTACGCCAGTTGATAAAGACAAGATCACGCATGACAAGCTTGGAAGAAACGCCTGTACGTCTGTCTATGTACTCAAGCGTTTTGTCCAGCGTCGGGGACTCTTTCTGCTCCGGGCGGCTGTCCCAAATACCTTTGAGGATTTCATAAGCCCGATCCGTCAACGGTATTGTGCGGTAGCTATGCTGCGTTTCGGAGGTCCTGCACGCCAAAAGTGCTGCTTGTGGCGGTACTCCAAGGTTTTGTTGACCGTCAGCGTCCGATTCTGAAAATCTATCGCATCCCATGTCAGCCCGATCATCTCGCCGGTACGCAAACCGGTTTCAAGGATCAGCGCGTATTGGTTGTAATTGTGGGATCGTTTCGCAACTTCAAGAAATCTGATTTGCTCATCCCGCGTTAAAAAGTGAATGTCGTCCGGCGCTCGGACCGGCTTTGTGTAGCGAACGCCGTCCATTGGGTGCTTGGTAATCAGATCATTCATTTTCGCAGCCTTGAACAAGGTCCCCATCGTGATATAGGTCTGCCGGATGGTAGAACCTGCATAATCCGCATCCATCTGAATGAACACTTTTTTGCAGTGCATAGGCTTGACATCTGTGAGCCGCATCTTACCAATCACGGGTTTTACATTGTACTCATACCGCTCCCGGTAATTCCTCTTTGTGTTCGGCGCTAAGTCTCCCACGATGTGGCTGATCCAGAACTCAAACCATTCTGTTACCGTCATATCCGGCGGAGCAAACACATCCTCATGACGGTCTGCATACTTTGCATCTTCCAGCCAGTTGCGCGCTTCGGGAAGAGTTGAAAAACACTTCACTTGGCGCTTGCCCTGTTTACTTACAAATCTTGCGCTATATAAACCGTCCTTTCTCTGGCAGATACCCTTGCCGCATTCTTTGCCTCGTAAACTTTTACCCATTCGGAAACTCCTTTCTCACTATGAGAAGAAGCCCCTATGCATTTTATAATTGTAGCACAAGGGCTTTCTTTTCTCAATAGTGAACTTGCCTTCAAATTGCCATTGTACGGCTGATGTACTGTTCAAACTCCCGGCGCTTGACCAGCTTTTTTGTCCCGACGAACAAGACGAAGGGGCAATTGGGTGAGCGGAGCATACTGTCGATCTTGTTGATGCCGATGTTGCTGTATTCTGCCGCTTCTCTGGCGGTCAGCGTCATTTTGAGGTGGATGGGGACGGTGAGGATGTTGTCCATGGAAAAATCTCCTTTCGTGGTGCTTATAACGTCCTTCTTCACAGGTCATCGTACGAAAAAACTCTCCACTTATTCGCAAATCTTCCGGAGCCACTTACATTCTCTTTCTCTGGCTAATACTGGTTTTCTTAGTTAAATCTCTAAGCAAATCTGTAAAGCAGTGAGCAACGCCCGGCATCGCGCCATTTGACGTGATGCCGGGCTTCGTACTTAGTTCCATTCCTCCGCCAAGAGGAAGTCTCGGATAGAGTCATACGCGCTAAATTCGCGGCTCACCGTCTCATCGGAGGCAAACAGACACTTCGAATTTTTACCTGCCTTTTTCTCAAGCCGCTGCGCGAAAAAATCTTCAGCCGCCGCCAGCCCCCGAAACGGCTTATTTGTGCAGAAGCTGGAAGCCCATGATGACCGCGCCCAGCACCACCAGCACGATGCCGGTGGCGCGGTTGAGGGTCTTGGGCTGCGCTTTGTTGGCAAAAACGGCGGCGATACGCGCCCAGGTCAGCGTAAAGATCACGCACAGCACCCATGTGAGGGGATCCGGCATACCGCCGATGGCGAAGTGGGACGCCGCACCCGTCAGCGCCGTGAAGGCCATGATGAACACACTGGTGCCTACGGCGGTCTTCAGCTCATAGCCCAGCACGCTGGTCAAAATCAGCAGCATCATCATGCCGCCGCCTGCGCCTACAAAGCCGCAGATAAAGCCGATCATGACGCCGCAGACCACCGACTGGATCGCCCGCTTTTTGGCGGACACCTGCGCCATGGACTCCTTGGTGGTCATGACCGGGCGCACGATGAACTTGATACCCAGCAGGAACGTCATGAACACGGCGAAGCCGCCCATGGTCGCCGAGGGCAGCAGGCTGGCGGCGTAGCTGCCCACCACCGTGAAGGTCAGCACGCTCGCCATCATGATGAGGCCGTTCTTCACGTCCAGATTTTTGTTCTTATGGTAGGTGTAGGCCGAGACGGCGCTGGCCAGCACGTCGGCGGACAGGGCGATGCCCACCGCCATATAGGGCTCGATGCCCAAAAAAGTGATCAGCATGGGGCTGATGACCGCGGCGGCGCTCATCCCGGCAAAGCCGGTGCCGAGACCCGCGCCCATACCCGCGAAAAACGTTACAAGGATCGTCACTAAGATCTGCATGGGTTATTCTTCCGCCTCCAAAATAGCATTCAGGTTTTGCTCCATGATCTCCATGGCCGCAAAAAAGGCGTGCCGCGCCCCGTCGTCCATATCGGCAAACAGCCGCTGGAAAAAGGCGCTCTGGAGCTGCCGCCCCCGCGCTATGACAGGCTGCGCCTTGTCCGTACACAGCAGTTCCGTCTTGCGGCGGTCGCCCGCCGCCTGCCGCCGGGTGAGGTATCCCTCCTGCACCAGCCGATCCACGTTGACGGACACCAGATTTGCCTTGAGACAACGCAGCTCCACCACGTCTCTGGCCGTTTTGTAGGTAGGGTTATTCCCCAGAAACATCAGGATATCAAAGGCTGTTTTCGACAGTCCCAGCTCCCGGCACAGCGGCTTGCACACCGCGTTGTACGCCAGTGCCAGCTTCCGCGAGAACTCTATGCCCAGCGCCATGTTATCGCCCCCTTTTGATCATTCGTTTTTGAATCGTTCATTTTTGATGTATTATAGTGCCGCATCCGCCGCTTGTCAATAGGCTGGCAAAGGTTTCCGGAGGGGGCGCGCCGCAGGGCGGCATGCCCCGCCAAACTTCTTGTTGACTTTTCAAAAAGCTTCTGGTATCATGGCGCTTGTTGATTGTTCAACAAGCAAGGAGGTCTCTTTCATGGAGCGGTTTGAAACCTTTACGGTGCTGCTGAACCGGATCAGCCGGAACATACGGCGCATAAAAAATCAGGAGATGACGGACTTGGGTCTGCGCAGCGTCCACATCTCCTGCCTGTACTACCTGTATCGGGGAACGGACATGACGGCGGCGGCGCTTTGCGACCACTGCGAGGAGGATAAGGCCACCATCTCCCGGGCGCTTTTGTATCTGGAGGAGCAGGGCTACCTCGCCGGCAGAGAGACGGGCAAGCGTTACAAGACGCCGCTGCGTCTGACGGACAAGGGCCGGGCGGTCGGTACGCGGATCTCTGCGCGGATCGAGGCCGTTCTGGCGGAGGTCAGCCGGGAACTGACCGAGGAGGAGCGCGCCAGCCTGTATAAGAGCCTGACCGCCATCAGTGATGGTCTGGAACGGCTGGCGGCAGAAAGGAAGGAACAGTGAAAACAAGGATCATCGTAGATTCCACGGCAGATCTGATGCCGGGATACAAGGAGCAGGTCCGCGTGGTGCCTCTGACGGTGCACTTTGGCGACCGGGAGTATATCGACGGCGTGACCATCGACCACAAGACCTTTTATGAAAAGCTGGTGGAGGAGGACACCCTGCCCACCACCAGTCAGGCCACGCCGGACGCCTTCGCCAAGGAATTCGAGGCGGCGAAGCAGGCGGGCGAGAGCTGCGTGGTCATCACGTTGTCCGGTAAGCTCTCCGGCACCTGTCAGAGCGCGTCCATCGCCGCGGCGGACTACGAGAACGTATATGTGGTGGACAGCGGCACCGCCTCCGTGGGCGGCGGCGTCCTGACAGAGCGGGCGCTTCAGCTGCGGGACGAGGGGCTGTCCGCGCAAGAGATCGCGGCGCGGCTCAATGAGGAAAAGCAGCTCATTGTCACGGTGGCGCTGGTGGATACGCTGGAATACCTGAAGCGGGGCGGCCGCATCTCCAAGAGTCTGGCCTTTGCCGGAACGATGCTGCAAATTAAGCCGGTGCTGGCCGTTACGGATGGGGAGATACAGCTTCTGGGCAAGGCTCGCGGCTCCAAAATGGGCAACAACCTGCTGGCGCAGGAGATCCAGAAGGCGGGTGGAGTGGACTTCTCCCGCCCCGTTCTGCTGGGATACACAGGGTTGTCCGACGCCCTGCTGCAAAAGTATATCGAGGACAGCCGCTGGCTCTGGGCGGATCACGCCGAAGCGCTGCGGTACACCACCATCGGCAGCGTCATCGGCACCCACGCCGGTCCCGGCGCCGTGGCGGTCAGCTTCTTCAAGCAAAACCGACAATAGCCTCCTTCATACGGAAAAAGACCGCCTGTAGGCGGTCTTTTCTGTATGTTTTTTAGGCGAGGAAGCCCTTGAGGATGGTATCCTCCGCCTCCTCCTCCGTCAGTCCCAGCGTCTCCAGCTTCAAAAGCTGGTCACCGGCGATCTTGCCGATGGCCGCCTCGTGGATGAGCTGCGCGTCGGGGCAGTTGGCGGTGATGGCCGGCACGGACTCGATCTTGGCCTGTCCCATGATGATGCTGTCGCACTGGACGTGGCCAAAGCACTGGGCGTTGCCCACCATGACGGGGCGGAACACCTGATGGGACTGCTCCTGCGCCACGGAGCGGGAGATCACCCGACCCTTGGCATCATGGCCGTTGAGCTGGATGTTCATGTCGCTCTCCGCCGTCTGGCTGCCGTGGGTCAGCAGGCGCTCCGTCACTACCACCTCGCTGCCGGCCTCGCAGAAGAAGTCCGTCTCGCGCTTGGTGGAGTCGATGCCCCGGATCTGGACGGTGTCCATCTGCATGGAGGCATTCTCCCCCAGATACACCACCGTCTTGGGATTCATCACGTTGCCGCCGGTCTGACCGGGGTCGTTCTCGCCGTAGTGCTTCTCGCTGTACCGCACCCGGGCGTTTTTGCCGATGTGGAAGGTATGCACGCCGTCGTGACGGCTCTCATCGCAGCCGGAGTTGTGGATGCCGCAGCCCGCCACGATCTCCACATCGCAGTCGTCGCCCACGTAGAAGTCGTTGTAGACCAGCTCGCTCAGGCCGGTCTTGCTGATGATGACGGGGATGTAGCACTTCTCCCCCTTCGTGCCGGGCTTGATGCGGATGTCGATGCCCTGCCTGCCGTCGGCGCGGGGCGTGATCTCAATATGCTCGGTGGACTGGCGGGCCTCGCAGCCGCTGTCCTTGCGGATGTTGAAGGCGCCCACAGGCTGGCCTGTCAGGTCGGCGATCTTTTCCAGCAGCTTGGCGTCAATATCGGTGATCATTGTGCGCCCTCCTTTCTCTCCAGCACGGGGCAGCCGCCCAGCGTATCCGCCAGAATGAGGGGGAATACCTCCTCGGTGCTGCCGCGGTGGGCGATCTGCCCGTTGGCGATGACCATGATCTCATCCGCCAGACGGATGATGCGCTCCTGATGGGAGATGATGATCATGGTGGCGTGACCCTCCTGATGGATCTGCTCGAAGGTCTCGGTGAGCCGTGCGAAGCTCCACAGGTCGATGCCCGCCTCCGGCTCGTCGAAGATCATCAGGTCGCTCTGCCGCGCCAGAATGGTGGCGATCTCGATGCGCTTGACCTCGCCGCCGGACAGGGACACGTCCACCTCGCGGTCCAGATAGTCGTTGGCGCACAGACCCACCTTGGTCAGGTAGGCGCAGCACTTGTCCTTGCTGAGCTGCTCCTTCCCCGCCGCCAGCAGCAGCAGGTCGTGGACGGTGATGCCCTTGAACCGGGGCGGCTGCTGGAAGCCGTAGCTGATGCCCCGGCGGGCGCGCTCGGTGATGGACAGCTCCGTCACATCCTCGCCGTTATAGAGGACGCGGCCGGAGGTGGGCCGCACCAGACCCATGATGATCTTGGCCAGCGTGGTCTTGCCGCCGCCGTTGGGGCCGGTGAACACCACCAGCTTATGGTCAGGAATGGTAACGGACACGTTTTTCAGAATGTCCTGCTCCCCTTCGGGAGTGGACACGCGGTAACAGATATTTTGCAGTTCCAGCATGGATAGCTCTCCTCTCTCTGAGGTATTATCTGAAGTATACCAGAGGCGCCGCCAAGGTGATGTGACATATGCAACAGCCCTCTGGAAAAGCGTAAGCGCTTTACAACTGTGTCAGTGTAACAGATTTCCAGAAGAAAAGCAATCTTTTCCTGTATGTTTCCGGCACAGGCGGCGCAGACAGGCGCCTTGCCCCGCCCTCCCGCATAGTATGCCGTGAGAAGGAGGCGTTCAAACATGGAACAGGAGCTGCGTTTACCCTATGACCAAAAGCTATCGGAGGCCGTCTGGCGGCGGGTGCTGCCGGAGCTGTCGCCCTTTGCCCCGCTGTCCGAGCCGGACGAGACCGCCTGCTGCATGGCTGTCCCCACGGAGGACAGTCTTGCCCGGCTGCGGCGCTTTATCGATGAGGAGGTGTCCATGGCCCGCGCCTACCGGTGCCATGCCCGCAGCGCACCCCCCGCCGCCCGCCGGACGCTGCTGCGTATGGCGGAGGAGGAGCTCTCCCACGGCCGGACGCTGCTGGCCGCCCACTACCTGATGACCGGCAAGTGCTATCAGCCCCCCGCCGCCGCGGGGCAGGAGCCGTCCCTGCCCTGGTGCCAGCTGCTGCGGGAGCTGTACCACGAGGAGGCCTGCGGCGGCGCGGCCTACGCGCAGGCGGCGGAGGACACGGAGGACATATGCCTGCGGGAGCTTTTTCAGCGTCTGAGCCGGGCGGAGTACGGTCACGCCGCCATGCTGCTGCACCTGCTGGAAAACTGCTTGACATCGGGGAATAACCTGCTAAAATAGGGGGCAATTCAAATGCACGAAGGAGGTCTGTGAAGATGAAAGAGTGCATCTCCCGCGAAGCGGCGCTGGCCGCCCTGAAGACGTATAACAAGGAGCCGTTCCATATTCTCCACGCCCTGACGGTGGAGGGCGTCATGCGCTGGTACGCCAACGAGCTGGGCTACGGCGAGGACGGGGCTTTCTGGGCCACGGTAGGTCTGCTCCACGATATCGACTTTGAGATGTGGCCGGAGCAGCACTGCCTCAAGGCGCCGGAGCTGCTGGAAAAGGCAGGGTGCAGCGGCGAGTTCATCCACGCCGTCTGCTCCCACGGCTACGGCCTCGTGTGCGACGTGGAGCCCACCCACCAGATGGAGAAGGTGCTGTTCGCCGCCGACGAGCTGACCGGGCTCATTGGCGCCGCCGCCCGTATGCGCCCCAGCAAGAGCGTGATGGACATGGAGGTCAGCAGCCTGAAGAAGAAATACAAGGACAAGAAGTTTGCCGCCGGCTGCTCCCGCGATGTCATCCAGACCGGCGCGGAGCGTCTGGGCTGGACGCTGGAGGAGCTGATGGAGAAGACCATCCTCGCCATGCGGAGCTGCGAGGCGCAGGTCAACGAGGAGCTGGCATCCATCACCTGAGCCGCCATATATACGAAAAAGAACACCCTGCGCGAATACGCAGGGTGTTCTTTTTGCCAAATTATACAGTTTGTTGTCGTTATTCGATGGCCACGATGTAGTAGTACACCGGCTGTCCGCCGGGCAGCGCACTGACCTCCGCATCGGGGCACGCCGTCTGGAACAGCTGCGCGGCGCGGTCGGCGTCCTCATCGGACACGCCCTCACCGGCATAGACGGTGATGAACTCGGCGCTCTTTTCCACTGCCAGCTGGGCCAGACGCTCCAGCAGCACGTCGAGGCTGCGGTCAGTACCCAGCAGCTTGCCGTCGCACAGCGCCAGATAGTCCCCCTCGTTGATGGCAAAGCCATCGAAGTCGGAGTTCCGCGCCGCGTAGGTGATCTGCGCCGTGGTGACGTTGGCCGCGGCGTCGGTCATGGCCTGCAAAATATTCTGCGCGTCCGGCTCCTCCGTGTCCACGCACATCATGGCGGAGATGCCCTGCGGCACAGTGGCCGTGGGGACAACGATGACCTCCTTCTCCGTCAGGCCCACGCACTGCTGGGCTGCCATAATGATGTTCTTGTTGTTGGGCAGCACGAACACCACCTCGCTGGGGGTCTGGTCGATCTCCCGCAGGATGGCCTCGGTGGAGGGGTTCATGGTCTGGCCGCCGGACACGATACGGTCCACGCCCAGATCGCGGAACACAGCGGCAAGGCCGTCCCCGGCGCAGACCGCCAGAAAGCCGTACCGCTTCTCCGGCGCTGCCACGGCGCAGGCGCCGTTTTCCAGCTCCTCCTCGATGGCGTCCAGATCGTCGGTGGACTGGGCCTTCCGCCCCGCCGCCAGATCTGCCGCCTGGGTGCGCATATTCTCGATCTTCGCCAGCTCCAGCGTGCCGTACTTCTGGGCCTCGTTCAGGGCGTCGCCCGGCGTGTCGGTGTGGACGTGGACCTTGAAGGACTCGTCATCCTCGCCGATGACCAGACTGTCGCCGATGCTGCCCAGATAGGCGCGCAGGCCGTCCAGCGGGCGATCCGTGGTCTTGCGGACGGTGAACACGGTGTCGAAGGCAAAGGTGATGTCCTCGTCGCCGATGGCGGCAAAGTCCGCCTTCTCCTCGGTCTGCTCCTCCACCTCCGGGATCTCCTCGCCCCGCAGGGCGCGGAGCATACCCTCCAGAATGATGAGGTAGCCCTTGCCGCCGGCGTCCACCACACCGGCCTTTTTCAGCACCGGGTTCATCTCGATGGTCTCCGCCAGCGTGGCGTAGCCGGTCTTGATGGCCTCCTCCAGCACATACTCGGCGGAGTTCTGCTCCCCCGCCGCCTCCAGCGCACGCTGAGCGGCCAGACGGGACACGGTGAGCACCGTACCCTCCGCAGGCTTCATCACCGCGCCGTAGGCAGTGGCGACGCCCTCCTGCATAGCGGCGGCCAGCTGTGCGCCGTCCGCCTCCGCCGTACCCTTGAGCACCTTGCTCATGCCCCGGAACAGCAGGGACAGAATGACGCCGGAGTTGCCGCGGGCGCCCCGCAGCAGGCCGGAGGCCGTGACCTTGGCAGCCTCGTCCACCGTGGCGGGCTGGCACTTGCGCAGCTCGTTCACCGCCGTCTGGATGGTCAGGCACATATTGGTGCCGGTGTCGCCGTCGGGCACCGGGAACACGTTGAGATCGTTGATGGTCTGTTTCTGCTGGGCAATGCACGCGGCGCCAAAGGCGACCATCTGCTTGAAGGCGCCGCCGCTGATCCTATCTGTCATGTCGTATTTCTCCTTCTTAGCGATGTCACACCGTGACGGAATCCACGCAGACGTTCACCGCCTTGACGGTGACGCCGGTGTTGAGATTGACCACATATTTGACCTCGCTCATAATGGAACGGCAGACAGTGGCGATATTGACGCCGTTTTCCACGATGATATGCAGCTCGATGGAAACGGTACCGTCGTCGTTGTAGGTGACCTTGACGCCCTTGCTCATGGCCTCCGGGCGCAGCAGGTGGACAAGGCCGTCCGTCACGCTGCGCTGTGCCATACCCTTGACGCCGAAGCAGTTGGTGGCGGCCGCGCCGGTGATCGTGGTGAACACCGCGTCGCTGATGGTGATCTCACCGTACTCAGTGGGAACTTTTATCATAGCTGACTCCCTTTCTTCGGAAATAGTAACAAATTAAATATAGGCGCAATTTAATACCGTATATTATATACTACTTTCCCCCGGAGTACAAGAGAAATTTCACAGCGCCCCGCCGCAGTGTTGAAAAAAGCGGAGAGCGGCAGGTCATGCCGCTCTCCGCCTCCCTTATTTTCGCTTCCGCGTCAACCGCGGTTGCCGAAGAAGTAGTTGTAGAAATCCTGCCAGTTATCCCAGTTTCCGGGCATCTGGCCGCTGCCGCCGTTATTGCCGCCGTTATTGCCGCCGCTCTGGGTGTTGTCCTCCTCAGAGCCGGTGTTCTGGGGCTGGGCGTCAAAGGTCAGCTCCACCTCGATATACTGCCCGCCGCGGTAGACGGTGAGGGTCACGGTGTCACCGGCGCGGTAGCCCTTCATGGCGGCGGACAGATCCTGCCGGGAGGTCAGGGTCTTGTCGCCCATCTTGGTGATCACGTCGCCCAGACGCAGACCCGCCTTGTCACCGGCGCCGCCCTCCACCACGGAGTAGACGAACACACCCTCCGTGACGTCGATGTTGAACTGCGCCGCCATCTGCTCGTTCATGGTACCGGCGGTGATGGCCATGTAGGCCTTATCCGTCACGGCGCCGTTTTCCATGATATCGGTGATGATGCTGCGCACGTCACTGATGGGGATGGCGAAGCCCAGTCCCTCCACAGTGGTGCTGGAGTAGCTGGAGTACTTGGCGGACACAATGCCCACCACCTCGCCGTACAGGTTGACCAGCGGGCCGCCGGAGTTGCCGGGGTTGATGGAGCAGTCCACCTGGATCATGTTGAAGGGGGTACCGTCTACGTTAATGGCACGGTCACAGCTGGACACGATGCCCTGACTCATGGAGAACGTCAGCTCGCCCAGCGGGTTGCCGATGGCCAGCACGGTGTCGCCCACGTTGACGTCGGCGCTCTCGCCCAGCGTCACGGGCTGCAAGCCGACAGCGTTGATCTTCAGCACCGCCACATCGTAGTCGCTGTCGCCGCCGACGACGGTGGCATCGTAGGTATCGCCGTTGTACAGCGTCACCTGCACGGAGCTGGCGCCGCTGACCACGTGGTAGTTGGTGACAACATAGCCGTCCTCGGTGATGATGAAGCCGCTGCCGGAGGAGGCGGACTGGGTGGTCTGACCGAAGATGTTGGTGCTGGTGGCGGAGCAGTTGATGGACACGGCACTGTTCACCACGGAGGCATACACCGTCGCAGGATCCATCTTCGTCTGGCCGTCCACCTTCTTGACCTGCACCGTCACCGGCTGGCGGTCGCTCTGCTGGATGGTGGTTTTCCCGCTGCTGCTGCCGCTGTTGGCGATGGCCGCGCCGCCCCAGCCCGCCAGACCGCCTGCCACGGCGCAGGCCAGGATCAGCGCCGTCACCTTCACCGCCGCGCGGTGGAAGAAGCCCTGCTTTTTCGGCTGCGCCGGCTGCTGCACCGGCACCCGGTTGGGATCGGGGGCGTAGTCGTCGTGGGGCAGCTGATCCCGGTTTGTATAGCGGTACTGGTCGCTGTTTCTGAAATCGTCGTTGTAGTACATAAAGAATGCCTCCTTTTTCGGCAAGTTCTGTGTTTTGGCTTGTAGCGGCGGGCAAATCGTGGTATGATACCGCCGCCGGAAGCTGCTTTCTTCTCTATGTCGATTAGGATAAACAGTTTCCTTAATCCAAGCTTTAAGTTTTCGCTGGAAATTTTAACTTTTTGAAAACGAGGTGAACGCCATGCTGCGGATCGACCAGCTGCGGCTGCTGCCGGACGAGCCGGAAGCCGTACTGCTGCACAAGTGCGCCCGGCTGCTGCGGGTGGAGCCGTCGGTGCTGACAGACCTGACGGTGCTGCGCCGCGCCATCGACGCACGGGAGAGCCTGACCTTCGTGTACACCGTGGCGGTCTCCGCCCCGCAGGAGGCCGCGCTGCTGCGCCGCTGCCGGGATAAGCGCGTCACCGCCTACACGTGGAGCAGTACGCGCTCCCCGCCCCCGTCTCCCCGCCGGAGGTGCGCCCCATCGTGGTGGGCGCGGGGCCTGCCGGACTGTTTGCCGCGCTGGTGCTGGCAAAATGCGGCGCACGCCCCATTCTGTTGGAGCGGGGACAGTGCGTGGAGCAGCGGCAGCGGGACGTACAGCGTTTCTGGACCACCGGCCAGCTGGACACGGAGAGCAACGTCCAGTTTGGCGAGGGCGGCGCCGGGGCATTTTCCGACGGCAAGCTGAACACCGGCACCCGCGACCTGCGCCACCGCTTCATCATGGAGGAGCTGGTGTCCTGCGGCGCGCCGGAGAGTATCCTCACCGACGCGCTGCCCCATGTGGGCACCGACAAGCTCCACATCGCCCTGCAAGCCCTGCGGCGGCAGCTGTTGGCGCTGGGTGCGGACATCCGCTTCGGCGCACGGCTGGAGGGATTGACGGTGCAGGGCGGCGCCCTCGCCGCCGTCACCGTCCGGCAGGGGGGACAGCTTTACACCCTCCCCGCCCGGCAGGTCGTTCTGGCGCTGGGTCACAGCGCCCGGGATACCTTTGAGATGCTGTACGGCGCGGGTCTTGCTATGGAACAGAAGCCCTTCGCCATGGGGGTTCGCATCGAGCACCGGCAGTCAGCGGTGGACGCCGCCCGTTACCGAAAGCTGGCGGGTCACCCCTCCCTGCCCCCCGCCACCTACAAGCTGTCCTGCCATCTGCCCAACGGACGCAGTGCCTTTTCCTTCTGCGTCTGTCCCGGCGGACAGGTGGTGGCCGCCGCGTCGGAAACGCGGCGTGTGGTCACCAACGGCATGAGCGAGTACGCCCGCGGCCGGGAGAACATCAACGGCGCGCTGCTGGTGAACGTCACCCCCGCCGACTTCCCGGACGACCACCCTCTTGCGGGCATCCGGCTCCAGCGGCAGCTGGAGGACGCCGCCTTCGCCTTGGGCGGCGGCGACTACCGCGCCCCCTGCCAGCGGGTGGAGGATTTTCTGGCAGGCCGCCCCTCCGTAGGGCCGGGGAATGTACAGCCCAGCTATCTGCCCGCCGTCACCTACACCGATCTGCACCGCTGCCTGCCGCCCTTTATCAGCGAGACGCTGGCGCTGGCGCTGCCGGAGCTGGGGCGAAAGCTCCGAGGCTACGACGACCCCGACGCCCTGCTCACCGGTGTGGAGACCCGCTCGTCCTCCCCGGTACGGCTGGTGCGGGATGAACACTATGAGTCCAATATCCGCGGTGTGTACCCCTGCGGCGAGGGCGCCGGCTATGCCGGCGGTATCCTGTCCGCCGCCGCTGACGGGATGCGGTGCGCGGAAAAAATACTGGAGGTATACAGATGAAAAAAATTGCCGTTCTCGCAGATTATTTAGAGCCGTCCCACCACGCGCTCATCGACAGCACCGCCGCACGCTGCGGCTTTGCGGTGGACTACTACCCCGACTGCCGTGTGCCGGCGGAGCTGGCCGGCACCTATGAGGTGGTACACGGGATGCCCAAGCCCGGCGACCTGAAGACCTTCACCGGCATGAAGTGGTTCTGCGGCAGCTTTGCCGGCGTGGACTCCTATCTGGCCGACACCCTGTACCCCTCGCCGGAGGTGATCCTGAGCAACTCCTCCGGCGCCTACGGCGTCACCATCGCCGAGCATCTCATCATGGTCACGCTGATGCTGCTGCGCCACGCCGGCGCCTATCTGCGCCATGCCAATGCCCACCGCTGGGGGCCGGTGATGCCCATGCGCTCCATCATCGGCAGCACCATCACGGTGCTGGGTACCGGCGACATCGGCACGGAGTTTGCCCGCCGCGCCAAGGCCATGGGCGCCAAGGAGATCCGGGGCGTCCGCCGCACCAAGAAGGCCGCCGACCCGGCCTTTGACGGGGTGTACACCCACGCGGAGCTGGACAGTCTGCTGCCGGATACCGACATTCTGGTAATGGCGCTGCCCTCCACGGCGGACACCGTGGGCATTCTGTCCCGTGACCGCATCGCCCTGCTGCCGGAGACGGCCTATGTGGTCAACGTAGGCCGCGGCACCGCCATTGACCAGTCCGCGCTGGTGGAGGCGCTGAACGCCGGGAAGCTGGCAGGCGCGGCGCTGGACGTGTTTGAGAAGGAGCCCATCCCCGCGGGCGACCCGGTGTGGGACGCCAAGAACCTGCTCATCACGCCCCACATCTCCGGCCAGATGAGTCTGGGCTACACCCGCGACAAAAACGTGGCCCTGTTCTGCGAGGATCTGGAAAACTACGCCGCAGGCCGCCCGCTGAAGCGGTATGTGGACCGCAAGATCGGTTATTGAGCCGCCCCTGCAACGCAAAAAAAGAGAGACGTTCCTCCCGGAACGTCTCTCTTTTTGCACTCACAGCAGTCTGCCCACGCCCACAAACAGGCAGCCCAGCCCAAAAAAGGCGATGATGAGCAGCATCACCACCGGCCAGAACCGCTTGCCCATGACCTGCGGATCCATGAAGGGGTAGGGGTAGCAGTGCTTCGTGTGGCCGATGGGCTTTCCCGTGGCGCCCCGCGCCATGCCGAAGGCGAAATACGCCAGCGGCAGCGCCAGCCAATACAGGGCGTGCCGCACCGTCAGGCCGCTCTTGTCCTGCCACAGCAGCCACTGCACCACCGTCAGCCACGGCACGATATAGTGGACGCACAGGTTGCCGAAGCTGCTCAAGCCAATATCCGACAGGCTCTTGCCGCTCTTGGTGGCCGACGGCACCAGCACCCACTGGTAGATCAGGTGGGTCACGAAGATGCACAGCGTCATGCTCAGCGCCGTGGCGGGGGCGCTGAGCAGCCGGAACACGCCGCTATCGGGGAAGAAGCTGCTGACGCCCAGCGCCAGCTGGTATACCGCCAGCAGCAGATTGCTCAAATTGGTGTAGAATACGAAAAAGCCGGGGCGGATATGACCTGTGGCGGGCAGGGTGGAGTGGGACACCAGCCCCGCCGCGCCCAGCAGGAAAAGGAAAATCGCCGATATGCCCAGCATCATTCCACCCTCAGCTCCCGCAGCCGCGCGATCTCCCGGGCGTATCCCGCCAGATCGTTGGGCGTCTCCAGAATGAAGGGCAGCTCCCGCAGCGCCGGGTGGTTGACGATGCGGCCGAAGGCCGCCTCCCCCAGATACCCCTCGCCGATACGGGCGTGGCGGTCCTTGTGGGCGCCCAGCGGGTTCATGCTGTCGTTGATATGAACCGCCTTCAATTTTGCAAGGCCGATGACCCGGTCAAACTCCGTCAGCACGCCGTCGATATCCCCGGCGATGTCGTAGCCCGCGTCGGAGACGTGGCAGGTATCCAGACAGACGCCCACCTTTTTCCCCAGCTCTGTGCGGTCCATGATCTCCCGCAGCTCCTCGAAGCGGCCGCCCACCTCCGAGCCCTTGCCGGACATGGTCTCCAGCAGCACCATGGTGCGGTATTCCGGCCGGAGGATGGCGTTGAGGGTCTCCGCGATCTGGCGGATGCCCGTCTCCATCCCCTGCTCCGTGTGGCTGCCGGGGTGGAAGTTGTAGTAGTTCCCCGGCAGGTATTCCATGCGCTTCAGGTCGTCCGCCAGTGTCATGCGGGCAAACTCCCGGGTGCGCTCTGTCTTGGAGCAGGGGTTGATGGTGTAGGGCGCGTGGGCCACCAGCGGCCCAAACCCGTTTTCCGCCAACAGCGCCCTCAGCGCAGCCGCGTCGTCGGGGTCGATGGCCTTGGCCTTGCTGCCCCGGGGATTGCGGGTAAAAAACTGGAATGTATTGGCGCCGATATCCAGCGCCGTCCGCCCCATGGCCAGAAAGCCGTCGGAGGCGGATAGGTGACAGCCGATCGTCAGCATGGTGTTGCTCCTTTCAGATGGCCAGCGTCCCTACGTCCGCTCTGCCGTTTTCAATGGTGAGGAGGCCGCAGGTGGGGCGCAGCGGGTCGCCGGCAGCGCCGGGGTTCAGCACCAGCAGCGCGCCGTCGTTGTCCACCATGGGGCGGTGGGTGTGGCCGAACAGCAGTACCTGCGCGCCGCACTCCCGGGCGGCCCACACCGCCCGCATCACGTCGGACTTCACGCCCCGTGTATGGCCGTGGAGCATCAGGATGCGCACGCCGCCCAGCTCAATGAGCCGCTCCGGCTGGTCGCAGCTGCCGTAGTCGCAGTTCCCCGGCACGCCCTCCATAGGCAGCATGGGAAACGCCTGCCGCAGCTTTTCCAGATCCCGCTGGCAGTCGCCCAGATGCAGCACATAGTCGGGGTGGGTCAGCTCCACCGCCCGCATCAGGTTATCCACCTTGCCGTGGGAATCGGATACCACTAAAACCTTCATAGCTCCCTCACAATCTGTATTCTCAGAGGGCATCTTACCACAAAACGGTTGAAAATACAATTCATTTCCCGTATGATGGTAGGGAGCGAAAGGAGGCGGTATCATGACAGGAGGTGTGGTGGAGCTGGATCTCCACGGCATGAATACCTATCAGGCGCAGATCGCGGTGGACGCCGCCCTGCGCCGGGCCGGTCTGGGCACCTACCGACTGCGGCTGATCCACGGCTATCGCGGCGGCACAGCCATCCGGGATATGCTGTGGCTGACCTACGGGCATCGCAGTCAGGTCAAGCGCATGGTCAGCATCAGCGAGGGCGTGACCGAGCTGGTGCTGCGGGAATACTGAGAAGGAGCGTGGCGGTATGCGGCTTGCGCAGATACAGATGGCAGTCACGGCGGACAAGGCGGAAAACCTCCGGCGCGCGGAGACGCTGCTGGCCTCCGTGAAGGGGGCTGACATGGCGGTGCTGCCGGAGATGTTCTGCTGCCCCTACGACAACGGCTGCTTCCGCGCCTACGGCGAGGCGGCGGGCGGTGCGGCGTATCAGATGCTGTCCCGCGCCGCTGCGGCAAACCACCTGTGGGTGGTGGGCGGCTCCATCCCGGAGCTGGACGGCGGCAGGGTGTACAACACCAGCTATGTCTTTGCGCCGGACGGACGGTGCGCGGCGCGGCACCGGAAGATGCACCTTTTCGACATCGACGTGGATGGCGGCCAGCGTTTTCGGGAGTCGGACACCCTGACCGCCGGGGACGACGTGACGGTGTTCGACACGCCTTGGGGCAAAATGGGACTTTGCATCTGCTTTGACCTGCGGTTTCAGGAGCTG
>Ga0129312_1001107_pt1 | contig 17265 bp, 14 predicted proteins | sample O827metagenome_FD_94434 | JGI IMG/M metagenome (GOLD analysis project Ga0129312, IMG submission 94434) | Orangutan group fecal microbial communities from Wisconsin, USA - O827 metagenome | ecosystem: Host-associated > Mammals > Digestive system > Large intestine > Fecal | place: USA: Wisconsin... | reverse complement strand
GTATCAATACCCATGGCTGCTGTGGATTCCGCACCTGTTTTTGCCATTGGAAGCATGACTGTCTTTACAGACTCATAAGAATAACCAAAGGCTTTCTGGATGCGGTGCAGATCATCGCCGGTGTAACGCGGTACACGCACATTCGGAATCTTCAGATCTTTTAACTCTACCAGATATTCATCCAGCCACTGTCCGTAAGGACGTTTGCCTGCATAAGATTCCTTCAGCTCATCATCATCGATGACACGGCCTTTGACGGTATCAACCAGAAGCATTTTGCCCGGACGCAGACGGTCTTTTGTGACAACCTTCGTCGGATCCACATCCAGCACACCTACTTCAGATGCAAGGATCAGATAATCATCATCTGTAATGTAATAACGGGACGGACGCAGACCATTGCGGTCAAGGACAGCTCCCATAATATCTCCATCACTGAATACGATGGATGCCGGGCCATCCCACGGTTCCATCATCGTTGCATAATACTGGTAAAAATCTTTTTTCTTCTGACTCATCAGATGGTTATTTGCCCACGGCTCCGGAATAGTGATCATAACTGCCAGTGGAAGTTCCATACCACTCATTACAAGAAACTCCAGTGTATTATCAAGCATTGCGGAATCGGAACCGGATGTATTGACCACCGGAAGCACCTTAGATAACTGACCTTTCAGATGCTCAGACTCCATGGTCTCCTCGCGGGCCAGCATCTTATCGGAGTTACCCTTAATTGTATTGATCTCACCATTATGTACCATAAAGCGATTCGGATGTGCTCGCTCCCAGCTCGGATTTGTATTTGTGGAGAATCTGGAATGAACCATTGCAATGGCAGATTCATAATCCGGATCCTGCAAATCTTTGAAAAACAGACGCAGCTCATTTACGAGGAACATTCCTTTGTAAACGATTGTTCTGCTTGACAGAGATACTACATAGGTATTGTCGTTAGATTGTTCAAAAACGCGGCGTGCAACATATAGGCGGCGGTCAAAATCCAGACCTTTTTCCACGTCATCCGGACGTTTAATAAATGCCTGCATAATGTATGGCATGCAGTCTACCGCTTTCTGTCCAATAACAGTCGGATCTGTCGGCACTTCTCTCCAAGCCAGCAGTTCTAAGCCCTCTTTTTCAATGATGACTTCAAACATCTTTTTCGCCTGATTGCGTTTTAACTCATCCTGTGGGAAGAAGAACATACCAATTCCGTAGTCTCTTTCATCACCTAAAAAGACGCCGAGGGATTTCATGGTTTTGGAGAAGAATCTGTGAGATATCTGTAACAGAATACCTACTCCATCACCAGTTTTTCCTTCGGCGTCTTTGCCAGCTCTATGTTTTAAGTTTTCAACAATTTTTAATGCGTTCTCAACCGTCTCATGTGTTTTCACACCTTTAATGTTTACCACAGCACCAATACCGCAGTTATCATGCTCGAACCTTGGATCGTACATGCCGACAGCCTTGGCGTTGCTCTCGTTCATATGAAGTTTCATAACATTTTCCTTTCTGTAATCCGTTACATACGCTTTTTTACATGTATTAACGCAAACTGATTGATTGGGTATACTATACCGCTTTTTTTTTAAATTGTAAACCCACTTTTTTTCTTAAATTGTCAGATAGTCAGACATTTTGTTTTTTATCTTGTTATTGTTTCTGAATTATTTCAATTATCTATCTATTTTATTCTGTATCACACAATTTCATTTTCTATTTCTTTATAAAAAAATTTACCTGTGGGAATTAGATTCATGTGTTACAGGTAAATTTTTCAAATTTTATGTTCAATTCATTCTTTTTTGGGGATGTTGACTAAAATTTAATATTATGAAGGGCAAAATCAGAGACTCCTTCTGCAACCGCTAGTCGCTTGTCGCAGAAGGAGTCTCTGATTTCGCCATTTCAGTAATTATAACATGATACGCAATACTACTGCGAAAAACAGTTCTCATTTCCAAACTGTAAATAGAAAAATCGAAAAAATTTATCTCGACGAGCGGTTGAGTGAACGACTGAGTTTCACAAGGTTTTGCGCGAGTGAGAACCGACCAGCTTTTATAGGAGGTGGGAACGAGCGCGATGAAACCACCGTGAAACGAAGGAAGTGAACGTCTAGCGAGTGAGATAAATTTTTTCGATTTTTCCTTTTATAATTTACTGATTAACACTCATTAAAAGTACAGTTTTAAAACCGTATCGTCAGTTTTTTTGCCAACTACGGAACCAATCACCATGCAAAGCAGTGATACACTGATACCGATCAGAATCTGGTGCAGATTCGCGATTTTCAATCCGAAAAACATGGTCACACAATAGCATACCGTGCCACCGATGATTGCGCTGATCGCTCCGGCTTTATTTGCCTTTTTCCAGAACATACCAAGTAAGAAAATCCAGAAAAATGCACTTTCCAGTCCACCAAAGGCAAACATATTGATCTTCCAGATCACACTGGGCGGATTGATAGAAATACCAAAAATGATAAGTCCGATCACCAAAGTACAGATCTGGCTCAGCATCGTTGTTGTTTTCTCGGATACCGCATGTCCCTTTTTCTCTTTCTCGTACATATACACATCTTTTACGATAGAAGATGTGGTACTCAGCAATAGAGAGGAAATGGTAGAAATGGACGCTGCAATCGGTCCGATGATACAGATTCCGGCTATCAGTGGTTTTAAGGAACCTGCAATGGCCAACGGAATGATATTGTCCACGCTGTTTCCATAGTCTGCCAGATTACCGGTCAGTACACCCGCAGATAACACACCAATGAAGTTCATGCCGATATTCATAGCACCAACAACAACAGTTCCAAGGATAATCGCGTGATGCAGAGATTTTGTATCTTTGTAGCTTAAGCAGCGCACTGCTGACTGCGGTAATCCCAATGTAAAAATACCAACCAGCATCCACTGGGAAATATACAGGCTCACCGGCATATTTCCACCGGATAATGGCTCCAGCATTTCCGGCTTTGTCGCTGCGATATTTTCCATAATGGTCTCATAACCGCCGCCCTGACGGATAATACCAACCAGCAGGATCACCATTCCTGCCAGCATAACCATAGCACAAACCGCGTCGGTAATGGCTACACCGCGGAATCCGCCGACAGTTGTATAGATAACAACGACCAGTCCGAATACGACCAGTCCGGTAAGATAAGAATATCCTGTTACTGCCTCGAATAATTTTGCACCACCTACAAACTGAGCAACCATCGTTGCCGCGAAGAAAATAACGATAATAATTGCGGAAATATTTGCCAGCACATCGGACTGATACCGATGTCTGATCACATCAATAATAGTGACTGCATCAATTTTTCGTGAAACCATCGCCATTTTTTTACCAAGAATACCAAGCACCAACAATAACGCTGTCACCTGAACGACGGACATATAAATCCATCCAAATCCAATGCTCCATGCCTGTCCCGGTCCACCGACAAAGGAACTTACCGAACTGTAAGTTGCAACGGTGGTCATCGCCAGTACAAAACCGCCCAGACTACGGGAACCGATAAAATAATCTTTTACAAAGCCCTCGGAGGCTTTTTTTGCAGATGCCCGGCGCACATAAATACTTACGATCAGCATAATAATCATAAAAACAAACACCGGCATCAATGCCAGAATATTCTTATTCATCTGCAGTTTCCTCCTCCAGATCAAAATCTTTAAATACACGTTTCATCAGGTACACAACGATGATAATGGAAAAAATCCATGTCCCGATGCACCCTGTGATTGCCCATAACGGAGTATGGAAAATAGTGATATGTAACTTACTTACTCCAAACCCTGCAACTATCCAGAACACGATAATTGCAATGACTGCCCACAGGACAGATTTTGCCTCTTTTACAATCTGCCGCATTTTTTCTTTTCGCTTCATGACGTCCTCCCTCAAATTCTGGCTCGTGTCAACGATTCCACAGTTCGCTCAGTTTCGTTATGATTTTTATTCTTCTCAGAATCACTGCACATCCCCGCGGAGCGTTTATCTATTATAACTTATAGCAATGCTTCCCGCAATGCTTTCTGGTCTTCATATACGGCCACAGCACCGGCATTCCACATTTCTTCTGCGCCTCCGAATCCATAGCCTACTCCGATGCAGTCGATACCGCCTTCCTTTGCACCATCTGCATCATAATGCGTATCTCCGATCAGCACCGTTTGTTCTTTGGAAAAATCCGCATACTGTGCTTTCATCCGTCGAAATGCTTCCTGTAATACTTCAATTTTTGTATCAATTCTGCCATCATGACTGGCACCGACTACTTCGTCTAATTCTGTCAGCAGATCAAATTTTTCCAGCACCTGGCGACACTGTGCCTCCGGCTTGGATGATGTGATGACCTGAATGTATCCTGCTTCTTTGAAAGCCTGAACCGTCTCACGTACGCCTTCAAATAATTCACACTCATATACTCCGATTGGTATATAGCGTTCCCGGTAGCGCACAATTGCTTTTTCTGCTTCTTCCTCACTGAGACCACAATATTTTGTGAAAGAAAAACGAAGCGGAGGTCCGATAAATTTTCTCAGTTCCTCCTCTCCTTCCAGATGGATTCCGTAAGGTTCCATGGCATATTTCACACAGTTTGTCACACCCTCATAAGTATTCGCCAGTGTGCCATCCATATCCCAGAAAATAAACTTATACTTCTTCATTCATTACTCCATTTATTCTGTGTCTTGCTGATCAGTTCCTGACGAAGTTGCGCAACGGTCTTATGCAACACCGGATGGACTTTTCCCGGGCAAAGCATGTAGAGTGGTTCCAACACAAACAATCTGTTCTGCATATCGATATGCGGAATGATCAGTTCTGACTCTGCCACGATTTCATCATCATAAAATATAATATCCAGATCGATGGTGCGCGGTCCCCAGTGAATCACACGCTCCCGTCCCAGATCTGCCTCAATTTTATGAATTACAACCAGTAACTCCTGCGGTGTAAATAATGTCTCGAGTTCGATGGCACCATTTAAAAAAGCAGGCTGCTCTGTATAACCATACGGTGCTGTCTCCATCAGTTTTGACACTTTGAGATTGCGGATTTCACTGCATTCCTGCAAAAGTCTCACTGCTGCCCGCAAAAACTGCTGGCGTTCTCCAAGATTTGAACCTGCAGAGAGATAGACTGTATGCCAGCCGCGGCTGATCTCCACCGATACATTTTCCAGAGGCAGTCCGATCGGTGCCCAGGGTTTTCGGATCTCCAGATCCAATTTCTGTAAAAGCGGATATTCCATCAGCATGGCCTGTGCCATATGCTCTGCTACCGCTTCAATCAGCTTAAATGTATGATTTTGCATGTAACGTGTAATAAAATGACAAACCTCACCATAGTTGATAGATTTTTCCAGGTCATCGGAATAACCGGCTGCACGCGTATTTGTATACAATGTTGCATTTACCAGAAATTTCTGTCCCAGTTTTGTCTCCTCAGAAAACACTCCATGGTGTCCGAACACTTCCAGATTCTGTATTTTTATACGATCCATATTACGCCTCCATAATCGCTTTTGTCATCTGAATTGCCTGTTTATTTGCCTTGATATCATGTACACGAACAAAGGCATATCCCTGCTGCACCGCAAATACAGTTGTCACAGCGGTTCCCAGCACACGATCGGTCACAGGTGTATCGAGTGTCAGTCCGATCACAGATTTTCGCGATGTTCCAAGGAGCAGTGGATAACCAAGTGTTTTCAGTTTGTCCATATATTTGATGGTGATCAGATTCTGCTCATACGTCTTTCCAAAACCAACCCCGGGATCCAGCATAATTTTATCATCCGTAATACCGGCTGCTTTTGCCAGTGTCACGCACTCTGCAGTTTCATCATACCATTCTGGCAGAAAATCTGCATAATTGCTGTTGTCCCGGTTGTGCATCAGGCAGCATGCCACATCGCCTTTAGCGATTACATCAGCCATCTTCGGATCATATTTTAATCCCCAGATATCATTGATCAGATCTGCACCTGCTGCAATTCCTGCTTCTGCCACTGCACTTTTGTAAGTATCCAGTGAAATCGGTACATCAAATCTGGCTTTTACCGCTTCGATGATCGGCGTCACACGGTCAATTTCTTCCTGATCTGTAATTTGCACATGTCCCGGTCGGGTGGATTCTCCGCCAATATCGATGATATCAGCGCCTTCTGCCAACATTTCCTCTGTATGGCGCAGTGCCGCATCCAGACAATTAAAATTACCGCCATCAGAGAATGAGTCCGGTGTCACATTCAAAATGCCCATAATATATGTCTCGTGATCTGTGTCAAAATTTTTCTTTCCTATTATCATTTTTTATTTTCCTTCTAAAATGCTATATTCGGTATGATTTTTTCCATTTATTCTATATACCGAATATGTTTTTTTGTCAAAACCGTTCAGGTTTTCACTACACTTTTACCAGCAAATCGTCTGATTACGTTCTTCTTTCTTCCATTTACAGGAATCTGATGCTTCACAGAAAAAACAGTTTCTTGAAAGATGATCCGCCCGGCGAATATAGTATTCCATCCTAGAAGGCTCGCCAGCCTTTTCTTCTCTCCCATGATGCACACCCACAATCTGCAAAGTCTCACGCATCCATTCCGACGGATATTCAATCTCTGTCAGCAGTTTTTCTGCAATCCGCACACCGGCAACGCTGTGATGTTCCCCGGTCTCATACTGTGCCACTCTGCCAATATCATGCAACAGGCCAGTCACGTAAAACTGATCTTTTTTAGCCAGCATGTTATCTGCATTCAGGTATGGTTCCTCCGCATGGTCAGCATAACCCTTTAAATGTGTCTTATATTCATCTTCCAGATACATCATCCATGCCATTCGGCAGACATCCAGTGCATGTGACAGTTCATGATGACAGTACATTCTGTCCTGTTCTATCTCCTGCACACGTTTCTGCAACTGCAAAAATTCCGGGTGTTTCAATAATTTTTCTGTAAATTTCATAAATCTTTCTTTTCCTATTTCTCTGCAACTGTTCTGGTGTTAACTTACATCAAATTATTTTTAGTAAATTTATTTTTCACTCTCATATGCGTTACGCACATCCCGCAGATACGACAGCGATCCAAAAGCCAGTATCATATCCTCTTTCTGCGCATCCCGCAAAGCATATAATACCGCATCCTGAATATTTTCACAATATTGTGCATCAATATTTTGCCCGAAAAGTTGCTTTTCCAGTTCTTTACCGTCCAGCGCCCGGGGATTCTGAGGTGTCACAGTGTATACACGATCTCCGGGCTGATACATCATCGTAATCATTTTTTCATAATCTTTGTCAGCCAGAACGCCCATAATATATACGATTCTTCGGTTCGAAAAACCTTCGTCCAGTGTTTTTCTCAGCTTACGCACTGCGTCTTCATTATGCGCCCCATCCAGATAGAAATCCGGTCCCGTTCCGATTTGTTCCATACGACCGTGCCAGATGGTATGTGAAAGTCCCTGTTGAATCACAGTTTCTGTGATTTTCGGATACTTTTTCTGTAGAATCCGCAATACATTTAACACACAGACTGCATTTTCCACCTGAAATGCACCGCAGAGGGAAAGTGTAACTGGAATACACCTTGGTACTTTCCATTCAAATTCATACCGACCATCTTCTTGCGTTATATTCTGCACCTGTGTGATATCCGCAACAATCAACTCCGCCTGCATTTCTTCTGCTTTCTTCTTAATGACTTCCATTGCCTCCGGCTTTTGCTGCATGGTAACTACCGGCACCTGTGGTTTGATTATGCCGCTTTTTACAGTTGCGATCTCTGCCAGTGAATTCCCAAGAAAACGGATGTGATCCATACTAATGGATGTCAGCACGCTGACCAGTGGCTTTCTGATCAGATTGGTTGCATCTGTCGCACCGCCCATTCCGACTTCCAGCAATGCCATGTCACAGTTTTCTTCATAAAACCATAAAAAGGCTGCCGCGGTTTCCACTTCAAACCGGGTAGGATGTGCCATTCCCTGTGCCACCAGTTTTTCACAGGCCGCTTTTACCCTTGTAAAAAGCTGTGCCAGCCGTCCTTTTTCTATATTTATTCCATTCATCTGAAACTCATCTTCATAAACAAATACATCCGGCGTACAGAATCTGCCCACGCGATATCCGGCTTCTGTCAAGACCTGGGAAAGCATAGCACCCACAGAACCTTTTCCATTTGTACCACCGATGTGTACCAGTGGGATTTCATCCTGTATATTGCCAAGTTCTGCCATCAGATTCTGAATACTGGTCAGCCCCAGCTGACTGCCGTATTTCTTTGTTTCTTCCAGGAAATCCATTGCGTCTATATAATTCATTGTCTTTTCCATACTCCTTTTTCTGTCACCAGATATTCCACAGGCAGATCATTTTCTTCTGTTGGCAGTTGATCCGCCACCTGCAGTTCATAAGCCACTCCTACTTTTACACAATCTGTTTTTCCTTCAAAAAACCGGTCATAGTAGCCTTTGCCATAGCCCATACGGTTACCCTGACGGTCAAAAGCTACTCCCGGCACAAGCACCAGAGCTTCTTCCCAGTCCACCGGATTTGTCTCCACCGGTTCCATTACATGAAATGTACCTTCCTTCAGTTGTGAAAAACTGCTGATTTCAAAATATCGCATTGTATCTCCAAATACTTTTGGAAACACAATTCGTTTCTGCTGCCGCCAGCCTTCTTCTATCACCGGACGGATATCCACTTCATTTCCAAGTGGCGCATACACCATTATTCTTTTTGCCTGCTGAAATAAATTACCTGAGATGATGTTCCGGCAGATTCGATCTGATTTTTCTTTTACTTCCCTCTCGCTCATTTTATTTCGCAGCATCTTGTACTGTTTTCTGATTTCTTTCTTTTCCATCATTTACCATTTCTGTACCATATCGTTTTTCGAAAAGCGGACATTCGCAATCCGCTTTACATGTCGCTAAATTATTCGTCAACCGTCTTTTGCATATTCCGCTAATTATAACGCAAATAAGGCATAATATCAATTTGTTTTGATATTATGCCTTATTTATTTGATTAACAAGCGTCAATCGCCAAATTTTATCTCAGTCGAGAAGACTCCCACTTCTGTAAGTGGTGAGTAATAACAAGTCTTTCTCAGTGGGAGTACAATCTCCGACTGAGATAAACGCTCCGCGAGGATGTGCAGTGATTCTGATAAGAATATGTCAGCTTTCGCTGACCAGAATCACGCACCAAGTCTCACGAGCGTTCGACTTGAAATGTTATTTCAGTTTCTTCAACGGACCTTCATGTTCTTCCATTCTTCCGCCCGGAATTGCCTGTTCATAGCCCATCTTTTTTAATTTTTTTGCTGCCTTTTTCGGATCATTATCATAGCTTCCAACGATATAAATCTTTTTCTCCTTGTCCGGCACACGTTTTTCGATCAGTTCTAACTGCGTCATTGGAATATTGATGCTTCCGCTGATATACCCGCGTTTATATACATCTTTGGCACGAACATCGATCAGTACTGCATTTTTATCTGTTCTTGACTCATTAATGGCATCATTTACCGTTAAAACCTTAAATCGATCAAAAATCCCCATTTTCTGTTTCTCCTTCATCTTTTCTTTTATGCCTGATATCTGCCCTACCTTTTTTACATGCAGAATCCGATTGCATGTAAAACAGTATATAACTGCCTGCAAAATCTGGCAAGCTTTTATTTCTGAAGAAACGCTAAAACCTTATTGATATACTTATTCATCGTCTCATCATCGCTGCTGTATGTCTCATGTTTTGTTCCTGACAGATACAGGTATTCACATTCAGCTATACCATGTTTTTTAATCTTATCAGCAAACTTCTGTATTTGACTTGTCCACACATAATCGTCCTGTTCTGCCTGAATGATCAACATCGGTGCCGTATACTTTTTCCACGCATGACGCATCAGATACGTGTTCATCTTTGCAGCATTCGACAGCCAGCTGTAAGATGCCGCACAGATCTGCATCTCTTTTGTTGCTTTTCTGCGTTCGTTAAAGCGGGTAAATCTCGGTTTTGATGTAGATGCACTTGTCTCAAATGTTTCACTCGCTTCATATGGTTTCTGTCCAGGCACATAATGTTCTGCTTTTCCGATCAGGCACTGGAGCGTTGACACCGACGCAGAAATTCCCCACGGAACATTTGCAGTATGTGGTCGGATCATCGGAGAATTTAAAATCACATGCTGAAACCACTCCGGCTTCCAGGACGCTGCAATGGCTCCGATTGCCCCTCCCATCGAATGGGCAAACAAATGTAACGGCAAATTCGGATATTCTTTTTTTGCCATCTGACAAATTTTCAGAAAATCTCTGACATAACGTTTCCATGTATCAATATGTACCAGAGAAGAATCGTTCGTCAGGCGATAACTCCATCCATGTCCGCAATGTTCCGGCAGCCACACATGATAACCGGCCTGTAAAAAGTAATAGACCAGTTCATCATATTTCGGATAGGATTCCGTAAATCCATGACAGATCACAATCACACCTTTTGGCATGTCTGCCTGATAACGTAAAACATGCAGTTTCCCGACTGCATCATAACTGTCTGTATATCCGCTTATGCATCGTTGTTTCAGATATGGTTCTACCGTCGTCTTCATAGTCTCATCATATTTTACTTCCTGTATAATTTCCATATTGTCATTCCTTCGTATCCTGTCTTTTGTCCTTCCCTGTTACAAGCGATTATTTTCCGCTGATAATCCTGTTAATTCTTTTTTCATTATAGAACGCAAGAATAATACCGCCAACACAGCAAAATACTGCTGCTCCAAATGCTGCGATCCGATAACCGATTCCGTTTCCCGCTCCAATCGTAGAAACAGCTGTAAAAATCAGCATGGAAAGGCTCTGCCCAAGTTTAAATGCAAAGGTTCTTGCTGCATAAAACATGCCTTCCCGGTTACTTCCGGAAGTTATAGCATCACTCTGTGCGATATCTGCAACGACTGCCTGCGGAAGAATTCCGAAAATTGCCATCGGCAGTGCTGCTACAACCATAAGAATCAGTCCCTGCACGTTTTCCGGTATCAAAGAAATTTTTCCCATAAAACCGGTATAAAAATAAGCCAGACTGAATACCACAAATGCAAACAGAATCATCTTTTTCTTTCCGATCTTCGGTGTCAGCTTATTAACCGGTATGTAAAACACCAGAGATAATGCAGTCATTCCGACAAAATAAATTGTTGTCATTGTCTCTGGAAGACGTAACAGACTGGTAACGAAAAACGGAAGCCCTGTCTGAAACATTGTCAACGCAATCCAGTAAAAAATATCTGATCCGACAAATTTGCGAAATTCCCCATTTTTAAATGTTTCCACAAGAGAACGAAATGCTGATTCTTTTGCCGGAACCGTATTGACATAATCTTTTTCCCGGATACAGAACACCGGAACAAGCATGCAGATAAATGCAATCACTGCCATAATCGTAAAAGTCACACGGATTGCACCGACTCTTCCAAATGCCGGAATAAACATGCCCCAGATGGTCGGTGCCAGATAAGCAACTGCTGTTCCCGCAATAAATGTAAAGGAAATCACAGTGGAAATATTCAGCCGTTCCTGCTGCGTATGTCCAAGCTCCGGAATCAGCGCATTGTACGGTGTACAATATGCCGTAATTGATAAATAGTATGCCAGAATCATGACCAGTAAAAATACTGCGTTAATTCGGCTGTTTTTATTCACCGGTGACCAGAATACAAGCACGGTTGAAAGTGCCAGTGGCAAAGATGCCCATTTCAAAAATGGGATTCTTCGCCCATGTTTCGATGTACACCGGTCAGATAACGATGCGATCATCGGATCTGTAAACGCATCAAAAATCCGTCCAAACGCGGTAATTCCTCCGATAATGGTAAAGATTCCAAAGACTACCAGTCCCTGCGGAATAAATACCGTCTGTCCCTGGCTGATAGCTACCTGATCCGGCTGATAAAAGTATACCAGCCAGTTTGAAATAATTCCCGACAACATTGCCCAGCCAAACTGACCTGCTGCAAACTGCCATATTTTTGCTGTTGATAGTTTTTTCATAATACCGTCTCCTTCTATTTTTTATCCAAAGAATTCTTCTGTAATCCCCTCAAAATCACTCCTGTCATCACCTGAAGCTGTACATTTCCTTCCACAATCCGATCAGAAGTCAAAATATCTCCTCCCACTGCCAGTTTTTCCATCAGTGACAACAGTGTATGGGTCAGTGAAAAATACATTTCATCTACTGAACAGACAAAAGCAAGACTTCCATCTTCCAATCCTGTTTCCAGTGCATTTGTCACATATGGTTTCAACTTCAAAATGCCATCTTCGTAATCAGACAGACCTTCTTTGGAAATCTCATATTTTTTTACAAACACATCAAATTCCTGTAAAAATTTCAAAAATGCTTTCTCTTCTTCAAAAATCCGGCAGAAAATATGTAAAATCTGTTCCAAACGCTGATAACCGCTCCACTTCTTTAAAGAAACAGATTCCGCTCTTTCCAGCTCTGTCAGATATTTTCCTGCTACCTGTTCCCAGTAGTGTCCCGCAGTCTCAATCACCAGTTCGATTTTCGTAGAAAAATAACGATATACCGTCGCAGCACCCACACCGGCATGCTTCGCGATTTCTTCTATTGAAGTGTCTTCGATACATTTTTTCTCAAACAAGGTTATCGATGCCGTCAGAATCTGCTTTCTTTTCTGCTGTGCCTGTCGTTCTCTTGTGCTGAGTGCTATTTTATCTCCACTCATATGTTTATCACCTTCTTTTATGATAGTAATACTATCACTTTTATCCTTATCTTACAATATAATTCTACAGTCATTTTATTTTTTATATATTTTTACCAATTTCACACCTTTTCTGATATATCTGCCAAAATAATTCGTAAACTACTTACAATAACGTCCCGGCTGTTTTTTATATATCTTTGTACAACAAAAAGAGAACCTCCGATTCCTGTCTGAAACAGGAACCGAAGGTTCTCTCTTCTTATCTTATCCAATATTTATTTCATCAAACAAATATGAACACTCTTCGTCAACGATCTATTTTCTTATCTTAGAAAATAAACAGTCCACCAACCTGTAAGAACAGTGGGGCGAATACTAATGACACGATTGTCATCAGTTTAATCAGGATGTTGATGGAAGGACCTGATGTATCCTTGAACGGATCACCTACAGTATCACCAACAACGGCTGCTTTGTGCGGCTCGCTTCCTTTTCCACCATGATTTCCACCCTCGATGAATTTCTTAGCATTATCCCATGCTCCACCGGCGTTAGCCATAAAGATAGCCATCATAACACCAGTAACCAGAGCACCTGCAAGCAGTCCGCCAAGAGCTTCTGTACCAAGCAGGAGACCAACGACGATCGGAACAATGATTGCCAGAACACCCGGAACGATCATCTCTTTTAAGGATGCCTGTGTAGAAATACCTACGCAAGTCTTGTAATCCGGTTTGCTTGTTCCCTCAAGGATTCCTTTATCAGCTCTGAACTGACGACGAACTTCCTCGATCATCTTGTAAGCAGCTTTGGAAACTGCTTCCATTGTGATGGATGAGAACAGGAATGGTAACATAGCACCGATGAACAGACCAGCGATAACAACCGGGTTCAGGATACTGATACCGGACTCCATCAGATCAACTGCTTCTGCATAACTTACGAAAAGTGCAAGAGCTGTCAGAGCTGCGGAACCGATAGCAAAACCTTTACCGATAGCTGCTGTTGTGTTACCTACAGAATCCAGAGAGTCTGTGATGTCACGAACGCTCTCGTCCAGACCGGACATCTCTGCGATACCACCGGCGTTATCTGCGATCGGACCATATGCATCAACGGCTACTGTACTTCCTGTTGTAGCAAGCATACCTACGGCTGCAAGTGCGATACCGTATACACCAGCCATCATGAAAGCCACGATAATTGCAACTGCGATCAGAACAACCGGTAATGCACAGGACTGCATACCAACTGCAAGACCACTGATGATGTTTGTAGCGGATCCTGTCTCAGACTGATCTGCGATCTTCTGTACATGTCTGTAATGATCAGATGTATACCACTCTGTGATTTTACCGATCAGCAGACCAACAATCAGACCTGCAACGATTGCAACAAACGGTTTCATAGAACCAAGCATAACTTTGGAAAGAATTGCAGCGAGCACGATTGTAATCACATAAGAAACATTCTCACCAGTGTTCAGTGCTTTCTGCGGATTAACACCATCTTTACCACGTACAAAGAAAATACCGATAATAGAAGCGATGATTCCGACTGCAGAAAGTACTAACGGATAGAAAGCTGCTCCGATAGTTCCTGCTGCTCCGATATAAGATGTAGATGCTGCAATACCAAGTGTGATTGCAGAAATGATAGAACCTACATATGACTCAAAAAGGTCAGCTCCCATACCTGCAACGTCACCTACGTTGTCACCTACGTTATCAGCGATAACAGCCGGGTTACGAGGATCATCTTCCGGAATACCAGCTTCTACTTTACCAACAAGGTCTGCTCCTACGTCAGCAGCTTTCGTATAGATACCACCACCAACACGAGCAAATAAAGCAACGAAAGAAGCACCAAGACTGAAGCCGAACAGAATGGATGCGTTTCCTGTCAGTACATAAATGATGCTGACACCAAACAGACCAAGTCCAACTACACAAAGTCCCATAACTGCACCGCCACGGAATGCAACGGATAAAGCAGCTGCCATACCTCTCTCTTTTGCAGCGTTCGCAGTTCTGACGTTTGCTCTTGTAGCAACTGTCATACCACAGAAACCTGCAATAATAGAGAAGAAAGCTCCGATTAAGAAACATAAAGCTGTTGTCCAGCCAATTGCAAATCCTACTGCCACAAATACAATGACAATAATGATTGCAAGAATTTTGTACTCAGCGAATAAGAACGCACGAGCACCTTCATGGATTGCTGCTGCAATTTCTTTCATACGGTCTGTACCTTCAGACTGTTTTTTTACATTGGCAGCTAATCCTGCGGCAACCAATAAAGCGATGATGCCGATGATTGGAATAATAATAGTCCAATTCATGATGTATTAACTCTCCCTTCCATAGTCATAAAGTATGTCCTTATATTCATACTTCATTGTGAATAGTAAATCCCTGCATCTTTCATATTTCATGCCATACATTCTTAATTTCATGTCAAAAATGATGTCACAACTATAAAAGCCTGCAAAAATTGTCTAGGCATTATACTAGCATATGCAAAACGAGCTTGTCAACGATTGTTATGCAATTATCAATCCATTCTGTGCAAATTCAACTATTACATCTTTGATTACGCCATCCTTTTCGTCATTATTCCATGCGTTTTTTCCATTTTTTTCTATATTTTTTCAAGAATCACTATTTTTCAGAACAAATCAGATGCAATTTCATTTTCCATAAATGGATGTTTTATGATACAATAACGCATGGCATTATTAATGCTTTTTTACTAATTATATTATTCGAGGTGAATGTTTTATGCAGTCAAATATCGCAACAGAATTAATACAGTTTATAAAGACAAGTCCATCTGCTTTTCATGCAGTAGACACAATGAAAAAAGAGTTTCTGGCAAATGGATTTACCGCTCTGGCAGAAAATGAGCGCTGGAATCTGAAAGCCGGCGGACAGTATTTTGTCACACGCAATGACTCATCCATCATTGCTTTTTCTATCCCGGAAAATAGGTTTAACGGTATGCGCATCATGGCCAGCCACAGTGACTCTCCTTCCTTTAAGATCAAGGAAAATCCAGAAATGGAAGTTGAAAAGCACTATATCAAACTCAATGTGGAACGCTACGGCGGCATGATTTTTGCGCCTTGGTTTGACCGTCCGCTTTCCGTAGCCGGACGTCTGATCATCAAAAATCCATCTACCGGAACGCTCGAAAGCAGACTGGTCAATGTAGACCGTGATCTGGTCATGATTCCAAACCTGGCCATCCACATGAATCGTGAAGTAAACAGCGGCTACAAATATAATGCGCAAAAAGACATGCTTCCACTCTACGGCATGAGTACAGCAAAAGACACCTTTATGGAAACAGTTGCCGGTGCAGCTCATGTATCCACTGATGACATACTCGGACACGATCTCTTCTTATATAATAGAGAATCAGCCAGCATCTGGGGAGCTGACGAAGAATTCATCTCTGCTCCACAGCTTGATGATCTACAATGTGCATTTTCATCCATGAAAGGCTTCTTGTACGGAGAAAAAAACAATTATCTGGCTCTACATTGTGTATTTGATAACGAAGAAGTCGGAAGTGGTACCAAACAGGGCGCTGCATCTACTTTTTTACGTGATACCCTGCAGCGTATCCACGAAGTATTAGGCTACGACTGTGAGGATTATCGCATTCATCTGGCTAACAGCCTGATGCTCTCTGCAGATAATGCACATGCAGTCCATCCGAACCACACCGATATGGCAGACCCGACCAACCGACCTTATCTGAATGGCGGCATCGTCCTCAAATTCAATGCAAACCAGAAGTACTGTACAGACGCCGTATCAGCAGCTATGTTTCGTGATATTTGTAACCAGGCTGATATTCCGGTTCAGACCTTTACCAACCGTTCTGATATCGCCGGCGGCTCCACCCTGGGCAATATTTCCAATACACAGGTCGCATTAAACACCGTCGATATCGGACTTCCTCAGCTGGCCATGCACTCACCGTATGAGACAGCCGGTGTCAAAGATACCGAATATCTCGTACGGGCTGCACAGGAATTTTTCTGTTAGCAAAAGTATATTTTTTACATTACACAGCAAAAATACCGATTTCTCATCATCATCGAGAAATCGGTATTTTATTTACAACATGCTCGAATATAAAACACACACGTTTTTCTATTGTTGTATCGAATTCGCTATATGTTACTTCTTCACACCACGCGTATCACGGTTCGCGATTCTTAGCCGGTTCAGATGCACGGCTTTCTCTTTTACCATAATAATCTGTTCATTTTCATTGTTCAGCTGCCATACATCCGTCAGCATTTCTCCATCTCCCAGCCGCATACCACGCACACCGACTGCTCCTTTTTTCTTCTCCGGAATATCTTCGGTAGCAAAACGCAGGAAATAGTTTTTCTGTGACTGAAGTACCATTGTGGACTCTGGTTCTGCCACTGCCAGATACAAAATCTTATCGTTTTCCTGCAATTTTGTAGC
>Ga0129312_1001106_pt1 | contig 17274 bp, 15 predicted proteins | sample O827metagenome_FD_94434 | JGI IMG/M metagenome (GOLD analysis project Ga0129312, IMG submission 94434) | Orangutan group fecal microbial communities from Wisconsin, USA - O827 metagenome | ecosystem: Host-associated > Mammals > Digestive system > Large intestine > Fecal | place: USA: Wisconsin... | reverse complement strand
GTTTTCAAGACCGCCTCGTTATGACCACTTCGATACCTCTGCACTTTTACGCGCTCTTTACGAGCGACTTAGATATAATATCGATAAGTGCTTCGATTGTCAACCGTTTTCTGAACTTTTTCTCAGGTACAGCTCTGCGATTTTTACGTCTTCTGGTGTGGTCACCTTGATGTTTTCATAGCTGCCCGGTATGATCTTGACGCGCTGGCCCGCGAAGGACTCGACGACCATTGCGTCATCGGTGACCGGAATCATGAGATGTCCGCTTTCATCCTGGCGGATCATCGCTGCATATGCTTTATAGATGAGCGAGAAATCGAAGCTCTGGGGTGTCTGCATGAGCCATAGTGAACTTCTTTCCGGCGTCTCCTTTACGAAGTGATCCGCATCGAGAACCTTGATGGTATCCTTCACCGGCATTCCGATCACCGCTGCATGGTACTTCTCTGCATAATGTAAGGCGTCATCAATGATCGCGTCCGTCAGCATCGGACGTGCACAGTCATGGATCATGATGAGCGGATTCTGTGCGACGGAGGATGTCATCCCGGTATCAGGCGAAGCCGTATCCAGTTTCTCGAGCTCCGCAACTTTCTTCAGTCCTTCGAAGACGGAGTTGTAGCGCTCCTTTCCTCCGGCGACGATGGCGGAAAGCTTCAGAAGCGGACAGGCACCATGACGACCGGTCAGCTCCTCCATATATGAGATATCCTCTTCTCCAGTGGTCAGGATGATGCCATCCACCGCAGGATGATGATCGAATCGGGATGCGCTCCAGCTGAAGAGCGGCTTGCCGAGGATTTCCATAAACTGCTTTTTCGTTTTACTGTGCATACGACGCCCGCTGCCGGCAGCCAGAACGATCGCATAGACTTTTCTTCCGTTATACATAGATACCTCCATATCACAGAATACGATTCACGAATTATGTACCCTTATCATATCAGATTTTCTGCATATAAAAAATGCCTGAGCTCAGCTGCATCAGGCATTTCTAAAATCATTCTTATTTATGGCTGTTTACACTTGGCGTAATTTGTCACCGTTCGCCGAGCTTCAGGTTCGGGCAGGCATTGAGATCCAGTCCGTCTCGACGGCCCTGCAGGTATTCGTAGTAACCCGCGCAGCCGATCATGGCAGCATTGTCCGTACAGAGCACCGGGCTCGGACGATAGAAGCGGATGCCGTTTTTCGCACACTCCTCTTCCATCCGCGCACGGATATGGCTGTTGGAGGCGACACCGCCCGCGATGGCGAGCTTATGGTAACCGCGCTCCCGGCAGAGCATGATCGCACGCGAAACGAGTGAATCCGTGACGGCTTCCTGGAAGGAGGCGCAGAGATCCGGTACATCGATCGCTGTATTCATCATTTTCGCCTTGTTGATGTAGTTGAGGACGTTCGATTTGATGCCGGAGAAGGTGAAGTCGTACGGGTTGTCGGTCACCGTGCCGCGCGGAAATGCGATGGCCTGCGGGTTTCCGGTTTTCGATGCTGCATCGACCTTCGGGCCACCCGGATAGCCGAGTCCGACGGCGCGCGCTACCTTATCGAAGGCTTCACCGGCTGCGTCATCACGTGAGCGGCCGACGATCTCGAACTTTCCGTAATCCTGCACGACGACGAGGTGGGTATGACCACCCGACACGATCAGACAGGCAAAGGGAGGCTCGAGCTCCTTGTTTTCGATATAGTTCGCACTGACATGGCCCTCGATATGGTGGACGCCGATCAGTGGTTTTTTTAGCGCATAGGCGAGTGCCTTCGCTTCCGCGACACCGACGAGCAGGGCACCGACGAGGCCTGGACCATAGGTTACCGCGATGGCATCGATGTCGTCGAAGGTACAGTGTGCTTCCTTCAGCGCGAGCGTGATGACGTCGTCGATCTTTTCAAGATGCTTACGGGAAGCGATCTCCGGCACGACTCCGCCGTACTCGGTATGAATCGCGATCTGCGATGAAATGATGTTGGAAAGAACCTCGCGGCCGTTACGGACGACCGCTGCCGCGGTCTCATCACAGCTGGATTCGATTCCCAGGATTGTAATATCTGCCATAGTTACTTATCTTCTCCCTCTTCGTCGAACACGAGATCCTTCGTCCAGCCGTCCCGTGCAAACTTCACCGGCCAGATCTTCGAGATCTCGTCCCGATAGATATCCGGCTTCATCTCACTCGGGGAATAATGTGTAAACCACATCTCCTTCGGCTTCGCCTCGGCACCGATACGGGCCGCCTCGACCATCATCATGTGCTTATACTTCTTTGCGTTGTCGAGCTTCTCGTACTCACCGTACATGCCCTCGCAGATGAAAAGGTCGGCGTCGGTCGCCATCTCCGTGATCATCGGGGTCGGACGGGTATCGGTACAGTAGGTCACGCTCAGCCCGCGTCGTGCGGCCCCCATCACCATGTCCGGCGTATAGATCTGCCCGTCTTCCTCGACCGTCTCCCCATGCTGCAGCCGGTTCCAGCAGCGGACCGGAATATGGCTCGCCTGTGCGCGTGCCGCGTCGAACTTTCCGAGCCGGCGGATGCTGACGCGATACCCATAGCAGGTGATTTTATGGTTCACCTTGAAGGCATCCAGCACGAACGGCCCGAACTCGATCTGCTCAAGTGGCTCTGACAGTTCATGATAGATGATCTCGAACGGCAGCTCCGGTGCCACCACGCGCAGTCCGTCCACCACGCGCCGGAGCCCCTTCGGTCCGACCATATGCAGCGGCTCCGTGCGCTCGGCATTCCCCATCGAAAGCAGCATGCCCGGCAGACCGGAGATATGATCCGCATGATAGTGTGTGAAGCAGATCACATCGATCGGCTTCGGCGACCATGACTTTTCTTTCATAGCGATCTGCGTGCCCTCGCCGCAGTCGATCAGCATACTGCTGCCGTTACAGCGAAGCATGAGGCTCGTGAGCCATCGATTCGGAAGCGGCATCATCCCGCCGGTTCCCAGTAAACATATATCCAGCATATTTTTATTCCTTCATCATGATGATGGCATCCTCTGTCGGACCCTGATAGTAGTTCCTTCGTCGATAGGATTCTACGAATCCCCTCTTACGATACAGCGCTTTCGCAGGCTCATTGTGTGCCCGGACCTCCAGAAAGATGCGTTCTGCATCCTGTTCTGCAGCGAGACGCAGCATCGCCTCCATCAGCGTTTCGCCGACGCCACACCGTCGGCAGGCGGGCGCCACACATATATTTTCGACTTCGGCTTCGGGCGCGATGATCCGTAGTACCGCATATCCTGCGAGGCCTGTGGTACGAATCACCAGCGGAAAATCGCATTTTGAGGCGATGGCCGATTCGAAATCACCCGCATGCCAGGCCATCTGCCCGAAGGCTTCCCGCTCGAGGTGAAGCACCTCCGGGATATCCTCCAGCCGCATGGCTTCGATGGTATAAGCAGTTTCCCTCATCGAGCTTTCCTCCTGTCCTTCATAAACGGTTATACCCGGCGTCCGGCAGTACGCTGACGGCGCAGAGCTGCGGGTCCAGGATGTCCATGTGCCAAGTCCGGGACTGTACGCTTATAAATTCTCCGGCACCGTGTCGTCCTCGTAGCCTGGACCGGCATCGATCTTATAGTTCCGTGCGGTGAGACGATCCTCCGCTGCCGTCTTTTTCAGGAGATTTGGATCCTCGTGGGTGATGTCATACTCCCGGAGTCCGGCGGCCTCACGCTCGCGCTCCGCCTGCGGCTTCCGGATATAGCTGAGGTGAAAATCCTTTCCGGATACGGCCTTTCCCTGTGCGAGCTGCTCTGCGCCGAGCATGGCGACAGAGGACGCACGCTGCAGGAGATTTCCCGGACCGGCGAAGCGATACGGTACAGAGAGCTGCGCCTCGAGGCAGCTGCGGTATACCGGAACCGCATCTCCCAGGAAGAAGTGTTTTCCCGGCATCTGATTGATTTTCGTGACGAGATCCTCGATGCCGATCGCCTCTTCCTCTCCGACCAGCTGGCCGTCGAGAAATGTCGCAGTATAAACCTGACTGCGGCGTGCATCCATGATCGGATGCACATAAACCTCATCCATATCCCGAACATTCATCGCGAGTCCCTCGAGGGTGCTCACCTCGAGGAGCGGGATACCATAGCCGAGCGCGAGTCCCTTTGCGGTTGCGGCGCCGATGCGGAGACCGGTGAAAGAGCCTGGGCCGGCACTGACCGCGATGGCATCCAGCTCATCAACCGTGTGCCCGGTACGTGAAAAAATCTCAGCCACCATAGGTAAAAGTGTCTGAGAGTGGGTGAGTCCGATATTGCATGCATACTCCGAAAGGACGACACCGTCCGCGTATAAGGCGACGCTCGCGGTGTGTCCGGATGAATCAATTCCTAAAATCAACATAGTGTTATCCCATATTTAATACTCGATGCGCCGGTAGTCGAAGCCCTTCGTGAGGTCCTTCCGGATGCGCACCCAGCGGGCCTCCTTCGGAAGAAGCTCCTCGATCTGTCCCGGCCACTCGATGATGCTGACGCCCTGACCATAGAAATAGTCTTCGTAGCCGATCTCCTCCATCTCGGACGGATCCCCGATACGATAGACATCGAAGTGATAGAGCGGGAGACGCCCGCCTTCGTACTCCTTCACGATGTTAAAGGTCGGGGAATTCACATAATCATCGATCCCGAGTCCCGCGGCGAAGCCCTGGGTGAAGACGGTCTTGCCTACACCCAGGTCACCATCGAGACAGATGATCTCGCCCGGGACCGCCTCGCGGCCCAGCTTCTGTCCGAATGCGAAGGTATCCTCCGCTGAATTACTCTCAAAAATCATCAGTCCTCTTCCTTCTCGGTACGGATGAAATGGAAGATCCGGCGTCCGGTCTTCTCCTCAAACTCAGCGACATTCTGCAGGAAGTCGCCCTCAAACATCACATCGGTGATAAAAGCGAACTCATCGGTACGACCGCCCAGTGCGATCGGAACCAGCTTCGAGCTGTCCTCCAGGAAGAGCTCACGGAGTTCCTTCTTCACCGCATCCGGTGTGCCCTCGACACGAACGAAATATGCGAACGCGTTCGAGCTCATCGGCTCGATCTGAATCATCTTCTCGGTCCAGCCGATGCCCTGGAAATCATGCTGGTGGCGTACGGCCGCGATGATATCGGACACAACGGCACTTGCGGTCGGCATCTTGCCGGCACCCATACCATAGAGCATGGTCGTACCGAGACAGTTTCCGACGATACGGATACCGTTGTAAACACCATCGACGCTGAAAAGCGGGTCGGATTTCGGAATCATCATCGGGACGACATAGGCGAAGTACTTATCCTCGACCTGCTGTACGGAGCCGAGCAGCTTGATGGTCATACCCAGTTCACGCGCATAGAGGAAGTCCAGCTTCGAAACTGCACGGATACCCTCGGTATAGATGTCCTCATGACGGCAGCGATTGCCGGAGGCCATACTGAGAAGGATCGCCGTTTTACGGGAGGTGTCGAAGCCGTCGATATCGGAGGACGGGTCACGCTCCGCATAGCCGAGATGCTGTGCCTCGACGAGGGTTTCCTCAAAGTCGGCCCCCTTCTCACGCATCTTCGTAAGGATGAAGTTCGTGGTTCCGTTCATGATACCGGTGATCTCGGTCAGATTCTCGCCGGCATAGTTATGGTAGATCGTACGGATGACCGGGATACCACCACCGACGGAAGCCTCGAAATAGAAATTACAGTGATGCTCGCGGGCGATGCTGATGAGCTTCGAACCGACCGCATCGACGAGTGCCTTGTTGGAGGTGACACAGTGCTTCCCCTTCTCGAGGCAGGCCTTCACAAACTCATAGGCCGGGTGAATGCCGCCCATGGTCTCGACGACGAGCTTGATCTCCGGATCGTTCTCGATGACGGAGAAGTCGGAAATCAGCTTATCATTATCGATACCGATGTCGGTACGAAGATCCAGTACATACTTGAGCTCGACCGGCTCGCCGACCTTCTTTTCGATCTGCGCCTGATTGATGCGCAGCACCTCTGCTACGCCGGAGCCGATGGTGCCATAGCCTAAAATCGCAATTTTCATAATTTTCCCCTTCGTGCTGGTAACGTTTCCGAAGCGTTCGGCTACGTTTTAAATGATGGATGCCTGTGGTTTTACAGGGACTGCCTAGCCAGGCATGCTCTCCTGCGCAAGAATCTTGACATAGTGTATATTGGGCAATGCTTCGATCTCATGGATCATCGCATTGATGTCCGACGTATCCTCCCGGACCTCGATGGAGAGTGTCAGGGTGGCGATTCCGTTGATGGGAATCGATTGATGGATGGTCAGGATGTTTGCATTATACGAAGATACCGTCGAGCAGATCTTCGCCAGATTTCCGAGTACATCCCGCATCTCGACGATGATCGTGATGGTCTTCCCCTTCGAACTATCGTAAAACGGGAAGATGTCTTCTTTATACTTATAGAAAGAACTGCGCGAAATATTCACGCGTTCGGTCGCTTCTGCCACCGATAAGCCCTTTTCTGTCTCGAGGAGACGCTTTACCTCGACCACCTTTTTCAGGACCTCGGGCAGTGCCCCGGTCCGGACAACGAAATAATCGGATTGACTGCTCATCGTATCTACCTGTCCTTCTCTCTCGCTCGTGGTGCTGTTTCGTCGCTTACCCGCTGCTGAAATCAGTCTTCTCCCTGAACGCGGCGATCAGGGCAGCCGAGCTGCATCCACTTAAGGTAGGCGGTGATGAAGCGATCGATATCACCATCGAGCACCGCATCGGTATTGGAGGTCTGCTCACCGGAACGGAGATCCTTCACCATACGATATGGCTGCAGAACATAGGAGCGGATCTGGGAGCCCCAGCCGTTGTCCTTGACCTCGCCACGGATGCCGGCCAGCATCGCTTCCTGCTCCGCCTTCTCCTTCAGGTACAGTCTCGCCTTCAGCATCTGCATCGCCTTGTTCCGGTTCTGGAGCTGTGAACGCTCCTCCTGACAGGCCACGACGATACCGGTCGGGATATGAATCAGTCGAACGGCCGAGGAGGTCTTATTGATGTGCTGTCCACCGGCACCGGATGCACGGTATACCTCCATCTTGATGTCCTCCGGACGCACCTCGATGTCGATCTCGGTCTCGATGTCCGGCATGATGTCACAGGACACGAAGGAGGTCTGACGCTTCGCCTGTGCATTGAATGGAGAGATACGTACCAGACGGTGTACACCCGCCTCGGAGCGCAGGTAGCCGTAGGCATACTCGCCATCGATCTCGATGGTGACGGACTTGATACCGGCTTCATCACCCTCCAGATAATCCAGCACCTTCAGGGTGAAACCATGACGCTCCGCCCAGCGTGTATACATACGATACAGCATACCGGCCCAGTCGTTGGACTCGGTACCACCGGCACCGGCGTTGAGACGCAGGATGGCATTCATACTGTCATACTCTCCGGAAAGGAGAAGCTTCGTCGACATCTGATCGAGGCGCTCGATGAAATCATCCAGCATTTCCTTAACCTCTGCCACGGAATCCTGATCCTCCTCCTCTTCCGCCATCTCGATCAGTGCGCCGATATCATCATAGGACTGCGCGAGCTCTTCGTAGCTTTTGACCTCATCCTTCAGACGACGGTCCTCGGTGGAGTACTGGTTGGCCTTTTCCGGATCTGTCCAGAAATCCGGCTCTTCCATCATACGGTCGAGTTCGGCGATACGCTTCTTTTTATTATCAAGGTCCAGGGAAGCGCCGAGATCCCGGAGGGCCTGTTCCTTCTGTCCAAGCTCATACTTGTACTGGTCTAACTCAATGATCATTTGTTTTCCTTTACATGCTATGTGTTACATCGTCACTGCTGCACTGCTTCCGAAACGCACGGACACCCGTTCGGTGCCGTCCGCTTCGAAAGAGAAGCGAAGTATATAAAAGGCCGCGAAGCATTCGATGATGATCCGCGGCCTTTCCCTGCGGGAGCAGGAAAGCTTACTTAGTTTTTGCCGGCGTTATCAAGCATTTCGTCCTGTGCCTTCTCTGCCTGTGCTTCGGATACCTTCTGATTCATCATCTTCTGGTACTCGTCACGGCCGTGGCACTGCTTATACTTCTTGCCGGATCCACACGGACACGGATCGTTCGGATAGATCTTGCGGATGGAACGCTTCTTCGGTGCCTGCGCGAGGGTGTCGTCACGGTTGGTACCGGTGACCTGTGCCTGCTGCTCACGCTCCACCTTCTGCTCTACCTGGATATGATACAGGATGCGTACGGTATCTTCCTTGATGGCACGTGTCATATCGCCAAACATCTGATAGCCCTGGATCTTATACTCTACGAGCGGATCCTTCTGGCCGTATGCCTGAAGACCGATACCATCACGGATGATATCCATATCATCGATGTGGTTCATCCACTTCTGGTCGATCACACGAAGAAGGATGACACGCTCTACCTCACGGAGCTGCTCCGGATTCGGGAAGGAGGCTTCCTTCTGCTCATAGAGCTTGATGGCCTCTTCCTTCAGGAGCTGCTTGAACTCGTTTTTCGTCATCGAGTTGAACTGCTCCTCGGTAAGCTGCAGCTTCGGAAGCGGGATGATGCTCATCAGTGTATCATTCAGACCACTGAGATCCCAGTCCTTCGCGGTGGCGTCCTCTGGAACGTTCGCATCGACATAATTCTCGATGATGTCCTGAATGAAGTTGATGATGGTCGGACGGAGATCGTCACCGTTCAGCACCTTCTCACGCTCTGCATAGATGACATCACGCTGCTCGTTGTTGACCTCGTCGTACTTCAGGAGGTTTTCACGGATGCCATAGTTGTTCAGCTCGATCTTCTCCTGTGCCTTCTCGATGGCGTTGGAAAGCATCTTGTGGTGGATCTGCTCACCCTCCGGTACACCCAGTGCCTCGAACATATTCATGAGACGCTCGGAACCGAAGAGACGCATCAGGTCATCCTCGAGGGAGATGAAGAACTGAGACTGACCCGGGTCACCCTGACGTCCGGCACGTCCACGGAGCTGGTTATCGATACGTCTCGACTCGTGGCGCTCGGTACCGATGATATGAAGACCACCGGCAGCCAGTGCCTCCGGATCCAGCTTGATATCTGTACCACGGCCGGCCATGTTGGTCGCGATGGTGACGGCACCGTGCTGACCGGCGTCTGCAACGATGGCAGCCTCGAGCTCATGGAACTTCGCATTCAGGACGTTGTGCTTGATACCACGGCGCTTCAGCATGCCGCTGATGAGCTCGGAGGTATCGATGTTGATGGTACCGATCAGAACCGGGGCGCCGGTCTCGTGGATACGAACCGCTTCATCCACGACGGCCTGGAACTTTTCCTTCTTCGACTTATAAACCGCATCATCGAGGTCGATACGCTGTACCGGCTTGTTGGTCGGGATACAGATGACATCCATATAATAGATGTTACGGAACTCCTTCTCCTCGGTCTGTGCGGTACCGGTCATACCAGCCTTCTTATCAAACTTGTTAAAGAAGTTCTGGAAGGTGATCGTCGCGAGGGTCTTCGACTCACGCTTGACGTTCACATGCTCCTTCGCCTCGATCGCCTGATGGAGACCATCACTGTAACGACGGCCCGGCATGATACGTCCGGTGAACTCGTCGACGATAAGTACCTCGTCATCCTTGACCACGTAGTCCTTATCACGATGCATGAGGTTGTTTGCACGAAGCGCCAGGATCACGCAGTGCTGGATCTCCAGATTCTGCGGATCCGCGAGGTTCTGGATATGGAAGAACTGCTCAACCTTATGGACACCCTGCTGGGTGAGGTTGACGGTTTTCTCCTTCTCGTTGACGATGAAGTCACCGGTCTCCTCGATTTCCTCACCGAGGATCGCGTCGAGCTTACTGAACTCTGCGGACTCCTCACCACGCTGAAGCTGACGGGCCAGCACATCACAGACCTCATAGAGCTTCGTGGACTTTCCAGACTGACCAGAGATGATCAGCGGTGTACGTGCTTCATCGATCAGGACGGAGTCGACCTCATCGATGATACAGTAGTGAAGGCCACGAAGTACCTGCTGGTTCTTATACACTGCCATGTTATCACGGAGGTAGTCGAAACCGAGCTCGTTATTCGTGACATAGGTGATATCACAGTTATAGGCGGCCTGACGCTCCTCTGTGGTCATGGAGTTCAGAACCACACCTACGCTTAATCCGAGGAACTCGTGGATACGTCCCATCCACTCGGCATCTCGCTTTGCGAGGTAGTCGTTGACGGTGACGATATGAACGCCCTTTCCCTCCAGCGCATTCAGATAGGCCGGACAGGTGGATACGAGGGTCTTACCTTCACCGGTTCTCATCTCGGCGATACGGCCCTGGTGAAGAACGACACCACCGATCAGCTGTACCGGGAAGTGCTTCATCTTATTGACACGCCATGCGGCCTCACGTACTGTCGCATAGGCCTCCGGAAGAATCTGATCCAGACTCTCTCCCTGCGCCAGACGCTCCTTAAACTTCGGGGTCTGCGCCTTTAACTCTTCATCTGACATGGCAGACATGGTCTCATCATAAGAAAGGATCTTCTTAATGATCGGATCGATCCGCTTCAGTTCATGATCGGAATGGGTACCGAAAACCTTCTCAAAAAAACTCATTTGCTCTAGTACTCCTTATCGCAAGTGCACACAGCGATACGATACATCTGCCTACACTTTTCGTTCTACTTATGGCTATAACTCTGAAATCTTATCACTAAACACTTTTTTATTCAAGAAAGCTTTTGATTGTTAACATTTAATTCATATATTCATATATTTTATTACTGTTCACTCGTGGCTCGGCGAACAGCAGCCGGGCCACGCCTTGACTTAACGACGTTTGAACAGCGACGGATTATATTTTACATATTCATTACGTTGTAGAAATTTCTTCTATATATGATATAATATATATATCCTGAATGACCCACATCAGGAAATCTTTTTAAGGGAGCGTGATTTTATGAAGTTTAACATCACAGGAAGAAATGTTACTGTATCTGACGGCATGAAGGACCAGATCGATCGGAAGCTGGGCAAGTTATCGAAGTTCTTCAAGGAAGACACCATCTGCAACGTCACTCTCTCCACTGAGAAAAACAAGTATAGGGTCGAGGTGACTATCCCGGTAAAGGACGGTGTCATCCGTGCTGAGGAGATCACACCGGATAAGTTCCAGTCCCTCGATATGGTTGTAGACGTCATCGAGCGTCAGATCCGTAAGTACCGCACGAAGCTGATCAATCGTCAGCAGGCCGCTGATTTCTCCGACGCCTTCGCAGAGGAGCTGGAGGATGAGCTCGGTGAGGATGAAATCCAGATCGAGCGTACAAAGCACTTCAACCTGAAGCCGATGACCCCGGAAGAGGCTTGCCTCCAGATGGAGCTGGTCGGCCATACCTTCTTCGTATTCCAGAACGGCGATACCGGAAACGTCGCCGTCGTTTATAAGAGAAAGAGCGGCAACTATGGCCTGATCGAGCCGGAGTACTGATCCCCGGAGAGGCCGGCAGGTCTCCATATAAAATAGTAAATTCCATCGAGTGGTATCCAGCGTACGTTAGACAGTGATGCTGATCATCCATTTGTCATATGGACTCCATAAAACGAAGAACCCCTTAAGCTGTTTCGCTTAAGGGGTTCTTCATTTATTTCGGATATCAGTTCTGGATGAAACGTCCATAGCCGACCGGCGTACGGTAATCGTAGCGTCCGGTGCAGATGCCGGTACGTGCATTCGCTGCATGGATGATGACGCCATCGCCGGCATAGATCGCGACGTGGTTGATGTAATCACCCGATGCGTAGAATACGAGGTCGCCCGGCTGGAGCTGCTCGAAGCTGATGGACTGTGCATTCGCATACTGATCACGGGAGCTGCGCCCTGTCGTGATGCCGAAGTGCTTGAATATCTGCTGTACGAAGCCGGAGCAGTCGGCACCATCCGTGAGGGAAGTGCCGCCATAGACATACGGATTCCCGAGGAACTGCTTCGCGTACTGGATCAGTGCCTGACGAGAAGCCGTCGTCGCGATGACTGGAAGACTGCTGCTGATCGACTTTACGATGGAGGTACCGGCCTCGATGACATTACCGCGACTTAAAATGCTCGTGCCTGCGTTTGTTACGGCTGCACCACTGCTCGTGCCGCTGCTGCTTCGTGTACCACTGATGGCATCGCCGGCGGCCTGGATGATGTTTCCGGCAGCTGTACTCACGCCGCTGGTGCCGACATTCGTGAGGATATTCGCGGCTGCACTGACCGTGCTCTTCTGTGGAGTGGAAGCGGCACCTGTGGCACTCTGCGTGTTCTTCTTAAAAACGGCGAAATCATCGACCGAATCCACGATTTCCAACAGAGTTTCCTTTCCCTCCGTCGAAACCGCAGCTTCCTGGATCGTTTCGGCTGCCGTCGAGTTCTGCGCCACGGTATACTGCTCGCTGACGACATTGGCACTGGTCTCGTGAATCTCCGAGATTTTATACTCTGGAATCATGGAACCGTCCGTCGCCGCGGCCAGATCCTGGTCGGAGATGCCGAGCTCCTCGTCCGAAACCGGGCCGTCGCCGATGCCGATCAGGACCTCGTCCGCCAGTGCGGTCGTGGTGGTCGTCAGGCTGAACATGAGAAGCAGGGCCAGCTTCAGCGCGAGCCTCCGCGTACGATGCTTCGGGGCATACGAAGAACCGGCAGGCAGACGCGCACCGGTTTCCTGTGTCATAGGATGTATAAGATGATTCATACTGGGTCTATTCACGTTTTCTCCAATACTTTTATCTGATCCGCCGGATCGCCGGAGCGGTCCGCGGCATAAAAAACGAAGATGTCTCTGAAAAAAGCCGCAAAAAAGCGGCGTTGCAAACTCTGTTTCGAAGATCTCAAACATCTTAACTTTAGCACAAACGTCGCGATCTTTCCTTACAAATTATATTACAATTTACTTACGATGCAGAGGGCCTATAAACGTTCCTCCGGGTCCCCACTGTCTGAACAGTATTTCAAATCTCAGATCCAGCCGCCATCGAAGCGGATGATCTGTCCGGTGAGGTAGGCCGGGGCGGCGGCGAGGAGACGCACGAGGTCCGCGACCTCTGCCGCTGTGCACATACGACCGTAGGGGATCTCGTCCTCGAGCTGTGCCCGGTCCTCCGCGCTCATCCAGCCGTTCATGTCCGTATCGACGCAGCCGATGGCGATCGCATTGACCGGGATATGATTCGGTGCGAGCTCCTTCCCCAGCGCCTCGGTGAAGGCATTGACCGCGCCCTTCGTGAGGCTGTAGACCGACTCCATGGAGGCGCCGACCACACCCCAGACAGAGCTCATGTTGAGGATACGGCCCTCGGAGGCGCGCAGCAGATACGGAATCACGGCGCGGGTGAGGCGGAACATGTCCTTCACGTTGGCGTCGAGCATCTCCTCGAGCTCGTCATCCGAGACGTCCTGGGCGAGGTTGAAGGTCGAGATGCCGGCGTTGTTCACGAGGAGGAGGGCGTCCTCCGGGGTCTCGATCCGCGTGCGTCGTGTAAATGCATCCTGCGGACCGTGCGATATGACGAGATCGCTCTTCTCTTCGCAGGCAGCACAGGATTCAGGCTGCGTCCCATCAAGATCCTCTTCAGTAAGGATCGGAAGGGGTTTCGTGCCTGGTGTCCCGAGCAGTGCGGCGAGGACCTCGTCTGTGATCGGGCCATGCACGGTATGCACCTCCGTCACGCCGCGGAGCCTCTCCGCCACCTGCTCCAGGAGGTCGAAGCGGGAGCGGCAGTTCAGGATGAGCCGCCAGCCGTCGCGGGCCAATGTCTCTGCCACTGCTCTTCCCACGCCGCGGGAGGCACCTGTAATAATCGCTGTTTTCATAATTTCCTTTCCGAAAAAAGCGGCTGCACGATGTGCAACCGCTTTCTGTCCTACCGCAGGATGGACGTCCTGCGATTGTGCTGTGTTTTCAATTCCGGATACTGTATCCCCGTTCATTATCTGAAGGATGGCAGATTCCAGTGGAAGTAGATCGCGAGGAAGCGGATCAGGACCGTCACGATCATGCTGACTACCGCGGCGATCATCGTGCTTCCGAAGGCACCCGCCGGGCGGGCGATGACGGACAGGCCGCAGTAGACGATCGCTCCGACGATGGCCGCGATGCCATAGACTCGCTTCCGCATGATGAGCGGCATCTGCCCGGCGAAGATATCGCGGAGGATACCACCACCGATGCCGGTGAGGACGCCGACGAAGCAGGCGAGGAACATATTTGCACCGTAGCCTGCATTGACCGCCGTACGACAGCCGACGACGACGAACGCGGCGAGGCCGACAGAATCGGCGACGTTCAGGATGAAGTTTGAGCGGATCCGGTTCCGGTCGATCTTATCCATATAGGTCCCGGTGGTCTGGCTGCGCTCGAAGATGAAGTCGACGACGCAGGTGATGAAGGCGACCGTCACATAGACCGGCTTCGTGAACATCGCCGGCGGGATCTCGCCGAGGATGAGGTCACGGATCATACCGCCGCCGACGGCCGTCGCACAGCCGAGTACGATGGCACCGAAGATGTCCATCTTCCGATCCTTCGCGACCATGACACCGGAAATCGCAAAGGCCACCGTACCGATCATTTCGAGCATAAAGATCACATCATCAAAGCTCATCATCAGCTCAGCTTCAGTCGATCTCGTCCGGAAGCTCGAGAGTGTGCTCTCTGTTCAGCTTCTGGCAGAAAGCGACGAACTTGTCGAGCGGAACGTTCTGGATCTGCTTGTTGGAGCCACGTACGTTGATGGATACGGTGTTCTCCTCTGCCTCGTGATCACCGAGTACGAGGATGTACGGATCCTTGTAGTTCTTGAAGCCCTTGATCTTCGTCTTCATATTCTTATCGCTGTAGTCTGCCTCGACACGGATGCCTGCGTTCAGCAGAGCCTCCTCTACCTTCTTCGCGTAAGCGTTGTGCTCCTCACGGATCGGAACGAGGGCTACCTGATACGGATTCAGCCAGAACGGGAAGTTCCCCTTGAAGTTCTCGATGATGATACCGATGAAACGCTCGAGGGAACCGTAGATCGCACGGTGGATAACGACCGGCATCTGCTGTGTGCCGTCCTCGGCGGTGTAGTTCAGGCCGAAATTGTGCGGAAGCTGGAAGTCGAGCTGAACCGTACCACACTGCCACTCACGACCGAGTGCATCCTTGATCTGAAGGTCGATCTTCGGGCCATAGAATGCGCCGTCGCCTTCATTGATCTCGTAGCCGCCCTCGCCATACTTCTCGTCAAGGATGGACTTGAGGGATGCCTCTGCACGATTCCAGACGTCGATATCACCCATGAAATCATCTGGTCTGGTGGAGAGCTCTGCACGGTAGGTGACACCGAAGGTCTTGTAGATCTCGTCTGCGATTGAGATAACATCTGCGATCTCATCCTTGATCTGGGACTCCATCACGAAGGTATGGTCATCATCCTGACGGAACTCCTGTACACGGAAGAGACCATTCATCTGACCGGACTTCTCCTTACGGTGCAGCACATCGTACTCAGAGTAACGGATCGGGAGCTCCTTATAGGAACGAAGCTTACGCTTGAAGGTGAGCATCGCGTTCGGGCAGTTCATCGGCTTCGCTGCCATGGTGTCGATGTTCTCACGGTTGTAAATGACAGAACCGGCCTGGATCTTCGCTACCTTCTTCTCGGCTGCCGCATCCTTATAGTCCTCGACCACGTTCTCGATATCCGCGTCTGCCGTGGTGTAACCATCGATACCCGGAACGATGAACATGTTGTTGAGATAATGTGCCCAGTGACCGGAAACGAGCCAGAGACGCTTGTTGTTTACGAGCGGCGCTGCGATCTCGGTGTAGCCATGGCGACGCTGTACCTCACGGCTGTACTGAAGCAGTGCCTGGTACATCTGCCATCCACGTGGCAGCCAGTATGGCATACCTGGAGCAGTCTCGTTGAACATGAAGAGCTCGAGCTGCGCACCGATCTTCTTGTGGTCACGCTCACGCGCCTCCTCGATCATCTTTACGTGCTGCTTCAGCTCATCCTTCGTCGGGAATGCATACACATAAACACGCTGCATGTGGTCACGCTTCTCGTCGCCTCTCCAGTATGCTGCGGAACAGCTGTGAATCTGGTAAGCCGCGCTCATCAGCTCCTGTGAATTCTCTACGTGCGGTCCACGGCAGAGATCGACATAATCATCACCCGTATAGTAAACAGAGATGGTCTCGTCCTCCGGAAGATCCTCGATCAGCTCGAGCTTAAACTTCTGATCCTTGAAGATTTCCTTCGCCTCGGCCTTCGAAACTTCCTTCCGTGTCCACGGCTCACGACGCTTGATGATCTCACGCATCTTGTTCTCGATGGCCTTGAAGTCCTCCTCACCGATGCTCTTGCCCTCCGGCAGTACGAAGTCATAGTAGCAGCCGTCCTCGATCTGAGGTCCGATGCCGTACTGTACTTCCTTACCATAGATCTCGATCACTGCCTTTGCGAGGATGTGTGCGAGGGAATGACGATACACCTGTAATAACTCTTCCTTTTCCATTTGTTTCTCCTTTGAATGTTTCAAAACCAGCCCTTTGGGTCGGCTGATTTCGTGTCTGGACAACCGGTCCAGTGCCACACAGCGAATCTCTGCCTTAAACAAAAGCGTCCCAATCAGCTCTTTCGAACTGATTGGGACGATAGATTCGCGGTTCCACCCAAATTGTCATCTTCCACATATCCTGTGGGCGAATGCTTCAGCACCTGCACAGATGACCACTCTTTCGACGGTAACGTAGTCAACGGGTCCGATTAAGGACCTCTCCGAGGTGGTGTTCATATTTATTTCCTCGACGCCTCGCAGCAACCGGCGTTTCTCTGCATCCGAAATCAAATACTACTGTCCTCTTCAACGATTTCTGTCTATTCAATTGACACAGCCATTGTAGGTTCGGCGCATCGCTTTGTCAAGGGGCTGGCCGGGATTTTGCAGTCACATACGTTGCCGTCCCTCCGAGTGCCCCCTGTCAGGTACAGAGTGCCTTATTTCTCGATTTCCAGACGACCGTCGGCGATGCACTTTCCAGACTGACGGTCGAACAGCAGGATGTGGCTGCCGTGGATGTCAATGCCGGCCTGCTCGCCGATCCTGTAGGCATTGTTCCCGAAGATCACACCGGTCAGGAGATAGTCATCCTGCACGCAGAGCTTGAGCGTCGATTCCATACCGGTCGGCATGGCACCGAAGATCGTGGTCTGGAGCGCACCCTCCGGCTCGATGT
>Ga0129312_1001103_pt1 | contig 17331 bp, 16 predicted proteins | sample O827metagenome_FD_94434 | JGI IMG/M metagenome (GOLD analysis project Ga0129312, IMG submission 94434) | Orangutan group fecal microbial communities from Wisconsin, USA - O827 metagenome | ecosystem: Host-associated > Mammals > Digestive system > Large intestine > Fecal | place: USA: Wisconsin... | reverse complement strand
GTAGCTCGTGACCATCTCCAAGAATCTTTTAAAGAATATATGGAAGCACGAGATCGTGTCATCCAAATCCAACAAGAAATGATTAAACGTGGGATTGTAGCTGACAGTTAATATAACGGAGGGGAGAATGATTTATTATATTACTCCCTATCTGACAGGAAATATCGGCAAGGCTATCAATGAAGCTATTGCCGTTCTTCCAGATGATAGTTGGGTGTGCTTAAGAGATACCGATACAATGTTCCTCCTGCCTGATCAACCATCTATGCTTGAAGAGCTTGTTATGTCAAACCCGCCTTTTGATGTAATAGGTGCAACTTGTAACAGGTTAGGTAGTGGTTATCAGCTTTTCTCTAACCAAATTAACGATGATCCAGATATTCTAAACCATATAGAATATGCTAAGATTGCAAGAGAATATCATAAAGTGAGTGTTGAAGAAGTTCCTTTCGGAACACCTCTGGCAGGTTTCTTTTTGCTTTTTAGAAAATCATTGTGGAATGAAGTTCCTTTCGAAGAAAAATCTATCCAATTCGACCTAATTTTCTCTCGCACTTTACATGAAAAAGGAAAGAGGTTAGGATTGATGCGGGGAATGTATCTGTTTCACATTTACAGATTAGGTCAAACAAATCCTCAACGGTCTATACATCATTTATTACACTGTCACGATCACAGTAAAACTATCTAGGAGAGAAAATGGAAAATATTAAAATCGGAGTGGGTGTTATCACTGTAGGTGTCCGTCCACTTAAAGACTATCTTGTAACAGATCCACATGCAGATTTTCGAGTATTCAACGATCCAGACCGTAAAGGTGTAGCTTACGCCAGGAATGAACTTATGCACCAGTTTTATGAAGAAGGTTATGATTATTGGTTTATTTTTGACGACGATTGCTACCCAATCATGGAGGGATGGGAAACATATTTTGTAGATCAAGCTGTCTCTGGAGGATGGGATTTCTTTGGTATGCCGGAGTATTTCAAAGATAAAGTTGTTGGGAGTAAAGGAGAAGTTATTCTCTGGGAACTTGCAATGTGTCAATTTGCAATGTATTCTCGTGCCGTTGTTGAGAAGATGGGTTATTTCCGCCCTTACACTCACGGCTATGGTTTTGAAGATGCTGAATGGGTACACCGTTTGAAAGCTGCTGGTTTGAATCAGGGTATTCAGGCAATACCTTGTCCACTTCGTATCATGGCTTATATCCACCCAGACGATGTTTTTGGAAACAATCCTATGCCTTTTGCTAATCTGACAAAAGAAGAGAAAGAAGCTGCTATTGGCATTAACTGGGAAGAATATAAAGCGTCTTTAGAAGATATTAAAAATGGGAAAATCCGAATTTCTTATGAGGAGGCACTGGCACATGTCAAATAAAAAATGGACTAAACTGAAAATTGATGCAAAACCTCACAGTGGTTGTGATTATCATCGTATTGTTATGCCATTTAACAACAATAATCTTCAACCTAAGAAAGATGTTGTTGTGTTTAACCGTATTCACTCTAAAGGTGCAGAATATGTTTTGTCCCTGAAACGTCAAGGTGTTAAGATTGTTGTAGATTTAGATGATTTCTACCAACTTAATCCAGAACATTATTTAGCAAGTCTATACGAGTCAAACACCCATTCTATTGTAGCTATGGTTAAGCTTGCTGATGTGGTCATTGTGACTACGGAATACTTGGCATATAAGATCCGTCACTTAAATAGGAATGTTGTTGTGATCCGAAATGCACTTCCTTTTGATAGCGGACAATTCACTTTGTCAAATGATCGTTCATCCGGTACCCCTGTCGTATGGGCTGGCGGTGCTAGTCACGAACCCGACTTACGACTAGTCTCTAATACTTTCGACGATGAACTTCTTACTATTGCGGGATATGAGGCATCACAGAGCATCACGGGACAAGAGTGGATTAAGATTCGCAGAAATTTACCAAATGCCAAATATAAAGCCGCTGTAAAAGATTTAGATAATTACATGAGTGTTTACGAGGGTCATGCTATTGCTATAGCTCCTCTGGTAGATAACGATTTTAATAATTGTAAAAGTAATCTCAAAATCTTGGAAGCTGGGGCAAAAGGTATTCCAATTGTTTGTTCTAAGGTATTACCTTATTTTAACCCTGTAGATGCTCGCGCTGTTGCTTACGCAGAGAATAAAGCAGAATGGCATTACGAAATTGTTAAGCTTCTTCGAAATCCGAACTATCGGGAAGATCGCGGCTTGTTCTTAGCGGAACATGTTCGAACACATTATAATCTGGCAGATGCAAACGAATTGCGACGCCAGGTTATTGAAAGTTTGTAGGTGAAGTATGGGACAAATAATTCTTGACAATCGTAACGGAATCAATTATAGTGTCTGCGATTTCCATAGGGTAGTGCTGCCTTACTCAAGGCAGTTCTCTTCACAACCTAAATACAACGTTTTCGTTTTTAACGGAGTGCCAACAAAAGGTAAAGAGGGCTTTTTAGCCCTTAAAAACCTGGGCTTTAAAATGGTTATGGATTTGGATGACTCTTTAGTTATTCCAAAAGGACACATGTTAGAAGGTATTTTTGAATCAGGTATTCGTGAACATTTAAAATGGTTTTTAGAGCACAGTGATCTTGTTACAACTACGACACCTGCCTTGCAAGTTGAACTTTCACAATACAATGATAATGTGCACATAATCCCTAATGGACTTCCTTATGATGAAGGTCAATTTGTGTTGACCCGTGATCGCTACTCCAAAACTCCATTAGTCTGGGCTGGAAGTGAAACACATAAACAAGATTTGGCTATCTTGCCCGATTTTGGTAAAGATCTTACAATATGTGGTTTTCGTAGGGATTCTGAAGTTTTAAGTAGTCGTGAATGGTCTGTAATTAGAGAAAATGTAGCACCAACTAGTGTTTATGAAGGTGTAAGACCATATGCCAACTACATGGAATCTTACGATGGTCATCAAATCAGTCTTGCACCATTGGTCGATAACGTGTTTAATAATGCAAAAAGCAATCTTAAAATTCTTGAGGCAGGTGCTAAGGGTTTACCTTTAATCTGCTCTCCTCGTGAGAATTATCATACACAAGAGTTTAAAGATTTGTTATTCTTTGCTGAAACACCTTCCGAGTGGAAAGATATTACGGAATACTTATTAAGTGCTCCCGATGTTTGCATGGAGAAAGGATTAGCATTAGCTAAGTATGTCAGGACTCATTATCACATTGATGTGTTGAATGAGCGTCGTAGACTTTTATTTGAGGAGCTATAATGATTAACACTTTTGATTTTGAATACACCACTCGTAACGGGAAAGCCTTGGTCGTGGAGGTGGATTACTATTATGAAGAACCTAATCCACTTTCTCGTGAAAGCGATTGGGATTACCACGGAGGGCTTTTAATTGACGGTATTCGTTTTTATGAAGGATCTACAGAAGTTTTTGAAAAAGATTTAAATGTAACTGTAGCAGAAATTGCTTTCCAATTTAGAAAGCACATGGAAGAACTAGAAGCAGAATATATGATGGAGACTAACGAACCATTTTAACAGGAGAACAAAGTGTCGCACATTATAACTAAATATGGATTTGATGTTGATCTTAGCAAGGAAGGGCATACAGGTTGTCCGCGCTGCATGAAAAATGGCAAGGATCGCTCTCGTAATAACCTGATGGTTTATGGATTAGATTCTAATGGAGAGCATAAAGGTGCTAAGTGCTTTGCGTGTGAATACACTATTCCTAGCGTAGAATGGTTACGAGAAAATGGTGAAGTTTTAGAAGAAGAGGAGGAGATTGTGGGTTCGGAATTTAATAAACAGATTCATCGTAAAATTGTTCAAGAAACATCAACCAACCCACGTGGTTATCGAGGCATTAAAGAAAAAGTTTCATCTTTCTATGGTGTTCGTTATGAATACCGTCAGGAAGGGGATCAGATGGTAGTAGAAAGTTGTTTATATCCAACTACTATCGGTAAAGAATTGGTTGGTTTTAAGCGTCGTATTCATCCTAAAGATTTCAGTAAACCTATTGGTCAAGTAGGTAAAGATGTAGATCTTTTTGGACAAATTCGTTTTGCAGACCGTTCTCATACTGTGGTAATTACAGGTGGTGAACACGATGCTCTGGCAGCTTATCAAATGCTGTCTGAAAACTTGGACAACAAATATGAACTTCCAGCAGTAGTTAGTGGCACAACTGGTGAAACCAGTATGTATAAACAAGTTCAGGCACAATACCCTTTCTTTGAAAAATTTAAGAAGATTATTGTTTGCATGGATAATGACAAAGCAGGTAATGAGGCATTTGAAAATATTGTTAAGGTGCTGCCTCGTAACAAAGTCTACCGTATGCAGATGGATCTTAAGGATGCCAATCAGTATCTGGAAGAAGGTCGTGCAAAAGATTTCGTAAAAGCTTTTTGGAGTGCTCGTCTATACACCCCAGCAGGTGTTTATGCTTCTAATGTCTTGTATGAAGCTGCATTAGAATGCTTGGAATCCAAGATGATTACCTTGCCTCCTTTTATGCGTGTTGCTGCAAATATGCTGGGTGGGGGTTTAGTAGAGGAAGAGATTACAGTCATCCTGGCAAAGACCAGTATCGGTAAAACTTTGATGGTGAACGAGATCACCAAACATATTATTGTTGCGCACCCAGAACATACCCTAGGTATTCTGTCCTTGGAAGCAACTTATAAGAAATATTCTCGTAACCTGTTGTCCTCGTTCCTGCATATTCCTCTACACAGGAAAACACCGGAAGAGAAATTTCAAATCTTGGAAGAGAATAAAGAAAAAATCCTAGATTTTTACGAAAGAGAAGATGGATCACCACGTTTTTATGTGTGTGATGATCGTGGAGCAGATGTGGAGTCTATCAAAGAAAAAGTTTTGGAGATGATCATCTATTTTGGAGTAACAATTCTTGTTATCGACCCTTATTCTGATTTGCTTTCTGGTATGGATGTTCAAGCCCAGGAAGAGTTAGCAACATGGTTGAAGCGCATCATGAAAGAGTATGCTATAACTATTATCGTCATCTCACACGTTAAGAAATCGGCTAATGGTGGCAATGAACACTTAACAGAGGACGATGCAATGGGTAGTAGTTTCTTGGCTAAAGGTGCTGGTATTACCTTGGCTTTGGAACGAGATAAAGCCGCTGAAGACCCTGTAGAACGCAATACGACTCATTGCTTTATCCTAAAAAACCGTGAGTTCTCGGAAACTGGTCCGGCAGGGCAGTTTTACTATGACATTAGAACTGCAACTCTGCATGACAAAGAGCAGTATTTCAACAATCCTGCTAATTTGCCTACGGATAGCAACTACTAAGGGCTTCGGCCCTTTTATTAAAAATACCTGTTGACAACTTTGCGGAAGGGACTTATACTTGTCTCATCAACCAAACAAGAGGAGAAGTAAAAATGCGTATGACAATCGATCTGAATGCAAAAGTTAAAGCTGCTGGTGCTCTGGGTGCTGGTGTTATTAAACACAAACAAGCGTTGGCATTTGCCATCCCACACATGATTGTTGAGGATCATCCTGAAGAGTTTGCTGTAAAAGTTGTTGAGAACAATGTCTCTGTTATTGAACATATCCCAACTGGACGTTCTTACCGTGTTGTTTCTTCTAAAGGTTTCCGTTTCGATGTAAGCCCTTCTTTCACAAAAGGTGCTGGTCGTAGTAAAGTGGGTATTCTTTCTTACAAATATTATATCGATAAAGTTGCAGATGGTGTTGCATTCTGTCGTGTAAGTGAAGGTAAAGTAGATATCATCTTTAAAAATACCAAAAACATGGTTATTTCTGACGATGGTAAAGTTGACCTCACTATTGAGTTCGCTAACAACTAAGGAGGACTATTGAGCAAGTTGAACACACTTGATCAATATTACACTAACCCCGCTTATGCGGGGTTCTTATGTGATAAGATCAAAGAAATTTTTGGAGAGGAAGCTAACTACGTAGAACCATCTGCGGGAGAAGGAGCTTTCTCTTCTTGTTTTAAAAACATAACTTCTTTTGATATTGACCCTAAGTTTGAAGATTGTATTGAGGCAGATTTTTTAGCTCAATCTGTTGAGTCTGTTGGTAGTGTAACTGCTTTTGTCGGTAATCCTCCGTTTGGAAAAAATGCTAGTCTTGCCATTAAGTTCTTTAACCATTGTGCTGAAATGTTGGATAACGAAGGTGGTATTTGTTTTATCTTGCCTCGCACATTTCAAAAAATCTTTTTTGCACACAAACTAAATCCCCACATGCATCTTCTTTACGAAGAAGAATGTCCAAAAGGATCTTTTATTCTTCATGGAGAACCTTGGGATGTTCCTTGTGTATTCCAGATATGGATTAAACGCAACGAGAAGCGTTCTCCCGTTGTTTTAGGAGAGAATCGACTATTCGTATTAGGTAACAGTAAAGACTACGATATAGCCGTTAGGAGAGCGGGAGCAAGTGCAGGTAAAGTGTTATCAGAAGAAGATTCTTTATCTGAAGCATCTACCTATTTTTTAAAAGCCTTGACTTCTGATCTTAAAACGCGTATCATTGAGGCTTACCCGTTACTTAAAGCTGAAGCTAGTAAAACTGCGGGAGTAAGAAGTTTAAGTTTAAAAGAACTTCAGTGGGTTCTGGAGAACATTAGAAAGGAGGAATAGTGAGTAAGTTTACATGGGATATTGAAGCAAACGGATTGTTGAATAATGACACTATTGATTATTTAGCTAGTCCTTATCGTCTCAAAGACACATTTCAAATGCACTGTATTGTCTTAGAGAACCATGAAACAGGAGAAATAGTAGCTTTCCACGATGGCCCTAAATACATCTTTGATGGGCGTCCTTATGAAGAGTCAGATGGTAAATACACATATGTTCTTAAAGAGTATGTGGCGCAAGATTACACGCATTTTCAACTAAAAGATTTCCCAGACTTTATTAATCATGAAGGTTATTTTAAAGACAAGCCTGAATATCTGGTTGAAATGGCTGTGGCTCACAACGGTATCAACTACGACTGGTTGGCTACAAAACTGTTTTATGGATTAGATTACAGTGTTAAATATAATACGTGGGGCAAAAATAAGGTAAAACTTATTGACTCCTTGATTTTGAGTAAAGTGTTAAACCCAGATCGAAAGATTGAGGGCAAATCAGGACATAGCTTGGCAGCACTTTCTCGAAAAGCAGGTGGTGATGTAAAAATAGATTTCCGTAAAGAGATTCCAGAAGAAGATCGATTTAAGACTTTTGCTGCGGATATGCTTTATTACTGTATCTATGACAACAAAGCCAATACTAGCGTATATAACTACCTTATGGAAGAATGGGGTGATTATGATAAATGGGAAGGTCCATTTGAACTTGAACAACGTGTAGCAGACATTATCACACGCCAAGAACACCGTGGGTTTGCTTTTAACATGAAGCAAGCAGAAGAGAACCTTGCTTTTTTGGATGCAGAAATGGAGCGTCTTCGTTTACTCGTTGAGCCTATTTTGCCACCTAAACCAGCAACAAAAGGCTATCTTAAGGCTTTTATTCCACCTAAGTTGCAAATTAAAAAGAACTTAGAGCCAACTAACCATATGATCAATTTTGCTAAGAAACATGATGGTCATTTGGAAGAGAGGGATGGCGATTGGTGGTTAGTTATGTTGGGGAAAGAGTGGAAACTGCCAGTTGCAGCAGATGAACCTCTATGTGATCCTAACATCCCTGCAACATTGAACGATACAACCCATATTAAAAACTGGCTTGTAGGATTAGGTTGGGTACCGTCTGAATATAAAGATAAAGACTTAACTCTTAAATCTGGCACCAAGATTAAAAAGAGCGAGGAAGAACTTCAGAAAGGTATTCGAGCTTACGTTGAGCAAACTCTATCTTCTAATTTTTGTCAGGATCGTTGTGATCATCTGGAGTGCACACCGGAAACCTTGGAAAGGAAGATTCAAGAGCGTATAGCAAAAGGTAAAGGTCGCGGTCTTAAAGTATTGACTAACCCATGTTTTACCAAAGGTCAGGAAAAAGAAATCTGTCCTAACCTGCAAGCTTTGGGTGAGAAATTTCCTTATGCTACTCAGATTGTAGAATACTTAACGTATAAGCATCGTAGGAACTCTATTTTAGGTGGCGGTGCTGATTGGGAAGAAGATGAAGAAGATCAAGAATACGATAAAGGTTTCTTAGCCGCAGTAAGGGCGGATGGGCGTATTCCTACACCAGCCGCTACATGTGATGCTGCAACCTCTCGTATGAAGCATAGGTCTGTAGCCAATATCCCTCGTGTCACATCTTTGTTTGGATGGGAGATGCGTAACTTGTTTGGTGTAGAAGTTCCTAAATACTTCCAGATCGGTTATGACTTCGACTCTTTGGAAGCAAAGATTGAGTCGCATTACTGTGTGCCGATGGATGCTCAAGCTTTGACTCGTAAAGGTTGGGTAGGATATCACGACCTGAAGGAAGGGGATGAGATTTTAGGGTACAATGCTGAAACAGGTATGAAAGAATGGACTAAAGTAAAAGGTAAGGTCTTCTATAAAAATAGTAAGACGTTTGAGATTAAAGGGAAATCACACACTTACCGTGCAACAGCAGATCACCGTTGGTATGTTAATACCCGTAGTAAAGGGAATACTTATGTGCCTAAAGTCAGAACAACTGCCGAGCTTTGCACAGGAGATAATATTATTTGTAATGCTCCATTTAACATGGAACAAGATCAGGTAAATAGTTTAACTTCTGTTCAACAAGGTAAATGGGATGTTCCGTGGGTAGAGCGTGTAGTTAATATGTCTCATGCCGAGCGTGTAGCTTTCTTGGAAGGTTTCTTGATTGCAGATGGTTACTGGCATGAACATAAACAAAAACCTGTTTGGCGTTGGGCGCAGAACCCAGGTGAACTTTTTGAAGCAGCTTTAACTGCCTCGTACCTGGTGCATGGAGGCAATATCTCTGTAGCTTTCAATACAAAAGAGCAGAAAGTAAAAGTGGCAACATTGACTAACCGCTCTCACATTCCTGTTCAAAGTTTGACTATTGAAGAGTGGGGTGTAGAGGATGTTTGGTGTCCACAAACAGAACTTGGTACGTGGGTCATGCGTCAGAAAGACTGCATTACCATCACAGGAAACTGTTGGCGCTACGAACCGGAGCCTCATGAATACTGTAACGCTCTCTTGTTAGAGAAGCCTAACGATGTTCATACCATGATGGCAAAACGTATTACAGATACTATTGGGCGTAAGTTTGAACGTAGTCCGGCGAAATCTGTTAAATACGGGATCACTTATGGTGCACAAGCAGACAAGGTTGCTAAAACAATTGGTAGCGATAAATACACAGGGCAACTGGTGTTCGATGCTTTCTGGGAAGCTGCATTCCCACTGGCGCGTCTTAAAGAACGTTTAAACGATTTCTGGGTTAAGACTGGTAAACAGTATGTTTTGGGTATTGACGGTCGTAAGGTTCCTACTCGTTCTGCTCACGCGATTCTTAACTCTCTGTTCCAAAGTGGTGGGGTTATCTGTGCTAAACGTGCAATGGTTATTTATGACGACATGATCGAAGAAGAAGGGCTAAGTGTTGACTTCTTTAAAGATGACTGGAAGAATAAAGACTTCGTGCAACAAATGATTGCATATCACGATGAAGCCCAGCTTGAAGTTTCTCGTAACCTTGTAGAATTCAAATGGTTTTCACCTGAATCATTAGGTTGGAAGAAAGTAGACGATCCTGAAGAACAAAAGAAAATTGATAAAGAATGCCTTGCTAAAGTTGAAGAATGGAAGCATAATAAGGAAAAAGAGACAGGGCAAATTTGGGCTAACATTCATGAATCTCCCAAAGGTGGATGGTTTACAGCTTATAGTCGGGCAGGTGAGCTTGCTGCTTTAGCTGTTACTAAGGCTGGAGAATTTTACAATCTTAACGTTCAGCTTACTGCCGGATATGATGTGGGTAACTCCTGGGCGTCCTGCCACTAGTTAACTCATTGTTTTATAAGGGGCTTCTGCCCCCTTTATAGGAGGAGATATGCATTACGATTTAGATTGTCTTGGTATGCCTTACCTACCAGATGAATTTGAAGGTGAAGAAGAACGTGAATGGGACGATGGGGATATCCGTTGTTGGTCTTGTGGTAAAGATATGTCCTATGAACAACATATGCACAATGATGGTTTCTGCATACATTGTTATAATGAAATTGATCTGGAGGAAGATTAATGGGAAATGGTATCATGATTTGCTATAAAATTGTGCGTATTGTCGGAGACGAAGTTATCACTCGGTATTTTATGATAGAGTCTCAAGCCGATGAGGTTTACAATGACTGGCTTGAAAAAGGTGGATACGACTTTGTATCTAAAGAAACTTTCCGTTTAGAAGTATAAGGAGAAAACAATGCGTAAATTAGTGAGCTTTAATGTTTCAATTCTTGTTGATGAACAAAATGAAGATGTTATTAAAGGTCTTGCAAATAAGATTGCAGGTGGAATGACGGAAGCTGAAGTGTGGGAAGAATGTGCTCGACTTTATGAGGAAGGTGTTATTGAGGTCTTGGGGGATGAGATTAATATGGACGATGTTGTAAAAGTAACTGTGGAGCGTATCCATGACTAAATCAAAACAAATCAATATTGCCAAAGAAATTCTTACCGTATTAAAGATCGCTGATCCTAATTCTGTCTTGGCTGGCGGTGCTGTTCGTGATTGGCGTATTCTTGATATTGCTGGACGTGATCTGGATTTCTATACATCCCTTCCTGCACATCGGACTGAAGAACAAATACAAGGATTAATTGCATCTGCTTTAATGGGAACCAATATTCGTAAACTAGGAAACAAAGAGGCTTCTGACAATTATGAAGGTGTTACTGGTCTTAAACACGTTTTTGAGTTTGAACGTGATGGTCAGCTTTGCAACCTTATGATTATGGAACCAAGCGTAATGACAACCTTTCTAAATGAGTTCGATCTGTCCATCTGCCAGGCTGCATTTGATGGGAAGGACTGTTATTATTCTAAAGATTTTGAAACAACCTTGGAAACAGGGATCTGCTTCTTGCACAAAGATGTTAGAGAAGATGCCAAACATGTTATTAAAATTGCTACACGTTTCCCATATCTTCGTTTTGTGAAAGAAGTTAAGGTTCCACGTCCACCTCAAGTAGATACCAGATTGGAAGAAGATGATATTCCTTGGTAATTAAAGCTTGACAATATTAAACATTTTATGATAGGATAGCATTCAATGACTGAACGTTCTAAGATAGCTGTTGAAACTGTTTATGGAAACTATACCAGTTTGACACTAGTTGAGAAAAATGTTGTAGGTCTTGACAACTCTTTTTATTTTCAAATTTTGGTTATTCAAGGTGGAAACAAGAAGCTAACTGCTCGTGTCGAAACATCTGAAATAATTGAAACCACTGTTACAAACAAAGAATTCATTTCACTGCAAGATACAATCCGAAACGTTATAGACGAAGAAGGCAAAGCTGCCACAATTAAACTCGGAGGTTTCCCAGTGCAAATAGTTCATTTTCCTAATGGTGAAATTGGAGTTGGAATAGGTAAAGGTAAATACCTGTTAGAGCAAGATGATATGGAAAGACTCCGCTCTTTCTGTGCAAAATTAATGTAATGTAGAGGAGATAATAATGTCCGTAATTAATACTGAAACTGATCGTAAAGGCAAAACCGTAACTTATGCAACTGGTATCGTAGACTACGTTAAACTGGATAAATTCGCTGAACCTAAAACTTTTCATTGGGAAGGAAAAACGATTGTTTCAACTCACCGAGCCTCTCTTGTTCTGAAAGAGAAAGGTGCTAAACCAGATGAGAAAGGTGTTTGGATTTCTCTTGGTGACATTGAACTGAAAGAAGGTTATGAAAACCTGCAAGTCAAAGAAGGTGATAATTGGATCACTATTGAAAAAGGTGTAGAAGTAAGTATTGATATTGATCGCGTTGATAATAAAGGCGGTAAAACTTACTACAATACTAAAAAATCTCGTATTACAGTATTGTCTACCGATGGTGTTCAGAAGTCTAACAAATCTTCTGGCAATAAAGGTTCCAACGATGCTGCCCCTAAGCAGTCCTATAAAAAACGTGATACTGTAGGTCTGGAAACTGGTCACGCAGTAAATGGTGCACTGGAACTGATTCGTAATGGTGTTAAAGGCGATGCTTTCGATATCGCTGGGGTTGTTCAATCTGCAACTGTCACGCTGAAATCTGAAATTGCTGAATCTCGTGGCGTTGATATTAATGATTATGATCTTGGGGCATCTGTTGGTCACGCTATTCTCAATGCTTGTAAAGACCATACCATTAAGACTGTCTCTGTAGAAGATCTGATTGATTCTGCTCGTAAAGTTCTGGCTCTGTCTGATAAAGTTGCTGCTGCCATTCGTGGTTCCGCAGAACAGCCTAAGAAAGAAGAGAAGAAAGAAGTTAAGAAACCTGAACCACAACCAGAACCAACTCCAAGTAATCAAGAAGAACCTCCAATGGACTTCGACGATGATATTCCATTCTGATCTTATTGATTTATAAAGAGTTTTTTATAAAAGAAAAGGGAACCTTTGCGGGTTCCCTTTTTTATTAGTCGTAATATTTCAAACCTGTAATGAACTTCGATCCCCAATCCGCACTTGCGGCGGTGAACGTCAACATCCAAGTTGTAGCTGTACCAGTGAAGACCTCTCGTTGCACAGTACCATCAGTGTGGTAAATGTCCACGCCAGTATGTCCATTCTTAGGAATAGTGAAGGTAACAGCACTGGTAGTGTCTCGTGCATAAGAACAAACAAATGGTGTCCCCGCCCAAACTGGATTTGTCATATCACCCATCTCAAGCTGTGGAACCCAAGCAATAAGACCTGCCGTACCATCTCCTGCGAAAGTGTCTGATCCACTTGCATTCAAAGCTATAATCTCATAGGTTATAGATGCTTGTTTGGCAACTGTCACTTTGTGTAGAATTACACGATACCAACCATTCCCCATATCGATTATGTTTGCATCTGCACCTGTAAATGTTCCAGCTACAAGATCATAAGTCCCTTCGTTAATCTCATCTCCTGAAGTCAATTTGAGTTTCACTTTAGTGATCCCATCTGGCTTCAAGAATACGGATGCCGCCCAGTGCTTACCTGCTGTAATATCAGAAGCTGTATTCACTGCTGATAAAATATGTTGTCCTGAAGTTGTAGAAGGTGTTAACTTGTAAGTGTTAGCCGTAGTTCCAACCGGAGAGTTGATTGTTGATGCTGTGACTGTCAAGTTCGTCTTCAACCACGGGGAAGCTGTTGTCAAGTTATTGTTGATAAAGATATGTGTACGGTTGGCTGCTACAACACGTCTACCTTGTGGAGTTGTACCAACATATTCTAAAGGTGCTACGGGAGCAGAACTCTCTGTAGGTACAAGGATATCTCCAGAAGCCCTGGCATAACGGTTACTCCTGTTGACCTTTACATCCGCCGGAATAGTTTCTTGCGTCAAATCATAATCCATCACAATCACCACAGCATTCACTGTGAGATAAGAACTATCTTCGGCAGTTACCACACCTTGATAAGTTGCTCTACAACCGATACGACAACCTCCATCAGCAACCGCTGTAATAACGCCTGTAACGGGGTCAACTGTTGCTACCGTAGGGTCATTAGAGAAATACTCAACAACCATACCAGGTAAGCTTGCTGCTCCTGTTGGCGTTATTTCTGCTACCATTGTTTGTGTTGTTCCTACATCCATCGCAGATAAGCTAGGGGTGTAAACACTCAATGTTGAAGCATATCCTCCAGAGGTATCTGATAAAGTTGTTCCTTCAGCGTTTAAGGCTGTCATACCTGCATCAAAACCACCTTCTGCATGGAAAGTCATTAAACCAGTAGATGATATTGTCATGTTTGCAGGGGCAGAAGAAGTGTATTTAATATTGAAAAGTTTGCCTCCTTCTGGGCTAACAGAATGTGTCAACTGTTTAGTTCCACCTACAATACAAATTCCTAAAGAATCTGTAGTTAAGCCTGTTGCCAGAATATCGCCCGTAATCACGGAGCTTGCTATTGGTGTGAATTTATTATAGTTTAGACCACTATTGAACAGATACGAGGCTTTCCCATCTTTCCAAATACCGGAATAATACATATCTCCATTATAAACGAAAAAGGTTCCTTGATAACCTAATTGGTTAGTAACATCCATATTCAGCGTATGAACGCTTGTGAGCTTGTTTATATCCCAAGAACCCACTCCTTCAGGTTTAACTGGTTTTCCCACTTGGAGTGGATCTCCGCTCGCAGAATCATACCCCAAACCTAAGTTTGCAGTGTAGTTCTTACCAATAGCCCACAAGGAATTATTGATCCCAACGAAAAAAGAGTGGCGGCTTGGTGGAAACTTCCATGTTGAGAAACCTGCTGCAAAGGTATCCAGTTTAGTGTAGGTTGTTTCTGTATTAGATCTAACATATAAGTAGTTTACTGTACCCGTGCCACCGGAGGTATCTCCTACAACTATTGTCTGGGAAACTGTATTGATGTAATCTTTGACATACACTGTTTCAGTAGTGGATATTGTGGCATTGACAAAAGCTGTTGTTGTGTTATTATTACCTGCTAAACCTTTACTAGCTCCACAAACACGCAAGGTTCCCACATTGTTGACATAAGAGCATTGGTTGTAACCTGCATCAAAAGCAACTGCTGCGCTTGTTATCTGACGAGGAGTAGAAACTTCGTTAGTAGTGCTTGCACCTAAACTACCTACTGTGTTTTGACCCGATCCATAAAGAACACCACTATTCATTAACCAGAGAGTATTGTTATACCCTCCTTTAACCTCTTTAAGATTGGCTAAAGAAATAGTCCCTGTTATTACAGATGGAAAGCTGGTCCAGGTAGTTACACATGCATCCGTACCACCTGCTGCTATAGATCCTACCAACCCTGCTGTCAATCCTGAATATTGCCATCCCCCACTGTTAGTTTTAATAACAAAACAACGATCTGCGGTAAACACATCCGCTACTACAGTAGAAGCTAAGTGGAAATTATTGAATCGTGCACTACGAGTTCCATCTGCAATCTCACCAAAGAGGTTTGCGCCTTGAGTAAACAATCTACCATCATTAAGCAAAATTGCTAAACTGCTGTTAGAATTACCAGCGTTATCTGGGTAATCTAAAGTGATTACTTTTTTAACAATACCTGCTGGCAGAGGAACGACACCAGTGCTGGTCATAATAGTAAATATTGGAATTGGAAACATTTAAACCCTCCATAAAAAGAAAGCCCCTTTCGGGGCTTCTGTTATCGTGTTACAACAACCATGTCCACGATATCACCCACACCAGGATACGTTAATTGCAAAATTGTTACTGCGTTAGCAGTAGTTGCTATTTCTGTATCATTTAGTGCTCCATAAGACGCATCTAGTGTAACCGTGTGTCCCGTTGTATCTTGAATCAAATAAATCATTGCTGAAAATGCTTTAGGTTTTGTAGAGCCAGTGACACCAGGCCATGCTCCAACTGTCAGAGCATCAGTTACTGTAACAACATACATATTGGAAGTTCCAGAAGGAGTCCAAGATGCTCCAGAGTTGGCAGTAGTTGTTTCAAGTTCCATGAAACCTGCTGTAACTCTAGTTGGTGTTATAGCTTCCGTAGGATCTGATCCTGATATTTCGATCCAGTTTCCATCAGACCGACCATACGTCAAGCCGTCTTGAGGGGCTTCTGGTATACTAGGAAGAGTGCCTATAAGCGTCCACGTAGAAGAATCTGTTTTCTTAAACACTGCTCCAGTGGTAGTATTGAAGGCGTAATCATTGATAACACCGTCTCCTGTGACTGGATTAGTTGTTGCTACAAACCACTGTGCGCCATCCTTACCGTTGGTCCCATCAGTACCGTTGGTTCCGTTTGTTCCAGGATCACCCTTATCTCCTTTATCCCCTTTTTCACCTTTGTCGCCTTTAATACTTCCCATGTCAACAAAAGATGCGGAATTGGTGTCTTGATCGTAGGTATAGATGTAAAGATTACTAGTGTCTTCAGTTAAGTAAGCATCACCATAGTTATTGTAAACAGGGAGAGCTTCACTGTTCGGAACATGACCTTTAGCTGTAATTGATGTTCCTCCAAGACTGCCAACATTCATCCATTCCGTAGCATCTTGGACCCAAACATATAAATCATTATTAATTTTATATGCGTCACCTACTTCTCCAGTAGGAGGAAGTTCAGCTTCACTGTTCAGAACCCCGATAATCTCTAAGCCTGATCCTGTTGCACCCACTGGTCCTTGTGGACCTAGTTCACCTTGTGGACCTCGCTCTCCTTGATCACCCTTGTCTCCTTTTGGACCTTTAAGTGAGGCAATAAAATCTACTTCTGTCCCTTCATTACCAGCATCCAGCCAACTTTGATATGCAGATTTCCCTTCATCTCCATCTGTTCCATCAAGACCGTCTTTACCTGCCTCACCTTGTGGACCTTGAGGACCAACAATATTACCCATGTTGACCCAAGCTGTCCCATTAGAGACATAAAGATTACCATTGATAGAATAAGCTTGGCTTACGTTTTCAGAGGTAGGTTGTGGTAAGTTACTTGTAGAAGGCAAATCTCCACGATAATCAAAACCGTTGGCGTTAACACCAGGTGCTCCCTGTGGCCCTGTAGGACCAACATCGCCTTTATCACCTTTTATAGAGGTAAGGAAATCATAAACAGATCCTGTATTACCATCTGCCAACCATACCTCGTAAGCTGATTTACCTTCTGGCCCAAGAGAAGAAATAAGTTTCCAAACAGAACCATCCCAAGCGTAGATTACATCACCTACGATATAACCATCCCCTGCAACGTTACCTGTGGATGGTAGTTCACTAGTACTTGCTAATGATCCTTTAATATTAAGTTGAGCACCAGTATCCCCTTTCAAAGAGGCAAGCCACTGTGCTTCTGTTCCAACAAAACCATTATCAAGTGCGATCTGATAAGCCGATTTACCAGCTTCAGGTATTGTTTCCGACAGATCATCAATTTGTTGCTGCATTGCCGTAAACTTGGCATTGATAATTGCTATATCATCAGCGGTCCCAACACTTTGCCATGCAAGGGAAGAAATACCACCTGTGGTGGCTGGCGTAGAGTTTGCTGGAACCACTTTAGGAAAAGTTCCTTTCCATTGGTAATAATTCCCTTCTGCTGCTAACAGCAAAACTTCACGGGAATTACGTAATGTAAAACCTGCCTCAAAGCTGCGACGTTTTCGATAAGTAGCTTCT
>Ga0129312_1001102_pt1 | contig 17337 bp, 17 predicted proteins | sample O827metagenome_FD_94434 | JGI IMG/M metagenome (GOLD analysis project Ga0129312, IMG submission 94434) | Orangutan group fecal microbial communities from Wisconsin, USA - O827 metagenome | ecosystem: Host-associated > Mammals > Digestive system > Large intestine > Fecal | place: USA: Wisconsin... | reverse complement strand
TACCATGTTTTCGGCAAGGTAGATATCCTGCGACTGTGGGGTAGAATTATTGGAAGCATAATTTCCGCGTCCGTTTTCTGCCACCACCGCAAAAGACGCTGTTACTTTATTGATGGTTTCCGCACCCGACAAATAGTAAGAAATGGCTGTCAGACCAATTCCAAGAATCGTTGCAAGTACCACAAGCAAAAGGATAACCTTTCGTTGTTTCCGCAGCATGTAGACAAGGTCTTTGACTTTGATTGTACGTCCGTTATCCATCGGTATCCTTTCTCATGTTTCTCTTTTTGTAAAAGTGCCACCCGGCAAAACCGAGAATCAGCAGCACACTTACAACAGCCACAATTACGATCACAGTGTCCGCATTTGTCCAAATATTGTAGGTTTCATGCTGAATATCTACCGTATCAATGACATTGACTTCCATTCTTCGATTCGGATTCTGGTTATCTGTGATAACATAGGTGCCGACATCCAGACCTTTGAACATATAGTTCTTGTTTGCGGAGTTCCAGCTGCCCACAATTTCACCATTCATGTTATAGAGCGTCATCTCATGGCCATTTACTGTATGAGCCAGCAGCGCATCCTTAACCGTAATTTCCATGCGGAGCGTGCGGTTCGTTAAATCAACCGTCAAATCGGCTTCGCTCTCAATTCGGCCTGTCACATCTACCGAGAACTCAACCGGGTCTTTTGCCATCTGATAGTCGCCAGATCTCGTAACCTGTTTCAGGGTGTAATTAGCACGTTTATCCAAACCTGTGAAAGAAATCGTACCATTTTCATCCGTTACGCCTCTCTGGCGGTCACCGCGGTCGCTAGTCAGTTCAAAAGTAACGTCTGCAAGTTTGATATTCGTTTCCAGTTCATCACTCAGAGTAAGCGTTACCATCGTCTGCTGGGTGCTCAATTCTTCCGTGGTATCTTTCTTGATGTCTTTCTTTTCCACTTCTACCGTCTTGTCGTCCACCATGACATAGCCTTTCGGTGTTGCAGACTGGTGAATGGTGTACTGTCCAAGGTAAAGCAGCTTACTTTCTGCACGGCCATCTGCATCTGTCGTTACGGTGTCAGCCACTTCTCCTTTTTTATAGCGAGTTGTGCCATCCATCGTAACGATATCTTCTGCCGCGATAATCTGGAACTGAGAACCAGATACGCCCATACCAGCATCCAAATCGGTAAGCCGAATAGGAATCGTGTTTTGGCAGGGCATCAAGTCAATATACACATTCAGCGGTTCGTTCCAGTCATAATCTCGATCCACTGTAAAATAGGTATCATCCGCTGCATCATAGCCTGTTGGCTCGGTCATTTCGTGGAAGTAATAGTTTCCTTCCATGATTTTTTCCGGGAGAAAGAACTGGCCTTTCTCCGTAGTCTTAAAATCATCATATTGGATCTGCTGTGGATAATAGGTATACAACCGCGTAAGTCCAGTGACGGTGTTATACAAAGTAAATGTAACATCTTTTTCCTCGATCAGGCGTCCAGTTTCCGCATCGCGCACCATAACAAGAATCGCACATTTTCCGCTGCCGTTATAATCCGAGAAGCCAATTCCTGTAAAATCACTGGTATCTGTTTTGTCGCCACCGCTTCCGCCACCGCCGCCGCTGTTATTATTTATCGTATAGTCGTGATCATAATCCTCGTCACCTGCATGGTTGTTCTCAAATCCTGCACCAGCATCACTGTAAGTACCCTCCGAATCTGCCAGACCTTTATCATCAACTTCTGGATTGACCAGCCACATCGCCAGCAGAACAAGGATCAGCAGTACAATAAACAGCAGTCCCATTACGGCATCCATGCTGGTTTTCCAGTAGCTGACTTCTTCCTCTTCGGTTTTGTATGTATTTTTTTGCGCCATAAGTCGTTCCGTTTCTCTTCCCGTTACAGATTGAGAAGCTCGCGTTCCCTTACATCATGCAGATAATCAAGAACTTCTTTTTGAAATTCATACTGCCGTTCTTTTTCCACAACTTCTGTACGGTGACGCACATAAGTATGAAATTCCCGATAGAACAGTTCCATTTCCCGCCGGGTCATATTCAACACGGTTTTGTAAACGATGTTGAACAGAATGGAGAAAATAACACCCGCAATAGAAGTGTAGAACGCGATATTGATGCCGCTCAGCAGTGATTGCACACTGGTGACGACCGTTTCGGCAGAACTGAAACCAATATTGCCAATACCGGTCAGCAAACCAACGAAGGTGCCCAAAATACCGATACCGGTTTGTGTGTTTGGAATCTGCTGCACAACACCTTTCCATGTTTTCAGGTCAATATATTGCGCACTCAGCAAATCTTCAAGGTCGATCTGCTCTGCCTTTTTCTCACGCTTTTCTTCTTCCACAGAAAGTTTATAATCATAAAAGATATCATCCATATCCGAGACTTGAAATAAACTTTCGCCCTGAAGGAGTGCGCCCCACAGCTGATCGGGCTGGATTGCGCGAAGATGCTCGATTTTTTGATAAGCCTCTTGAAAGCCATTACCGTAGCGGATCAGCGGCAGCAGCGCAACCATCGTGCCAACCACACACAGCAGCACCATAATCGCAACGAACGCAAGCGTAAGCACATCCGGGGAGAAATATAGCAGCAAGATTCCCGGCACAAATAGAAGCACGATCACTGCCGCTGTCATTTGATTCATCGTCAATTTTGTCATAGGTTACACATTCCTTTGTTTCTTACGTTTCGTCCATGATTCCCTGAACCAATCGTTTTGCTGCAATGCCTAAAATGCAGCCAACCGTGTTGTTAAGCAAATCATCTACTGAGCTGAAGCCACAGCGAAAAACAAATTGGGACACTTCAATAAAGAGAGAAAATGCAGCACCATAAAGAATCAACTGCGGTATCCGGCAGGCTCTGCGGCAAGCTGTTACCAACAACCATCCAATCGGAAGGAACAGGACAATGTTCAAGACACCTTCCGTCATAGCTTCTGCGCTGTGCTCCAGAAATACTGCTTTCCATCCTGCAAAAAGCTCCAGTTGCAGATGGCTCCCCATTGATTGCCGGGTAAACACCGTGGAGGAGTAAACGAGTGCCATATAAAATTCCAGCAGTATAATGCTGGTAATTTGTCTGCGCCGGATGCGTCCAGTGCGAAGCGCAAAACTGAGCCATAAATTACCCACGATTACAAACAGCAGAAAAATAAGAATTTGCTCCGTTGACCATGGACGCAGGTGTGTTTGCAGAATCTGCTGCAATTCCATCTCTCCTATCGTTTTTATCTATTAAAAACAAAACATCTGCAACGTTTCGTCTTAACCAGCTGTTGCAGATGTTCTCTGTGTGTACATACTGACCCTATTAAACTTTGTCGTACACCTTGATTGCTTTTATCAATTATTCATAGCTCCTGTATGGACATCCGCGCAGCCCGGATAAGAACGCACGGTCGTTCCGGCCCAATAACATTCTTTTTCGCCTCCGGTGCTGGCCGTAACCTGTTCTTTATAGTGGAACGTGATTTTTTCTGCAACCGGGGCACTATATTTCTTCTTCATTTTTATATCCTCCTAGATTTTATAGTAGTTGTCTATTTACAATGCGGATAGGGAGCAAGCCCTTCCGCTACAAAACGTTTGGTTCGCCTACAAACCTGCTGGCTGCATCGACCTACCGGTGCTCCAAGCTGCTGATGATACGCAGGGCAGGAAATACAGACCCCACGATATGCACATGTTTCACATTGTGCCGGAACCGGATATTGCAATGCCGCTGCATGAATTTTTTTCCATGCTGCTGCCACTCCATCTTTCAATGGTTCGGCATTCAAGCCTTGTAAATTTGCGCAGCCCCGCATTTCTCCTCGCCATGTGATTTCAAAGCTGTTCCTTCCAGCGGCACAGCGGATGCCTTGCACCGTTTTTCTATTTTCATTGGGTACAGGTGGAAGTTCCGCTTCCGCTCTCGCAGTAAGATTTACCCCGGCAAGTGCGGCCTTTTGCTTGAACAGCTTTATATACTGCTCGATCGGCAGGTCTTTTACAGAATCTTCACGGCCAGTTTCACTTCTTGGTTCAAAAAGCGTGTTGTTGATCTGATATGGAATTTTTTCTTTTGCCAGCTGACAAATGATATTTTCCGCATCTGCTCCCATAAAGGCACTTGGCGTAACTGCTGCACGAACTGCAAGTCCTGCTGCAAAAGCCATTTTCAGATGGTTCATCACAACTTGGTATACTCGGTGCCCGGTCACGCGCTCATAGCCATTTTCATCGCTGCCATAAACGCTGATCTGAAGCACTGCCGGAGGATGGTTCTGAAAGAACTTCACCCATGAAGCATCCAGCAATATGCCATTGGTATAAACGGACGTTTCTACACCGTTTGCCTGTAAGTACAGATAAAGTTCCCGAAAGCCCGGATAAGTCAGACACTCGCCACCTGTCAAAACAGCCTTTTCCATACCAGCTTCTACGGCCTGCTCCATTAGCTGCTTCCACTGCGTAACATCCAGCAACTTTTCGCCTTTTATCTGCTCTTTCTGCAAGTGGACATAACACATCTTGCAGTCCAAGTTGCAAAACGGCGTCAGCTCAAAGGTACCACGGTAGGGGATTCCCTGTTCCCATGTCTTTTGGGATAGGTAGTCCTCTAAATACCTTCGATGCTCCTGTTCAGGGACCCGCATACGATGCAGCTGTTCTAAAAGTTCTGGCAAGGCGTTTGCCCGATGAAATTGTGCGCTGTTTCTTTTTACGGCTATAACATCCTCACCTCTCTATGGATTTTCACATTTATGGAAGAGCGTCTATCTACCTTTCAATAGACCCTTCCAGCTATAACATACCATAGTAGGTGTGACAAATCTCTGACAGAATATACCCGTCCCCCCCCCGAAATGTTGCTTCAGTCACGTTTTTATGCGGCCACATTCCCTGAACTTTTGGCTCATGTCATGGTTTTGTAAGGGGATTTTGTTATAATGTATAAAAAATGTATAAAAAGCGTTTGTCTTATTTTATCTTTTCTACGCATGGCTCTGAAATGGATTTATTTCTCACAGAACAGAGGTGTTTTCTATTCGACTGCGCTCAAAAGCCCTTTCACAGCTTTGGAGTTGGTCTGCCCCTCAAAGGCTCCCACTTCTTGCTTTTGGATTTCTTGGTGCATTTTCCAGTGCCGCATCTGTTTTTACCTCGCTTCTTTTGAAAGCACTGATTGACTATGCCATCGCACGCCAGCTGCACGCGTTTTATTTTTGCTGCTTTGCGATGGCAGTTGTTCTTCTTTCTATTTGTCTTGCCGATTATATCCGCGCGCGGCTTGCAGAATCGATCAAAGTGCAGCTTACAAATACGACTCAGCAGGAAGTTCTGCATCAGCTTCTGCAAAAAGAGTATGCAGCAATTGGCCAGTACCATAGCGGTGAATTATCCAATCGACTGTTTTCAGATATCAGTATCGCCATCAACGGCATCCTGACCGTCGTTCCAAACTTCACTCTTTTACTTGTGCAGTTCTTGGGAGCAGGCTATTTGCTTTATCATTACGCCCCGCCGCTCATTTTTCTGTTATTGGCCGCCTCTATCGTTACTGGTGTGTTTATGCTGCTTCTCCGCAAACACCTGAAGGTGCTGCATCAAAAGCAACAAAAGGCTTCCGGACAATTACATTCAGCACTTCAGGAAACACTTCAGAACTTGCTGCTCGTCAAATCCATGGGAATTTCCGAACAGCGTGAAACACTCGTTGTTGATTCCCAAAAATCTTACCAAGCGGCTGTGATTCAGCGCAGCCGGTTTTCCGCGCTTACCGGTTTTGGTATGAACTCCTTTTTTCAATTGGGCGGATTGATCACCTTGGTGTGGGGCGGAGTCCAAATCATGAAAGGACAACTGAGTTACGGAACTTTGAGCGCGTTGATTCAGCTCTCCGGGCAGGTACAGGCTCCTGTTTCCAGCCTTTCCAGTCTTTTTAGCACGCTTTTTTCTTCTATCGCTTCAACCGAACGAGTGGAAGAACTGCTGAATCTCCCCGATGAGCCGCCTTCTATTGTTGTGCCATCAGAAGTTGTTTTGGATGATATTTGTGTGCAAAGCCTCTGCTTCACCTACCCGAAGCAGCGTGCTGAAGTTCTTCACGATTTGACATTCACGGTTTCATCTGGTTCCATTACAGCAGTTGTCGGTGATTCCGGAATTGGAAAGAGCACACTTTTTGCTCTTCTTCTCGGTATTTACCACCCCACATCGGGGTCGATCCAGCTGCAAAGCGGTGCCCACAGCTATTCGCCCTGTGCCGGAACGCGAAGGCTTTTCGCATACGTTCCACAGGAAAACGGACTCTTTTCCGGCACCCTGCGGGCAAATCTCACACAATTCAATCCCTGTGCAGATGATTCTACAATTTGGAAGTCCTTGGAAGCTGCCTGCATCGCAGAGCATATCCGCAGCCTTCCGCTGGGGCTGGATACGCTAATTGGAGAGCATGGTACTGGTTTCTCTGAAGGGCAATGCCAGCGAATCGCGGTTGCGCGCGCATTGATTTCCGATGCCCCTATCCTTCTTCTGGATGAATCGACCAGTGCGTTGGATGAGAATACCGAAGCACATCTATTGGAAAATATCGCACATCTTACCAACCGCACTTGTCTGATTGTAACGCATCGCAAGGCTGCATTGGAAATATGCAATCAAGTCATTCAGCTACGCTGATTTGAGTTTTAACAGTTGAAAGGACTTTTAATTGATAGGAGGACTTTTCCTATGGAAGGAAAGCTGCTACTCAAAATTTCATCGAACACGATTTACAAACGGCTTATCTGCTGTTTGGTTCTTTTAGCCATTCTTGTCCCGTCCGTTTTTACTGTAATCCAAATGGGACTGTTTTCCGGTGAGCCGCAGTTGGAATATCGTAGCACAGTAACAGACTCAAACGCATCTGTTCTCCGTATTGCAACGGATTTTGACTTCTGTCCTAACTCTTACATCAATGGAAAAGGAGAACTCTCCGGCCTTTACATCGAAATCGTCACGGAAGCAGCCAATCGCATGGGCATGAAACCGGAGTTCAAAACCGGCGAATGGCTGGAGTGTCGGCAAATGCTGACGGATGGAGAGGTTGACGTTCTGCTTGGCCTTGAAATCTTTTCCAACATGGAGGGAACACTTCGTACCATTCCGATTTGTTCCGATGAACTACGCGTTTTTGGCAAAACCACCATTGACAGCGCTGCTTCGCTGGCCGGGAAACGCGTTGCACTGATGGCACGTTCTGTTATCGAATCCACTTACGATCTGCAATGCACCTATGTAGAATACTATACCAATTCCGATATTTTGAAAGCCGTAGAAGATGGCGAAGTGGATTATGCAATCTGTCATTCGGCGGTTTCATCCAAAATCATTGAAAAGAATGGATATGATCTGCATCCCAGTCTGACTATTTCAAAAAGCTATCCAGCTTTGGCCGTTTCCAATACGAGGCCTGTCTTGCAGAAACGTCTAAATGCAGTTCTTCAGGAAATGTCAATGGACGGAACCATTGGAAAATTGCAGAAGAAGTGGATCACGGACTATACGCGGAACAAATCTTTTTCTTATGTCCTGCGGACAAACCGTGTGTTTTATATTACATTCTATTTCTGCCTTGCTATTATTCTTTGCATTTGCGTTGGATTTTTTCTTATCGGGAAGCAGCAGGAACTCTATATTCATGCTTTGGAGGATTATCAGGCAAAACTCCAAAAATTCAACGAAGAAGCTAACCGTGCCAACCGCGCGAAGAGTGAATTCCTATCTCACATGAGTCACGATATTCGTACCCCTCTGAACGGAATTACCGGAATGGCCGAACGCATCCGCCGTAATAAAAATAATCCGGACGTGATTGATTCCTGCTTGGACAAAATCGATGTTGCTTCCGGGCATCTCCTTTCCCTATTGAATGATGTTCTGGATATGAGTGCGATGGAAACAGGCGAAATACACTTGGAACGCACTCCCTTTGATTTGAATAAGGAAATCAACAGCATCGCCCTGATTGTGGACGAGCAGGCAAAAGAGCGCAACCTTTCATTCGAGATCCATGCAGAAAATATTGAGCATCCTTACCTGATTGGCAGTGCCCTCCATCTTCGGCGCATTTTGCTGAACCTTATCAGCAATGCCATAAAATATAACAAGCCCAATGGTCAGGTTTTTCTGACAGTGCAGGAACTTTCTTCCGCTGATTCTCATGCAGAATTTTTGTTTTCTGTCCAAGATTCCGGCATCGGCATGAAACAGGATTTTGTAGAACACTCGCTCTTTTCTCCCTTTGTACAGGAAAATAACAAGGCGCGTACCGTGTATCAGGGTTCTGGTCTTGGAATGTCCATCGTCAAAAAACTGGTCGATACGATGGGCGGTTCTATCGAAGTCCAAAGTGAACAGGGTGTTGGAAGCACCTTTACCGTCCGGCTCCCATTTGCGATTGATACCGCACATCACTGTGATGCAACCAAAGCGGCCGAACCCATTGAGTTGAAGGGAATGCACATTCTGCTTGTCGAAGATAATGAACTAAATCGTGAGATTGCCCAATACATGCTGGAAGATGAAGGCGTTCAGGTTTCCACTGCGCAAAACGGTCAGGAAGCTGTTGATGTTTTTGCCGCGTCTGCAACAAACTCCTATGATGCCATCCTCATGGATATTATGATGCCTGTCATGGATGGGCTCCACGCCACACAGGCTATCCGGCAGCTTTCAAGACCTGACGCTGCAACGATTCCCATTATTGCAATGACCGCAAACGCATTTGAAGAAGATCGAAAAAAGTCCTTGGCTGCTGGAATGAATGAACACATGACAAAACCGCTCTCTTCGGCTCAACTGCGTGATATTCTTGGAAAAATCAGGATGAAAAATCATGCCGCGATCTTCTAAAACCATTTATACCTGCCTTAAAGGAGCACCATTATGTTTGACCGTCAATCCATCCATGTCGCTATGCTGATGTGGGGGTGTATTTTCAACCTTATCGCAGCACTTTGTACCTTCATCGGTACAAATTTTGATTCACATAAACGGCATTGGCTTCTGGCTATGCAGTTGTCTTGCGCTGCCCTTCTATTTTGCGATTCTCTGGCATGGGCTTATCGCGGAGAAGCAGGCAACATTGGCTATTGGATTGTACGATTAAGTAACTTTTTCGTCTTTCTGATTTCGGACGAATTGCTGTTTATATTTAATAGCTATGTCTGCTGCTACCTGTTTGAAACCACGCCGTTCTCGAAACAGCCACGCCGTTGGATCAACGCAGTCTATATCATTGCACTTTTGGGCTGTGCACTTGTAATTTTGTCGCAGTTCACCAACTTATATTACTGGATCGACTCTGCTAATCTGTATCATCGTTCCGCATGGCATCCGCTCTCGCTGCTCATCCCATTGGCCGGACTCCTCATAGATACTGGGCTGATTATTAAATATCGTCGTAATCTGAGCAAACCAATCTTTGTTTCCTTTCTTTCATATCTTGCCTTGCCAGTTCTTGCTCTTATCGCTCTCCTTTTCTTTTATGGGATTTCTTTGGAAAATATCGCCATTGCAATCTCGATGATTCTGATTTTCGTTTCTTCACTCTCCGAGCAAAATCATAAAGCTGCCATACAAGCAAACGAATTGACAGAAAGTCGAATTTCCTTGCTGCTAAGTCAAATTCAGCCCCATTTTATTTATAATACGCTGGGTTCGATTCACCAATTATGCCTGACACAGCCGAAACAGGCAGCAGATCTGACATTGGAATTTTCTAATTATCTGCGTGGCAATCTGGAAGAACTACGCAGTGCCCACCCCATTCCACTCTCAAAAGAACTTGAACAGATTCAGCACTATGTTCATATTGAGGAAGTGCGCTTCCCGGACATTAGCGTGAAATTCGACTTGAAATCGAAAAACTTTATGGTTCCTGCTCTGTCGATTCAGCCGTTGGTTGAGAATGCAATCAAGCATGGTCTGCGTGGATTAGACAGCGGCGGCACGGTTACAATTTCTTCGTGGGAAACGGATTCCCTCTATGTTATCAAGATTCAGGATGATGGAATCGGCTTTGACCCGGATGCTCCACTTCCAGACGACCGGCAGCACATCGGCATCTCCAATATTCGCTTCCGGCTGGATAAGATGTGCAACGGAAAACTGTATATCAGCAGTACTCCCGGTAAGGGAACTGCTGTTATTGTTGAAATTCCAAAGGAGAACGCTTTATGATCGCACTTGCCGTAGATGACGAACCTTTGATGCTTGCCGCTCTGGTGCAAGCGGTCGAGGCTTCCCCCGATGTAGAAAAAGTTTTTTCTTTTTCAGCCTGCCGCGCTACTTTGGAATGGGCTGCGGGGCATCTCATTGATGTCGCATTTCTGGATATCAATATGCGCGGCATGGGTGGCTTGGCTTTAGCCGAGGAGCTGCTGAAATTACAGCCTTCCATCAAAATTGTTTTTTGCACAGGCTACTCTGAATATGCGGTAGATGCTTTTCGCATCCATGTATCTGGTTATCTGATGAAGCCAATTACCGCCCAAGCTGTCCAAAATGAATTAGACCACATCAAACAAACTTCTGCGCCAAGCCATAAGCTGCTTAGCTTGCGTTGCTTTGGTGAATTTGAGGTATTTCATAATGGACAGCCCCTTGCTTTCAAACGCAGCCTGACCAAAGAGGTACTTGCCGTGCTGACTGATCAGCATGGTGGCCGTGTAACAACCCGCGCCCTCTGCACTTACCTTTGGCCGGAAAGTCCCGCTGACACCAAAACAGTAAACTATCTATATCAGCTGCTTTCCGATCTGCGCACTACCCTGCAAAATATTGGCGCAGATTCCATTCTCCTTCGTCCGGATTCTCGCAGCTACGCGCTGGACACCTCCAAAGTAGATTGCGATTACTATGATTACCTGCTGCGTGGCTCCCCGCAATTTATGGGCGTTTATATGTCGCAATATAGCTGGGCCGATGTTACCTGTAGCGGCTTACTAAAGAAAAACAACGATTTTTGATAATTTCTGCTTTATGTTCATAAGTGATTTTTTCATACTGATTTCTGGGAGGGATTATCATGTTGGAAAAAGAGCAAGATTATGAGCAGCCCACTTTTGACCACATCCAATATGCAATTGATTTCGAGCATACCATGAACGAACTGGAATCGCAGTTGTATTATCGCCATCTTACCCCGAAAGAAGTTGCCCTGCGCGTCATGGAAGCAACCTGTAAATTCTATGACGGAGACTGGTGTGGCCTGATTCAGGTCGATCTGGATTTAGGCCTATGGAAACCCTTCTGGTGGTACAACGACAGCTCTGAAGATAAAACCACCATTCTTACGAATGAATTTGAATCTGCCGAATTCCTTGACCGCTGGGTACAAGCTGTGCGAAAAGGAACTCCGATGATTGTCCCGGAAGCAGAAGCCATCCGGGAAAGTTACCCTGATGAATACAGCCTGTATCAGCGGTTGGGCATTCATTCTGTTCTGGCAATTCCGATGGAACCCCATCAAATCGCTTTACTGGCACTGCGCAATCCAAAACGATATATCCACCAGACCAGTTTACTTAAATTGCTGGCTTATGTATTGCTGGTAGCCTATAACGATAAAAAGACCGCAGATGCTCTCAATATGGCATCCTCCTCTGAAAACATCAGGGATAGTCACGATGTTTTTGTCAGTGTATTCGGCGAACTGAAGATCCACACGTTGCACGGTGTTCTCCGTGAAGTTGACCTGAAGTCCCCCAAAATCAGCCGCTTATTGACTTATCTGCTGCTTTCCCCAAAAAGTACAGTCACGCCATTGGAAATTGCACAAGCCATCTGGCCGGATGAAATAGACGACGCTGACGAACCCGGAAAGAACACAAAATATCTAATTTATCGGCTACGGCAGGCTTTCAATCTTATATCGGATGAACAGCTTATTCTTTCTTCGTCTTTCGGTTACCAGTTTAATCCTGCCTTGAACATTACAACTGATTTTCAGATGTTCGATAATCTTTGCGTTGAAGCCGCAAAAGCGACTTCTATGATAAATAAAATCCGACTGCTGGAAAAGGCGGTCGAACTATATCAAGGCAAGCTGCTTTCATCCGCAGAAGGAGACCATTGGCTTGTCCATCAGGTCAATCACTATCATTTGGCCTACATGAGTACTGTCAATGAACTTTTGAAGCAGCTGATGAGTTTGAACGCATACGATCTGATTCACCAATATGCAGCGATGGCGTTGACAATTGCGCCTGAAAATCCAAAAGCATTTTATTGGCTCATTTTATCCTATCGAAAGCAAAACATGGACGAAATGGCAGCCGGTGAGTTGGTCGTTGCAAAGCAAAAACTCCCGGAGGGAGAATATCAGCAGTTAATTAAAGACCTTGAAATTCAAAGCTGAAATGTTATTATCTGTTGTACCTTACGCAGCAAACGCTGTGTTTGGAATATTTTAAGAGAGGCCATCTACAATGAAACTGAACAAAAAAATTCTATTTGTAACAGCTATTTTAGCCGTGGGCGTTCTGGCAGGCTGCGGAAATTCCGCTTCTTCCAGTACCGCTTCTTCTGCCGCAAGCAGCACAGCGGCATCCAGTGCAGCCACATCTTCCGTAGCAGAACAGGCCGGTGCCGTGCAGCCCATCGAGCAGGGCACACTGGACGATATGAAAACCGGCAGCTATAAATTTGCTGCCGATATCACCGCTATCAAGGACGGACAGGCCAGCCTGACTGTTTACAGCTATGATGCCTACAACAAAGAGAGTATCGACAACCTGCAAGTTGGCGATGTCATCAGTACCCATCTGGATGGTACAGATGATGCACAGGATGTGACTGTTGCAAGTATCGAACGCAATGAGGAAAACGGTACCGTCACAATCAATGGCGGCATCGAGGAGGGCGGCGTTGAACTGTGCCTTGACCACGATGTTTACCGCACCCTTACTATGGATGATTACCCCGTCTACTACAAGGTGGGTGAGTTGACGCTGCCGCTGGCAGAGAATGTGACTATGGAGGACAGCTCCGCTGATCCGCAGGCCAGCGCAGTGGAATCCGATGGTGCATCCGCTGTGGAAGAAGACTTTAATGCAGACCCGGATTATTGGATCTGCAATAACACCAAGGTTTTTACTGATAACGGCAGCGTGAGCAACATCGTGCGTGTATGGGTTCCGTAACCCCACAGTATGTGCTATTTTAAGGTTGCGCAAAAGTAACGCTATTTCGTTATACCACTTTCGTACAACTTTCATGCAACTTCTGTGCAACCTTATTTTTTGAAAAATAGCCCCATACCACTTTCATGCAACCGTCATACCACCTCCGTGCAACCCTCGTGTGCTATGATAGCAAGGCAAGTTTGAGCCTTGTTATCTGGCCGCGAGGGTTTTATTTTTTTGCGCCCTTTTCCAGACTACGGCTTTCGACTTGCAAAGTCTAAAAACATATCGAAAGCCTGAGATGCATTAAAGGCCGAGGATACTTATACTGCTTTCCATTTTCGGATGGAAAGGTATCGGTAACCTTTTCTTTTAATGCGTCTTTTTTTTCGCTGAGAAAAGCCCGTAAACTGTCCCACAGTGAAGTGTCCTCAACCTCCGCATCCGGCGGAAAGGACCTTCATTATGTTCAGTACGAAAGAATTTGGTCAGCGTGTCAGCAATCTTCGGAAAGTTCGCAATCTTACCCAAGATGAGCTTGCATATCGAGTAAATGTAAATAAAGGTCATATTAGCCGAATTGAGCGTGGCACAGTTGCTTGCTCCTTAGAACTTCTTATTGATCTTTCAAATGAGTTGCACACCAGCACGGACTTTCTTTTAACCGGTATTGGCCCTTCTAATGATTTTGCCAAAGAGGAAATCGACACTGCCATCAGCATTCTTTCTTCCATAAAGCAACTGCTGTAATTTCAGGGTTTGGAATTTTCTTCCAGAAATAGGCCTACTAAGCCTACAAGGTAGGCCTACGAGGCCCACGCATTTCACAATTTGAGCCGCTATACTATAAGCAAGCCAGACAACATCTGGCATCCGCCCCTTGAAAATTGAACACGCATTCTTCAGTCACGTTCCTGTGATGATGAGCCACGTCCGTAACAAATGCGATGATCTCCCACTGAGGGAATGAGCGGTAGGTTGACGGTAAATGGGTGACAGCTTCCCCATAGCTATGAGCCATCACAGCACAATGATACTTCCGCCTTCGGGCGGCTCGGTGAGAACCACGGAGAGGTGAGATTCCTATGGATTCGGTACGCTGCCGGACGGCTGAAAGATTTCCCATACAAGACAGAGTGCTTGTTTTCCGGGGGTGTCGGGGACAAATACGGAAAAGTATAGAACTATAAATCACAGCTTATATGCTGTTTGAGATAGTAGGGCGGGCTGTGCGAGCGGCCCGCTGTTACATACACATGAAAGGGGAAATACACTTGGCTACCAGAGGCAAGAAAGACAAGGACTATGAGCCGATTCCGGCAAACTGGATGTACAAGCGCGGTGATGTCTACATGATGGATCTGAACCCATACAATGGTTCGGAGCAGGGTGGTGTTCGTCCCGCCATTGTTGTCCAGAATGATGACGGCAACTTTTACTCCAATGTTCTCTTGGTCGTTCCGCTGACAACGCAAATCAAAAAGCGATATATGCCGACGCACTTCGTCCTTCACAACCGGTTTTTAAGCGCGCCATCCATGGCAATCTGCGAGAGTCCCCGACCAGCTGACAAATCAAGAGTTCTCAGTTATTTGGGGCATCTGTCCAAATACGAAATGCGGCAGGTATCCCTTTGCCTGCAATACAGTTTTGGATTTATCGGATACAAAATGTTCCGAAAAAGCCTTACCGCACCCCCGGAGGAAGATGTAGTAGCTGCGGCCAAAAATCTTCTCTCCAAGCAGTTCCAAGACCTTCGGGTGCTGAACAGTCAGTCCCCGGCTCTCGCCAAGCACAAAAAAGGCGATTTACATAGCATTGAGCAGATTTCGGAAGGAATGCTTTCAACACCAACAGAATCTTCTGTTGAATTTATGATTGCTGAACTGGATGATTCGCTACAATCGCTTATGTTCCGATGGGATACCTGCTTCGAGCGGTATTCCTGTCACAAGTTGTCCGATAACGAAAAGAAGAAAATCAGTCTGATTATCCAATCCGGAATTGATTTTCTGCAAAAGAAAAAGGAGGTTCCTTTATGAACGTAAATGCAGTTGAAAAACCTTACCATGAAATCTGTCTAAACAGCAGCGAGCTGATCGTACCGCGTGATACTTATCAGCGCGGTCTCCTTCCGTCCCGTGTGGCCCAAATCGCACGTGCATTCGATGAGCGAATTGCCAATGAACCGAAAATCAGCTTTCGGGATGGGCACTATTATGTGATGGACGGTCAGAACACCATCGCAGCCAGAAAGTTTCTGAATGACGGAAACGACTTGCAGATTCGCTGCAAGGTCTACTTCGGAATGACGGAGCGTGAAGAAGCTCTGCTTTTTGCACAGCAGACCGGATATTCGCATCCGCTGACCCCCGGCCAGAAGCTCCGTGCCCTGATTTTTGCCGGTGAACCTGCCGCTGTTGCATTTCAGCAGGCCACCGAACTGGCCGGCGTTCATCTTTCTTTTGAGGAAGGCCGTGGTAAGCGCCGAATCAGCTGCATTGCAACCGCATATCGGGAATTCATCCGTCTTGGCCCGGAACTTTATATCGAAACTATCGACATTCTGCTGAATGCCTGGAACGGTGAGCCTGATTCCATGAGTTCCGCCAATCTTCTGGGCATCAGCCGCTTTGTGGAGCTTTACCACAACGAATATAACCGAAATCGTCTGATTGCCAAACTCCGTCAGGTCGATGCGTTCACCATCTTCCGCCTTGCCCGGACGGCGAGTGTGAATCTCCCCGGCAAGACGAAGTATCTTCAACAGGTCTACAATATTTATAATGGCGGAAGCCGCAGGGCTGCACTGCCGCTCAAATTTTAACTTAAAGTATAACACGGGAGATATTATCCAATGGTCAATCATAAAGATGCCGAACTCGAAAGCGTCACTGCACATTCGATGCTGGATGTCCGCTGCTACACTGTGGAAGATCTGATGGCTATGCTCTGTCTGAGTCGGCCCACCGTTTACCGGCTTCTGAAACAGAATGAATTCCGCTGGTTCAAGGTGGGTGGAGCCTACCGTATTTCCAAAGCCAGCTTTGATGCATGGCTCAATAAAGGAGTCTCCGAACCCAATCTGGCCAGTTGACATCCTCAACATTTCAATCAAAATCTGCTATTCTTTAGCCGGGATGAGAATCCCGGCTAAAGTTTTACATACAACGGAGGTGTTCTTTATGGGTGATATGGCAAGCAATTCATCTGTCACCAAGACTACCATGTCAGTGCGCGAGATGCAGCACCTTTTGGGACTCGGCAAAACAGACAGCTATTGGCTGATCCACAAGAATTTTTTCGAGGTCATTCAGATAAACGATAAAATGCGTGTCGTGATTTCCAGCTTCGAGAAATGGTATGCCAATCAGGTCAAGTACCACAAGGTCAACGGCCCACCTCCGGGAGCAGAGCTTCGCAAACGCTCTTATTCTGTTGTAGAGGCTGCGGAAATATTGAGTGTTGATGCAGAAACGATTTACACGTTGATTCGTCAGGGCAAGATAAAGACAGAAACCGTAGATTTCTGGATGCGGATTCCGAAGGACGAGTTTGAGCGTTGGTATGCTTCGCAAAAGCGTCTTCGTACTGCTGCTGACCGGGAACGCGACCGTGAAATTGAAGAAAAAACAATTTCTGTCCCTGAAATGGCAATGCTGCTCGGTATCCCACGGGAGAAAGTTTACTGGATTCTCAAGTGCCAGAAATATCGTGACACCCTCGTTGTTGAACGTGTTGCAGACAGACCTCGTGTTACAAAGCAGAGCTTTAAACTTTGGCTGAAAAGCCAATCTACATATCAGATTCAGGCACCGGCGAAAAAAGTTCCTGAAGAAGCCCCATTGAAATTGCAGAGTCCGAAAAGCGGAAAGTACTACAGCTTTCAAGAAATCCAGGATTTCTACGGCATCAGCCGCACAACCCTTGTCAAATGGATTCGCACCGAAAACATCCCGACGATTGATGTTGGACGGGCAAAACGTGTCCGTAAAGATGTTTTTGATGATGTTCTCAGACTAAAACGTACTGTGGAAGACTAACTATTAAAAGTCAAGCCCCAAAATGAAAAAATCCGTCCGCCGACCGCTGCCCCTGACAAACAGCATTCAAATGCTGGAATCAGCACAGCGAGGGCGATGGAGAGAACAGCAAAGC
>Ga0129312_1001100_pt1 | contig 17349 bp, 14 predicted proteins | sample O827metagenome_FD_94434 | JGI IMG/M metagenome (GOLD analysis project Ga0129312, IMG submission 94434) | Orangutan group fecal microbial communities from Wisconsin, USA - O827 metagenome | ecosystem: Host-associated > Mammals > Digestive system > Large intestine > Fecal | place: USA: Wisconsin... | reverse complement strand
TCCACGATCGACCGCGAACGAGACGTCCCCCGCCTGGGTGAGGTAGACACTATGGAGCTTCTTATCATTGACATACTGCATCGCCTCCGCGGAGCGGATGAGCATACCATCGGCATCGCCACGATCGACCGCCGCCTCGGCCTCCGCGTAGCTGTCGTATTTCGCGATGGTCCAGAACGGATAATTATTCGAAATATACCACTTGGCCAGCGCATCGTTCTTTACGATCGCGATGGTATTCGTCATACTTTCATTAAAGGCATCCTGCGCGGTCACGACGGCGAGTGGGATGGACAGCACGGTGTTTGACAGTGACACGCCACTCCGCTCGGCGTAGTACGGATTCTGACTGACATGAAAGACCATATCGATCTTCCCGTTCTGCACTGCCGAAAGCGCGGCCTGCAGCGTATCGAAGCCGACGATCTCGAAGTGGATGGTCTCATCGAGACAGTCCGTCGCGTGCATGATGTAGTCATTGAGCACACCCGTCACCTGCCCGGTCTTCGGATCCTCCACGCTGAAGCCGGGATCGTTTCGCAGATAGCCGATCCGGATGCTGCCATGCTGCGAAAGCCAGTCCTTCTCTTCCGCGGTCAGCGGCGAGAGCGACTGTGTCGCGATGTAGCGCTTGTAGAGCTCGTTCGCATAGAAAGGCTTATCCTTCTCCATCGCGCGCATCGCCGCGTCCAGCTTTTCCTTCAGATCCGGACGCTGCTTCGAAATGCCGAAGTAAATATCCGAGCTGCCCGTGTCTACGATCGCCGTCAGTCCCGCATCCGCCCAGATAGAGGTCTCCGTCGACACCACGCCGTCCAGCTGCCCCGCTTCAAACAGCGCCTTCGCTTCGTCAATGCTGTCGACCGGCACGTGGATGGTCGTGATGTCATGCTTCTTTTCCCACGCACAGAACTGCGTGTACTGAATGGTTTTCTCCATCACCGCGATGCGCTTTCCATTGAGGCTCGAGAGCTTCGTCGGAGAAATGCCGGAGTGCTCCAGATCCACGTACAGATAGTAGCGCTCCTCCCCCATCGGCTGCTCAGAGAAAAGCATATGCTCTGCACGCTCGTCGGTATAGGAAATGGCACTCATGATCTCGATCTGCCCGCTCTCAAGCTTCTCAAACAGCGCCGTCCAGTCATCCTTCACATAGATGTAATCCCAGCCGGTGTCGGAGGCCACCGCCTGCTCGTACTCGTAGCCGTAGCCGCTGCGACCGCCATCCGGATTCGTGATGTGGTAGGAATCCTCGTACCAGGCCGCACGGACATTGACATACATATCAGAGGCACTCGCTGACGTTTCCAGCGCCGACGCCTCATCTGCCGAAGAAGCTGCCGCCGACGGCCCATCCAGCGACGCAGATACGGTGCCCACATCCTGTGACTGCACCTGCGCATCACTCCCCTCCGTCGCAGCGAACGCGCTCAGCGTAAACAGCAGCGCAAAAAAGAAAAAGTATGCGGCAGTTCTCCCTATAAAGAAGAAATCCCTGTCGGCATACTTTTGAAAAATGCTGCGGAAATATGAAAAGAGGCCCCTCTCTTCATGCCCGGGCTGATGTCTATACGGCGTCGCTCTGTTCATAATTCCCCCTGTAAACTGTTCGGTGTGGTTATGCATCATTCTACACACTATAGCACATTATCCCTCCATATTGGGGTTCTTTTGCAGAACATCGCAGAGCAAAACAAAACGACGTCACAGATTTCTCTATGACGTCGTTTTATATTCTGCAATTTTATATCTCTTATACGAGGCCCTGTGCAAGCATAGCCGTTGCAACCTTCTCGAAGCCGGCGATGTTCGCACCAACGACGAAGTTGTTCTCATAGCCATACTTCTTTGCAGTCTCTGAAACGCTCTTATAGATGTTCACCATGATGCCGTGAAGCTTGCTGTCGACCTCCTCGAAGCTCCAGCTCAGTCTCTCGGAGTTCTGAGACATCTCGAGTGCAGAAACCGCTACGCCGCCAGCATTGGCTGCCTTCGCCGGCATATAGAGAATCTTCGCAGCGAGGTAAGCATCGATCGCAGCCTCGTCGGAAGGCATGTTTGCACCCTCACATACACACCAGCAGCCGTTGTCGATGAGCTTCTTCGCGTCCTCACCGTTGACCTCGTTCTGGGTTGCACACGGAAGTGCGATGTCACACTTTACGCCCCATGGACGCTCACCCTCGTGGTACTCGGAACCCGGAACGCGGTTTGCGTACTCCTTGATTCTCGCTCTCTCGACCTGCTTGATCTGGCAGAGAACCTCGAAGTTGATGCCGTTCGGATCATAGATATAGCCGTTGGAGTCAGAGCAGGTAACAACCTTCGCACCGAGCTGCTCGGCCTTCTGGATCGCATACTGTGCGACATTACCGGAACCGGAAACGACGATGGTCTTTCCCTTCAGCTCCTTGCCGACACCCTTGACTACCTCATCCGTGATGTAAACGAGGCCATAGCCAGTTGCCTCTGGACGAGCGAGGGAACCACCGAAGGTGAGACCCTTGCCGGTCAGTACGCCCTCATAGAGGCCGGTAAGTCTCTTGTACTGGCCATAGAGGTAGCCTACCTCACGTCCGCCGACACCGATATCACCGGCCGGAACGTCGGTATCCTTACCGATGTACTTATAGAGCTCCGTCATGAAGCTCTGGCAGAAACGCATCACCTCTGCGTCTGACTTGCCGTGCGGGTCGAAGTCCGCACCGCCCTTGCCGCCGCCGATCGGAAGGCTGGTCAGAGAGTTCTTCAGAATCTGCTCCATACCGAGGAACTTAAGAATCGACTGGTTTACAGACGGATGGAATCGGAGACCGCCCTTGTATGGTCCGATGGCGGAGTTAAACTGTACTCTGTAGCCGAGATTTACGTGGTTTACACCCTTATCATCGGTCCATGGTACTCTGAATGTAATAATTCTCTCTGGCTCGACAAATCTCTCCAGAAGAGCATTCTTACGATATACATCCTCGTTCTTCGAAACGATCGGGTCCAGAGACTCGAGAATTCTCTTTGCAGCCTCGAGAAACTCCGGCTCGTGCGGATGCTTTGCCTTTAATCCTTCGTAAACTTCATCAACATAAGACATAAAATTTCCTCCTTCAGGAACAGCTTATTTGGTTTAGTTTAAAAAATCCGGATACCAAGACATAGTGCGCCCGTTCTTTCCTGAAGGCGCCCCCATTGGCTCCGAATCCATGTTTTATCGGGGTAACTATAACATGGTATAATCTTTACGTAAACAAAAAATTTCTGATATAAATAAATATTATGGGGCGTGAGCGCCCGTTTTTTTGCTCTAAAGGAGCTATTCGCTCCGTGCCATCCTTATTCATTTTTCTCCATAAAGAAGCCCCTAGATCATACGACCTGGGGGCTTCTATTATGTTGTGATTTCACACCTCGCGAACTTCCTGCGGGGTACGTGCAGATACGGCATAGACATTGACCGTGTGCGCCATGCGACTGTTGAAGAAGATGCGGTCACCGGCGTGGGCGTAGATCGGGTGTGGGTGCGCGTCCTGGCCGAGCCAGTCGGAGTCATGCTTACAGAGCGGAACCCAGTGGAGGATGCCCTCATCCCAGTCTGGCTCAACCTTCGTGATGTAGGCGCCATCCTTTCGATGCGGATCCGGGCCGTTGTCGGTCGAGTTCTCACGCTCGATGATTTTTTCACCCGGCATGCGATAGTAGCCGTCGCAGGTCAGATTGCCGCGGTGGTCCATCAGGAAGTGGCCGTAGGCATTGTACTCATCCGGCAGGGCGATCTCCCAGAAGGTGCGGGCAGGCAGGCCATCTGCGTCGGTGTGTGTGAAGTCAATGTCACAACGGCCAACCATCGCGGGGCCGTCATCATAGCCGCCGTGGTAGATGATGCTTCGTCCGTCGTCCGTCCACATCTCATGGCAGACCCAGTCATGGCGACTGCGCGCATAGCCACGCGGGTTGCCTTTGGTATCATCGCCTTCCGTCCGGACGTGATAGAAGATGTCCTGATGATGGTCATAGATATTCACACGACGGATGCCGCAGTCGAAGGCGGACCACTCGTGGTTATACATGATGATGTTCGAATCGAGCGGGTGGAACTGCACATGCGTGATCCAGCAACGCGGGATCGTCTTTTCATAGAGAAGCGCACCGCTCTCTGTGTCATATACGCAGAGATACGAGTTGAGGCCCTCGTCCTGTGCACGCTGGTCAATGTTGTACTTCGGACGCTTGTCGAGGCCCTCACCCTCGGTCTCCGGATCGAAATCGAGGATGCGCCTGTCGGTCATCGGCACGCACAGCTTCGTGCCGTCCAGGCTGACGTGCGTGAATGCGGTCATCCGGCCATCCGGCACGCGATTCAGCACCCGGATGTTGCCGTCCCGGTCGGTCCGACAGATTTTATCATCCTGAATATAGTAGACACGCTCACGGATATAGTCGAGGCAGACGCTGGCCTTGCCGAGGCCCTCATTCTGCGTGCCATCGAAGTAGACGTAGCTCTTCAGGATGCCCTTCTGATTATCCGTCAGCTTCCGGTCGGTTCCGCGGAACATGTCATGCATCCAGACATTCGGATGTCCGTCCCGGTCCGAAATCAGATAGATGCGCTCGTCATCCGCGCTGAGTGACGAACAGGTGAAGTAGAGGAGCTGGGTATTGAAGCAGTCTCTGCCCAGCCCATCGCTGATTAAAACTCTTCCATTTAAAGGCTTCGATGTGTTCATAAGAATTCCTCGATTCGTGTATTACGTCTGTTGTACAGGTCTTCTTTTTAGAGGGACGGATATAGTTTCTCTGTTTGTTCAAATTAATTTGACCCAAATCCATTATAACCAAATTGATTTGATTATAATATCATGAGACAAATATATCATTCATCGTGCCACGAGAACGTTGTTGACAACCTATTGACATTTTCAGGTTAACTTCTTATAATTTTCACGTCCTGTAAACTTGCAAAAAAAGTGAGGTTAACTTCTTATGACGAATACAACCACGAAAACTCTGACCTTGACGGCTTTATGTGCAGCACTTCTCTGTGTGCTGTCTCCGATGTCCATCCCACTTCCGGGTGGTGTTCCGATTTCCCTCGCGACCCTCGCGGCGGCCTTCGCCGGTGCGCTGCTCGGTGCGAAGTACGGTACGCTTTCCGTGCTGATCTATCTTCTGCTCGGTGCCTTCGGTCTTCCGGTCTTCGCCGGCTACAGCGGTGGATTCGGCTCCTTCGTGAAGCCGTCCTCTGGTTACCTCATCGGTTATCTCTTCCTCGCCTTCCTGACCGGCCTCATCTATCACCGCTTCGGTCGTGAGCAGAAGGGCAGCCAGAAGTACCTGCTTCTCTTCGTCGCACAGCTCGCCGGCGAGGTGATCCTCTATATCTTCGGAACCGCATGGTTCATGTACCTCATGGGTGCACAGGGCAATGCTGCCATGGCGACACTCGGTGGCGCGCTTGGTGCGTGTGTGATCCCGTTCCTGCCAGGTGACTGCGCGAAGATGATCGCGGTCTGCATCGTCATTCCGGTACTCGAGAGAGCACTGAATGCCGCTGGCCTCGCTGTGAAGGTCGCATAAGGAGCGATTCGATCTCTTGCCGGCCACAGACGCAGGCATCCGGTTTCGTTCCTTTTCCCACACCACCAGCACTAAGCGCTATGCTTTTGTTTATTCATTTTTCTCCATAAAGAATCCCCCGAGTCGTATGGCCCGGGGGATTCTTTCATGATCACTCTACATGAAATCCGAAGTACTGATTTGCATTTTCGAAGCAGACGCCTTCGATCACTTCCTTCAGATTCTGTTCCGATCCGAAATACTCGCCTCGCTCACAGAGCTCGCCGAGATAGTTGCAGAGCACTCTGCGATAGAGCTCATGGCGTGGATAGGAGATAAAGGATCGGGAATCCGTCAGCATGCCGACGGACAGTGCGACCGGATAGAGGTTCGCGCAGCTTCTGAACTGGCGGTCGATGCCGAACTGCTGGTCGTTGAACCACCATGGTGCCGCCAGCTGTACCTTCGCTACGGTTCCGCTGTCGCAGAAGCCGGCCGCGAGGACTGCCCAGGTCTCGATCTTCGTTCCATCCAATGGATAGAGCAGGGTCTTCGGAAGCTCTCCCATAATCGTCAGCCGGTTCAGGATCTCTCCGACGGAGGTCACCGTGCACTGATCATCGGTACAGTCAAAGCCGGTCGACTGTCCGACACGCTGTACACCTGTGGTGTTCGCATCGAGATAGGTACCAATGTGGAGCTGCATGACATATCCTTCTTTATTATAGAGACGGCCCATCTCCACCAGGAACGCGCTCTGGTACTGGTCCACCTCATGTGCCGTCAGCGCCTCATTCCGCCTTGCTTTCTGGAAGATGGCTTCGATTTCCTCTTCCGTATAATCAGCCCAGGTAAAATGCGGGATGCCATCGTCTGAAACGGTGGTGCCGGTCACTGCACGGAAGTACTGAAGACGCTGATCCAGCGCGGCCAGCATCGTCCGGAAGCTCGTGATCTCTGTCTCTGCCGCTGCCGCAAGCTTCTGTAAATAGTCATCAAAGGTATCGAGCGCGAGGAACATCGCCTTATCTGGACGGAAGGCCGTGATGACGCGCACCTTACAGTTCGGATCCTGCTGCAGGAGCTTATGATACTTTAAATCATCGATCGGATCCTCGGTCGTCGATACCAGGCGCACATTACTGTGCTCCATGCACCACTGACGCGTCATATGCTTTTCCTGAATCAGTGCCTTCGTCTTCTGGTAGATTTCCTCTGCATTCTCCTCACAGAGCGGCTCATCGATGTCGAAGTAACGCTTCAGCTCCAGTGCACACCAGATATAGATCGGGTTGCCGATCATCTTCGGCAGCACCTTCGCAAACGCGAGATACTTCTCATGGAAGGAGGTCTCCTTCCCGGTGATGAGCTTCTCATCGATTCCGAAGGTACGCATCGCCCTCCACTTATAGTGATCACCCTCGAGCCACATCTCACCGAGGTCCTCGAATTCCTTATTTTCGTACATATCCTTCGGGGAGATATGACAGTGATAATCGATGATTGGCAGTGGCTCTGCGTACTTGTGATAGAGCTCCCGGCCGGTTTCATTCGTCAGAAAAAGCTCTTCTGAAAATGTATGCTGTAATTTCATCTTGTATTCCTCCTTAGAAACCGATCAGCGCACCGCCGTCGACCGGGATGCAGGAACCGGAAATATAACGCGCCGCCTTACTGCACAGGAACGCCGTGACCATACCGATGTCCATCGGATCTCCGACACTCTTCGCCGGAATACGGCCTAAGATCTTTGCGAGACGAGGTGGATCGTTATCGACCGCCTTATGGAACATCGGGGTATCGATCCAGCCCGGTGCGATGGCGTTTACGGTCACGCCATACTCTGCAAGCTCTGCCGTCAGCACATGGATCATACCGAGGAAGCCCGCCTTCGCCGTCGCATAGCCGCATACCTGTGGCTGTCCGATGTACGAGGTCATCGATGCCTGGAAAATGATGCGTCCGTGACGCTGCTCCTTAAAGTATGGTGCTACCGCCTTCGACATCGCGAAGGAGCCCACGAGATGCACATCGAGTACCGACTTATAGTCCTCGACCGTCATATCCCAGATATACTTCTTGCAGTGGTTGCCGGCGTTGTTCACCAGGATCGTCACCTTTCCGAAATCCTTCACAACCTGCTCCACCAGTGTCTCGGCATGCTCCGTATCTGTGATGTCATGCTGATAGTAGCGTACCTTCTCGCCGAATTCTGCCAGGGTCTCCGCTGCCGCTTCCGGTGATCTCGATGCTACCACTGCCACTTCTGCGCCTGCTGAAACGAGACAACGCACGATGGCGAGGCCCAGTCCGGACGCGCCACCCGTAACGATGGCCACCTCTCCATCGAGGTCATACCAGCCCTGCATGCTGAAGCCCTTCATCTCTTCCTCGGTAAATGCCGCCATATTCTTTCCTCCTGAGGATAAACCTCTATGATTTCTTTACTGTTCACATGCCTTCGGTGGTATGTTCTTATCCTGATACTTATATGGAATATAGAATTCCTTATGCCCCATCGCCTCGGATTTGCTGAGCACACCGGAGGCGATCTCCGCCACATGCACCGCCAGCTCATCTGCCATCGCATCCCGGCTCATCTCGCCGGTCAGGATCAGACTCGCATCGAACTCCATGTCCTCTGCCATGCGCTCGAAGGTCGCATGGTTACCAGTAATCTTGATGCACGGGGAAACCGCACTGCCGACGACGCTGCCGCGACCGGTCACGAGGAAGACGATGTGTGCACCACAGCTGATGAGATCCATCAGCCCCTCATTATCATTCGGATTCGTGATACCGAACTGCATCCAGTACGGATCCGGCGTCGAATCCAGCAGCCAGAGTCCCGGCTTCGTCGGTGGCACCGCCACCTTCGTTACACCCTGAATCGGCCGGGAACCACTCTTCACCAGCGCGCCCATCGACTTTTCTTCGATGGTCGTGAGCCCACCCGCGAAGTTTCCCGGGCTGATCGAGTACTGTCGCACAGATTTACAGTAGTCCAGCATCTTGTCATAGGTATAGGACAGCTGCTGCCGTACCTCTTCTGATTTCCCACGATTCACCAGCATATCGCGAAGACCGATCGCCTCGACGATCTCCTCGAAGATCGCGGTGCCGCCGAGATCCACCAGCTTGTCATAGAAGCGTCCGACGACAGCATTGCCCGCGAGTCCCGAGGTATAATCCGAGCCTCCGCACTCCGCGCCGATCACGAGATCCTTTAAGCGCATCTCCGCACGTGGCGTATCCTGCAGCTGCTTCAGCGACCATTCCACCCAGGCGAGTCCCTTTTCGATCGTCGACTGCGTGCCGCCTTCCTTCTGAATAAACACCCAGTGACTCAGCTTCCCTTCCTTCGTCGCGATGTCCGCAAGCCACTCCGGCTGGATATACTCGCATCCCAGCCCCACCGCCAGCACTGCTCCGATGTTCGGATGCCGAATCATGCTGATCAGCATATTGACCGCATACTGATTATCCGTGCAGCCCGGGAAGCCGATCAGCTCGACGTCCAGATGATCTGCGCGCTCCACGATTTTCTGCGCCACAAACTCGGCACACTTCACGGTATAGATGACCAGCACGCGGTTTCGGATACCGAGCCGTCCATCCTTTCGCTGATATCCCATCCAGGACAGTTCTTCCAGCCTTTTCCTCTCGTCCGTCCTACTCATACTTCGTATCCTTCGGTGCACCGGTGACCGCATCCAGATGACTGGAGCGCTCATCGTAGTTCGAGTGCATCACATGGAGATGCACCCAGGTACCGCGGCCAATGTCGGCGCTCGCACTGCCGATGACCACCCCGTACTTCACGATGGGCTCGTCCTTCTGAATGTCGCGAAGTGCGATTTTATGCCCCACCGGAATCGCATCGACCGCATAAATCTCCTGCGTCTCGGTTTCTCCGATGATCTCTGCCGTCGTACCCTTCGGAATCTCCGTCAGGGCCGTGGCTACATTGTCCTTTTCATCAATCTGGAACACCCGATAATCCATCGTTCCTCCAAATTCTTGTTCCTTACAGGATGCCAAACTTCTCAAATGCTGCCGTCGCCGTCATGCCGCCCTCGATGGCCTTCCGCACGAGCTTCTCGCCGGCCGCCTTCTCGAGCGCCTTTTCGATGACCTCGTCCTTCACTTCCTTCGGAATGATCAGCACGCCATCGATATCACCGAACACGAGATCTCCATCATGGATGGTCACCTGTCCGATCTCGATCGGGCAGCGATACTGGAACACATAGGTCCGGATCGAGCTGTCCTGTGCCCAGGTCGCGCGGCAGAAAACCGGGAAGTTCTGGCTCAGCACCTGTGGTGTATCTCTGGAATAGCCATCGAGGACGGCACCCACGGCACCTCTCGTTTTTGCGGTCGCAGTCAGCAGCTCGCCCCACAGCGCCGAGTTATGCGCACCCGTCGCCACATAGATCTCATTCGGCTTCAGCTGATCGAGCGCCTCTGTGAGCAGTCCGAACGGCTTCTTCGGCGGTTCAAACACATCATTTTCAAGAACCGTACATGCATAGCCCGCCAGCTTTAAGCGCTTATCCGGCTCGCTTCGGTCGATATAGGCATCCGCTGGAATCATGGACTCCAGTGGACGGATCTCCGCCGGTAAAAACTGATGCGAGTAACCCATCTGGTCGAGGATATCGCCGACCACCGGGGTATACAGCTTCTCCTTCATCAGTGCAAACATTTCTTCATCTGTATTCCATTGTTTCGACATCACATTTTCCTCTTTTCTTTTTCTTCTTTTCTCTGACTTAGCCGTAGATCATATTCGGGAGCCACATAAAACTCTGCGGGAAATACGTCAGTATGATCAGGGCGATAAACATCGTGATATAGAACGGAATCATCGACTTCGACAGCTTCTCGATCTTGATACCGGAAATCGCCGAACCGATAAAGAGTGTGGAACCAACCGGCGGGGTCAGAAGACCGATGCCGAGGTTCAGTACCATCACCACGCCGAGGTGGATCGGGGACAGTCCGAGCGAGATCCAGATCGGAAGGATGACCGGCGTCAGCATGAGGATCAGGCAAGCCATCTCGATGAGGCATCCGAGGACGAGCATCAGCACGTTCAGCAGGATGAGGATCACGATTTTGTTACTGGTCAGGCTGAAGAGCGCCTTCGTCACGGTCTCCGGAACCTTCAGGTAGGTCAGAAGGTAGGTAAATGCGCCGGATACACCGATCAGGATCAGCACCTTGCCGAGGGTCATGGTAACGTTGTTAAAGATGTGCGGGATATCCTTTATGGTGAAGCCTCTGTAGATAAAGAGACCAACTACCATCGACCATACAACCGCAACGGCTGCGGACTCAGTCGTCGTAAAAACACCGGTGATGACGCCGACCACCACGATCAGAACCGCAAGCAGTCCCCAGATGGCCTTTAAGAACGCTCTTCCACAGTTACGAATACTGAAGTGACCGGTCACCGGAATGTTCTGCTTCTTTGAATAGTAGTAGGAATAAACCATCAGCACGATGGAAAGCACCGCACCTGGTACATAGCCTGCGAGGAACAGCTGTCCGATGGAAACCGTCGTCACGCCCGCTGCGGCCAGGGTGAAGATGACCATGTTCTGTGAAGGCGGGACGAGGATACCTTCGACAGAGGATGCCATCGTGAGACAGGTGGAGAACGGACGATCATAGCCCTGCTCCTCCATCATCTTGATCTCGATCGGTCCGAGGGACGCACAGTCCGCACTGGAGGATCCGGAGATACCGCCGAAGAAGAAGGACGCCACGACGTTAACCATCGCAGCACCACCGCGTACCCAGCCGACCAGCTCCTTTGAAAAGTCAATCAGGGTATCCGTCACACCACCTGCACCCATCAGCTCACCCATGGTGATAAAGAACGGGACCGCAAGCAGCGTATAGGAGTTGAGATTTGATACGAATTTGAGGGCCATCTGCATCGGGTTGATACCGAGGTACAGGAAATCCGCGAGGGATGCGATACCGATCGCATACACGATCGGCACTCTCAGAAAGACAAGTGCCAGAAAGATAAAGAGCAGCATTAGGGTTGCAATTACAGTCGTACTCATGATAATTTCGGTGCCTCCTTATGTGAAAGCTTCGTCGTCCACTGCGTAATCAGTGCCAGGATGTACAGCACACCGGTCACCGGCATGGATGCATACATCCACTTATACGGGATGTTCACACCCGCCATCGTGTTCTTTCGCGCCTGCACCATCAGCTGCCGCCCGTAGATGATCATAAAAAACGAGAATGCCAGAACACAGGCGGTTGCGAGGATATCCGTCGCAAGGATCGCACCCTTCGACATCTTGTCGTCAAACATCGTCACCTTCAGGTGCTCATCCGTCCGAAGCACGAGAGCGGAACCCAGGATACTCATCCAGGTCAGGATGAAGAGCGAGAGCGGCTCGCCCCACATCGGAGAATCATGCAGAATATACCGTCCTACGAAAATATAAAATACGATCATGATAAGTGCTGCCAGAAGCAGTGCACAGACATACTTCAGGATGGTGAATATCACCTTATCGATCGGGTCCCATATCTTTTTAAACTTTTCAATCCCAGTCATAAAGAACCTTCCTTTTCATCTCTTTTACATCGCTGTCACACTATCCCGGGCAGCACATTTTCATCGTTATAAAAGAGGGTGCTGCAATCGTTTACAGCACCCTCTTGCAGTCAATATTTTCTGTCAATTATGTTTTCTATCTGAATCAGTATGTTCCGGCTGCCAGCTTCTTGATAATCTCCTGATCTGCATCAGAGTAGGTCGCATAAACACTCTGAACGGCTTCCTGCCACTTCTCCTGATCGCTTACCTCGAGCTTTGTAACGCCCTTGTCTGCGAAGGAATCAAATGCTGCCTGCTCCTGCTTCTGGTTGTACTCATAGCATGCATCGGACGCCGCCTTCGAAGCTTCCTTCATCCAGCCCTGCTGCTCCTCTGTAAGAGAATTCCACTTATCCTTGTTCATCAGGATAACGCCACAGCCGAAGGTGTGTGCATCGGTGATGAAGTATGGAGCGACCTCGTTAAAGGAGTTGGAAAGATAGGAAGTAACACCATTCTCTGCGCCATCAACGACACCAGACTGAAGAGAGGTATACAGCTCAGAATAAGCGATCGGGGTTGCGGAAGCGCCGAGGCCCTTCATCGTATTAACCATGAGATCAGTCTCTGGTACACGGATCTTTAAGCCCTTCATCTGATCGATGGTGAAAGCAGATGGTTTGCCGAGCTTGTTGTAGGTGTTCTCGGTGATAAACATGGATCTCGGACCCTCTACGAGCCAGCCGAGTGCGACGTATCCGCAGTCATCCTTGTCTACAGAATCGAGCATTTCCTGACCGAGGGAAGATACGGCCATATCATGGAACTGTGCCATATCCTTAAACAGATATGGAAGACCGGTCAGGCCGATGGTCGGTGCACCATAGTTCGGAAGTGAGGACGCATTGCCACGGAAGATATCGAGGGTGCCCATCTGGATGCCCTGCATCGAGGTCTTCTCATCCCCGAGGGTTCCGTTTGTATAGAGGTCTACGGTGATCTGTCCACCGGATACTTCCTTGATCTTCTCTGCAAATGCCTTCGCACCTACGGTTGCGCCGTATTCATCACCATTTACCTCCGACCACTTGAGGACGATGGCATCACCGGATGCAGCCGGTGCGGCTTCTTCTGCCTTTGCCTCTGTCGCTGCTGGTGCCGCTGCCGCGGCTGCGGTTGTCTCCGGCGCCTTGCTGGATCCACATGCTGCTAACGAAAGTGCCATTAAGCCGGCCATGGACATCGCGATCAATCTCTTTTTCATCTTACATTCCTCCTGCATTTCTGATGCTTCGTCGCATCTATCTCTCTGTACATGTTGCTCTTTTTCAAAAACGTGTATTGCCGAACGAAATTTTATAAAACGTTTTTGTTGAGCTGTTGGTTTAAAGTTATCACTGCAACGTTCTATTGTCAATGTTTTATCCGTTTTAGCTTTGTTTAGTTATTTTATTTGTGTATTTCGTATATTTTCGTGAATTTATTTCATGCATGTAGATGATTCGAAACTATATTCCGTAGTAAATGCACATATTCACGTAGTGTTATGCTATACTTAGCTAAAACGTTTCGGTATACAGCCGTCATGATGCGGCTCTCTATAGTATGGAGGTACTACATGATTATCCGTAAATTTGAATCCTGGTGGGTTGAGCGCGGCAAGTGCTTATTTGATGAGAAGCGCCAGGGTGGCGCAAAGATGGGCTGGGATGTCCTGGTCATCCGGCTGACGACCGATACCGGCATCGAGGGCATCGCGACTTGCATGGCCGCACGCTCCGGCGCTGTTTCCGAATCCTATTTAAATGAAACCGTGGCACCGGTCGTGCTCGGCCGCGATCCGCATGACCGTGAAGCCATCTTCCAGGAGCTCTGGATCATTGACCGCCACGAAGCCTTCTTCCCTGTGTTCCTGCCAGGTCCGGTCGATGTCGCATTGTGGGACATCTGTGCGAAGGAAGCAGGCCTTCCTCTCTATAAGTACATCGGTGCATATCGTGACAGCCTGCCGGTCTATGCAAGCTCCAACTTCCTGCCGGGTATCCAGGATTACATCGACGAAGCACTCTATTATAAGAGCAAGGGTATCAAGGGGTATAAGATGCACCCGGCTGGACCGGTCGAGTTCGATATGCAGGTGCATCAGGCGGTACGTGATGCCGTCGGTCCGGACTATACACTGATGACGGATCCGGTCGGCGATTACACGCTCGACGAAGCGGTCCGTGTCGGACGCCAGCTGGAGCGCCTCAACTTCGAGTGGTTCGAGGAGCCGTTCCGTGATTTCGAGCTGTATAAGTACACCGAGCTCTGTAAGACCCTGGATATTCCGATCGCTGCGACCGAAACCACGCGTGGCTGTCACTGGGGCGTGGCACAGGTCATCAATCAGCATGCGGCCGATATCGTCCGCGCCGATGTCTCCTGGAAGGACGGCATCACCGGTACCTTGAAGATCGCACATCTCGCGGAAGCCTTCGGTCTCAATGTTGAAATCCATACCACGACCATGAACTACATGGATATGGCAAACCTGCACGTCAGCTGCGCGATCAAGAACTGTAAGTACTTCGAGTACTTCGTGCCAGAGGATAACTACCGCCTGCCGATGAAGGGTGATCTGCCGATCGACGAGAACGGCATCATCCATGTACCACAGGATAAGCCAGGTGTCGGCGTGGAGCTCGACTGGGATCTGATCGAGCACGCCTGCCACAACTACATCTGTCAGGAGTATAAGGGATAAATTTTACAGCTTTCGTACTGCCACCCGGCGTTCCGGTACATACGTACACGCCGAAAGCATTGGCAGTCTGCGAAGAATCAGGAGGTTTCCAATGGGAGATTTACAGGGTTTCGCCGGCATCGTCACCGGCGGTTCAAGCGGCATCGGTCTGGATATCGCGAATCAGCTGGCACTGCAGGGTGCAACAGTTTATATCATTTCGAGAACCGGACGTGTGAAGGATGGCTGTCCAGAGAGTGTTCCGGGCACGATCCACATCAAGGGGGACATCACGGATAAAGCCAGCATGCAGAAAATCGTGGCGGAGCTCGCCGAAAAGCACGACGGCTGCCTCGATTTCCTCGTAAATAACGCAGGTGCTACCTATAAGTGTGTCGCACAGGATGTTCCGGAAGAGGAGTTTGAGCGGGTACTGAACACGAACGTCAAGTGTGCGTTCCTCATGTCACAGATCCTCTATCCATATCTGAAGAAGAGTAAAAACAAGGGACGCATCATCAACATTTCCAGTATGAGTGCCCATCTCGGTTTCTCACTGGTCGTTCCATACTGCACCAGCAAGGCGGCCGTCGTCGGTCTCACCCGCGGTCTCGCCATCGAATGGGCCAACGACAACATCACCGTGAACTCTATCGCGCCGGGCTGGTTCCACAGCAAGATGCTCGATGAAGTCATGGACGACAAGCGTCGCCAGCAGATCCTGAACCGTATCCCGGTGCATGATTTCGGAGATACAAAGGACCTCGGCGCACTCGCTGCTTTCCTGATCGGACCACACGGCACCTATATCAACGGGCAGGACTATGCTGTCGATGGCGGTACCCTGGCCTACGGATATTAATCACGCTTTACCTCATTTTATATATCCTTCTATGACGGAACACCCCGGACCTGCAACAGTCCGGGGCGTTTCGTTTAGATCTTAACTGATTTTATCACTTCCACCTTCACCGCATCGATGTGGCTCTCTGCACGAAAGTATGTCGTCTACCTGCGCAAACACGAAAGATCACATCAGCATGACACCGCTGGTGCCGCCTTCATACATCGCGAGATTACTCTTAAAGACCACATCTGCGCCCACATAGATCTTCTCCGGCGGTGTACTGCCATTAAAATAGTCCACCAGCGAACGAAGTCCCATGAAGCCCTGTGCATACGGATTCTTCTGGATGACATTATTGATCACACCGGCATTCAGGCGTTCGATCGTCTCCTGCGAGAGATCCGATCCGACCGCATACAGCTTATCCGCTTTTCCGGATTCCTCCAGTGCTCTGCCGAGCAGAATCGTGCCCTGCGAGAACACGGATCCGCACGCCGCGATATCCGGGCGCATCAGTTCTCGAAGGATGTGAATATAATTCGTCTCCTCCATCGTCCAGGAAAAATCCTTATACACCAGATTCTGAAGATGATTTTCCATGAGATAGGCATCGAAGCCACGCACCACCAGCGCGTGACTCAGGTACTTCGGATTGCCGGCACAGAGAAAAAAGCTGCCATAGGAGGTGATGCGGCTGGTCATGAGCTCCGCCATCGTGCGACCGATCACATCATAATACGGCTCCACACAGGTCAGGTACTTCGTATGTCTGCGCTCCGAGTTGACAAAGGTAATCAGCACCTCATTCAGTTCCATCCGCTGCCAGTCCTCTTCATCGAGCAGGTCGATATGTCCGACGGTCAGCAGCGCATCGATCTGCCGCTCCACGATTCGCTCCTTCAGCTCTGCCTTTACCTCGAGCTCATTTTCATCCGAATACGGAAGCTCGATATAATCTGCAGCATCCAGCTGCTGCTCCATAAAGTCATGGATCCCCTTCCAGATCGGTGGATAGAAGTAACGGTTGTTTCCCCGTTCATCCGGAAGCGCGATCACGATCGTCCTCCGTTTACGCTTCAGTGACGACGCCAGTACATTCGGGCGATACCCCAGCTGCTCCGCAATTTCCTGTATATGCTGACGCGTCTCCTCTCCGACGCCCTTTTTCCCATTCAGCGCGAGATGCACGGAGCTGATGCTGACGCCCGCCGCCTCCGCCACATCCCGAATAGTGATTTTTCGATTCATACACCCCGTCCTCCGTGCCGGCGGTCCATGCCGCTTTCGCGGTAGAAGTACGCCTTCCGTTCGTACATACGTATATCGGCTGCCTTCGAGATCTCATGGACGCTTTCCCACGGGTGCTCGGTGCTCAGCACATATCCCCAGGCGATGCTCATGCTGTCCACGAGCTCGCCCTGCCAGTGCGCGACATCCACGTCGAAGTCCTGAAGCCGCGCGTCCAGCGCCTCCAGCTCTCCGGTGACGATCACGACGAACTCATCGCCGCCGATGCGGTACACCCTGCCGACATCCGCGAAGCTGCGCTTCATCGTTTCGGCCGCCGCGCAGATCAGCTCATCGCCAGCTGCATGCCCGCGCGTATCATTGACCTGCTTGAGCCCGTTCACATCGAGCGACAGATAGACCCAGGCATCC
>Ga0129312_1001099_pt1 | contig 17350 bp, 18 predicted proteins | sample O827metagenome_FD_94434 | JGI IMG/M metagenome (GOLD analysis project Ga0129312, IMG submission 94434) | Orangutan group fecal microbial communities from Wisconsin, USA - O827 metagenome | ecosystem: Host-associated > Mammals > Digestive system > Large intestine > Fecal | place: USA: Wisconsin... | reverse complement strand
CATATCCTTTTCAGCCTTTGTCAGCATCTTGTCAAAGCCTGTGTAGAACTTTCCGAGTACATCCACCCAGTCAGCCTTGCCTGCTTCTATCTTATCAAGGTCGCTTTCCATCTGAGCGGTAAACTTTGCGTCAACGATACGCTCAAAGTGACCTTTCATAAGGTCGGTTATAACTATACCGAGCGAGGTCGGCTTTAACTGCTTCGCCTCACGCTCAACATAGTGCCTGTCGAGTATTGTGGCGATTGTCGGCGCATAGGTAGACGGTCTGCCTATGCCGTTTTCTTCAAGCGCTTTGATAAGGCTCGCCTCTGTATATCTCGGTGGCGGCTGAGTAAAGTGCTGGTTGCCCGTAAGCTCTTTTACCTTCAGCTTTTCGCCTACTTCAAGAGCCGGCAATGCACCGCCCTCCTCATCTTCACTGTCCTTGCTTTCCTCATACAGCTTTGTAAAGCCGTCAAATTTCACGGTATATCCGTTTGCCTTGAACAGACACTCTCCGCAGGTAATATCTACCGCCTTTGTATCAAGGAGCTGATTTTCCATCTGGCTCGCCATAAAACGCTCCCATATCAGCTTATACAGCTTGTACTGGTCGCCCGAAAGTGCAGACTTTACCTTTTCGGGAGTAAGCGTGATTATTGTCGGACGGATAGCCTCGTGTGCGTCCTGAGCATTGTTCTTCGACTTGAATACTCTGGGCTTTGAGGGCAGATATTCCTTGCCGTATGTCGATTCTATCATCTGCGCCGCAGCCGCTTTCGCCTCATCGGAAATACGCAGGCTGTCCGTTCGCATATAGGTTATGATACCTACTGCGCCCATATCAGGTATCTCAACGCCCTCGTACAGCTCCTGTGCCGCTTTCATTGTACGTCTTGCATTGAACGACAGCTTTCTTGACGCTTCCTGCTGTAAGGTAGAGGTGGTGAACGGCGGTGCAGGTGTTTTCTTCCTTGTGCTGTTCTTGATATTGGTGATGATAAACTCGCCGTTTTCAAGCATAGCAAGCACCTTGTCGGTTTCTTCTTTATTGAGTGCCTTGAACTTCTCGCCCTTGACCTCTGTCAGCTTTGCAGGGAATGCACGTCTGCTCGAAGCGGACAACAGCTTTGCGTCTATGCTCCAGTATTCCTGTGCCTCAAAGCTCTCTATCTCCTGCTCTCTGTCAACGATAAGCCTTACCGCAACCGACTGCACACGGCCTGCCGAAAGGCCTCGTCTGACCTTCTTCCATAAGAACGGGCTTAATTTATAGCCCACTATTCGGTCAAGTATACGTCTTGCCTGCTGTGCGTTGATAAGGTCCATATCAAGCGTTCTCGGATGGCTCATGCCCGCCGCAATACCGCTCTTTGTGATCTCGCTGAACGTTACACGCACAGTTGCGTCCGGGCTTATCCCAAGGACGTGTGCCAGGTGCCACGAAATAGCCTCTCCCTCTCTATCAGGGTCGGTCGCAAGATATACTATGTCAGATGCCTTTGCATCTTTCTTAAGTTCTTTTATGAGAGCCGCCTTATCTTTCTTGTTCTCATACTTAGGCTCAAAGTTGTTGTCAACGTCAACTCCGAGCTTCGACTTCGGCAGGTCACGGATATGACCTACAGATGCTACTACGGAATAATCCTTTCCGAGATATTTCTCAATTGTTTTCGCCTTCGCAGGCGACTCAACTATTACCAGATGGGACAAATTTTTCGTCTTCCTTTCCGTGCCGGCAATGTGCCGGTTCAAATTCGCCTTTCAAACCGCTTGTGCATTTTCGCACCTCGTCTGACGGCGGGCGGCTCTCGCCGCACCCTTTTAACATTTTATCTTTGCTTTTTTATTTTGTCTTAGCAAGCGGCAACGTGCCGCTCCGAATTCTCCTTTCAAACTGTTTGCGTATTGCCGACAGTTTGTGTACGGCGGGCGGCTCTCGCCGCACCCTTTTAACATTTTATCTTTGCTTTTTTATTTTGTCTTAGTAAACGGCATTATGCAGACGATGCACCGCTCCGAATTCGCCTTTCAAACTGTTTGCGTATTGCTACAGCTTGTGTACGGCGGGCGGCTTCAGCCGCACCCTTCCTGCATTGTGCCGGTTCAAATTCGCCTTTCAAACCGCTTGAGCATTTCTGCACCTCGTCTGACGGCGGGCGGCTTTAGCCGTCCCCTCTTAACATTTTATCTTAGCTTTTTGCTTATATAATGAAGGTGTATATCATCTTCCGTTGCACTATCTTTCTTGGCTCCCTTGCCAAAGGGAGCTGGATTGCGACAAGCGAAGCCGTTATCCATACCTCTATGTTCAGCGATTATTTCAACGTTAAAATCATTCCTGTTTGACTGTCGCAAGACTGAGGGATCGTTGCTGCAAACCTTATTGTCGCTTCTGCGTTATACAAGCAATTCTCAACAATTAAATTACAGCTTGCAATCTCAACGCTGAATTATAAACCGCAATTATTAACCGTATTTAACGTCAAGCTTACTGCCTGACCTTCGACATTTCCCACGCAATAACCGATGCCGCAACCGATGCGTTAAGACTCTCCGCACTGCTTATCGGTATAAACAGCGACTTGTCGCACAGCTTTTTCACGGTATCGCTGACCCCGTTGCCCTCGTTGCCGATAACAACAGCGGTCTTTTGAGGCAGCTTTTCCTCTCCCAGCTTCACCGACCTGTCCGAAAGCTCCGCCGAATACACGGTAAATCCGCCCTTTTGCAAAAGCGTTATCGCTTCTTCGGTATCACAGCAGTATATCGGTAGCCTGAACAGCGAACCCATCGCACTTCTTACCGTTTTGGGAGCAAATACATCCGCACAATCTCCTGTAAGTATCACCCCGTCAATCGAGAATGCGTCACAGGAACGTATTATCGTGCCAATATTACCCATATCTTGTAAATTTTCCAATATTATAAACTGCCTGCTACTATCTATTGTACTTAAATTCAGAATTTTGTCAAGATGTCTTACCGTAATAAATATTCCCTGCGGCGATTTTGTGTCGGAAATGCTGTCCGCCACCTCCTCGCTTATTTGTACCATCTTACAGCTTTCCCTCAGCAGACTTATACATTCGGGATATTTCTCGGCGGCGGCGGCAGTATAATATGCGTTCTCGCCTAAAGCACATCCGCTTTTGACCGCTTCGACCGCCAGCTTCGCTCCCTCGCACACGAAATACCCCGTCTGCCTGCGGTACTTCCTCTGCTCCGTCAGCTTTCGGTATTCCTTTATATATGTGTTCTGTTTAGATGTAATTTCCATATTTCTCCTTAACACTCAGTTTCTTGACTTTTGCGTGTCCTTATGCTAAAATTTCATTATCCGTAACGGACAAGAAAGGATTTTTTTCATGATATTTTCCGAGTTAAGCCTTATTGAAAAGGAAACAGGACTTAAATACGATCCCGAAACCGCCACGCTCAGCGGTGTAAAGAACGGTGTACCCGTTGTCGTTTTTGACAACGATAAAAAGCACAGATTTGATATAGTATGCGGTGCAGTCATCACCGAGCGCCAGTTCGGCAGAATATACATTATGGCTGAACGCTTTCCCAAGAAAACTATGCTCGGCATCGAAAATGTCGACGGTTGCGTAAACATTTACTGCAAGGGATATAATCTTATGCAGGAAAATCTGCCGTTGCTCATTGAATTTTTGGAAAAACTCACAGCCTATTTAAAAAGCGAAATGCGTAAAACCACTCCCATACAGGTGGCAAAAGTGCTTGAGCTTGAGGATTACGCAATTCTCACAAAGCATATACGCTCAGACGGAACTGTCCGCCCTCCGTATAATATAAGGGGTACTGTAAAAGGTATCTTAGGCGGTCTGCTCGGACTTCTGATCGGTTGCGCCATATTCGTTGTGTTTATTATGATGTCCGATCTTGTCGGCTGGCTGGGCGGTATAATCATGTCCGCCGCAGTTATTTCGCTCTACACCGTTTTCTCAAAGAAGCTAAAGACGGTCGACTGCATTATGACAGCCATTCTCACCTTTGCAGGCTGGGTGCTGTCAAACGGCTTCGCATACCTGTTCCAGATATTCTTAAAGGAACAGGAGGCAGGAAACACGGTAAACATAAACGGCATTCTTGCAGATCTTGCGAACTACTCAATGAAGTACACCGAGATCGCAGGCAACCTTATGAACCGCCTTATAGTAACATTCATTTTCGTGGTCGCAGGCGCAATAGGCAGTTATATTTTCTATTACAAGCATCACACAAAGGATATGTACTGATAACGGTTATTATGTGTCTGCACAGCCGCATCTCTTCCGCATTTCTTTCCCGTTATATAAAAAATCACACGCCCACTTATTATGGGCGTGTTGTTTTCTCTTAAAGAGCAGCCTTAGCCTTCTCAACAAGTGCAGTAAAACCTGCAGGATCGTTGATAGCGATTTCTGACAGCATCTTTCTGTTAAGACCGATATTAGCCTTCTTTAAGCCGTTGATGAATGTAGAATAGTTTGTACCGTTCATCTTGCAAGCGGCATTGATTCTTGCGATCCAGAGCTTTCTGAAATCTCTCTTCTTTAAACGTCTGCTGATGTAAGCGTACTGACCTGACTTCCAGACAGCTTCCTTGGCAGTCTTGAAAAGTCTGCTCTTGCCGCCCCAGTAGCCCTTTGCCAGCTTTAATGTTTTATTTCTTCTCTTACGAGTTGCTAATGCACCTTTAATACGAGCCATCGTTAAATTCCTCCTATAGTGAATATTGCGCCGAAACGGTCGCAGTTAGTTTTTATTTGTAAGGTATGAGCTTCTTAACTTCTGCAACGTTCGTCTTGTCGCAGTATCCTGCAGCACGGTTGATACGCTTTCTCTTTGTAGCCTTCTGTGTCAGTCTGTGACGACGGTTCGTCTTCTGGTACTTGACCTTACCGTTCTTGGAGATGTTAAAACGCTTTTTAGCACCGCTGTGGGTTTTGATCTTGATCTTCTTTGCCATGAGTGGAATCCTCCTTATTTAGTTTCCGCCGTTTTATCGGCGTCCTTCTTTGCTTTCTTACCGCCTGCCGCAGCCTTGGGAGCTACAACTGCCATATAGTTCTTGCCCTCCAGCTTTGCAGGCTTCTCACAAGCGCCGTACTCCGAAACAGCCTCAAGAACTCTCTGCATAAGCTCCTCACCAAGATTTGCGTGTGAAAGCTCTCTTGCTCGTCTGTAACGAACCTTGATACGAACCTTATCGCCGTTTTTAAGGAACTTTATAGCCTGATTAGCCTTCGTGTTAAAGTCGTTGGTGTCGATGTTCAGCGACATCTGTATCTCTTTAAGTTCAGCTTGTTTCTGGTTCTTTTTAGATTCCTTTTCCTTCTTTGACTGCTCAAAACGGAACTTGCCGTAATCCATTATACGACATACCGGAGGAGTAGCTGAAGGAGCGATAAGCACGAGGTCTAAGTCAGCCTCAATCGCCATATCAAGAGCCTGCGCCGAAGACATAATGCCGAGCTGCTCATTGTCAGCTCCGATCACACGGACCTCTTTTTCATTTATCTCTTCGTTGATGAGTTGTTCTTTTGTGCTGATTGTAAAGCACCGCCTTTCTGAAAACAAATTGTTTTATGCAAAACAAAAAGCGTGATAAACTGCAATGCAGATTCTCTCACGCTGTACAAATATTACAGACAGATATATAACGCAATACAGCGCCATAAACCGTCGGAAATTTCTGTAATTACCTCATTGAACAACCTTTCGGCGTAAATGGGTGAGAGTGCTTATCTGCTTTTGTTTCACAATTTAATTTACCTGATGATTATACTACATTTATCCGCCGTTGTCAATAGGGGAAGTGAATTTTTTTAAATTTCATATTGTAAAAAAGTCTTTTTTGAAATTAACTTCTGATTTATTATCCCTATCCCCCTGCCCCCTTTCCCCCGGAAAGGGGCTGAATGTGGGGCTGCCGCCCTCACCAAGCAAGGACGCTTGCAGTCAGTCGCACACAGTCGCTGCACGACGCAGCGACACCAACGACTGACAACCCGCATTGGGGCTACGCCCAAAGCAAGGATGCTTTGGTTGCTTGCCAAAAGTTTTGCACGATGCAAAACCAGCAGAGCAAGCAACACTAAACGCCCATTTTTAAAAGTTATGTAGGTTTTTCGACAGTCTGCAATGCCCCTGATTATCAGGGGCATTTTTATTCCTTAACCAGATTCTTATAACTCTCTCCCCAGCACTTCATAGCGTCAAGTATAGGGTTAAGGCTTTCGCCGAGTACCGTCAGCGAATATTCCACCCTCGGCGGTACCTCCGCATATACCTTGCGGTTTATAAGCCCGCTCTCCTCCATATCACGCAGCTGTGCCGTCAACACCTTCTGCGACACGTTGCCTAACGATTTTTTCAGTTCTCCGAATCGCTTCGTTCCTGTAAGCAGGTCACGCAGTATAAGCACCTTCCATTTATCGCCTATAAGCGTAAGCGTCGTTTCGACAGGACACGCAGGTAATTCTTTTATTGCTGTTGATTTACTCATAACGACCTTCTTTTCAGCACGGTTATCAAACAGTATCCGATTGATACTTACATTCCGATTATACCATACAGAATTTTCGACTGTCAATGCAACAATTAAAAAAATTTTTGGTTTTTTCAAATTTATTTTTGATAGCGTGCAAACCGCATAACTGTACAATCGTTACTTTCCGGTAACCGCCCATTAGTCACCTTGCGGTAACTATCCTACAAAAAAGTGCGTACTTTACAGGTATAACACGTTGTGATATGATAAGGTCAAGGAAAGAAAAACAGCGCTGAATCTTCCGAAAAAGCAAACAAACCTACACTGTTTCAGGAGGATATTAACTATGAACAAGAATACATATGAGAAGGTAGCACTCGCAAAAGGCGAGGTAAGCGTATATGATTTCGGAGATGTAAAGCTCCACGCCTATAAGACAAACGACCTTATAGATGACGAGGTTTTCATCGTTGAAAAGGCAGGCAATGCGGTAGTGATAGAATCTCCCTGCTTCTTTGACAATATAACAGAGCTTACCGAATATCTGAAAGGTATCAAGGTTGAAGGCGTACTCGTAGCTTACCACGGCGCAGGTGCAACATTCCTGCCCGATGTACCGAAATACGCAACACAGAATGCGGTCGAATATTCCGAAAACGGCGGCGGTAAGGCACTCATAAACAACTTCACAAACGCTTTCGGTAACAGCTTTGACAACTCCGTACACAAGATTACCGACGTTATCGGAGAAGGCAAGGTAACTATAGGCGGCATCGACTTTGTGATCACAGCAACCGCCGAAGCATTTGATATTGAGATACCGGAAATTAATGCAGTTTATACTCATATGCTCGGTCACGACTGCCACTCGATCGTTGCCGGTGCAGGTCATGCCGACGCAATCATTGCTCAGCTTGACAGCTACATTTCAAACGGCTATACGCTGATACTTACATCGCACTACACACCCGAAGACCTAAAGGATGCAAAAACAAAGATTTCATACCTTGAAAACCTTAAAAAGATTGCAGCCGATTGTGCAACCGCAGACGAATTCAAGGCTGAAGTAAACAAGCAGTATCCCGATTACAGCGGCGCAAACTATCTTGATATGACAGCAGGATTCTTTTTCGCTTGATCAGACGGCTTAATTCATTCAACACAGTTATAAGGAGCGGATATGACGCAGAAAGAAAGACGGATTTATCTTATTGATCGACTTCTCAGCGAAGACGAACATTACAACGGTATAACGATTCCGGAATCCGAAGCTGAACAGAAGCGTTTACTCCGCTCACTTATCAACATTCGTTTGCCTTCTCCCGTCGGCAATGATTTTCTTACGATACAAGACGAATATCTGCAAACGGCAATTGCAGAAAAAGGTATAACAAAACTGCACGATTTAACGCCGTTCAAGGATAACATCTACCTTTGGCAAGGCGACATAACAACACTTGAATGCGATGCGATAGTCAATGCCGCAAATTCGGGAATGACAGGCTGTTATCACCCCTGCCACAATTGCATCGACAACTGCATTCACACCTTCGCAGGCGTTCGTCTGCGGCTGAAATGTGCGGAGATAATGAGGAAACAGGGATATGACGAACCGACAGGAAAAGCCAAGATAACACCTGCCTATAATCTACCCTGCAAATATGTTATCCACACGGTTGGACCGATAGTACACGGAAGACCGGAGGAAAAGCACTGCTCACTGCTGAAAAGCTGTTACAAAAGCTGTCTTGAGCTTGCGGTAATAAACAATATAAAGAGCGTCGCCTTCTGCTGTATTTCGAACGGAGTGTTCGGATTTCCTCAGGACAAAGCGGCTGAAATTGCCGTGCAGACGGTCAGAGAATTTTCGGAAAATCATGATATAGAGGTGATATTCAATGTTTTTAAAGATGCCTACTACGAGATCTACAGACAATTACTCAGATAAGCTATCTCGTCTTAAAGACAAGATAGCTACCGTCGATGCAATCGTAATAGGCGCAGGCGCAGGGCTTTCCGCATCGGCAGGCTTTGATTACAGCGGTGAACGCTTCGAAAAATACTTTGCCGATTTTCACAAAAAGTACGGTATCACCGATATGTATTCGGGCGGATTCTATCCGTTTGAAACTCTGAACGAATATTGGGCGTGGTGGTCACGTCACATTCTTGTAAACCGCTATAACGCACCTGTCGGAAAGCCGTACAGCGATTTGCTGAAAGCGGTATCGGACAAGGACTATTTCGTGCTGACGACAAATGTCGACCACCGGTTTCAGCTTGCAGGCTTTGATAAAAAGCGGCTGTTCTACACGCAGGGCGATTACGGCTTATGGCAGTGCAGTGAGCCGTGCTGCAATGAAACCTTTGACAATGAAAATGTTGTTAGGACAATGGTGAAAGAGCAATGCAATATGAAAATTCCCGATGAGCTTATTCCGAGATGTCCGCATTGCGGCAAACCTATGGCAATGAATCTCAGATGTGACGACAACTTTGTACAGGACGAGGGCTGGTATACCGCCGCTGAACGTTATGAAGAATTTATCCGCAGACATAGAAACCTTCACATTCTGTTTTTGGAGCTCGGTGTAGGATTCAACACACCCGGAATAATAAAATATCCGTTTATGCAGATGACAGCGGAAAATCCAAAAGCAATATATGCCTGCATCAATATGAACGGAGCATATGCGCCTGATAAAATCGCCGACAGAGCAATTTGCATTGACGGAGACATCGGAAAAGCGATTGAGAATATCATTTGCGGATAAACCCAAACGACCGAAGGACAGCATCAACAGCGCCTTCGGTCGTTTTCCTATACACAGCTTACGCTCTTATTGCCGTCCGCCGTTTTTTATCTCACGCAAGCCTTATCACGCCCCACTTGCCGTTCTGCTTAGCCCACGCCTTACCGTCATAAACCGAAGTAATATCTTCAAACCGACACTTCAGCACTTCTTTTCCGTTGACGTCAATAAGCCCCCATTTACCGCCTTTGCATACGGTCAGGTAACCGTTGAAATAGTAAAGCTCCTGATTTTTGTTATCAACCTTGTCGTATTTACCGTTAGAATAGCATTTGCCGTTCTTGTCGAAAACGTAAATCTTATTATTCTTCCAGAAAACTATTCTGTTACACGATGAATATAAATTATGACTTGAAGAGTCAAAGAAACCGTCATACTCTATCGGTACAGTTATCTTTCCGCCCGATAAAAGCCCGCATTTTCCTGTGCCGGCTTCTTCCGTAGAAAAATAATGTTTTATTATTTTTTCTCCGTTTTCATAGCTATATCCGCCTTCTTCGGCAACTGCCGAAATAATCGGATAAAATACTTTTTTAAGTTCGCCGCCTGAAACTTCGTGGTCGCCTACTAAAAATACATCATTGTAAATTTTATTTGTTTTTATATCATAATAATAGCGTTCGCCGCCATCACCGCCAATTCCTTCTGAGGGCGGAACCTCATTATAGTTTTCATCAACCCAAAACGACTTATATACATTTCCGTATATATTAGTATCTGTTATAACGCTAACAGTCAGATAATGTGTGTCCTGTAACCACCATTGTACACTGATTTTATCATACTTATTTGGTATGAGTTCTTTTCCGTTAAAGTTTATAAGCCCCCATTTATCTTTACTGTCGGTAGTTGTGAATATTCCTTTCAGCTTTGTACCCTCTTCATAGCTATGATTCACCCAGCCGCCTTGATTTTCAGCTACCTGATTTGTCGCTAATGCCGCTTCTCCCCACGGGTCTCCGAACTGCGTAATGAGAGCCACATCATCATACACATAACTCGGCTTTATCACCCAGGAATACTCCGAAGTCTGCGACTGTGCCGGCTTCTGCTCTGTCGGCTTCTTTGTCGACTGGCTTGTCGGTGCTACTGTGACCGTCACCTTGCTGTCCGACAGAAAATCGTTATGTATAAAAGTGCCGTCCTTCAGCTTTGCGTATCCCGTATCGGTCACAGCTACCACAGTAACCTTATCGTTGACATTATACAGCTTTACCGTTTTTGCTCCGAGAACGGCTTTTTCCCTGCTGTAACAGCCCACAGTTACATACTTTGTGCCGTCGGCTTTTGTTTCTTTCCATTCCGATTTTACGGCGTTATCCTTCTTTGTTGTAACGGCTGTCGTTTCCGCTTTATTTGTGCTTGTATCGGCAGGCTTGCTATCGGAAGATGTCTGCTCCTGCGTTTCCTTGCTTTCACTGCTGCTTGTTGTATCGGAAGTTACAGGAGCGGAAAGCGATGATACATCGTCCGCCTTCTCACCCGATCCATTATAAGAAACGCTTCCCTCCGACGAACAACCGCTCACAGCGAGCGCCGACAGAATCACCGCCGACATTACAGCCATCCTCACTCTCTTACCATTCATTGATTTTCTCCTTTTATCTTTATATTCGCATTTGCACAAGCCGTCTATGCTGTTTTCAGCGTCACAGCCTGACCGCAAACAAAATCCTTATGTCAATAATAACACTTCTGTTTTCCCCGATTCAACAGCCGGGCAAAATCAGCACTCATAACAGCAAAAAAGGCACAGCCCACCCTCGTGAACCGTGCCTTGTTCAACGTATTTATTTTTTCGTTCAAACCTACAGCTCGGAGCAGACCGGACAAATCCGTATAACCTACTCATCCATAACTGTCCTTATAGCCGCATACTCGCCGGACTCAGCCGTACCGCCGTCTTTCGACCTCACTTCCCGCCGAACACAAAAACCGCCAATATGATAATCGCAAGCGAGCCGATACATATTATCCAGTTTCTGTTATAGGTCCGGTTCATCTTCTTCTCGTGTTCCATGCGCTCAAGACGCTTTTTCAGCTTGTAATCGGGTTCACGTTCCATGCTTTACTCCTTTCGTTTCACGCTTATGAGCCAAACTCCTTTTCCTCTCGATCGCCATCTCGATCCACGCCTCATTTTCCTGCTCTATAACGGTTTTCCCGCCTTGCTCCGCCATATCTCTTATAACCTTCTGCAAATCGAAATAATCATCGTAATCGCTTATTTTACTCCAGCTATTTCCTTTGTAATAAAACGTATCCGCTGAGCAAGTTACTCCATCCGCCTTTAAATTCCACAGCTTCTGCAATATATAGCTGTCAATCGAGGCGTGAAGCCGTTCCTCTTTTATGTCATTCGGCAAAGTTCCAAGCAGCCATAAATATTTGAGCGCCATATTGAGCCATTTCTGCGCATTTCCGTATGTAAAGATGCTTTTACTGCCGTTCACTTCATCATAACAGCCAATAATTTTGCCGCAAGTTTTTTCGTGCCATTTATCAAAACTTTCCTGCGTTGAACGATTGACTTTTACGTTGTGAATTTCTTCCATCAGCAATTTTGCCACTTAGCTATAAGCAGTATAAGATTTGTCAGCAAATAACCTTTTTCTGTTAATGTGTTTCGCTACATATCAATGTTATGCTTTCATAAATCTTTTTCGATTATATTTCACTTTTAATCATAGGCATAATCATTGTGATTATCAGTGCATTATTTATTTACGAAATATGCAAATACAAAAATCTCTTAAAGTCAGTCGATAAACCTATATTTTTAATAATACGGGGGTTTGGGGCGTAGCCCCAAGCGGGGTGAGGGCGGCAGCCCCACGCTCAGCCCCTTTCCGGGGGAAAGGGGTTTGGGGATAGGGATTGAGAATAAGCACTTTTTTGAAAAACATACTTTTTCTACAAGATGATCTCTTAATACCTTGTTCTGCTTGTCCGACTTTTCGTTACTCATAAGCTCCCTCAAATTCCCATATAATTACATTCAGACTTCAACAGTTTTTGCTTACAGTTACTTGCTTTAATTACAATATTTAGATAAAATCAGCGTTGTAATTCATCGAAATTCATCACTTGTCGCACAAAGCGTGATTTCTCACTTTTTCCTGATTATATCTATTATCTGCGTCATCGGATCCTCGTTGTTGGATCCTATTATTACATCAGCTGATGATTTTACCTCATCGTGCGCATTACTTACAGCAACTCCCAGGTCGGCACTGCGTACCATTTCAGCGTCATTCGGATAATCTCCTGCCGCCACCGTGAACCTGTCCTCGCTTCCTGTCACCCTCAGCAGCTGCTTATATCCGTATGCCTTGCTCACACCCTCGGGCAGAAGCTCGTAGAAGAACGGCGCAGACAGCACCCTGTTCGTCCCCTCGGCACAATGCTCGTCTATGAACCTCGCAAGCTCAGGCATCTTGTCCTCAGGGTAGGCGAACAGCACCTTAAGCCAGCCCTCATGCGGTATATCGTCAAGGCTGCATACATCCCCGTGTACGTTCTCCAGAGCCATATGTGCCCTCTCCACATCATTCAGTGCCGGCACATATACCGTGTGCTTGTGAAGCACCTCTATGCCTACATCGGGGAACTTGTCCATGACCAGCTTTATGTAATCTCCGGCTTTCTGCGTAACCTCGCTCTGCCACAGGAATTCGTCCTTGTCAAAGTCATACACCGCCGACCCGTTGAAGATGACCGCAGGTATCCTCAGCTTCAGCTTTTGTGCAACCGGCCGTGCCATTGAATAGCCTCTGCCGGTAGCTATCGTGAACATTCCGCCCTTGTCGCAGAATTCGTTTATCGATTCCATATCCCTCGGAGAAATCTCTTTCTTATCGTCAAGGAGCGTGCCGTCAAGGTCGCTCATTATTATTACATTTTTGAAGTCCATAGTTTCTTTCCTTTGTTCAAGCCGTTTATATCTCTGTCTTCTGCGTTTCGAGGTTTGCGAGCAGCTTTTTGAAGTAATCTGGCAGCTCGCTGTCAAATTCCATATACCGCCCGTCAGGGTGGATAAATCCTATCTTCTTTGCGTGCAGGCACTGTCCGCATAGCCACTTCGGACTGCCGTTTCCGTACACCTCGTCACCCGTCACAGGATGACCGATATATGCCATATGCACCCTTATCTGATGCGTCCTTCCCGTTTCAAGACGCAGCCTTACAAGCGTATTGTTCCTGTAAGTCTGCTCGACAAAATAGTGGGTTACCGCCTCTCTTGAATTCTCCGTCGTAACGCACATCTTCTTGCGGTCTGTCTTGTGTCTGCCTATCGGCGCATCGACCGTACCGTCCTCTTTTATAACGCCCTGAACGACCGCCATATATTCCCTTGTAAAGCTGTGTACCTTTATCTGTTCGGCAAGTATATTGTGTGCGGTATCGTTCTTTGCTACGATAAGAAGTCCGCTTGTATCCCTGTCTATCCTGTGGACGATACCGGGTCTTATAACCCCATTTATCCCCGAAAGGCTGTCGCCGCAGTGGTACATAAGCGCATTTACAAGCGTTCCGCTGTAGTGACCGGGTGCAGGATGCACCACCATTCCCTTCGGCTTGTTCACTACCAGCAGGTCGCTGTCCTCATAGACTATATCAAGAGGTATATTTTCGGGCAGAATATCCGCAGGCTGTGCTTCCGGCACATCAAGCGTCACTGTATCTCCCGTTTTGAGCTTCTGATTCTTGGCGGCAATTTTCCCGTTTACAAGACAGCAGCCCTGCTCAATAAGAGCGGCGGCTGCTGATCTGGTTATTCCCGTATCCTGCAATGCAAGAAACTTGTCTGTTCTATCGCCGCCCGTTTTACAGGTAAATTCGTAATGCAACGTTACCCTCCATAGCGGTGTTATTTATCTTCGTTTGTTGTTTCCTCTATCTCCCCGGCTGCTGTACTTTTCTTCGCCGAGCGTTTGTTCTTCTGCTCTTTTATCTCGTCTACAACAACAAAAAGCAGTAAGCCAAGTGCTCCGAGAACGGCGCATATATCCGCAACATTGAACACGGCGAAGTTGATTATCCTTACATCGATAAAATCAACTACCTCGCCTCTTATCACTCTGTCGATAAGGTTACCGATTCCGCCTGCCACTATAAGCGACATGGACCATATATACGTCGGCTTCTTCACTCTTTTTGAAAGCATCAGATACAGCATAACAACGATAACCACAGCCGTGAACAGTATGAGAAACAGCTGTCTTCCCTCAAGGATACTGAAAGCGGCACCCGGATTTCTCTCGTAGGTGATATTCAGTACATTTGTATCTCCGAATGATATTATCGGTATCGACTGATGAAGCTGCATATTACTGTCAATCAGTATCTTTGTCAGCTGGTCAAGCCCGATAAGTCCTGCGGCTGCCGCAAGAGCGATATATAGCATTAATTCCGATTCCTTTCGTTGTCCGGTATTTTTCTGACGTTATTTCAGTTATTGTAATTACTTGTTCTTTCCGAACTCAAGCTCGGCTGTGGGAACGTTCTTTTCTTCCTTTTCGTTTTTAAGGCTGAACAGGACAGAATCGCCTGTTACCTTTTCTTCCGCCTTCTTTTCGGGAGCGGGTTTAGCTTCGGGAGCGGGCTTCGCTTCGGGAGCGGGTTTAGCTTCGGAAGCGGGCTTTGCTTCGGGAGCGGGCTTCTTGGCGAAGGCGCTGTCCTCGGGCTTTCTTGCCTCAACTTCCTTAACGGTATTTATCACGAACTCATTCTCACAAGCCTTGGGCATAGCCTTTATATTCTCGATATGTGCGCTGTATGCGGCAAGAATCTTGTTTGTATAGTCCTGCACTTCTTTTCTTGTTCTCTGGAGAACTATCTGTTCTCTCTCGGTCTGCTGCATCATAATCGTATGGATCTCGGCAGCCTTTGCGTTGGCATCGTCAACGGTCTGCTTTGCTTTTGCGTTTGCTTCGGCAAGATTCTTCTCACCGAGCTCCTTCTTCTTTGCCGCAAGAGCGTCTGCATCCTTGATAGTCTTTTCAGCCTTTTCCTGAGCTTCTTTTCTTATCTTTTCGGCATCTTCCTTAGCCTCGTTCACTACAGCTATACCCTGCTTTTTCGCAATGAGCAGAGCATCTCTCAGAGCGTCCTCATCCTTACGGTACTCTCTTATCTTTTCCGCAAGAACCTCCAGCTTCTTTTCAAGCTCCTCGTTTTCATTCTGTAACTTCTTGTATTCGATAGATACGTCCTTCAAGAAAGTATCTACCTCGGCGGCATCGTAACCGCCACGCTTAACCGTATCAAATTCTTTGGATACTATATCTTTAGCATTCACGGGAAAGTCCTCCTAAATGTACTCTAAATATATTTTTTAACAGTAATATGTATATTACCTTTTCTGCCTGTTTCACCGATACACTGCAATATGAACTTGCCTTTTCCTCTGACGGAAAACACATCGCCCTCGCTCAGCTGTTTTGACACATCGGTACATACCGTGCCGTTCAGCGTCACAAGCTGTGGTGTAATGTACTTTTCCACAGCGCCTGTTCTTGACGTACAGGCAACGCATCTGACAAGATTGTCAAGGCGCATTGACGCTACCGAAAACCGCAGCTCCTCATATTTTCTTGCGGGCAAAGTAAAGCCTGCCGCAATGCCCGTCTGCACCTGCACTCCGACTCTGCCTATTTTCGTTATACTGTCTGAAATAAGCGGCGCTACCTTTTCGTAGACAAACACTGCCGCCTTCCCGTCGGTAACGAAAATATCCCCAACAGTGTCACGCTCGATACCGAGCGCCATAAGCGAACCCAGCACATCTCTGTGGGTCACACTGTCCTCTTTTCTGAAGGTGAACGTCACCGCTTTTATCGGGAACAGTTCAGCCGTATTTTTATCGGATACAACGGCATAGGCTGTATCGGACATCGCACTGCCGTCAAAATAATATGACGGGAAAAGCCCAAGACAGCATCTGAGCGGATCTGCATTTCCTGCGCCTGCGCAAAGCAATGCCGTAAGCCCTTTCGGGATACCGACAGCTTTTATCTGTGCAAGCTCGCTTTCGGACAGGAAACGGGTAAAATACGAGCGTGATCTGTCAAGGCAGTCCCTCGCCGCATTTTGTATATCTTTGACAAGTTCACGGTCTGCCATATCAGTCCAGATCGTCGAAAATATCCTCGCCCGAAATGCTGCTGATTTCGTCTATAAATTCGCCTGAAATATCAACGTTGTAAGGTGCGAGAACGTATGTTGTATCTGCGATCCTCTTTATCTCGCCGCCCGTTATGTAGCTTACACCGCCTAAGAAGTCGATGATACGGGTAGCTATATCCTTATTTGTGTTGTTGAGCATAAGGATAACTGTTGTCTTGTTCTTGTAAAGCTCTGCTATCTCGGCTGTATCGGACAGCTTCTTGGGTCTGTTTACAACAAGGTGCAGAGTTGTGCTCGCGTTATAGGTGTATATCTTATTTGCGTTTGAAGCCTGTGAAGAACTGCGTGAAGGAGCCTCCTGCACAGGTTCTTCCTTTGCGGATTCAAGCTCGTTTGAGTAGCTCTCATCGTCATCCGATCCGCCCCATCTTCTGATTGAATTTTTAAGTCCTTCTAATGCGCTCATTGTTTGTTCCTCCGTTTTTAAATTTTTGAATAGTTTCTGTAGCCGAAAAGACCGCTGCCTATCCTGACTAACGTTGAGCCGTACTTTACGGCTGTTGCATAATCGCCCGACATACCCATTGACAGCGTATCCATGCCGGACAGGAAAGAATATTTCTGCTTTGAATTTTCAAAAAGCTCCTGCATTGACGCAAAATACTTTTCGTCGCAATTCACGGGCGGAATGGTCATAAGCCCTCTTATCCTGACGTTTTCAAGCCCGGATACAGCTTTTGCCGTTTCGATAAGCTCAGACGGTGCAATACCGCCCTTTGACTCCTCGCCGCCTATATTGATCTCAAGGAGTATGTCCTTTACAAGTCCGTGACTTTCTGCTCTGCGGTTTATCTCAGCCGCAAGCTCGACACTGTCAACCGAATGTATCATACTCACCTTATCAATTATATACTTTACTTTGTTTTTT
>Ga0129312_1001098_pt1 | contig 17369 bp, 17 predicted proteins | sample O827metagenome_FD_94434 | JGI IMG/M metagenome (GOLD analysis project Ga0129312, IMG submission 94434) | Orangutan group fecal microbial communities from Wisconsin, USA - O827 metagenome | ecosystem: Host-associated > Mammals > Digestive system > Large intestine > Fecal | place: USA: Wisconsin... | reverse complement strand
TACGCAAACACTCATCACATTATTCTGATTGATGGTGAGAGACTTGCAAATCTGATGATTGAGTATAACTTTTGCGTGTCAACACGGAAAATGTTTGAAATTAAGGCAATCGATACGGATGCTTTGGCTGAATACCAGGGCGACTAGCCCATTTGGTCAAGCGGATATTCGCAATCCGCTTTGCTACTTGCTCATAACCGAATAACTGCTCCGCAGTTTATCATAAGGAGCTTGCACTCCTCCTGATACAAGCAAGTCCCCACCCACTGCTTATTGCTTTTCGCAATTGAAGCAGGGGACTTACTTGATTCGGTTAAAAACAGGAAATTGCAAGATTTTAGGGATGAACTAGATAAAAGTATAAAAATGTAAAGTGGTTCTTTGATGCACAGGCAGAATGACCGAGTCGAAATTGTGAAGGTAGGCAGAAGTGTTTCATAATGGATTTTATGACAAAGTAAGGAGGCGCTTCATTTGGCAAAGAAAAAAGATGAGATAACCATCCGCTCAAGCGCAGCGGAATACCTGACCTATGTTGCCTCTGTAGGTGATCAGCAGGACAGCATAGAAATGCGCTATGAGGATGAAAATATATGGCTGACACAGAAGATGATGGCTACCTTGTACGATGTGGATGTTCGTACAATCAATGAGCATATCAAGAAGATTTATTCTGATTCAGAGCTTGAGGAAGATTCAACTATCCGGAATTTCCGGATAGTTCAAACCGAAGGTTCTCGTCAGGTCACACGCGATACCAAGCACTATAACCTTCAAATGATCATTGCCGTAGGCTTTAAGGTCAATTCCGAGCGTGCGGTACAGTTCCGTAAATGGGTAAACCAGATCGCCAAGGATCGCATTCAAGAATTTGAAATAACTTGCAAAAAAATCGAAATGATGTATAATGTATGTGTTATGAAAGGCAGGGGAGCTTGTTTGGACAGGCTGAGAGGAAGTAATCGAGCTTCGACCCTATAACCTGATGCGGATAATGCCGCCGTAGGAAGTCATGGTACACAGATTTTTTACAGGAGACATCCGTGCGGGTATCTCCTGTTTTTTCATTTCAGGATTTTGAGTTTCAAAACGAAACATATTTCTTTGAGAAAGGAGGATTCGGAACCACATTTGTGGCGGGCTGAGGGGGAGCGCCCTGAGTCTGGTATTATAGCGATGGGAAGCCGTGTTCCGGCGTGAGAGGATGCCAGTAAGCATCGACCGAACTTCCGACCAAATATAATCAAAGGAGTAATTGAAAAATGAACAAAGTAAATACAAAAAAGCTTGCGATCGCAGGAGTATTCTGTGCGGTTGCCGTTGCAGGAAGTCTGTTTTCCTTTCCGGTGTTTGGCAGTAAGTGCTCTCCGGTACAGCACATGGTTAATATTCTCTGTGCCGTATTGTTAGGACCGGGCTACAGCGTGGGGGCTGCTTTCTGTGCGGCTCTGATCCGTAATCTTTTAGGTCTCGGCAGTCTGATGGCATTTCCGGGCAGCATGTTCGGTGCTCTGCTCTGCGGCGTTGTTTATAAGATAACAAGAAATATTCCGTGTACTCTGTTGGGAGAAGTGTTCGGAACAGGTATCCTCGGCGGCTTGTGTGCATATCCGGTAGCCATTTTCTTTATGGGAAAATCTGCTTCAGCGATCGCTTTTTATGCGTATGTTGTTCCGTTTCTGATCTCGACAGGAGCCGGCGCGATTATTTCCGCAGTAGTGATTTACAGCCTGAAAAAGGCCGGCCTTCTGCATACGATGCAGGAAGCATTGGAACGATAGGAGGAAGCAAGTGTTTGCGGAAGTATTAAAAAATGTGCGGAGGAAGCATCCGCTGATCCACAGCATCACCAATTATGTGACAGCGAATGACTGTGCCAATATATTGTTGGCCTGCGGTGCTTCTCCGATCATGGCGGATGAAAATGAAGAAGTCGCAGAGATCACAGAAATCTGTGAAGGATTAAATATCAATCTGGGCACCTTGAACAGTCGTACTGTCACGTCCATGAGGATTGCCGGAAAGCGCTCGAATGAAAAAGACCACCCGGTTATTTTAGATCCTGTGGGGGTCGGAGCGTCGAAGTTTAGAAGAACTACAGCAGAAAAGCTCATGGAGGAGATCCGCTTCACCGTGATCCGCGGTAATATTTCTGAGATCAAGGTGCTGGCCCTCGGAAGCAGAGCAAGCAGAGGGGTGGATGCGGACATTGCAGACCGGATCACAGAGGAAGGACTTAATAAGGTGATCTCCTTTATAAAGGATTTTTCCCGGGAAACAGGAGCCGTTGTTGCCGTGACAGGTGCGATCGATGTTGTGGCTGACTGCAACACAGCCTACTGCATCCGAAACGGTCATCCGATGATGTCCTCTGTTACAGGGACAGGATGTCAGCTTTCTGCATTGACGGCTGCGTATGTGTCAGCAAACCCAAAGGAACCGCTTAAAGCCGCAGCCGCAGCTGTATGTGCCATGGGACTGGCCGGTGAGATCGCATATTCAAGATTGTCGGAAACAGATGGAAATGCGACCTATAGAAACTATATCATTGATGCCATTTTCCGCATGACTCCCGACCAGCTGGAGCAGGGAGCAAAATACGAAATATATTAATCGCGCACCGGTCTGATAGAAAGACCGGTGCATTTTTTTGCTCTATAGAGCAAAAAGCCCCTCCGGGGAGGATCGCACTGGGGCGGAATGGAATGATGTCGCTAACGCAGGCTGCCGCTTTGCCGGTGCCTACAACAAAAAAGATTTACTTTTATTGCCGACATAATTATAATAATAGGTAAGGCATCGGGGGAGAAGTAAATAAAGAGAATAACAGGAGTGTATAAATTGGAAAACAGAAAAACAGGACTGGTTTTAGAAGGCGGTGGAATGCGTGGGATCTACACGGCAGGAGTTCTTGATGTCTTTTTGGAAAACAGGATCGAATTTGACGGAGTGATCGGTGTTTCAGCCGGTGCGATCCACGGGGCATCCTATGTATCCGGACAGCGTGGACGAAGCATTCGCTATTATAGAAAATATTGTGCTGACAGCCGTATGATGAGCTGGAAAAATTTCTTCCGGACAGGTGATATCGTAGATGAAAAGTTTTGTTATCATGAATTGCCGGAGAAGTTGGATCCCTACGATTATGAAGCGTTTAACCGATCAGATACAAAGTTTTATGTCACATGTACGAACGTGGAGACCGGATGTGCGGAATATATACGGATCACCGATATGAAGGAGCAGATCGATTACGTCCGCGCCTCTGCCTCCCTTCCCTTCGTATCGCGTATCGTGGAGAAGGATGGAAAAAAGCTTCTGGATGGTGGCTGTGCAGACAGTATCCCGGTGGAGGCCTTTATGGGTATGGGGTACGGCCGATGTGTGGCTGTTCTTACAAGGCAGGATGGATATGAAAAAAAGGAGCGCCATAATAAAGTGGCAAAGCTCCGGTATAAAAAATACCCTGCTTTTATCCGTGCGATAGAAAACCGACCATGGGAATATAATCAGACGCTGAAACGGATCCACGAGCTTGAAAAAGCCGGAGACGTGTTTGTGATAAGGCCGTCCAAAGCACTTGAGGTCGGTCGTATGTCCCATGACAGAAAAGCGGTGCTGGCAGCCTATAAGCAGGGACGGATAGATGCAAAAAAGTGTTTGGGGGAATTGAAGGAATGGTTAACGCAGGTATAGTTTTTCTTGTTCTGCTGTTGCTTGTGATGGCGGCGGCAGCAGCCGGATATATTTATATCCGAGGAAGGATCCGAAGCGTTTCGCGGGAGGTATTCGGAACAGATTCATTTATCGAAGGAGCCCGGGCTCAGGAAGAAGCTATGCGGGGAACCCCAAAGTCGATCGCAGGGATGACCGAGATCTATCTTCCCAAGATCGCAAGAGATTTCCCGGAGTTTTCATACGCGGAAATTCAAAGAAGCTCGGAAAATATATTGAAGGTAATGCTGAAGGCCCTCGAAGACCGGAGCATGCCGGAGCTTTCGGGAGTTTCCGCACAAATGAAGAATGATCTTAGGATCCGGCTGGAAGCACAGGAAAAACAGGGGATCCGGCAAATGTTCCGTGATATCAGGATCCATCAGACCGCCATTACGAGATACGAGAAGAAGCCGGGAAGCTGTAACCTTACGCTTCAGACCTCGGTAGAATATCGGTACGCCCGCTGGAAAGAGGAGGAAGAAAAGCCGGAACCTGTGCGGACGCAGACACGTTATAACGTGGAATGGATATATATACAGGATATTGACAAGCTGCCGGAATCCACAATGGCATTGGCGATGAACTGCCCGAACTGCGGCGCGCCGATCACGGATCTGGGCAGCAGGCATTGCGAATATTGCGGTACGGCGCTGGAGCCTCTCAATATCCGTGTATGGTCAGTCAACAACATAAAAGAAGCATGATGACAACAAATAAGGAGGATGTAAAATGAAGGAGTACAAGATCGCAGTGATCCCCGGAGACGGCGTTGGACCGGAGGTCCTCACGGAGGGAATGAAGGTATTAAAGCATGCAGCAAAGCTGTCCGGCGAGTTTGAATTTAAGGATACCTGGTTTCCGTGGGGATGTGAATACTATCTGAAAAATGGCCGCATGATGCCGGAGGATGGGATCGAGATCCTTAAGCAGTTTGATGCGATCTATCTCGGAGCAGTCGGCTATCCCGGTGTTCCGGACCATATTTCCCTCTGGGAGCTGCTTCTTACGATCCGCAAAAATTTCGATCAGTATGTGAATCTACGTCCGGTAAAGCTTTTAAAGGGAGCTCCCTGTCCTCTCAAGGATGTGAAGCGCGAGGATATCAATATGACGTTCATCCGTGAAAACAGCGAAGGCGAGTACGCCGGAAGCGGAAGCTGGCTGTTTAAGGATAAGCCGAATGAGGTTGTGATCCAGGATGGCGTATTCTCCAGAGTCGGATGTGAAAGGATCATCCGCTATGCCTTTGAAACGGCGCGAAAGGAAAAAAGGAGCCTAACCAGCATCAGTAAGGGGAATGCGTTAAATTACTCGATGGTTTTCTGGGACCAGATCTTTAAGCAGATCTCCGAGGAATATCCCGATGTAGAGACCCATTCCTATCTGGTGGATGCGGCCAGCATGTTTATGGTCAAAGATCCGGGCCGCTTTGAGGTAGTCGTGACAAGCAATCTGTTCGGTGATATTCTCACGGATCTTGGGGCAGCGATCTCCGGAGGAATGGGATTGGCGGCCGGGGCCAATCTGAATCCGGAACGAAAGTACCCGTCCATGTTCGAGCCGATCCATGGATCTGCCCCGGACATTGCAGGAAAGGGGATTGCAAATCCTATGGCATCCATATGGGCAGCATCTCAGATGCTTGATTTCTTCGGGCATGAGGACTGGGGAAAGAAGGTGCTTGACGCGATCGAGGAGGTACTCGAAGAAGGAAAGGTGCTGACACCTGATCTTGGCGGAACCGCTTCCACCTCAGAGACGGGCGATGCGATCCTTGCAAAACTGAACCGATAATGCGAAAGCAAGATTATTAAGGAGACCATGATGAAAAAGACAGAGCCAAAATTTCGTGTGATCGCACGGATCCACACGGATTTTCCGACGAAATTCGGGATCCCGCGCCAGAGTGGGCTTATTAAGGAATTAAAGGGTGAGATCATTTTTGAACCGGAATTCAGGAATACGGAGGCACTGCGTGGTCTGGAGGAGTTTTCCCATATCTGGCTCTTATGGGAATTTTCCGAGGCGATCCGGGAGGAATGGTCACCGACAGTCCGTCCGCCGCGGCTTGGAGGAAATAAGAGGATGGGAGTCTTTGCTACCAGATCTCCGTTTCGGCCGAATCCCATCGGTCTTTCCTGTGTGAAGCTCGATTCCGTGGAGCTTCACACGGAAAGGGGGCCGATACTTCACGTGTCAGGGGCTGATCTGATGGATCAGACCCCGATCTTTGACATTAAACCGTACATCAATTTTGCGGACAGCCATCCTGAGGCTTCAGGAGGATTTACGGATATTACCAGAGAATATCGTCTTGACGTTGAGGTCCCGGAAAAGCTCCTTTCTGTAGTGCGGCCGGAAAAACAGGAAGCGTTAAGGGCGATTCTTTCCCATGATCCGAGACCGTCCTATCAGGAAGATCCCGATCGTGTTTACGGGATGGAATTTGGAGGCTATGAGGTAAAATTCCGGGTAGTGGGGCAGCTTCTTAAAGTGGAAGATATCTATCTTAGTCTCAGTCGAGAAGACTCTCCCTTTTAGATAACGGGCGGTGAGCAATAGCAAATTTGTCTCAGCGGGAGTTGGGTTTCCTATCGTGGGAGATCGCTGACAGAACCGAAACGATACCCCATATCCTCCCAGGAGGTCAGCAATTCATCGAGGATCTCCGCATTTGTGGAGGAGGTGCTGTGGAGGAGAACGATGGCCCCGGGATGGATCCTCCCCAGCAGCTTTTTAAAGGCCACCTCCCGGGTCGGCTGCTTATCCTGATACCAGTCCACATACGCGAGACTCCAGAAATAGGTGCGATACCCCAGTTCCTTAGCCATCCGCAGATTCTCTGTGCTGTATTTTCCCTGAGGAGGGCGGTAATACTTTGGCATGATCTCTCCGGTAAGCTCATGAAAGCGTGTTTCCAGATCAGACAGCTCTTTTTGAAAGGCATCGACCGAAGCGATCTTTGACATGTCCGGGTGATGATAAGTATGATTTGCGACGATATGCCCCTCGCGAAGCATTCGTTTTACTAACTCCGGGCTGCTCTCCAGATAATTTCCCACAATAAAAAATGCAGCCGGGACGGAATGCTTTTTAAGTGCGTCCAAGATCTTTTCGGTATTGCCGTTTTCATATCCGGCATCAAACGTCAGATAGATGATCTTTTCATCGGTCATATCCGCATAGCAGGCATTGTATTGTTTTAATTCATCGGCAGAAGCGTTTGCCACGGGGGGCTTTCCCTCGGATTGGAAGCTAAGCCCCCAGTTACCGTCAGCCGAGGCTGTGACAGAAGGGGGAAAGGGGCTGTCTTTGTGGAGTGCAGCGGCAATTGTACCGGCATAAAAAGAACATACAAACAAAAAGATCACTGCGGCCAGACGGCCCGCTTTTTTTATGTTCATTCAATAGATGACTCCGCTTTTTTTATTAAAGATATTGGCCTGCAAAAGGCTTTATGCTTTTCCCGGGTAGAATTTATGAGAGATCTGTGTTAGGATAAAAAGAATGAGCGCGTAGGGGCATTTCCATGTCCTAAGCAGCTGCATTTATGAGCAAGCAGCGAAAGCGGATCGGGAAGGTCTGCTTTTACAGGAGGAAAAAATATTATGCGGATAAGGATTCGGAGAATTTTAGTGCCGGTTTTATTTTGTCTTGCCGTGGCGTGCCTGATCGAGCTGCCTCTGGCGGAAACAACGATCTTCGGAAAGGATGTGATCCTGTGGGATACGCTTTTTAGGGCCATTGCGGCAGTACCGGTATTGCTTTGGTTTTATAGAGAGGATAAGGTATTTCGCGGAGAAAAAAGATGGGGCGTTAAAGAGGCAGCGTTATGTGTCCTCTGCGGAGCTTCCCTGTCATTACTGTCCGGTGCTTTTCTGAAGCTTTTCGGAAGGACGGATTATCAGGAGGCGGCCGGCAATCTCCTGACGGAAACGCTCTGGTTAAAATATGTTGTGTTGCTGGTGGCTTCCCCAATGCTGGAGGAGCTGTTTTTCCGTGGGATCCTATATCAGAGACTTAAGGAATTATGTTCCCCCCTCGTTTCTGCCCTGTTTTCTGCGCTCCTGTTCGGAGTGTATCACGGAAATCTCAGTCAGGGGATCTACGGCTTTTTCATGGGACTTGTGCTGGCCTTTTCCATGGAGAAGTGTCAAACCGTACAGGCGCCGATCATAATCCATCTGGCGGCGAATCTTGCGGCATTATTGTGCTCCGGTAACTATTCAGTACCTTCATAGTTACAAGCAAAAATCCATTCCAAATCGGCTGCGCCGATGGGATTTTTGCCTTCCGGCTTATGTTTTCTTACGGTCAGCGCAGCAAATGCGCAGACCTACTGAGCAGTTACGTGCTCCGCCACTTTTTTGCCGTGATTTCGTAAGTAAAATGTAAAGATATCATAAGCTTTAATTAATGGTATGATGATAAAATAAAAATAGATATAGATACGGGAGGTAATTAACAGTCCAATGAAGATCAATACATTATTTCGGAAGGGTGTCGGTGTTCTGACCGGAGCTTTTATCCTGTCGGCATTCGGATGCTTTACGAGCTTTGCCTATGACAATATAACATTTAATACCTGCACGGTGGAAAATCGAAACTCCATCGTTGTCAAGGGAACAGCGGAGAAAAAGGAGCTGCAGGAGGGGGAGCTTAAGGATGACGGATATTATTATCTGTTTGAGCTTCAGCCGTATGAAAAAGAGATCGGTACTCGGACCGACTATGCGGCGTGGAGTGACAAAAAGAAGGAAGCCGTCTTTACCCTTGACTTTTCCGGACAGCCTTCTGATAAACGCCTTTACTCCAGATATGTGGCTGCTGTCCGTACCGGAGATACCTACAGAGAGATCAGTGCTCCGATTTATGTGACGAATCCCGGAGATGTTGCTGCCTATCGGGAAGAATATCCGGAGGCGATGAGCAAAAAAGGCCTTCTGATCGAGCTTGATATGCTGGGAGATGCTCTGGATCTTGGCGTAAAGCATACAACGATCAATATTCCGTACCACCATCTGGTGGGAGGAACGTTAAAATATACGTATGACGGAGAAACCTATTATTTTAACAAAGACCTGATTGAGAGCTATGACAAGATGATCGGCGCGTTTTCCGCGAAGGGAATCGTTGTAACGGCGATCCTTTTAAACGGGTGGAATGACTCCTTCCCGGAGCTTCATGAACAGGGAGCGGCAAAGAATAACGATGCCTTTTATTATGGCTTTAATGTTTCAACGGAACAGGGATATAAGACGACAAAGGCGCTCATGTCGTTTATGGCCGAGAGATATTCCGGTGCTCATGATCTCTACGGGAGAGTATCAAACTGGATCATCGGGAATGAGATCAATAACAATAAAAACTGGAATTATGTCGGGCCCATGGATCTTGCATCGTATACAAAGCTTTACGAGAAGGTGTTCCGTGTAGCATATACAGCGATCAAGGGACAGAATAAAAATGCAAGAGTCTTTTTCTCTACAGATTATGAGTGGAAAAAAGAAAATACAAATCTGCAGTATGCGGCAAAGGATTTTATCGACTTGTTTAACAGTGGGATCCGTTCGGAAGGAAATATCGAGTGGGGCCTTGCCTATCACCCGTATCCCTACCCGATGGTGGAGCCGGAATTTTGGGATGATGACCAGACCGGTATGGTCAACGACACGTTCGATTCTCCGGTCGTTAACTTTAAAAACCTGAATGTACTGACGGATTATTTTCAGAGACCGGAGCTTTTGGCAGCAGATGGCACGGTACGCCATATCATCCTCTCGGAGGAGGGCTTTACCTCAGACAGTATTTCAAGGGGAAAGGTCTATGATATTCAGGCAGCGGCCTTTGCCTATGCGTATTACCTTGTTGACAGCAATCCCTATATCGATGCCTTTATCCTGAATCGTCAGGTCGATTCGATCGGCGAGGTGAATACTTCCTGCTCCTTTGGCCTGTGGACGGTCGATATGGATAGGCCCGATAAGGTCATTGCAGTGATGCCGAAGAATATCCATCAGGTATTTAAGTATATCGATACGAAAAAATCCCTGAAATACACGGAATTTGCGAAGTCCATTATCGGGATCTCAAACTGGAGTGAGGTGATCCCGGGATTTAAGCTGGAGCAGTAAAGAAAAAGGTTAAAACAGCTCCAAATGGCCATTTCTTTGACAAAACATTGACAAATAGTTTTATGTATTCTATAATCGGGCCAACAGCAGCAATGCTGACACCATGAAACCGTACATAATACGGGAAGTGTTTTAGGAGGATGATAGTATGGCCAGACCGAAAAAGAATGTTCTTGTGAATACAAAGTCAAAGGCAGCGGAAAAAAAGCCGGAAGCAGAAAATAAGCTGACAGAAGAAAAAAAGCCGGTTGAAAAAGCAATGTCGGAAGCAGAAACAAAGCCGGAAGCTAAGGAGACAACAGCAAAAGTAACGGCCCCGGAGGAAAAAACAACAGTCAGAAAGACAGCGGCAAAGAAGCCGTCTGTAAAAAAGGCTGCGGAACCGGTCAGCACCGTTTACGTGCAGTATCTCGGAAAGGAATATTCCGATATGAAGCTTCTTGAGCTTGCGAAGGCTTCTTACCTCGCCCTTGGAAACAAGGAAGAAGATATCAAGACACTGGATATTTATGTTAAGCCGGAGGAGAATACAGCATACTATGCGGTAAACGGCGTAGGCTCAGATGAATACAAGATCGAGCTTTAATCCAAAGAAAAAAACAGCGGTATCACCACTCAGAGGGCGGACCGCTGTTTTTTGCTCTATAGGAAAGACTGAGTTACATTAAAGTGCGAAAACCATGATTCCTATAGAGCAAAAAATCCCTCCGGGGGGATCGCACTGCGGCGGAATGGAAGGATGTCGCTAATGCGACCCGCCGCAGGCGGAGAATCCTGCAAAGCAGGATTCTATTTTATGCAACTGCCATTGTACTTGCGATTTCGTTTTACACCGCTTATAATATGATTATAGAAAAAACTGTGTGCAGCGCAGGATACAGGAGGAAATGGGAATGTATTACGACGGGAAAATATGGGTAGCGTCAGCAGAAGATAAAAAGATTAGTATTCTTCCGGGTATGGCGAATCGTCATGGTCTGATCGCAGGCGCGACGGGAACCGGAAAGACGATAACGCTTAAGGTCATGGCAGAATCCTTCAGTGACTGCGGTGTGCCGGTATTTCTAGCAGATGTCAAGGGAGATCTGGCAGGAAGCTGTGAACCCGGCATCGATACCGAGGATATGAAAAACAGGATCAAAAGCTTTGGCCTTTCACAGACCGGATTCCGATATCAGTCATATCCGGTATGTTTTTGGGATATTCTCGGAAAGTCAGGGATCCCTCTCAGAACGACGATCAGCGACATGGGCCCGACACTTTTGGCGCGCCTGATGGATCTGAATCCGACCCAGTCCGATATTTTGCGGATCGTCTTTAAGATCGCGGATGATAACGGACTGCTCCTTATCGATACGAAGGATCTTCGTTCCATGCTCCAGCACGTATATGAAAATTCAAAGGAATATTCTGCCGAGTACGGAAATATGGCAAAGCAGAGTATCGGCGCGATTACCCGGGCAGTTGTTGCCCTTGAGGATGCCGGCGGTGATGTGTTCTTTGGAGAACCGGCATTAAACATCAGGGACTGGTTCTGCACAGACAGAAACGGAAAGGGAATGATCAATCTTTTGGATTGCAGAAGCCTGATCAATACTCCGATGATCTATTCAACCTTCCTGCTGTGGATGATGTCAGAGCTCTTTGAGACCCTGCCGGAGTGCGGGGATATGGATCGTCCGAGGATGATCTTCTTTTTTGATGAAGCCCACCTTCTTTTTTCCGATGCGCCGAAGGCTCTTATCCAGAAGATCGAACAGGTGGTAAAGCTGATCCGCTCAAAGGGAGTAGGAATCTATTTTATCACGCAGAATCCTTCCGATATTCCGGATTCGATCCTTGCCCAGCTGGGAAATAAGGTTCAGCATGCCCTTCATGCCTATACGCCCGCAGAGCAAAAGAAGGTAAAGGCAGCTGCAGCCTCCTTCCGCGAAAATCCCGGCTTTGATACAATGGAGGTAATGACCACTCTGGGAACAGGAGAAGCGCTGATCTCTTTCCTTGATGAAGCAGGGCGTCCGTCTACGGTAGAAAGGTGCAGGGTGCTTCCGCCTCAGAGCAAGATGGGGACATTGGATGAGGAGCTCCGCCGGCAGAAGCTTTTGCAGAATGATCTGTATCTTCGCTATGAGAAGGCGGTAGACCGGGATTCCGCATACGAGCTTCTGGAAAAAAAGAATGCAGAGGCAGAAAAGCTTGCGGCAGAGGAAAAGGAAAGAGAAGCGGCCCTTAAGGAAGAAGAAAAGCAGAGAAAGCTGAAGGAAAAGGAAGAAGAAAAGCAGAAAAAGCAGGAGGCTAAGGAGGCAGAGCGGGCAAAGAAGCAGCAGGCCGCTGCCTTTGGCAAGATCGCAAAGACCGCGACCGGAACGATCGGGCGGGAGGTCGGAAACGAGCTCGGGAAAAAGGTTGGCGGCTCCTTCGGAAAACGGCTCGGTGGAAATATCGGAGCCGCTCTCGGCCGGGGGATTTTGGACACCCTGTTTCGCAGCAAATAAAGGGACAAAAGACGATAAATAATGACAGACCGGAAGGAAACGAAAATATTGAAAAAGAAAGACTATACAGCAGTAAGCCAAAAGCCGGAGGAGGCGGAGACAAAAGAGCTTCCTTCCGCATTTATCAATAAAATGAATGCACTTTTAAAGGATGAGGCAGAAGCTTTTTTTGAGAGCTATGGTGAGGGAAGGCGGTTTGGCCTCCGGATCAATCCATTAAAGAGGCCGACTGAGCTTCCTGTCTGGCTGGAGGAGCTGCCGCAGATCCCATGGAGCACAGAGGGACGATATTATGATGAGAGTATCCGTCCGGGGAAGCATCCGCTCCATGAAGCCGGACTCTATTACATTCAGGAGCCCAGCGCCCAGGCCTGCGCCGAGGCCCTTGCACCGAGGCCCGGAGAATGCGTGCTTGATCTTTGTGCCGCACCGGGCGGGAAAAGCACGCATCTGGCGGGAAAAATGGATCAGAAAGGTCTTATCGTGTGTAATGAGATCCATCCGGCCCGGGCGAAGATACTCGCACAAAATGTAGAACGCATGGGGATCGCGAATGCGGTCGTAACTAATATGGCGCCGGATGAGCTTGTGCCCCACTTTCCCGGTTTCTTTGACCGGATCGCGGTGGATGCACCCTGCTCCGGAGAGGGAATGTTCCGGAAGGATGAGAATGCAAGAGGAGAATGGAGTGAGGAGCATGTTCGCCTCTGTGCCAAGAGGCAGAAGGAGATCTTAGAATGTGCTGCAAAAATGCTTAAGGGCGGCGGAAGGATCCTCTACTCCACATGCACATTTTCCCCGGAGGAAAACGAACAGACCATAGAATGCTTTTTGAGAAGGCACCCGGATTTTCATTTGGAGCGCCCGTTAAATGCAGGCTGCTTTTCTCCCGGACGGCCGGAATGGGCAGACGGATCGGAGTTTCTTAAGGATACAGTGCGTATCTGGCCCCACAAAACGGACGGGGAGGGACATTTTATGGCGCTTCTCGTCCGGGAAAATAAGGCTGAGGCCGAGGAGAAAGCGGCCGGAAAAGAGGGAAAGAAGCGATCCGGAAAAGGGAAAAAGGAACTTTCCGGCATTACCGAATTTGAAACATTTGAAACGGAGGCTCTTGCAGACAGCAGCAGGCTGAAGGCGGGAAGGAAATTTATAAATTTCGGTGATCAGCTTTATCTTATTCCGGAAGAAATGCCGGAGCTTAAGGATATCAGGGTTCTGAGACCGGGACTTCACGTCGGAACGATCAAAAAGGGGAGACTGGAGCCGTCTCATGCACTGGCGCTGTTTCTTAAAAAGGAGGAGGCCCTTCAATGTGCAGAGATCGGAACCGGGGAGCTGGCAGAACGATATCTGCGCGGAGAGGCGATCCCGATCAGCGAGGTATTGTCTGTTTCCGGTGCCTTGGGTGAAGAAATGAAGGGCTGGACATTAGTGACGGCAGGAGGGATCTCTCTGGGATTTGCAAAGGCAGACAGAGGGACCCTTAAGAACCATTATCCTAAGGGCCTTAGACGACCTTAAAAGAGTTCGGAAATGCTGATCTTGGGAAAGAGCAGGGCCATATCATCCGGGAGCGGAGCCGTAAACTCGATCCGCTCTCCCGTGATGGGGTGGAGAAAGGAAAGGTATGCGGAGTGAAGGGCCTGCCTTTTTATAAAGCGGTAGTCGGGATTATACAAAAAATCTCCGGGGAGAGGATGCCCGATATATTTCATGTGAACACGGATCTGGTGTGTCCGGCCTGTTTCAAGGGACAGGCGGGCAAAGGACAGATCCGTGTTTTCTTTATAGTCGATCCGGCGGTAATGGGTGATGGCGGCTTCTCCGTTTTGCGGATCAGGTACCCTTTCGATCGTAGATCCGTCTTTTCGGGCAATGGGAACGTCCACCGTCCCTTCATCAGGGAGCTTTCCCATTACGATAGCCGCATATTCTCGGCGTATATGGTGGAGACGAACCTGATCCGAAAGAAGGCAGGAGCTCAACATGTTTTTTGCCACAAGAAGAAGCCCGGATGTATCGCGATCCAGGCGGTTGACAGCACGAAAAACAAAATCCTCGCCTTTTTCGGAAAAATACCACGCCAGCCCGTTTGCCAGAGTATTTCCGTAATTTCCCTGAGAAGGATGCACCGGCATTCCGGCCGGCTTGTTTAAGACAATAAGATGCTCATCCTCATATACAATGGAAAGAGGCATGGAAACAGGAAGGACAGCCTCAGAGCTTTTTTTCTCGGTAATATGTACGGTGAGAATATCTCCCGCTGTTAAAGGCCGGTTGGAGAATACACAGGTACCCCCGATATAAAAGCTGCCGGCAGTATTTCTGAGATGGACCACCAGACGGCTGGAATATCCGGCAGACAGAAGAAAGCCGGCAATGGTTTTCCCGGCATCCTCAGGTTTGATAATATAATTAAGTGTTGTATTCATAATACAGGATTTTACCATAGAAAAAGAAAGCCTGCAAGAATGAATGACCGAAGCATATATTGGTATAAAATATGCGCGGAAGTTTCAGGATGAAAGAAGATAAAAAGAAAAGCCGTTTAAAGGAAAGCCGTTTAAAAGAAAGCAGCAGCTTTAATAGAACCATTAGTAGAACCATTATCCGGAAAGTTAGGAGTGTCTTAAGCCTCAGTCTGGTCATGGCATTTTATTTTTCTTCCGCCGGCTTTGCGGGAGAAAAGGAAAACGAGCTGCAGCTTGCCGCCCAATCTGCGGTGCTGCTGGATGGAGTGAGCGGCCGCATTTTATATGAAAAGAATGGTGACGAAGTCCGGCCCATGGCAAGCACGACAAAGATCATGACCTGCATAATCGCACTTGAGAATGCACAGCCTGAGGATGTAGTCACGGTATCCTCCAAAGCAGCCTCCATGCCGGAGGTCAGGCTAAAGATAAAGGCCGGGGAGGAATATCGTTTAGAGGATCTTTTGTATTCCCTGATGCTGGAATCCCATAATGATTCTGCTGTGGCAGTCGCAGAGCATCTGGCGGGAAGCGTGGAGCGCTTTGCGGATAGGATGAATCAGAAAGCGGCAATGCTGGGCTGCACCCGGACAAATTTTGTTACACCGAACGGACTTGACGCCTTGGATAAACAGGGAATGCCTCACGCCACAACGGCAAAGGAGCTGGCAAAACTTCTGCGTTATTGTATTTTTCAGTCGCCGGAGTGTGAAAGCTTTCTTAGGATCACGCAGGCCCCCTCCCATACGTTTTCTGATATATCCGGAAAGAGATCCTTTTCCTGTATCAATCACAATGCACTTTTAAATTCTATGGATGGAGCCATTTCAGGAAAAACAGGCTTTACGGGAAATGCAGGCTACTGCTACGTCGGAGCGGTAAAGCGGGAGGGAAAGACCTTTATTGCGGCCCTCTTAGGCTGCGGCTGGCCTCCTAACAAGACCTTAAAGTGGCAGGATATGAGAAAGCTCATCGACTACGGAAACAAGAATTATCGTATCGTTGATCTTCTGGAAGAAAAGACAGAGCTTTCTAGGGTGAAGGTAAGAAACGGGATCGAGGGGGAGACCTCTCTATATGCGGAATATCCGGAAGGTGCGACGTTTCCGGTATTGATGCGGGAGGGAGAACAGGTAACGATAAAGAAAAATATACCGGAAAGCCTGACGGCTCCGATGAGTGGGGGGATCCGTATCGGACAGATCGATTATTATGTGGAAAACGAGCCGATCCTCAGCATTCCCGTAAAGACGAGAATGCAGGTGGAGCTCTACAATTTTGATTTTTGTGTGAAAAGCCTTTTAAATTGTTTTTTCCTTTGATATAATCCAAAAAGAATGTGCAGCCAAGATGACTGCAGGTATTTTACAGGGAGGAATCAAAGAATGAATACAAAACTCACAAGAGAAAAGGCAATTGAACTTTTAAGACAGTATAATAAGGAACCGTTCCATGTCCTCCATGGGCTGACAGTCGGAGGTGTTCTCAGATGGTATGCGAATGAACTGGGATATGGTGATGAGGCCGATTTCTGGGAAATATGCGGGATCCTGCATGATATTGATTTTGAGCAGTATCCGGAGGAGCATTGTGTAGCGGCTCCCGCACTCTTAAGAGAGGGCGGTGCCGAGGATGAGGTCATCCATGCAGTATGCAGCCATGGCTATGGCCATAATGAGGCAGTTACTGCTGTTCCGGAGCATGAGATGGAAAAGGTGCTGTATGCCGCCGATGAATTGACCGGGCTTATCTGGGCAGCGGCCAAAATGCGCCCGTCAAAGAGCACAAAGGACATGGAGGTATCCAGCCTTAAAAAGAAATTTAAGGATAAACGATTTGCCGCCGGCTGTTCCCGCGATGTGATCACTCTCGGAGCAGAAAAGCTTGGATGGGAGCTTCCGAAGCTGATGGAGATGACGATTCTCGCCATGCGCTCCTGTGAAGACTCCATCCAGGCAGAGATGACTGCTATGGGGCTTGAGGCGTAATTGTAATCTTGGCGATCATCCGGTTGGGGAGGCAGACGATCATCTCCCCCTCATTCCGGATTTTCCCCTGATGGACGCAAAGCTTATCGGGGCAGCTTGCCTCCGAGATCCATGCGCTTCCATCCCGGATCACAAGCCGGTTAAAGCTGTCGTCATCCACATGGAGCAGATACTCCTGATCGGCATCCAGTGAGAAGGTTTTTAGTGTATTGCCGTCAACAGAGATCTCCAGACGCAGGGTACCTGTGCCAAAAGACAGTCTGCCGATTAAAAAAATGAGGAGAGCCATAAAGAGGATAACTGAAACAAGAATTGCTTCCCGTCGTCCCGTGGCTCGTTTTTTATTATTTTTCATAAATAAAATCCTTTCGTTTGCCATAGGCTCCTCCCACTACCTTCAGGTGATGGGAGGAGCCTTGTAAATCCTTAGTCATTACACCTGACTCTCAATATATTTTTGTATGGTAGCTGACGATACTTCTCCGATGCTACAAGCAAAATATCCGTCTGACCAAAATATCTTTTTCTTCCAATACTGTTTAGACAGAAGCGAACCATATT